>Ga0182006_1000478_pt1 | contig 31307 bp, 28 predicted proteins | sample Sormic07211104_1_FD_123022 | JGI IMG/M metagenome (GOLD analysis project Ga0182006, IMG submission 123022) | Rhizosphere microbial communities from Sorghum bicolor, Mead, Nebraska, USA - 072115-104_1 MetaG | ecosystem: Host-associated > Plants > Roots > Rhizosphere | place: USA: Nebraska...
AACTCGATTTACCATGCTCGTCCATCTGCCTCGCGAGAAAGGTTATGGGCTAATTCCCCGCACGAAGAACGGCCCGGCGCTGGCTGGCTATGGGGCTGTTAGTATGGCCAACGCATTGAAGAAGTCGGTGACTGATCTTCCCATCGAGCTGTGGCGATCTTTGACCTGGGATCGTGGAAAGGAGCTGTCGGATCACGCTCGATTTACCATCGAGTCCGGAGTAAAGGTTTTCTTTGCTGATCCACATAGTCCATGGCAGCGCGGCACAAACGAAAATACGAACGGCCTTCTACGGCAATACTTTCCGAAAGGGACTGACCTCTCTCGTTGGAGTGCCCAAGAAATACAGGCGGTAGCTCACGTACTTAATACTAGACCTCGAAAAACACTAGGCTGGAAAACACCTGCCGAAGCACTGAATGAGTATCTAAAGTCTGTACAACAATCCAGTGTTGCGACGACCGGTTGAATCCGCCTTGGCAACCTTGATCGGAATGAAACAGCACCTCTTTTGGACGGCCTCGCAATTGAACTGCCATTCGCAACGCTTCGCAGGTCAGCGTGGCATCGGAAATCATGGAAAACGACCAGCCCACGATCCTGCGTGCAAACAAGTCCAGTACCGCTGCGAAATACATCCAGCGATTACCCACCTTGATGTACGTCACATCGCCACACCACACCTGATTGATCGCCGTGACATCAAACTTGCGCTTGAGCACATGCGGCGCCACCAGGGCCTCCACACCGGAAGATTTGTACTTGTGCCGACGTCGCTGATGACTGGCAACACCGGCTTCGCGCATTAAGCTGCGAGCCATATGCCGCCCGACGCGATGCCCCTTTGCTTGCAGCTCCTTGGAAAGGGTGCGAGCCCCCGCGGACGCTCTGGACTCCTTGTGATGCTCGACCAGCATGGCTTTCAGTTTCTCCCGCTCAGGCTTCACCTTGCCTTGGCGCTGACGCCAGGCGTAAAAGCTGCTGCGGTTGACTCCAAACGCCCGACAGCAATTGTTGACGCCGTACTGCTCGTCCAGCTCATTGATCAACGAGAATGATCTTTGGAGTCCAAAAGCAGGAGAGCACTGGCCTTTTTTAGGATTTCAATGTCCAGGTCTTTTTGTCTGAGCAAGGCTTTGAGCTGCTGGATCTCTCGCTGATCAGCGGTAATCGCCTTGGCCCCTTCCGGGGTCGACCCCAAGCGCTCTTTTCGAACCTGATCGACCCAACGGCGCAAGGCCGTAGGGCCAATATCCAGGCTGGCACAGACCTCAGGGACCGACTGTCCCTCGTCCAGCACCATGCTGGCAGCTTTGAGCTTGAACTCACTGGAATAAGATTTACGCATATCCAAACACCTCAGATTTGGGCGCCATCATAGCGCCCGATTGAAGTGTCCAGAATCATTAGGCCAGTTCACCTTCTTGTACTCATGTCGGGTTGATATGTACGTACGACTCGTGGAGCGGTTAGATAAACACCCGATACTACCCCCGCCTCCCCGCCTCTCCCCAAACGCCGACCAGCGGCTTCATAGGAACCTAGCTTTAGACACTAGAGAAGCGAGCTCAAGGATTGGTGGGTCATATTTTGATCCTCCCACAACGATAGCGACAGCAGCCCGACCCGCAGATCAAGCACAGCTTCGTAGGCGCTGAATGCTCGGTAAGCCTGCTTGTGTTGGATGAAGCACAGCAGAAGCGCGGTCATCTAATAAAACCACAAGGCCATCCGATTCCTTTCGCGAGGAGCGCAGAACAGCCAGCCCGTCACAATGCAGTCGACATCTAGCAGGATTGATTGCCAGTGATCTAAGAACGAAGCCTGTCCAACGTAGGCGTTCGAGTTCATCAACCTGATCATGAAATTCGCCCCACTCGGCGCGTTCGGCTCGGAGGCGTACGCGATCGGCAGCAACTGGTCGGCGGTGCTGATGGTGCTGATCAACCTAGTGCTGGTGCTACCCACCGGTCATGCTTCAACCTAGACGGCATGTCCATTTACATGTCGCTGTAGTGCTGTTCATCGTCAACGCCTACGGCGTGCCGATGAGCTGGGAACAACGCCTGGGCACCATCGCCATCATGCTGGTCACCTCCAAAGGGGCGGCGACGGTGTTCGGTGGCAGCTTCGTGGTGTTTGCCGCAACGGTCACGGCGATCGGCCTGTTGCCGGTGGAAAGTCTGGCGCTGCTGTTCGGCGTCTACCGCTTCATGGTCGATGGCGATCGCCACCTGCAACACCATCGACAACAGCGTGGCAAACGTGGTGGTGTCGAAGTGGTCAGGCGAGTTCACTGAACAGACCGCCAGGGCTGAATACCACCGAGTGTTTGGCCGCAGCCCAGAGGCAGCGCTCTAGTCGCTCATCGGTGTGCAGCAGTTGTCCTGAAGACCGTTCATGACGAAGGGCCGGCAAAGGGCCCTTTTTTGTATTCTCTCCAAAATCACTTGATCAGCTAAGTCTCAAGCATTGGGCGTCCTTCTAACCGAATTGGCCTGCGTGACGTATCCGACCGCGAGAGCTCAAACATTCGTGGTTGTTGATGAAAAGGCACATCTGCATGGGGGTAACGTCTCAGTCGTTGACCTTGAGGGGTTTGTACTCACACTTTTGTCGAGAAAAGTCGGTAGGTATCACCACAGATGCTTCAAAGAAGGTGCCAAAGTCAAAATCCTCTAGAGCAAAAGGCGCGACCAATACGGACTCCTGTGTGTTCCCAAGAAAAACGACCGGCTTGGAGGCTTTCACGTTGGCGCACTCATGCGAGTAATTGAAATCAAGTGCATGGGCCATCAGGTAGATTTTCTCTGAAATTCTTGAGTCATTCAGTTCTTCCTTCGACCAGCCCGAACCAAAAAGCAAAATCACACTGGACACACATATGAACAATAACGAAAACAGCGGCGGTAGTTCTACATCGCGGTCCGTCCACTTGGCTTTAACCCAGGTCAAAATAATCAGAAAATGAGCCAAGGCAGTTATCGTTGCCAAAGCCAATACAAAGGGGATCAACAACTTAAAGAGCACGAGCCCTGTAGTCAGTACCAATGTGACAGTGAATGCCGATGCGTCAACATGAAAAACACTGTTAACTAAACCTGCCGCTCGACCTCGAGCATAAAATATGACGCCCGACAAGATAATCGACACGATAAATTTTGTGATGTAAAAACCCCATAGCGATTTGACTAAGGCCGATCGTTCCAGCGATACACCAACAAAAATCGTACACAGCGTCACGCCCCACAATTGCAGCGTTAATCGGTGGTGCTCTATCCACTCAATATCACTGTTTCCCCATTGACCGATGGCCAAGAGTACACCGACTATACCGATCCCCCCCATGGCCCAACTGAGATTATAACGATGCTTGTGCTGCTCCCGTTCTTGCGCGATTAGAAACTCCGTCAAACGATGACTGATGCTACGCACATAGTATTTTAACGATTTTACAGAATTGCTAGACAGATCTCGCTCGTCTCCTTTCAACTGGCGATGGATTTCCTCGAGACTCCGTTCAATTTCTTTTGTCATTTTCAGTCCATTTGCTGTGTGGATCCTGCTTGTTTTTTATAGAGTATTTGAGCGCCCCGCGATAGTGAGCAATGATCCAGTTGCAGAGATTCGCGACTCAATATTCGGGAGCTGAAACTAACTTGTCAGAGTGTCGAGCTCGTTACTTGCCCAGACTCTCGAATTGGGTACTGACTTTTGAGCCTGGTGATTGATGCCGCTCAGCGGCACTTTCAATTTGGCCGGCCACGTGGCGGTGGCACCCTACTTGAACGAACCTATACCCGTTCCCAGTCTCGAGGATCATCCGGTAGTCCGAGGGTGGATGTGTCCACCAGTTCAAACGTTTCTGGATGGAGTACGGAGCTGGTGGCGTCGTTTAACAAGTCATCAATGGCGTGCAGGATGCTCTGATAACTACCTAGACTCTCGTGATCGAACATTGGATGAAATCTGCCATCTACCGCTTGAGCAATGTAGAACGTGCCGACCCGTGTCCTGTATTTCAAAATCGTGCGCATGTGCTGGCTTGCCCGCGTTGTCGGTTGAAATGGAACTGATCCAGAACAAAATTAGCAAAACGCCACTATGGCGTCCACCCTCCGATCTGCGCGGCGGAAACGGTGCGAGGCTGCTCCGGGGAAGAAAGTGAACGCCTCAAACCGCGAGCCCGCTAATCATTGTTACTTTCGATACACAGCCACCTGGCAGGACGGTATTGAGAAACAATCAGACATGAAAACGACTGCAGGTAGCAGCGAATCCGTTGCCCCTGCGAAACATTATCCAAGCGCGACGTTTTTTGACTGACGGATTATCGCTGAGCTATATGAAATCCGAGCCGCTGAAGTGTGGTTCGCTCTGCGGCTTTCAATTTCTTGACTGCCCAGACCAGGAGATTTCTGGGCCTCGAACTCGCCACATAGGCGAGCCTTGCCGCTTCTAAATTCTTATCACCAATCCAATCCGCCCAATGTGACTGATCCCCTCGCCTGGAAGCTGAGACCAGCATTGTCGCTTCGTGGGTTTCGCCTTTGATCTCATGAATTGTTGCCAACCGAATGCTGCTCTGCTGCAACGCCACCAACGATAGTCTCTGAGTGACCAATTGCTCACCGAGCCCCGCTGGGGAGCGCAATCCAAGTGCTACCAGTGGTGCAATTGCTACGGCAATATCGGCGATGACAAAGGCCTGCTTTGGCAGTTCATTAAGACGAGCTTTGGCGACCCTGCACCACCCGCGCCAGTGCTGACCTGCGACCAAGGCGCCTGTGCTTGTGACAAATGCCAACGCCTGATGAAGAAATAAACGCCACTCCAACTCGGACTCGACATCCACAGGGCAGTGGAAGGAATTGGGTTTTACTGAATACTCCAACTTGCTGGCCAGCCACCCTCCAAACAGCGCAAGCGACTTCTGGATGGCGAATGCCGAATCATTACCTGCCAAGGCGCAGGCCAGTGCCAAACGCTCGGTATCGTTCAGGTCATTGGCACCGCTGCAAAACCGGCTCAGTGTCGAATGACCGCGCGAGACGATCACCCGGTTCGCGTAGCTGTCACTGAGGCTCATAAACAGCGGCATCGCTTCCGAGGGACAATCGTCATACTCGACAATCACTGGCGCAGCCGATTGAATCGTTGGATTGCCGTGAATTTTGCTCCCCGGTACTAGTTCGGAGCAGAGGTCGACAATGGCCTGAGAACTGCGAAAATTCTGACACAACTGCAGACCGGTGAATCCATGAGCTCGAATGAAATGCATGACACGTGCGGGATCTGCATGGCGAAATCCATAGATCGACTGGTTGAGATCCCCCACGATGTGCATTTTCACGCCCAGCCCGAGCAAACCCTCCAAGATGGTTAACTGCTCTACCGAAAGGTCCTGACACTCGTCGATCACCAGAAATGGATATCGCAGGGCCAGTCGTGCGCAAAAGGCGGACAACTTTGCCTCGTGCAAGATCTGGATGGCGAGATGTTCAACATCCCTATATGTGGAAAAACCTGCCGCCTTGAAACGTGTCTTGGCCTCCCTAAGGTCACGCAATTGCCAATCGGCCAATACAACGGCGTTCAGCTTGCGGTCCAGTCCAGGCTCCCCCGTTCGGAAGACAAACTTACCCGTTGCTAGATCCAAGTCGTACTGATTGGCGGAAACGCGGATGTGTTCGATGGCGTATTTGGTTTTGAAGTACACCGTTGACGAGGCGTCGACCAACCTCAGCCGGAAGTCGCCGTTTTTGCCAGCATATCCGGTGAGCCGATGGGCCACGGGCGCCACGACACAATTGAGGATGAAGCTGTCAATCGTCGACACCCAGTGCGGGTAGGCCAACGGAGCCCGTTGCCGATGAGCGATTAACCGGCTCTTCAGTTCATTGGCCGCGCTGTTGGCAAACGACAGCAGTGCGATTCCTCCCGGATAGCCCTGCCAATCCTCGATTTCGCGTGCCACCTTCGCGGCAATTACCTCGGTTTTCCCGCTCCCTGGACAAGCCTCCAAGTAAATATTATCGTCAATGGAGGAGCCGAGATATGCCCGTTGCTCGTCGCTCGGAAAGATCATTCAGATCCCTCCTCAGCAATAGCGCACGCCCAACAGATGGCCTGCTTGATATAGCGCGGTACGGCAAAGACGCAGTCACCCTGCTCGAGCTTGTCGGCCAGTAGCTGGGCGTAGAGCCCCTTTCCCATGCTGGTAGAATCAATACGCTCCAGAAGCTCGTAGGCATATTCGGCTTTCTGCACCTCGGTCAGGGCCACAAAGTCGGCCGCGAGCATCTCCTTGAACGCGGCCTTGACGGAGCCATCGGTGGGCCAGTTGTCATACGCCACCTGCAGCATCAATTGCAGATTGCCTGCCGTCATCGCCAAGTCATACTCAAAAGTTTTAAGGACGCCACTAAACAAGCGCCCGTATTGGGATGTCGCAATGGTCGGAATCAGGCCCAGCGCGGGATTTGTTCCTGCGGCCAAATTCCCTGGATACGGTTTGATAGCCACGTCGACCAACTGCTCCTGCACCCGCACCTTGTGGGTTTTGGCCGGATCGTTGTCGGTGAGACCTGAGCAGGGAATAGGCAGGTTACGGCTTCGTAACTGCCCATCGACCTCACAAAACAGCTGCATGAAATGGGCGAAATAGATGCCGTTGAGATTGATGACGGACACCCCGTAGTCTTCCAGGGTGTTCAGTCCTTGGCCGCGATTAGCAAGCACGATTTTCGCCAGCTCCGGCAGTGCAATGGCCTCTGCCACGCCCTCGACAAGGATGACGCCTTTCGAGAAAAGCAGGTTGGATTTGGTGACATCCAGCCAGCGGTCGATAAATCGCCGACTCGGTTCCGCTAGGCCGCAAAAACGCGCAGGAACGGCGAGTGGTTCGGCTCCGCCGTTGATATGGATAATGTTGTTGATGGAGACGGCCGACGAAATAACAGTAGAGTGGGTAGTGATTACTACTTGAATATTCTTGTTGAGGGCCACCTCCTGCAGGTGTTTTAACAGCCTGATCTGCAGTTGCGGATGCAGGTGAGCTTCCGGCTCCTCAATCAACAGCAGCTTATGCAGTGTGCGCTCCCCCGGCCCCTCGCCATCCTCGACGACCAACTCGGCGAGAATGGAGGCGATGTAGAGCAGATTGTTGTAGCCAAGGCTGTTTTCATCCAGCGAGCGGAACTGCGACAGTTCGGCGGATGACGCGTTCGGAAAGTACAGCAAACGCAAGCCTTCGACGATCCTGGTGAAGTTGGATTCCGAAAACTGGATCGTGGTGTTTTGCGACAACCTTTCTCCGAGGGCGGCGCGTAGACTACTGGAGATCAGGTCATTCGCCCGTTTAATGTCTTGTTCAGCCGCTAGCTGGGAATTGAAGTCGGCGACTTTTACTTCAAGCGGATGCAACGTTCTGGTTTTAGCACATGCCTGTAGCTGGTCTTTGCACAATGCCTTCATCAGCCGGGATAATCTGGACTGTCGCCCCTCTCGCAGCTTCTGCTCCGCATCACGCAACGGTGGCAAATAGATGCAGTGAATTAGCTCTAGCGTCTGTTGATTGAAGCCCCCCGTCCTGATTGCGCCCCCCCAGAGCTCCTGGCTGTAGCGACCGCGCAACTCGCGGTTGAGCACGGTCAGATTGAGCACCGCTTCGTCCTGCTCACCACACCAGGAGTCGAGAGCTACTTTCTCGAAAACACTGAGATCGCCAAACGTCGCCGTGATGGCGAAACTGGGGGCGGGCACCGCGTCTAGCTCGAACGACTTGTGAAAATCGCGCTCGTTGATCGAGCGTTTACCCGACTCCGAATCCTGGAACAGCTGACGCAACGCGTTAATCACGCCCGTTTTGCCCGCCCCATTTTCCCCAACCAATACGTTCAACCCTTCATGAAACTCAACCGTGAAACGCCTGCCGAAACTCTTGAAGCCCTCAATCTCTAGCTTTCTCAAGTACATTAAATCTCATCCCTTCAACTTAACGTTTGGCAGGTGTGCTGGGGTGCGCTCACCTGGTGGTAATTGCCAATGTCGCCAATTGCCAAGGGGATGTCCATAGGCCATTAGTCGCTAAGTTGTGACTAGACTATTTAGGGCACTCCAAAGTGCCCCCCCAGAGTTGATGTCATATCAACCCCTGGCCGTGACGTTTAGACGAAATTTTCCAACAACATCCTGATTCACAAGTTGAAGTCAGGGACGGTCACTCACTCAAGTGCCTGATGAAACCCCATGGGCATCCATGGCTGGTTATTCCCCGTCCTTCTTTAGAGGCGGCGGAATGAAGTAATAATTCGTGTTACTCGACATCGGTCAACAGTCCGTCGCCTCCCGGCTCGTTGCTTCCATCGTTTGTCGGAACTTGCAGCAGCAGTCCACCGCGCAGTACCACGCGGATGGCGTTGACCTCCCTAGTACCTTGCAGGTAACAATCAAATTCAAGGCCAAAACACGTAGAGCCGACAGCCAATGTCTGCATTTGACCGGTTCCTGCCTTTCGCGACCAGCTACAATCGACCCAAAGCTGGCGATGGCGACAGGTAGAAATCGGCCAGTATGAGACATTCTTTGCTTTTAAAAGCCGGAGGTCCGGAAAGTTGTCTTCTGCAACCGACACTTCTTCCGAGCCTAGCCAAGAGGTGGAGCAAAGCGTTCCCCTGACAAAGCTACGCCCCCTAACTCCATTGGCTGCAACACTTGTGGAACCGTCATTCCAGCATGAACACAGCAGATAAAACGCACGCGAAGGCTCTACAGGACGCCCTTTTAGCCCTCGATCCTTCAGGCCCAGAAGGATTTGAAGGGTTACTCGGAGTCGTACTGGGTCAAATTACAGGACAATCTTTCCGTCTCGCAAAGTCAGGTACACAGCGAGGACGAGACGGCGATTCGGCGTTCGATGGCGGGGCCACATATTTCGAGGGCAAACGCTACAAAGAAGGCCTTTCGAAGAACGATATTTCGACGAAGCTTTTCGACGTTGCGAACGACGACACCGGGGTGGTGGATCTCTGGATACTCGGAGCAACATGCGAGGTGGCATCCCAAACAGTCGAAGACGGGCGGAAATTTTCGGCCAAGAACGGCTTCGGCTTCACGGTATTGGACTGGTCAAATAACGATCTCGGGGCACTGCTCGTAGCCACTGTTGCGGCAGGTTTAAAATCCAAAGCATTTATCGAACAAGGACTTACCGGAAAACTTGGCTCGGTCCTTATCGCACCCGCTATCAAAGCAATCGACCACTTTGAAAGACACGGGGATTATCCCTCAAGGCTGAGTGCGCTCAGAAAATCACTCGCCACAGACGTTGGGTTGGGCCACGCCAAGACGCTCAACCAAGAATGGCTGGGCCGGTTGTTCACAGACAAAGTGCAGGCGCGCGCCGAGCTCGGCCAACCACTCTCCCCATTTGATCCGTCCGGCCCTTCGGCACTCGACCGACCTGAGCGTGCGCTTCTTACAAAGGCATTCTCCGGAGCTCCAGAAAGCGAAATCTACGCAATTGTCGGTGAAGAGGGAGTCGGAAAATCCTGGCTGGCTGTCCAGAGCTGGAATCTGTCCCATCCCAAATCACTTCTCGTTCTGTGTCCTGCTGACGATTTGACCGGAGATGATGCAGAAGACTTTGATGACTTCCTAATTCGCAAACTGATCTATCAGACAGATGGAAATGTTACGCCGCAAGTGATCGCGCGCTGGCGGCGCCGTTTTAAAGACTGGCGCACGAACACTCCGGCAAGCTCCGTCCGCGTAGCCCTCATAGCGGACGGGCTCAACCAGCCGCTCAAGTCGAATTGGGGGCGTTGGCTCGATCGCGCCGCGCTACGCTTAAAGGAACTGGGCGGCTGCCTGGTAGTCACCACCCGTACGCCGCACTGGGCGTATCTCAAAAAAACGCTGTTTTGTGCAGTAAGGACGATCACGCTGGCCGAGTGGTCCATCAATGACGTGAAACAGATATTGGGAAGTCGCGGCATCGACTTCTCCAACACCAGAATTGAGGTTCTCGAATCCGTTCGGAATCCCAGACTTCTTGGTATCGCTATTGAGCTGATAGAAGCCAAGGCCATCGAGCTTTTGGATGAGCTAAGCGTCGGGCGGCTGCTCTTTGAGCATATGCGCAGAATGGAGCAGCACGGAGCGGCTACAGTTTCGGCGCCCGCATTCGCCGACCTTTTGAAAGACCTCGCAGCTAAGGTAGTGGCTCGAGCGAATGCGCAGAATACGGATGATCTTAGGCTGTTCGATGCCGTCCAAGAAGCCCAACTCGAAGCTGTTGCATCGAGCCGGTTCTTCTCCTCGGTGAAAGGAAGCGCATCACAGTATGAGATAAAACTCGATGGTCTAAACCTGGCACTCGCGCTCTACCTCGTCGGCCAACTCGAACTCGAGTTGCGCAACGAACGCGACCCGCGAGAAAAGCTAGCGACAATACTGGAACCGATCAGCGCACTTGATGAAACGGCCAAGGTTATCTTGCTCGCAACGCAGATCGCTTGCCTTGAAGATGAAACGAGCCCCGAGATACGCTCCGCGCTGATCGAAAAATTCGTATCACTGCAGAATCTTCCGAACAGCCAGGCCGACGCCTTCGCCGTGCTAGCAAAATCGGCCCCGCTCGCTTTCCTGCAAGCCGCTGAAAATGTATACCTGTCTCAAGAACACATCGCCAGCAAAGAGTGGCTGCTTTACGCGCTACTCAACCGGCGCGACGAGCCGGGAATTTGGCAGCACATTTTGGAATCTACGAAGCGTTGGCTTTCCTTCTATTCGCTTGCACCAGAACGAGGGATGCACCGGACGTCGGGCCATGGATCTGTCACTCATACTGACGAAGAGCGCAATAAAGTCTTGGCTAACATTCAAGTACGTCAGGCTGCCCTCACTGAAGCCGAGCGATCCTTCATGACTAGGAACCTCGTAATCGCTCCGCACCCTAGGTTCGATGGTATAAGTCGCTTCGCTCTCTATCTTCTGGCTGGTATGCCGCTAGAAGAGATCGCAACCTATCTTGTCCGTTGGCGGTTTTCTGCCGCACTCAATTCATCAACGTCGGTGCCCTATGCAGAATTCGAGCAGCTTCTTCACTACAACCGCGCCGATTGGGAGGAGACTCGATCAGCAATCCTGAAGGGATTGGAGGCGCTGCTGGCGGAACACTCGTCCAGCGTGGGGGCGTGGACACGCGTTGGCATCCTGTACGGCACCGGGGATGTCGGCGACGCCGAAGAGGGGGCCCGTATCCGCGGTGAACTCACACGCGACCAAGAACGCTTTGAAGGCTGGTCTATAAAAGAAAAATACAGCGCTGTTGATCCCTGCAATCCCGATACCGTTGAACCAGAGAACGTTATCGCGACAGCCCAAAACTATCGACAGATTGACCCAGAAAAAATTGCCATGAGCCGGGGAATGGCCCAAGAGGAACATTACTTCCGCGGCGCTCGGGCCGGTGTCGCACGCTTCGTACCTGCTGACGCGATACACACGCACCGAGCACTCGCGAGCGAAGTGCTCGGCCGTAGCGGGCATGCGCGACTTCAGGGCGTATTGATGCTTTTACGGCATAGTGCGGCCCTCACAAAAGACCTTGCCCAGCGCTTCCTTTCGGCCAGTGTAGCTAGCACCGCGTCGCATAAAGACGGGCAAGACGATCGGGACGAATTCCTTACGGCACAGTTTTCCGCGATCATCGCATTGCCGCATTTTACCGCCGACGAGCAGCTCGACGCGATCATAAAAATGCAGGGCGAGACCCTCCTACTGGAGCTGCTCTCATGCGTGCGCAGCGCCAAACCGGAAAAAGTGGAACAGGTGCTGGAGGGTGTTCAGCAGAGCGGAAATCAGCATGCGCAGACAGCGGTTCTTGCCTCAATCCACTATTCTAAATCGCCGCTCACACCGCGCGCTGTCGGTATTGTCAAAGGCTTCATCCGATCTCCACTAAAAAATCTCCGGCATGAAGCGCTCGCCCTCGCCGCATCGAGCGGTGACACCTCATTACTACAGGAAGTCATAGATAGTGGATGGAGCGCTGAAAAGCCGAACAAGCGCGACAGCAGCTTCGAGGAGTGGCACGGGTCCACCGCGATATTGAAAGCGTTGGAAGCGGGCCTGATAGAGACGGAGTCCGCGCTTGATCGAATGAACGTGTCCCACTACGGGTTCGCCGCCGAAACGCTACCTGCCGAACAGAATGATGCCATCGCCGCTCGCATCGAAGCCGCGCTTGTGAAAGCATTGGACTATGAGGGGGATGTGGAGTTGCCGGAGATTGAGGCTGGGGCGCCGACAGTGTCCGACCTCGCGCCTCCCCTAGTTTCGTTAGCGGAACGGGCTCCATCGGAAAACGACTTCGCATCCCAGATGAATCGGCTTTCGGAAACGGAAGAACAGTTCGACGAGCGCCAACGCCGCATGAACAATGCCTATGAACGCTTTGTCGGTGAGCTTACGGCTGTTGAAGCAGACCTAATACTCTCCGACCTCACGTTCGACGGCATCAAATCGATCATCGGACAGGATGCTGATCGCGATCAGCGCTGGCTCCGGATGTTGGTCGCCACCTCCGATCGAAAGCTCCGTCATCTTCACCACGTCGCCCTGCAGGTAGCGGTCGCACTCGGCACCAGCGGCAATCTCTTAGCACCTGAGTTCATTACCCGAATTTTGGCATTGGGCCCGACCATACGTCGTGTCACCGGCGCTGCAAAAATCCCTGTAGAGACCATTGTCCTATGGAGCAACACTGCTAACGCGGCGATGGTGGACATATGCAAAAGGCGCCTACGAACACCGCAAAGCGACAGCGACATCGCGCGCGAGGTCATCGCAGCCCATCTCTGCGGAAAGGTGGCAATTCTACAGACCTATATTGATGAACTTCTTGCCACGGACCGGCCGTACGAGACAGCACTTGCGCTCATGATTGCAGGCTTTTGCGACGATAGCGTCCACGCTGAGGCGGTTCTGTCTCGCTTCGACGGCACCGAGGGTTTCATTGGCAAGGCCCACTCAACTGCGAGCGATTCGTATGCAAGGAATCTTTGGGCAAAGACTTGGTATGAAAAGATGCTAAATGCCCAACGGCAGGAGGATTTCTGGAGCGCGTCCATTCTGTTTATGAAGATCGTCGATGGCCGTTTTGACATATGGTCCGAAGCCTCGATAGCACCAACAGCCATCTTCACGGCCTTTATGCCGACGATAAGTCGGGAGATCAGCAACAGAGCAATTAAGGTCCAGAAAAAGCGCCAAGAGAAGCTGTTCGGTGAAAAAGCTCCCTCATCTGTAATGTTGAGTTTTGAATAATGAAGTGCGAAGGCAGAGGCGAAAGCGTGGCCGCTTTCGTCGGTAGGTATCGACTTTGCGAGTGGCCGAGATAAGAGCGCAAAGCCCTGCCTCATCGGCATATTTCACGCGCCTTAGGCCAGTACTGGCAACGGCCCCATGCCATAGATATCATCGCCAGCTATTCCCGAAAGTGTGAGCTGATGCCGATTTTGCAAAACCATCGGAAGTCTATGGCACGTCTGTTGATGCGTTGCCTGGTGGACCGCCAGCTGGCACGTCGCGACCTTGCCCAACCCCTGCATATCGTGCTTCCCCGCTGGGACGCCAAACTGGGCGACGCGATCGTTTCTTCATTCTTCTTTCGCGAAGCGCAGAAGCTCGGTGCCCGGCTCACTGTGCTCACCGTACCGGAGCTGGTCGCCCTGCATCGGCTCGACTTCGGCGTCGACCGGGTCATCCCCGTCACTTGCCCATCCACGTTGACCGGGATGGGCCAACTGGTACGCGAATTGGGATCGGTAGATGTGTTGGTCCACCTAGTTGGCCGTATCCAGCCCCTCGAGATACTGTTCATCCGCTTGCTTAAACCTGCCCGGGTTTACTCGCTGGACGATGCTTTACACTGCGTCAGCGGCAAACTGGGTGAAGCCACCGCCCAGCTTAACGTGGTCGAGCGCTACGCCCGGGTCCTGCTCGATCTCGGGGCGACCCGGATCAACCGCGACTATATCGTCCCGCTTCCCGAACGACAGGACGGCAACACCGTCGCGCACATCCTGGTCAATCCCTATGCCAGCCGACCTGACAAAAGCCTTGGGTTCGCCAGAGCGCTCTCGCTGGTCCGTGCACTGGCGGATGCCTGGCCGCAGCACCATATTGGCATTCTGTGCAGTCCCGCCAGCCGTGCCGAGGCACTGCAACTCGAGCACGCCATCGCCCGCAGCAACGTCCGGACACTGTTCGAACTGGATACGCCCCGCGCGGTCGCGGGTGCCATCCAGCGGGCCGGGGTGGTTGTCAGCGTCGATACCGCCATTGTCCATATGGCCGTCGGACTTAAAGCGGCATTGGTCGCGATCTATCCAGCCAGTAACTTTTTCAATCCCTGGCTGCCGCCGCTTTCCCCCCGTACCCGGGTTGTCTTCAGCCGCCAGGAACCACGTCAGTACCCGCATACCGGCAGGAAAAACTTGAACGAATTCACTGATGTCGACGTGATTCAACCCGTCACCGAACTGCTCCAAGAGTCGATCGATGCGGCCCTCGCAGTGGATGCGCATATCGTTTCAGGCCTGGGCGTGGCCAATGGCACGCTGGCCCGCCAGCTGCCCTTGATCAGCCAGTCTTTTCCTGAAGTCGCCGATTGCCATCCGGGCACGCTGAACCTGCAACTGTCACGACCGCTGCGTTTGATCCATCCTCATCACCGCAGCGCTCCGCTGGCTTGGACACCGAGCGGACGTACCAGTGAGGTGTTCGACTTGCTGCGCATCGAGCTGGAATTCGACCACCTTGCCCACCGCGTGCCGGCCTGGCTGTACGTCGCCCACGGCTCGCCACACCGGCAGACCCCGACGGTGCACGAGGTGATCGCGACTCGCCTGGAGCTAAACGGGGCCCAACGTTGCCGCGTGCACCTGCCGGCGCATGCGGTGGAACTGGCCTGAACACCCTCAGCCGCAGCGTTCGATCAAGCGCTCACTCTCCCCCAGCCAATAGCCACGATCGGGTTGGATATGCAGGAAGATGCGTGACAGCAGGGTACCCTCGTCAAGGAATTCCGCCACCGACTCGTCGCGTGTCACTGTCCGCTTGAACCAGGTGTTGTACAGCTTCAGCAGGCTTACGTCATGGAGCAGGAAATCACTCACTGCAATGTCCGTGCGCCTCATCACCGCGCAACTGTCGAAGTTGTAAACCGGTCGATAACCCGGGTCGCATACCGAGGGCGAAATTGGCACCAGCTGATGCGGCGACCTGGCGACAAGCTCCTTGATCCCTCCCGGGTTGCCCCAGGCATGTGTCTCGACCGCGAGCCCGGTCGCCAGTGCCTCAGCGAGATCGGCGTTTCCCGGCAGTGAGGCGAACAGGCATTCGCTGTGCCAGTGCAGTCGCTCGTCGAGTCCCGTCGGGAACAACAGGGAGGTCGGGTCGCGCAGCAGGATGCTGTCCGCGTCGATCCAGGCCCCGCCATGGCGATGAACGTAAGCCATGCGGATGAAGTCGCTCCTGGCGACGATCGCCTCGATCCCCTTGTCCATGCTGAAGGTAAGCGGCTCGAAGCGCCAATCCTTGCCGAGGATAGAAGCATCTATGCAATGCTCCAGGCTGTCCGGGGTTAGCAGGGTGAAATGATCCCCCAGCGCACGCTGCATGGAGACCAGAGCCAAGGCGATCCACGGCGGCATGCACTGCCCCGCCGCCGTTTCCCAGTAGCTCACGTAGTTCACACGCACAACGGGGCCCTCTCTGCCGTCACGCCGCTACTGCCCAGCAGCCCGAGGTTCTCCAGGTAATGCCGCAGCAGCGTCAGCGAGGGTATGCATTCGGCCTGGCGCAGGAACTCGTTTCCCAGGGCCGCCTTGTACAGCCGCAACCAATTGGCCGCCGGCACCCGCGCCAGGAATGCCGGCAAGGCTTGGTAGTTGTCCGTCGAAAACAGTAGACGCAACGTGCGCAGGATCGGTTGGTAATCCGCGGCCCCAAGCAGTTTGGCCAATGTGTCGTCCAGCTGATGGCTGATTTCCACCATGTTCAGGCGCTCCTCGACGGTGGCATCCGCCAGGGCGACCCGCGGATCGATGGCAACCGGGTAGATCGCCTGGAACGAGCGGGCACCGGCTAGCAGGGACTCACGCAACACCTTGTCGGCAGTCGACCCCGTCACCAGTACATCGTCGCCGAAGATGACGTGCACACCGCTCCAGCGATAGAAGTTCTCCGCGGGTATCACATGGTCCTGGACAAGATTGACCCGCTCGCGTTCTTCAGCACTCAGGCTCGCGTAGTTCTCGCAAGGAGGGGCGATGCGCGGCAGCTTGACGTTGATCAGGGTGGGGAGGCCCATATGGGCGAGCTTGATGTTTATCTCCTCAACCACGATGTCGTAGAGCACGTTGGCCGTCGAAGGCACGTTGCGCCAGCCAGTGGTCATCAGCACCACATTGTCGTTGAGCTCCCGCGCGCTGGTGAACAGCCGTGCCCAGTGCGATGCCGGGTCATCCAGCTGCCGCTCCAGATAGTTGATCACCAGGCCGGCTAGAAAACGGATGTCCTTCTGGCTGCCGTACTTGGCACGGCTGTAGATGGATGTCAGCGCGGAGGCGCTTGCGCCATTGCTCATGTCGCGGAATCCGTTGGTGCAGTCGGGCGTCAGACAGTTCAGGGCATGACCACCGAGCACCGCGACATAGCTGTCCATATCGATCAGGTCTTGCGCAAGCAAGCCGCAAGCGAATGCGCGCAGACCTCCTTTTACGTCCTCCGCCTGCGGCCGGGCCACGGCCTCGCGAAAGCGCGCCAGCTGTTCGTCGACAGGCGCCTTGGCGAGTAGTTTCCAGTCAATCGATCGGGAGTTCACGGGACAATCCTTGTATCGGTGCCGGACGACAGGCTGAAGAAGTCTAGGGGCATGTCGATGCGTCGACGCCCTTCGAAGTAGCTGATCCGGTCCAGGCCCAGCGGTTGCAGTTCGTCGACCAAAGTGCGGATACCTGCCCCCGCGTCCAGCGGATCGTGGGCGTCTGAACCTATGGTGAAGGCCGCGCCGTGGGCGATCAGTTGGGGCAGCAGGGTGCGTGATGGATAGCTCCAGACACCCTGAACCTCACGAGTCGAACCGGGCAACAGGCTCGACTTGCGAATGCCCGAGGCATTCAGTTCGTAGGCCACACCATTGCGGGCGAACAGCGGCAGCAGCGGTTCCATCCGGCGCAGCACTACGTCTTCCGCCACGCCGCGCAGCAGCGTGTCGGCGTGCCCGACTGCGTCGAACAGCCCGCACTCCAGCAAGGCTTGCAGATGGGCGAAATAACGGTCGAGAAAGGCCGGGGCGGACAACCGGGCCAACTCCCAAACCTTAGCCATGGTCTCGCCCGGCAACTCGACGTAGTGGATCGAGCCGATGGCGAAATCCAGCTCGTACCGGGCCAGCATCTCGCGGTTGTAGGCATCCACACCCGGCATGTAGTCGAACTCCAGTCCGCGCAGGATCTTGATCTGCCCCTGGTGCTCCTGTCGTGCCCGCTCAATATCGGCGAAATAGCGCTCCAGTTCCGCCTCCAACAGGCGATTGTCGCTGTCCACCGGGAACGGCGCGTGGTCGGTGATGGTGAGGATCTTCACTCCGGCCGCGATTGACGCCCGCACCAACTCATCCACCGTACCGACGGCATGCTTGGAATAAAAGGTATGGCTGTGGGAGTCGATCATGCCGGCACCATTCGTTCTAACAGACCATCGTGATTAGCCAGTTCCTTGACCAGCCAGTAGGGGTTATTCGCCTTGCGCAGGATCTTGTGCACCAGTTCGAGGTCGTCGAGACGCGCCAGCAGGTCCCTCAGCGGTTGGCTGTAAAGGGCGCGGACCAGGGGCGTGTCGCGTACATGGCTGGCCAGTCGCTCCCAGCAAATCCGGTCAAAGTGGATATTGCCCAGGCGCTGGTGCTCGATGCCGTACAGATAGACGTCACCATTAGGTTTCACCGTCAGGTCGATGCCGTTGGCGTGGGGAGGCGGGTTGAGGCTGCCGAGGGTGAAGCGCTTGTTGACCCGGGCTTCGATCGCGTCGATGTAGCCATGCAGGTCCAGGTAACCTGGTGGCGTGTCGGCCGCCGGGTGGACAAGGTTCTTGTAGTCGATACCGAACCGTTCCTCGCCGACCACCAGCGTATCTTCCAGGGCGTTGCCCGGGACTATCTCGGCGTCGAGGCCCCAGCGCGCCAGTTCCTCCCGTAAGTAGTCGCGGGTGAACTCCCGATCAGTGTCGATCGAGCGGAACGAGAAGCTCAGCCCGGCCGGTCTGTTTCGTCGCAGGTAATCCAGACTGAAGCCATGAGCCCGCCATTTCACCTTGTCGATATGGTGGCTATCCGAGCTCAGGCGGATATTGCAGGTGTCGCCGCGGCTGACCACGATGCGATTGGTGGTGTCATAGAACTCCGCCATCTTCTCGTGGGGAAAGAAGCCGCTTGTGATGAACTCGAAACGCTTGCCGCCTTGGGAAAGCTCGAGAATCTCGTGGAAGACCCTGGCGTTGTTGAGGGGTTCGCCCTCTCCGCTGATGGAGATGCGCTTGACGTCGGGGGCGTTGATCAGCGCCGTCAGGTTCTCCCGGGCGAGGCTCGATAACTCCATGCTCATCCCCGTCTTGTGCTTGTCGGCGTACATGCAGAACGTGCAACCGATGCCGCAGATTTGGGTGATATCGATGTACAGCAGGTGGCCTTTCAGATCCATCTTTCTTGACTCGTTGCTAGCCTGTACAAGCGCACAGGCGTGGGTTGCACATGACCGGTAGGCACCGGTCACGTGGGGCATCAGTAAGGCTGCAATACCTGCAGTTGCGGGATCTGCACGGAGTCGCGATGGACCACTGTATGCAGTACCCGATCCTCTCGGACCGCAGCCATGTCCGGGTAATCGCTGTAGTGGTCGTTGCTGATCACATAGGTCTCGACATCGAACTCCGCGGCGGCCAGCACCGGATGGTCGGCGGTGAGGGTGGGCGGCATAACCAGTACCCGGGCCTGCGGAAACATCGCTTGGAGTGCGTTGTCGCTCATATCGAGCTGGCGGCGGATGCCCGGATCAAAGACCAAGGTCACGCCATAAGTCGCAGCCAGGTGAGGCACAAGTGTCTTGAGCACCTCCAGACCGATGAAGCGCCGTTTTCCGCCCGCTTCGTTCAGGTAGCAAAGATTATTGCCATCTACCACCAAGTTGCGGATTTCGTTTTCTAGCAGGCGAATGGTGTCGCGCAGGCGCCGCTTGCGTTTTTCCTCTTCCCGTTCCAGTTTGCGCTGGTGGAATTGCCGGTCCTTCAACACTCTATCCGGACCGCGCTGCCCGGCACCAAAACGAGCTTCGCAATCGTCATGGACCATCTTTCTATCGAATGGGCTTTGCGCGTTGTCCAACTGGTTGATGAAGCACTGGGCATCGATGATGTCCCGCTCCGTCGCCCGCAACTGGTCATGAGTAGTTTTCCAATTGCGATACACCTCTCCGGCCACAGCCTCCCAGTGGGCGCTGGCCTTTCTGACTTCGTCGGCGACGCCCTGCAGGCGTTGCACGTCGTTGTCCAGTTGCGTGATGGTGGCCTTGGCCTGCAATGAATCGAAGCCCCGGTAACGCCGCGAATTGGCGCTCAGGCACAGCTCCTCCCGCTGGCTTTCGCCGAGGCCGGATACCAAGCCCTCTAGCCGACTCTTGAACTGCGACAGCCGCTCCTGCAGGGTGCTGACCTGGCGCTCAGCCACGCGCCGTTCACTGGAAAACCAGTGCAACGGCGACCAGCCCGCCTCGGCAACGCCCTTGGCGCTGTTCAGCTCAGCGCGGCTGGCCTTGATGCTCTGTTCCACCCTTGCAAGCTGCTCCCGCGCGGCGAGAGTTTCCCGTTGCAACTGAGCGAGCCTGCTATGGTTGCTCTCCTGGTCGAATCGCTCGAACCATTCGAGGTCGGCACGCAGATTCTGGATGTCTGCATTGATCTTTATGATTTCCCCTTTGAGGGATACCAGTCGCTTGGCGTGATGGTTGCTGTACACGGTTCTCGCTCCTACTCAATCCGTTGGTTCAGGTGGCGCTCTGCGCGGCGCGTTTGCCGGAGGCATGCACGGCTTTCGCCGCAAGGTTCAGCGCGACCACCGTGGCCGCGCCAGCGGCGAAGCAGATGACGTTGGTCAGGAGAAATTCGAGAGGGGAAATCACAGGGTTCATTGACTCACTCCTTGGTCGTCTAAAGTGAGCATCAGGCGCCCAGTCGTATCCCGCATTTGCCACAGAAGTTGGCGCCGACCGCGACTATCGCGTGGCAACCGGGACAGGTGGGTTTGAGCAACATCTTCTGGCGCATATGGCCGATCTGGATGACGCAGGGCACGGTGACCCGGTACGCCGGGCTTGCTAGGTCGAATGCCGTCCAGATCCCGGTGATGGCCCAGCCCACCGGGCCAGCCAGCACTGCTAGACCACGACCCAGGGTGCTCGAACCCGCCAGCACCACGCCACGCCCTACCAGGCTGCTCATGGTCGCGCTGGCGACCACCGCCGCCACGTTGTAGGAAGCCAACCCGGAACTACCGAGTGAAGCCAGCAAAGCCGCCAATGCCCCTGGCCCCATGCCGGGTCGGTACGCCAGTCCGCCCAGGGATTCGAACAGTGTTTTGCGGTCTTCCTCGCTCATCCGCGCCAGGGACTGGGCGAATACCTTGGTGATGATCGCCATTTCCATCTCGGCGCAGCTGGCGCTCGCCTTGTTCTTCGCGCCGACGTGCCCGGCCACATCAGCCAACAGCTCGCGGTACGGCACACCACTGCCACCGCGGAACAGGTTGACCAGTGAGTTGCCGCCAAAGCGGGTCAGCTCCTCGGCGAAAATAGCCCGGGTCGACTCGCCGACACCCTTGTCCTTGTCGGACATCAACTGACGACAGACTGAAGATGACAGGGAGATGCGGCCCTTGCCGTTGTCGGTGATCACATCTATCAACAGGCCCACGTCGTCGGCGCTGGCACTCATCAATACATCGGCAAGATCGGGGTCGTGAATGATCGGCATCCCGGCACTCCTTATTGTTCGCTAGAAGAAGGATCGTGTGGCGTGGTCTGGCTGACCCAGGCGCCCGCTATCGCGGCCAACCACTTGCGTGGGCCGGATTTTGAAATCTCGCGCAGCATCAGCGCATCGAGCTTGAGACATGCGCGTCTACGCCACTCATCGCGGGCATTGGCCCGGGCAACTTCCGGCGAGGCACCCACAATACTGGGGCGCCGATCCGGATGGACCTTGCATTCGCGCAAGACCTTTTCCACCGGATTAATCTCTTGAAGCCGCTCATCGGCCTCCAACTTGTGAGCTGCAACCAAGTAATCGCCACTGTTGCCGATCGCGCTGGCCAGCAGTGCCCAGTCCTGGGGCCGCATCAACAGAAAAGCAGGTGGTACCCCCAGAGCCTGGGCAAGACGCTCGATAGTGCTCAGGTCCGGGTTGGCATCGCTACCTTGCGCTGGTGATTTCAGGGCCCGCAGCGTGCTACGAGCGATGCCGGTTCGCTGCTGGATCTTCACTGCGGACAAGGGCCCGGGGCCGTCGGCATCGTGTTGCGTTTCCCGCTGCGCACCTGCGACAGCGAGAACGGAGGATAGGTTGCGGCTAAACCATTGGCCGAGCGAAACCTGAATGGGTTGAGGCGTGAGGATATTCATTGCCATCATCTCGCTATTAGATGGTGGCACTTTAGTAATATTTTTAGCGTAGCAACAGGCCTAACTGGAGCGCTGTCACTCCATTTTTAAGATATCCCGATGGTGACTGGAGCGCTGTCACTCCATTATTCTGTGCGTTGTCAGGGCGAAGACAACAACGGAGCTCTGTGAATCCAACGCTACGCTTTTCCCGAACGCCGGGCGTTTGCCTTTCTGAGCATTTCATCCAACTGCGCTATGAGTTCATTCGGGTCCAATTCGGTCCAGTTGCCACAATCCGCGGCCACAATCATTTCGGCGAACTCCGGGCTGTACTCAGGTACCCGGTCAGCGACCACGTCGTCGATGAAAGAAGTGAAAAACCAAGCGCCCTCCGCCTCTTCACCAACAAGCCGGCCTTCGACTTGCAAGGTGGCCAATTCCCCCAAGTAAGCACCATCGTTCAGGTGTGGGTGAACGCATAGGACAGCAGATTTGAGCGCCGACGAACTAATACCGCTTTTCGCCAACTCGACAATCATGAGTTGCAGCGAGGTCATCTCGGCCATTGGGGCCTCCGATTTAAGTTAGTGGGGGCGCAAGGGCGCAGGACGCCCCCTCGCCTCCTCCAGCAGGGTGACTTGTGAGATCGTTTCACCAAAGCAATGGTGGTCAGTCGTTCACCGGCAAGTCATACCCAATACTGAACAGAGCCTGTTCGATGCTGCGAAGTGTTTGTTGGGTTGTTTTACCGACTCGGAAAGGACTCTCAGCACAGAGAGGATGTTTTGCCACTTGGCTGAGCACGTAGCTGGCGTGCATGTTCCAACGTGCGTGATGCGACCCTGAGCGCAGGCGTTTGAACTGTAGACTTCCGATACTTGGGTTACGGCGTTTAGGTGCGAGAGCAGTGGTCGACCCTTTCGCCCCGGCCCAAGGGAAATTAAGCGCCGGCGGAACTTTCGTCAGGCATTTGACATTGCAGTATTTGACCACCAGCAATCCCAATGCAGCGGCTACCCGGCTGTCGTAGATGATGAAATCAGGGCAAAGCAACGAATAGATTTTGGTCATTCCCGAATTGAAGCGCAGCGATTGATTACGAAGAATCGGGGCGTCGGGATCATTGTCTACCAATGCTGTAGCGACATCCGAAATCATCTTTGCAAGGCCAGTCTTGTTGGCTTTCAACCATTCGTTGTTGCGGGAGGTGACACCTCCCCAGGCCATGACGTCGAGGGACGCCTGAAGGATCAACGCATCGCTGCTGCCAGCAGCGATCAAGTCTGCGCGCAGTGCGGACAGCGCCATTTCGTTGCTGGCAGCGCTAACCCCTGGGTTGAACGCGAGGCGGGTATTACCCGGATGATTCCAGCAATACGAGGTAAACGCGCCGTACAGGCTGTTACACGACCACCGTACTCCCGAGCGACGATCAACGTACTCATGCGTGATGAGCGTGTCCGAATCAAGATGACCCGCCAACCAGTCGATGAATTCGGGGACGTGATCAAGCTTAGCGTAGGGGTGTTTAGTGTTCATGAATGCTCCTGTGGGCTGGCATATTCAACGCCCAATTGCGTGCCAGCGGGGCTATGATGCAGTCCTACTAGACACTAGTTTGTCCGAGTTGAAAAATTATGCGAATTATTTCAGATGAAACTGAACACCGAGAAAAGCGGCGCAAATATTTGCGCAAGATTCTCCAACGTGCAGGCCGCGCTTTGTCGACCGAGGAGTTGCATCAAGAGATGCTCGAATGGGCGGACGGTACCGCCAATCCGAGGACAACTCGGCGTGACCTGTTTGAGTTGAAGGCGGAAGGGTTTGTAGAAAAAGTACCCGAAGAATCAGGACAGCGACGCAGAGCGCATCGCTGGAAATTGGGCAAGGGCAGTTTTGACTTGGCGCTTTCGCCGCAAGAATCGATGACCCTTAGCGCTATTTTCCAACATGCTGAACGCTTCGGTTTCTGGATGGACACGAAAGAGCTTACAAAGCTGCGCGAGTACGCGGCCTGGGAGCTGAAGTCTCGATCAGCCCGGCATTTAGTCGCCGAGGGTCGCATCATCACTGGCACGCGGTTCACGGTGCTGGAGCATGGGCAACATGACCATGAGCACCTCAAGCTCATACAAGGTGCAATGATCGACGATCATAGCCTGACCGTGCGTTATAGACCTCGAGATGCCAACGGCGTGGAGTGCTCCTACCTTCTGAAACCGCTCGCGCTCGCGTACCAGGACAGCAACATCTACCTGTCAGCATTTGTAGCAAAGGAGACCTGGCATGGAGAGGCGCCCGATCCTGGCTTGCCAAGAGGAAAGTACAGCAGCAACGGGATTGGTAAAACCTGTGCGCTGATGTTGCATCGGATGGTGGACGTGCGGGTGGCGAGGGATGCTATCCAAGAACCTGAAGGCTATGACGTTCGCTCCATCGAGGTTCAGCGAGACCTAATTTCTGTCCACGCGAACGAGACGATAGAGTTGGTGTTGCGGTTGAAGGAGAACCTTCACAATCGCCTTACGGAAAACGCGCTTGCGGCGAATCAACGGGTCGAAAGAGATGGCAACGGATGGTTGCTGCGTTGTGAATTGCTCGACACTCAGGGGCTTAGATTATTCCTGATGAGCAATGCCGCAGACGTCGAAGTCGTGTCGCCCGAGTACCTTCGCTGTCATGTCCGCGAGCAACTCGAAACAGCGCTATCGCAGTACACGTGCTGAAATCCACTGGAAAGGCTCCCGGCACCTGGGGCAGATTTTGTACATCCATCGCCCCACGCCGCCCTCCCCTCAAATGTGCAAAGAAATGAAATCCACAAAACAGCGCAGCGTGGGCGTGATAAAGCGATTCGGCGGCCACAGCACGCTAAAGTGAATTGTGCGGGTTACCTCCTGGGTAAGCACGGCCCGCAATTCTCCAGACTCAAGGGCCTCCTTGACGGAAAATTCCTGCAGGCAGGCAATGCCCGCTTCCATGGCGGCGTTGAAAAGCATGTCGATGTTGTTGCAGACCAGCATGGCCCGGCTCGGTGGTCGTCAATGAAATTGCCGGTGGTATCGATTTCAGGATGATACAGCGTTCGCTGTGCCACCATGGGGACAGCGAAGCTCGACTGATCGTGCACCTCCAACCGTCACAGGCTGCTCCCACCAGTCCCGCCTCAAGCCCCCACGACCGTCAGCCATGAAGGGTACACACGCATCCTGCATAGGCTTTAAGGCAAACCGTCACGCCGCTTCATTCACCACTTGATATCACTATGCCATTGAGGCAGCCTCTACCGAGGAGAAAGGGTTCAACTCAGGAGACGCGATGAACCAGGAACAGGCTCGAGCTTTGTTAGCGCAAGCTCAACAGCATCGACAACCCACCTACGAGCCCAGCATCTTTGCTCTTGGCGGAAGGGGCTATTACGAAAATCCTACGAGTGATTTGCTGGCATTCTTCCTCGATCCCACTCAGATACATGGCTTTGGCGATTGCTTCCTTCGAGTCTTGCTGAGTTGTATAGGCCAGGAACCATTGCCCTCTACTGCGCTTCGTTCTCCGCCCGAGCGAGAGGTAATGACCAGCAATGGCAACCGGATCGATCTACTCCTTCAGGGGAAGGAATGGATCTTGGTTCTGGAAAACAAGATATTCCATGGCCAAGTCAATCCGTTTGCCGATTATGAGCTCCACGCTAAAGCGCTTGCGTACGGAAGTTCTAGCCATCCTATTCTCGTCGTGCTGTCTCCATCAGGACGCAGCCCAGACGTTAACTGGATTGGCTTGAGCTACGTGTTATTTATCAATAAGTTACGTGAAGAACTATCTTGTTACTCCCTACTTGAGCCAATGGATAAATGGCGAGTACTGGTGGGAGAGTTCGTGTTGCACTTAGAAAATCTTACTATTGAGCAGGCTATGGACACGGACAGCGTTGGATTTATCTTTGATCACCTCCCCCAAATTAACGCCTTGAACAAGCTGCGCGATAAGGCCCTGGAAGCGTTGAACAGCAAGATCCTCGGCAATCTCCAAGCCGAAATCCCTGACTACGTACCTTATACGCGACGGCAAAACTGGGTTGATGGCCCGGTTCTGCGCTACGCCTGCAATGATTGGGAGAACTGGTCGGACGTTCTCCTCTACCTGGATTGCAGTCAATCAACGTTAAAACCCTTCATACGTGTTTATTTATGCGATGCCGACACAAACCTCATGGAGCAGGCACGCAAGCATTTCATACGCCCCAGCCGGCAACCATGGACCGAAGGCAAGTCTGTCATCGGATTCGAATGGCAACTGGAGACGTTCGATGAGCAGACGATTATCGAAGTGATCACTGAAAAGATGAAGCTGCTGATGCGATTTGAGAATGACGATCGCCGAGATGAAGACAAGTTAGCGTCATCAACCACGTAGGCAACTGACTGAGAACCAATAAACTCGCCCTATTGATTTTTGCACGCTCCCGCGTCTCATCGGAGCTGATTGAAAATCTATCCCCTTATCAATTTTCGGTATTCCATCATGGACGAAAGTGTCATCTGGCTGAACAGGCTACTCAAAGCATCCACGGATCGTCAGCTTGATAAAGATATGACAAAATTGGATTTTCAGGAACTGCTGCTTTATTGGCTCGCCGTTCACATGGTGGATTGGAACAACGACAAATGGCGTCACGAACGAGCGAATAGGTCTTGGGCGGCTGACCGCGATCTGGACGATCGCGCGCAAATGCTGATGGACTACTGTGACCGCGGTGACGAACTGTCGGCTCGACATAGCAGTATTCACGAACATCTATCGCATTTGATAACAGATGCGCTAATAGGACTACACCCAGATGAACACCTCGCGCTCTTCGATACCTTGTTCTATCGCATCATCGCCCAAGCCGGTGTCGACCGCAGACACGCAGAAATCAGCGCAGCCTTGGCCAGCGGCCTGGCCCATAACCAGGATTTGATCGAGCTGCAAGGGTACAGCGGTGAACCTTTTATCGTTCACTCACACCTGGAAAAAGTTCCTCGACCATACCGCTACACCTCGGCCCAAAATCGCCGCCAGGACCTAATGCGACTCAGGCTGGCGGTGCATCAGATTAACGCCCAGCTGCTCGGGTACGGCCTGGATGACTTCGAAAGTGAACACCTGACTCTACTTGATCTTTCCACAACTCAAGCGGCGCCACTCCAGGCAGTGCACCAGCACCTCCAGTCCGGTAAGTTGACAGGGCGTTTGCTGGTGCTGTTCAAACCCAGCGGCGGGTCAGAGCGTGAGACGCCAAACGAGCTCAAAGACATACTGCGGGATGACGATCTTCTGGAGGCCGTTTTTTCATTCACCAGCTACAACGTAAAAGGCAAACCTGCTCCGCTTCGCGCCTGGCTATTGAACAGCGACAAGCATCACGGCACGAAAACGCTATGCATCGATACGCGAAAACTGCTTGACCATTTCCCCGGTATCACAGCAGAACAACTTGCATGGTTTGCGTCCGCAACGTACCAACTCTGGGCCGCCCGCAAGAAATTTCGCATCGGTCAATTTCCTCACGCACGTCTAGGGTTGCTTCAAGGTCTTTTCAGCCAATACTTTCAAAGCGATTACCGAGACCTAGAAGGTTTCTGCGTCGTTCACGGCTCAAGATATGTGCTAAACACTCCCTGGAATCGACTGATCCCACCCGCCAGCTCAGTCGATGTGAAATTTTCTCTATTGGACAAGCACCGGGTTGTAGACGCACTGGAGCGGGTAGGCCAAGGGCCATTTTGCGCCTATATCATCGGCGACAACGGGGCAGGTAAAAGTTTATTGCTGACCGCCTTGGCTGCCCATCTGCAAAATAAGCAAACGGGCTGTGCCGTGATTGCCAGTGGAAGCACGGATCGCTTCCCCCTGACCGGCGACAAAAATACCTACCGCTACATGGGCGACAGAACGACGAAAGGCAGTTCCATACAAAATACCGAAAAAAAACTGCTCGCTTTCCTAAAAGAGACTTTTGCTCTCCACGACCGTATTCAGCTATTCGAAAAAGCATTGGAACTCCTGGGTCTGAAAGGCCGGGTCTACCTCGCCCCAATCGAGCTTTTCAACAAATTTCTAGTCCCCGACTATGTGATCGATCGTGTTATGCCTCTGGCGGAAGCGTTTCAGGCCTCCGCGCCAACTAACCACGACACGCTCGCCTTGTCCCGGCAAGGCAGTTCCCATTTGGTGAAATTCAACGAGCTGAGCTCCGGGGAACAACAAGTCTTGCTGTTGCTCGGAAAGATCATGGCGGGCGCCGGCCCTGGAAAGGTTCTACTCATCGACGAACCAGAAATCAGTCTGCACGTCCGATGGCAGCAATTGCTGCCGGCATGTTTCAGCCTGATTGCACGGGAAACGGAAACACGAATGGTCATCGCGACGCACTCGCCCACACTGATTGCCAATGCCCAGGACGACATCAGTGCTTGTTTCCTCGCCAAAAACCAGCAGCTTCACCCGGTTCCGCCTGAGCAGCGCCATTCAGTGGAGACCATACTACTGGAGGGATTCGAGACCTATACGCCACACAATCGCGAAATCGCCGAACGTTGTGCCGCCCTTGTCGCAAAAGCAATTAGAGCAATTAATCACAGCCAAGGTATCGACGCCAGCCAGCAACAAAATCTGGTGGATGAGCTAAATGACATGGAGGAGATCATGACGAACTCCGGCAATCGCGAAGACAAGCGATATGAGCAGGACCGGCAATTGATCATTCAAGCTCGTCAAGCGATTGCCGAGACATTTCGCTTCGCCCAAGAGGAGTTGCCTGAATGACGGGTAAAGCGGCCGAAGCCACAGACCTCAAACCTTCCCGAGCCGAAAAGCGCTTGAGCCTTCGACAGGACCGTCTGACCCTCCTGCGTGAATTGCGGATCGCGGCAAAAGGTGGCGATATCCATGTCTGGACTCGCCTGGGCGATACTAAAAATGCTCCGAGCAAGGATCTCAAGGCCCTGCTTCGTAAAAGCCTGAAGGCTCGCCAAGAGCCACGTTGCTGCTATTGCAAGCGTTGGCTATTAAACAATGCACATGCGAGCCCCATAGAACATATTCTGCCACGCAAGCACTATCCAGAATTTGCGCTCCGTGCGCGCAACCTCGCGATTGCCTGCAATGATTGCAATTCATTGAAATCCGACGCTGATTGGGGAAATTTCACTGGATCGCCTAAAGCTTACCCTTCCCCTGCGACCATGCATTTTTTTCATCCCCGCTACCATTTTTATGATGAACATATCCGCTACCTACGCATGGAAACAAATCGACAGGAATTCGTCACTTACCATGGACTCACCCCCCAAGGACAACACCTGTGTACAAAGCTGCTAAGCAGGGTAGTCGGTAAGCGTAACCTGAAAAAAAGTTATCCTCAGTTAGCCGGCTGGCTGCGTACGCTTGAGGAATTTGATACCGAGCCTCAATCAACGTCTCGCCCTGCCTTGCAAGCATTCCGTGATGCGATGGACAAGGCGATAGCCGAGCGCCTCGATGACGGCGACAACGTCAGTGCACTATGGATAGTGCCTGACGAATCTTAATCTACTTCGCCGTAATCACTGATAACTTGCTGATCCCCGCCGGTCAATAGACGCCATGGCCCGAGCCACCTCGCCATAATTCACCCCGTTGTCCGCCTGCAGCTGCACGCGGACGTCAGATTTTTTCGCCTTGGCGGCTTTAAGGTTCAACTCCAGCAAATCTGCTGGATCTCGTCCTTATTGATGAAGACCTTGCCCTTGTCATCAATGCTCACCACCAACGGTCTTTCTGCTCCACTGGTACCGACTCGGTCTTGGGCAGGTTGACGGAGATGGCGTTTGTCAGCAGCGACGCGGTGACGATGAACACCACCAGCAGCAGCAATATGACATCCCCCAAGGGCGTGACGTTGATCTCGCTGAGCACTTCATCGCTGTCTCGTGCCGAGAAGGCCATGTCAGGACGCCTCCCTGACGTGTTACACGGCGACGGTCGCGCCAGGCTTGTTCAGCCCCCGGGTGCAACAACACGCGGAAGGCATCTTTCTGCGCCAGGCTGTAGAAGTCGTAGGCGAAATCGACCAAGTCTGCGGCAGTCAGCTTCAAATCGGCGCAGGAAATCTGGCTTAAAATAGACTCTGCTATAGACCCGATTTAGCGTTTTACCTTCCAGGCCGATTACTGTCGCTCGATATCAACAGGTACGCGCTTCCCTCGTCCGCCCTTTTGTTTCCGCCCCTTCCGCTGCTACGCTCTTGAGTCCTCGATTGGAGCCAAAACAATGCCCAGCGAATATTCACTTTCTGATGTTCTTGAGCGGCTGTACCAAAATCAGCTCGCCTTGGAGGCCGCGGTGATGGAGCTGACCTTGAAGGTAGAAGACCAAGGTGCAACGGAGATTGGTGCTAACGTCCGAGGTGCACTTCACACCATCGGAGAGAACGCCGGACACATCAAGCAGGGCTTGGCTAAGCTGAGAACCCAAGGTCACTGATTTAACCGCCCATGCGATGGCGAGCTTGGCGATTTTTCGCGCAAAGGACAAAGACTGACATGACGGATGTGCAGATTTCCCGCGCGCTGCGCGGCGACATCGTGAAGATAGGGATCCTCTCAGCCTCGCGTTATGAAAAGGTGGCGCACCTTGATAATCCTGCCCGAAGCGACCTTATGCTTGGGCTTGGCCATCCGAATAACCGTGTGCGGACCATCGGCCGTTGTTTCAACGAGCATGCCATCTCTGATTTCCATCACGCTGAGTCCGGCCGCCAGCGTATTGATATAAGCAGCTTTGATCGCGCCTTTCACCATGGCTGGAATTTTTTCTTCCAGCCGGCTCACCAGTTCATCATTCATCGGTTGGTTGGCGATCATAACGAGCTCCGCGTAAGGCCAGCACGGAGCCAGCCATCGTTGTTGCTGCGCTCCGTGGCAAGCCCCCCTTCCTTGGGAGGTAGGCGAGACGTGTCTGGCCGTCGACACCACGTAAAACTTGTACGGAAATCACCATTAATGCCCCCCATAAAAACTCGCCGTCTTCGGCAAGATCTAATGACTGGTGGCAACTCCAGCCTCAGAGAGAGGATCCCAGGGGCCACTGTTCGGCCATTTTGACTCAGCTTTTTCCCGGGATGATAACGACCCCAATCCGCTCTGCCAGATTGAGCACCGTGTCGAACACAGTCGAATCGCCGGACAAGCTGCGCGACGCCCCCTGCGGGTGGAGTGCGCCGTCAGGAATACGGTCACCGAAGAGCACCACCGCACGCGCCGAATCATCCTGTCGCGACACCCAAGTCAGCCCTTGGGCATCTGGACACTGACGGTGGATTGCCTCGGCCCATTTGCGCGTCGCAGGATATTGATCTTTCTCAGTGTCGATCAATTGTTTGCGCGTGATGCCCAGTTTCCGCAGGGGCACGCTGGACAGATCAACCAGGCGCAGCGGTTGGCTAACCTGGACGGCAGAATGCACCTGTCCAGTTAGCTTGCCTTTGTCGAAGCTCTTAAACCCAGCCGTATGGGGAACGTCGTGGAAGACGGTCTCCATCAAGGCGCAATCGACTGTCGTGCC
>Ga0182006_1000479_pt1 | contig 31307 bp, 23 predicted proteins | sample Sormic07211104_1_FD_123022 | JGI IMG/M metagenome (GOLD analysis project Ga0182006, IMG submission 123022) | Rhizosphere microbial communities from Sorghum bicolor, Mead, Nebraska, USA - 072115-104_1 MetaG | ecosystem: Host-associated > Plants > Roots > Rhizosphere | place: USA: Nebraska...
CAAGACCGAGTTCGCGAAGTTCGAGCACGACATCACGCATCACTCGATGATGCACGAGAACCTCAAGTTCTTCCTGCGTGGTTTCAACCACGACGCGCACCCGATGGCCATGCTGGCCGGCTCGATTGCGTCGCTGTCGGCGTTCTATCACGACAAGCTCGACGTCGATAATCCGGAAGACCGCAAGCTCGCCGCCATTCGCCTCATCGCGAAGATGCCGACGATCTCCGCCGCCATCTATCGTCACTCGATCGGTTGGCCGACGCGTTATCCGCGCAACAACCTCGAGTACGTCACCCGCTTCCTGCACATGATGTTCGAAGTGCCGAGCGAGCCGCTCGAGCTGAACCCGGTCGTCGCCAAGGCACTCGACCTGCTGTTCATCCTGCACGCCGACCACGAGCAGAACGCGTCCACCTCGACGGTCCGTCTGGTCGGTTCGACCGGTGCGAACCCGTACGCCTCGATCGCCGCTGGCATCACCGCGCTCTGGGGTCCGGCCCATGGCGGTGCGAACGAAGCCGTGCTCAAGCAGCTCGGCGAGATCGGTACCGCCGACAAGGTCGAGACCGCGGTCAAGCGTGCGAAGGACAAGAACGATTCCTTCCGCCTGATGGGCTTCGGTCACCGCGTGTACAAGAACTTCGATCCGCGCGCCAAGATCATCCGCGAGATGTGCCACAAGGTGCTCGAGGAACTCGGTGTCAACGACCCGCTGCTCGACGTCGCCATGAAGCTGGAAGAGGCTGCCCTGAAGGACGACTACTTCGTCGAGCGCAAGCTCTACCCGAACGTCGACTTCTACTCGGGCATCATCTACAAGGCCCTGGGTATTCCGGCCGAGATGTTCACCGTGATGTTCGCCATCGCGCGGACCTCCGGCTGGATCTCGCACTGGATCGAACAGCACGAGACCCCGGGATCGCGCATCGGTCGTCCCCGCCAGATCTACACCGGCGCCGACGTTCGCGACTACGCGCCGAGCGACAAGCGCTAAGAAGAAAAAACCCCGCGAAAGCGGGGTTTTTTTTGCGCAGTAGCCTTATGTAGGAGCCGCTTCAGCGGCGAAAACCAGGTCGCGGGAAACTGGCTATCGCCGATGAATCGGCTCCCACAGAGTCATTGAAGGCAGCAATATCTTCCTCGGCAAGCAGCGCCTGTACCATCGACGCGGTCGCACGGCGCATCGGCCGATCATCCACACGGTCCAGGGGTGCCTGACGCAGCGCATCCAGCGGCAGCACGGTGAGGTCGAACGGGATGCCGTCGGCACCGAACAACAGCACCGGATGTTCGCTCTGCTCGTTACCCGACCAACGCAGGCGCCGCGTCTGCGTCTCGAGCGGAATGCCCTGCTCCTGGAGAAATAGTACCGGTGCTTCCGGGTCGTCGCTGAAGACATGCAGGCAGACAGCCGAGTGCTCGTCGGCCGTGCCTTCCAGCACGGCGCCCACCAGTCTCGCGTCGAATCCGCGAAGGAAACGCAACGCTTCGACGGCCGCTTCGCGCCGGGCACGCAGCGCCTGGGGCTGGGAATCCGCCTTGAAGATGCGCTGGTGTTCGCGCAGCGCATCCTCGATCTCGTTGTTGCGGGGCAGGGCCTGTGCGTCGGCTATGCCGAGTCGCTCGGCCGCCTTTATCTTCGCGTGATGGAAATCGCGAATGCCGTGTTCACTCATCAGGCGCGCCGCTTCCTGGGCGACAAGGGCGCGATGCCGCTGCGTCCGGTCCTGTGCGTGGAGCTTGTGATGCTCGCCTCGTGCCATGACTCACCCCCGTGTGGTGTGTATGTGTACGTCAGAAGATGTCGTAGGCGTGGTCCTGCTGGTCCTCCTGCTGTTTCTGCGCTGCCTGTTCGCGAAGACGGTCGACGTCCTCGACCTTCATGATTTCGCTCATGCCGCCCGGGGAGGGCAGGCCGGAGCCCGGGTCGATCTGGACCGTGGCGACGCCGGGTGGCATAGCCAGGGTATGCGACGGCTTATCCTTCAGGATCGCGCCCATGTAGTCCATCCAGATCGGCAGCGCCGCCTTGGCGCCGAACTCGCCGCGACCGAGCGAGCTGAAATCGTCGAAGCCTACCCAGACCGCTGTGGACACATCGCCATTGAAGCCGACGAACCAGGCATCGCGATGATCGTTGGTCGAGCCGGTCTTGCCCGCGAGGTCGTCACGACCCAGGGCGCGCGCCGCCGAACCCGTGCCGCGCTTGATGACGTCCTGCATCAGCGATGTCACGAGGTAGTCGTTGCGTACGTCGATGACGTGCGGTGCGAGCTTCGGCAGCTTCGTCTGGTCGGCATGGGCATCCGCGGGAAGTACGGCGTCGCCCGTGCCGTTGCCACCAGTGCTGCTTGCTGCGGCCGGCTTGGCGGGAATGAGTGCTGTGGAAGGCTGGGTCGGCGGGCCGGCGGGTGTCGGGTTGAGCAGCCGCTCCTGGCAATCCGCACAGGCGCGCTCCGGGTTGGCGACATAGACAGGGTTGCCGTCGCGGTCATCGATGCGCGCAATGAAATACGGCGTGACCAGATAGCCGCCGTTAGCGAAGACGGCGTAGCCGCGCGCCATGCTCATCGGCGAAACCGAGGCCGTTCCCAGTGCGAGCGAAAGGTTCTGCGGCAGGGCATCCGGCGTGAAGCCGAAGCGCGTGATGTACTCACGCGCGTAGCGCACTCCGATCGCATCGAGCAGGCGGACCGACACCAGGTTCTTCGACTTCACCAGCGCTTCGCGCAAGCGCATCGGGCCGTCGAACTTGTTGTCGTCGTTGGCCGGGGTCCACATTCCGTCGGGACGTGACGGATCGGGGAAGGCCACCGGCGCATCGTTCACGATCGATGCGGGCGTGAAGCCGCGCTCGAACGCGGCCGAATAGAGGTAGGGCTTGAAGCTCGAGCCGGGCTGGCGCGCAGCCATGATGGCGCGATTGAATTTCGAACGAAGGAAGCTGAAACCACCGACCAGGGCGCGAACCGCTCCGTCTTCGGGATCGACCGAGACCAGCGCCGCCTGCACGGCGGGGATCTGGGTGAGATGCCAGGCACCCTTGCCGGGATCGGGTTTGGCCTCCGTGGTGGCCTTGGCGGTATCCGACGCCTTGGCGTCCTCGTCGATGTCGTCCTTCTCGCTGCGGATCAGGCGAATCACGTCACCGCGCTTGAGAACCGCGTCGACCCTCGTCGGCGCCGCGCCCGCGCGACCCTCGTTCACATAGGGGCGAGCCCAGGTGATCGATTCGAGGCTCAACGTCGTCGTCTCCTTCGCGGAAAGGTACACCTTGGCCTCCTTCTCCCCGGTCTCGGTGACGATGGCCGGCATCATGCCCGCCACGCTCGTGTAGCCGGCGAGAACACGGTCATAGTCGTCCGGGCCGGCCTGGGCCGGGAGCTCCTCGTGGCCTTCGGGGCCGCGGTAGCCGTGACGGCGGTCGTACGCCGACAAGCGGCCGCGAAGCGCGTCGTTCGCCGCTGCCTGGCTGTCGCTGGGTACGGTCGTGCGGACGACGTAGCCCTCGGTGAGTGCGTCGTTGCCGAGCTTCTCGAGTACCTGCTGGCGCACCATTTCGGCAAGATACGGAGCGTCCACCTCGATTTGTTGCTCATGCGGGAAGGCGTCGTTGGGCTCCTTGATGGCCTCGTCGTACTCCGCCTGGGTAATAAAGCGGTTGGAGAGCATCTGGCCGAGCACCCAGTCGCGGCGGGCGATCATCCGCTTGGGGTTGTTCAGGGGGTTCACCACCGACGGAAGCTGGAAGGTCGAGGCCAGCGTGGCGCACTCGGCCACGGTCAGCTGATCGAGGGTCTTGCCGTAGTAATACGAAGCTGCCGCGGCCAGGCCGTAGGAGCGGTGACCCAGGAACATCTTGTTGATGTAGAGCTCAAGGATCTGGTCCTTGGTGAGCTCGTTTTCCATGCGCAGGGCGATGAACACTTCCGTCAGTTTGCGCGAATACAGCTTTTCCGGGCTGAGGAAGAAGTTGCGCGCCACCTGCTGGGTGATCGTCGATCCGCCGGGACCCTTGTCGCCGCCGGAGACGATGACGTGGATGCCGGCGCGGGCGATGCCGTGCCAGTCGATGCCCGGATGGCTATAGAAATCGGCATCTTCGGCCGATAAGACTGCATTCTTGAGGCGTGCCGGCACGTCGGCGATGTGCACGGGAATGCGTCGGGTCTCGCCAAAGGATGCGATCAGCCGTCCGTCCGAGCTCAGTACGCGGAGCGGAACTTGCATGTGATAGTCGCGCAGGACGGCGACCGAGGGCAGACGCGGGGCCAGTAGCCAGTAGGCGACGCCAATGGCGCCAGCCACGAAGAGGATGCCGGCCAGGGCGAGGTACAGCGCAATGCGCAGCAAACGCTTGAGGATTCGCATGGAGGGGAAAGGGGTCGCCGCCGTGTGGGTCGTGGCGGAGTATAGAGCCAAGCCGGGGAGGCGAAGGGTTGGGGGACGCTCGACCAGTCCTGAAGGGTTTTCGCTAACCCAGTGACAGGATTTGTGAATTAGTGCCGGTAAGGGCCCTAAATGGCCCGTTGCCAATCCGTTAAGTTTTAGATCTAATGCCTTCGCGCCGAAGACCAATTCCGACAAAGGCGCGGGGAAGGGGGACAACGTGGGGCTCTTTACACCCAAGGCGGCGCCTTTGATTGGCGTCGACATCAGTTCGACCGCAGTAAAGCTGCTACAGCTCAGTCAGGCAGGCGGGCGCTATCGCGTCGAGCACTATGCCGTCGAGCCGTTGCCGCCCAACGCCGTCGTCGAGAAAAACATCGTTGAAGTCGAAGCGGTGGGCGAGGCTATTCGGCGGGCATTGGCCCGATCCGGATCCAAGCTCAAACACGGTGCTGCTGCCGTGGCCGGCTCCGCCGTGATTACCCGAATCATTCCCATGTCGGCCGACCTCTCGGAGGATGACCTCGAAGGTCAGATCCAGGTCGAGGCAAACCAATACATTCCCTACCCGATCGAGGAAGTTAGCCTCGATTTCGAGATTGTCGGGCCGGTTCGCGACAATCCCGAGATGAATAACATCCTTCTCGCCGCCTCGCGGACCGAGAACGTGGACATGCGTATCGCGGCGCTCGACCTTGGCGGACTGACCGCCCGGGTCGTCGATGTCGAGGCCTTCGCCATGGAGAACGCCTTCGCCATGGTCGCCGACCAGTTGGCGGTCTCGCGGGATGCCCTCGTGGCCGTCGTCGACATCGGCGCCACGATGACCACCCTGGCCGTGCTGAAGAACCAGCGGACGATCTACTCCCGCGAACAGGTCTTCGGTGGCAAGCAGCTCACCGACGAGATCATGCGTCGCTACGGCCTCTCCTACGAGGAAGCCGGTCGGGCCAAGCGCAAGGGCGGCCTGCCCGAGTCCTACGAAATGGAAGCACTGGAGCCGTTCAAGGAGTCGCTGGTTCAGCAGGTCAGTCGCCTGCTCCAGTTCTTCTTTGCCGGTAGCGAGTACAGCCGGGTCGACCAGGTTGTCCTGGCCGGTGGCTGTGCCTCGATCGAAGGCATCACGGAGCTGCTCGAGCAGCAGCTCAGCGTGCCCTGCGTCGTCGCCAACCCGCTGGCCCGCATGGCGCTTTCCAGCCGTGTCCAGGCCCAGACCCTGGCCCAGGACGCGCCCGCGCTGATGATTGCCGTCGGCCTCGCCATGAGGAGCTTCGACTGATGGCACATATCAACCTGCTCCCCTGGCGCGCCGAGCGGCGCAAGCTGCGCGAACGCGAGTTCTACATCCAGCTCGGCATGGCTTTTGGCGCCGCTCTCGTGGTCCTGATCGCCTGGTCCTTCTGGATGGACGCGCGCATCGACAACCAGAACGAACGCAATACGTACCTGCAGGGCGAGATCAAGCAGCTCGACGATCGCATCGCCAAGATCAAGGATCTCGAAAAGGTTCGTGCGGGCTTGCTCCAGCGCAAGCAGATCATCGAGCAGTTGCAGGCCAACCGCTCGCAGATGGTCCATCTGTTCGACGAGCTGGTGAAGACCATCCCGTCGAGCGCACGCCTGGCGGGCATGAAGCAGTCGGGTGATTCCATGTCCCTCGACGGCGTGTCGCAGTCCAACTCCAGCGTGGCCGAGTACATGCGCAACATCGAGGCGTCGCCCTGGATGGGCCATGCCGACCTGCGCAAGACCGAAAACACGCACGACGCTTCGCGCATGCCCTACGTGTTCGGCCTCGACGTCCGCCTGAACCATCCGGGCGATACGCCGGACGGTGCGCCTGCGGGCTCGTCGAGCACCGCAGCGCCGGCATCCGCCAGCTCGGTGGCCGCTGTGCCGGCAGTGTTGGCCAATGGGGCCAACGCAGCGGTCGGCAAGCCCGCCGTCGCGTCCGGTTCGCCGACCGCCGCCGCGGCCCCGCCTGCCACTCCGGTTGCAGCGCCGCGTCCGGCTTCCGCCACCACGGCAGGAGCCAAGCCATGAAGTTCTTTGACGATCTGCGCAATCTCGATCGCCATAACGTCGGCGGCTGGCCGAAGGCGATCAAGCTGTTCTTCACCATCGTGTTGTTCGCCCTGGTCGTGCTCGGCGGTTGGTACGCCGAAATCAGCACGCAGCAGGACGACCTCGCTTCGGCGGAGTCCAAGGAAGAAAACCTCAAAGTCGAGTTCTCCGGGAAGCAGGCCAAATCGGCCAACCTGGAAGCCCTTGAGCAGCAGTTGACGGAAATGCAGGACATGCTGCGCACGCTGTTGCGCCAGCTGCCCAGCAGGACGGAGATGCCCGAGCTGCTCATCGACATCTCGCAGACGGCGCTCGCCGCCGGTATCGAGACCGAGCTGTTCCAGCCGGGTCCGGAAACGCCGAAGGACTTCTACGCGGAGAAACCGATCACGCTACGCATGGTCGGTACCTACCATCAGTTCGGTACGTTCATCAGTGGCGTCGCTTCGTTGCCACGCGTTGTCATCCTGACGCTTCACGATGTCTCGCTGTCGCCGAAAACCGCCGACAAGAACGGCGTCAGTTCGGGCCAGCTCGTCCTCCAGGGCACGGTGAAAACCTACCGCTATCTGGAAGATGACGAGGCCGCGGCCCAGGCCGCGCCGGCACAGGGGGCCAAATGATGAACGCCATGTACATCAAGCTGCGTCCTGCTGCTTCCCTGCTGTTTGCCGCCCTCACGCTGGCCGGCTGCACTCGGGGGACGTCTGACCTGCGCGAGTGGGTCGACGCCGAGAAGCACAAGAAGGGAGAGCCGATTCCGGTCCTCCCGGTCATTCGTACGTTCGAGACGTTTGCCTACCAGGACCAGGGTGCCCGCGACCCGTTCAGCCCAAGCACGGCTGAAATGGACACGAATGTGAGTTCGGGTCCGCGACCGGATGAAAACCGTCCCAAGGAGCCGCTCGAGATGTTCTCGCTCGACACCCTCAAGATGGTTGGCACGGTTGGTGCTGGTTCCAGTCTCGAAGCACTCGTAAAAGATCCGGGTGGTGTGATCCATCGCATCCACCGCAATGAATACATGGGGCAGGCCTACGGTCGCGTTACGACCGTCGGGGAGGATCGGATCGATCTGGTCGAACTGGTGCCTAACGGCCAGGGCGGGTGGATGGAGCGTCCGGCAAGCATCGCGGTCGGCGAAAAATAAGAACTCGGGGATGACGCACATGACGACCAACTTCCATCATCTGCCGGGTAGCGCGCGCCATCGCGCGCGCCGCTGGGTGCTCGGCGCAACGCTGGCTTTAACCGGCGTGTTCGCAGGCACCGCATCGGCGACGAACGCCCTGCAGAATGTCAGCTACGACGCACAGCCCGGGGGCCGCATCGAACTGACCCTCGCGTTCTCCGACGCCGCGCCGGATCCGAAGGTCTTCACGACCAACAATCCGCCGCGTATCGCCATCGACCTGCCTGACACGACCAACGCGTTCAGCAGCCGGCACATCGACATTGGCAAAGGCTCCACGGCCGGTGTCTCGGTGGTCGCTGCCGGCGGGCGCACTCGCGTCACCATCGAGTTGTTCCGCGAATCGGCCTACCGCACGCGTGCCGAGGGCAAGAACCTCATCGTCACCGTGAACAACGGCCCGACCGGTGCGACGACGACCACGGCCATCGTGTCCGACCCGACCAAGGCACTCCCCTCGAGTGCCGGCACCCCGGTGTCGAACATCGATTTCCGCCGCGGTCCGAACGGTGAAGGTCGCGTCCTGGTAACGCTCGGTAGTACGGCAACGACGCCGGAAATGCACCGCGAGGGCGACCACGTGATCGTCAGCCTGGCCGGTTCCAGCCTGCCGGCCAAGCTTGCGCAGCGCCTTGACGTGCTCGACTTCGCCACACCGGTCCAGTCGATCGACTCGAAGGCCTCTCCGGGCGGCGCCCGCCTCGATATCCGCACCAAGGGTGAGATCGAGACGTCGGCCTACCAGAGCGGCACCGAGTACGTGATCGAAGTGGCCGCCAAGAAAGTGACCACACCGACCGGCAAGGCCGCCAAGGGTCAGGAACCGACGTATTCGGGTTCGCGCCTGACCTTCAACTTCCAGGACATCCCGGTGCGTTCCGCCCTGCAGCTGATCGCCGACGAGGCCAAGCTCAACCTGGTCGCCTCCGACAGCGTCGGTGGCAGCGTCACCCTGCGCCTGGTCAATACGCCGTGGGATCAGGCACTGGACGTGATTCTTCGCGCCAAGGGCCTGGACAAGCGTCGCAGCGGCAACGTCATCTGGATCGCACCGCAGGCCGAGCTGGCCAACTACGAGCAGAGCCTCGCCGATGCACGCCAGAAGGCTGAAGACTCGGCCGAGCTGATCTCCGACTACATCCCGATCAGCTACGGCAAGGCCGAAGACATCGCCAAGCTGCTGACCCAGGGCAGCCTGCAAAGCACGGGTGGCGGCTCGTCGAGCAACGCCTCGAAGGGCTTCCTCTCGGGCCGTGGCAGTGTCTCCTTCGACGACCGCACCAACACGCTGCTCATCAACGACACGCCGGACAAGATCCGTGACCTGCGTGAGTTGATCGGCACGCTCGACCGTCCGGTGCAGCAGGTGCTGATCGAGTCGCGCATCGTGGTCGCCACCGACCAGTTCACCCGTCAGCTCGGCGTTCGCTGGGGTGCACAGGCGTTCAACACCAATCCGAGCGGCCAGGTCATCGGCACGACGCCGGATCTGTCCAGTGGTACCGGTACGCAGCTGGGTACCTCGGGTCTGGTGACCAACGTCCACAACATCAACAACGGTTCGCAGACTGACAACACGCTCACGTATCCGGGCGGCTACAACGTCAATCTGCCGGTGTCGAACCCGGCCGGCAGCATCGGCCTGGCGATCCTCGGCGCCAACTACCTGGTTGACCTCGAGCTCTCGGCCGCACAGACCGAAGGCCGCAGCGAAGTCATCTCCAGCCCGCGCGTGATTACCGCCAACCAGCAGGAAGCGGTGATCAAGCAGGGTACCCAGATCGGCTACGTGACCTACCAGGCGTCGAGCTCGGGCGGTGGTGCGCAGAACGCGACGGTGCAGTTCAAGGACGCCGTGCTCGAACTTCGCGTCACCCCGACGATTACGGCCGATAGCCGCGTGTACCTGAAGATCAACGTCAAGAAGGACGCGCTCGCCAGCCAGACCCCGTCGCCGGGCGGTGGCTTCGTTCCCTCGATCGACACCCGTGAGATCAACACCTCGGTGCTGGTCGACAACGGTCAGACGGTGGTCCTGGGCGGTATCTATGAAATCACCAAGTCCAATACGACGGACAAGGTGCCGGGTCTGGGCGATATCCCGGGTCTGGGCGTGCTGTTCCGCCGCACCAACCGCCAAAACAACAAGGCCGAGCTGCTGATCTTCGTGACGCCGCGAATCCTCTCCGATTCCTTGCGTTAAGCGCGATTGCAGTGAGTGAAAAGGGGCGGCCTTCGGGCCGCCCCTTTTTTTTGTCCCGCTAGGGAGGGCGGCTACCGCCGCCGTTTACTTATTGCCCTCCGGGCTCTTCGCAGCGGCGAGGTTGCCTGAGCGGACAGCAACCGCCGCTACGCGCCAGCTGAACGCAGATCTCTGCTGTGGGAGCCGCTTCAGCGGCGAACCCTCGGGCCATCGAGCGGGCGAGTGAGGCCGGGCGGCGATGAGGCGAGCGGTTGACCGCCGGCACGACCCAACGCAGGGCCTCGTTCGCGATAGCCGTGTTGAGGGTTCGCCGCTGAAGCGGCTCCTACAACGAGGCCGCCAACTGCCAGGGATGACTCATGGACCTAAACTTCTCCGGCCGGCTGTGGTCTCATCGTCCCTCCACCCGCAAGAGATTCGCCGATGTCCGAGCTGCCGATTGCCACGACGCCCCTCCAGGAAGCGTTCGTCCGCCTGCGTGGGGAGCTGTCCCGCGGCATCATCGGTCAGCCGCACCTGGTCGAATGCCTGCTGATCGCCCTGCTTGCCGACGGCCACCTCCTTGTCGAAGGCGCGCCCGGCCTGGCCAAGACCACCGCGATCAAGGCCCTGGCGACCCGCGTGGAGGCGGATTTCCACCGGATCCAGTTCACGCCCGACCTGCTCCCGGCCGACCTCACCGGCACGGATATCTTCCGGCCGCAGACCGGCACCTTCGAATTCGAGCGGGGACCGCTGTTCCATAACATCGTTCTGGCGGACGAGATCAATCGCGCGCCGGCCAAGGTGCAGTCGGCCCTGCTCGAGGCGATGGCCGAGCGCCAGATCACCATCGGGCGCCGGACCTGGCCGCTGCCCGACCTGGTCATGGTCATGGCCACGCAGAACCCGATCGAGCAGGAAGGCACCTTCGCCTTGCCCGAGGCCCAGCTCGATCGCTTCCTGATGCACGTCACCATCGGTTATCCGGACGCCGACGCGGAACTGGCGATCCTGCGCCTGGCCCGCGAGCAGGCGCGGGAAGCCATGCATCCGGCGCCACCGCCGGCTCATGTGCTGCGCCCGGCCGACGTCTTCGCCGCGCGTGATGCGGTGCTTTCCGTACACATGGCCGCGCCGCTGGAGCTCTACATCACGCAACTGGTCGTCGCGACACGTAACGCGGCGAAGTATGGGCCGGAGCTCGCACGCTGGATCGCCTGGGGCGCCAGCCCGCGCGCAACGATCGCGCTGGATCGCTGCGCCCGTGCGCATGCCTGGCTCGCCGGTCGCGACTACGTCGTGCCGGAAGACATCCACGTGATCGCGCACGAGGTGCTTCGTCACCGTGTGTTACCCAGCTACGAGGCGGAGGCCGAGGGCGTGCGCATCGACTCGGTGATCGATCGCCTGCTGGATCTCGTACCGCTGCCGTGAGTGCCGTCGTCCCCATCCCGGATGGGCGCGTCCATGTGTCGTTGCCCGAACTGATCGCGCTGCGCGCAAGGGTGGCGCGTGCCCCTACGCCGCCCCTGGTGTCGCGCGTACAGCGCAGTGGCCAGCGGCCGGGACGTCTGCACGGCCGTGGCATGGACTACGCCGAATCCCGCGTCTACCAGGCCGGCGACGACGTGCGCCGCATGGACTGGCGACTGACCGCACGCAGCGGCGTCGCACATACGAAGCTCTTCGAGGAGGAGCGTGAAGGGCGTCTGCTAATCCTTCTGGACAGCAATGCGAGCATGCGCTTCGGCACGCGCACGCGCTTCAAGTCGGTACAGGCGGCGCGCGCCGCTGCGATGGCGGCGTGGTACGCAGTGCGTGGCGGCGATCGCGTCGGCGTGCTCGCGTTCGGCGGCCAGCGTCAGCTGCTGCGTCCGCTGGGCGGTACGCGCGGAGCGCTTGCGGTCGCTGGCGCGATCGCTGCCTGGGATGCCTTGCCACCGGGCGCGGACGAGACACTTTCGTCGGCACTGCAACGCGCTGGTCGCCTGATGCACGGTGCCTCGCGCGTACTCCTGGTCAGCGACGGTTTTGCCGTCGACGAAGCCGCACGAGGACGCATGCTCGGCCTTGTCGGCAAGGCGGAAGTGTCCATCCTCAACGTGGCGGACCCGCTCGAACTCGCCCAGCCGCCGGCAGGTCGCTACCCGTTCGCCCATGGTGGCGTGCATTACGACGTCGTCCTCCAGGGCGAGCGCCAGCGAGCGGACTTCGCGCGCACCCTTGGTGAGGGTGTGCGCAGACTGTCCGCACTCGCTACCGGACTCAACCTGCGACAGCGCATCGTTGACACCAGTGCCGACCCGCTCGATGCCGTTGTCGCGCTGTTGGGCACGAGGAGGGCGCGTTGATGCCGACGGATGGCCCCGAGCTCCGCGACATCCATGTGCCGCACGTGTCGATGTGGTGGCCGTTGGCGCCCGGATGGTGGGTCCTGTTCGCCTTGCTGATCGCGGCCCTTGTCGCCGGCGTGATTGTTCTTCGCCGCCGGGCGGCGTGGAATCGTCGTGTCGACGCCGCGCTGGGCGACCTTCGCGACGCGACCGCGCGCTACGCCGATGACGGAAATGTCGCGGCGTTTGCGACGACGGCCAGTCAGTTGTTGCGTCGGGTCGCCCGTACGCGTGATCCGCACAGCGTGGTGCTGAAAGGCGTGGCCTGGCACGACGCCCTGGCGACCATGTCGCCACGACAGGACGTGCAACGCCTGGCCGCGATCGAAGATGCCATCTACCGTCCCGGTACGACGCTCGAGGTCGTACCGACGGCACGCGACGTCGGGGCGTGGGTTCGCGTGGTGTTGCGAAGGAGGTCATCGCATGTCGCTGCCTGAATTCGCATGGCCGTGGCTGTTCGCCGCTCTCCCGCTGCCGTGGATGCTGCGCTATGTGTTGCGTCCCTTGAAGCCCGCGCAGGCGATGAACCTGCCGCAGCCGGGTTTGTCGTTGGTCGCGGCATCCGTGACGCGTGCGCCCTTCGCGGCAACCCTGTTGCTGGCGCTTGCCTGGCTTTGCCTGGTGACAGCGGCGGCAAGACCGCAGTGGCTCGGCCCCCCTGAACCCCAGCGACGCAGCGGACGCGCAACCATGCTTGCCGTCGACCTATCCGGAAGCATGTCGCTCGACGACATGGAGCTCGCGGGACGCAACGTCACGCGCTTCGCCGCCGTCGAAGCGATCGCCGGCGACTTCATCGATCGCCGTGCGGGTGATGAACTGGGGCTCATCCTGTTCGGCTCCCAGGCTTACCTGGTGACGCCGCTCACCTACGATCTCGATGCCGTACGCGCGCAGTTGCATGGTGCCGTCGTCGGCTTGCCCGGACGCGAGACCGCCATCGGCGACGCGCTGGCCGTGGCCGTCAAGCGCCTTGCCGATATGCCGGAGCAGGCGCGTGTCGTCGTGCTGCTCACGGACGGCGTGAACAACGCCGGTGCCATCGCACCGCGCGAGGCGGCACGCGCCGCCAAAGCCGCCGGCGTTCGCGTCTACACGATCGGCATCGGGGCAAACGCCATGCGTGTGCCGGATTTCTTCGGCAGTCGCGTGGTGAACCCGTCTGCCGATCTGGACGTATCGATGCTCACCGACATCGCCAACCAGACAGGCGGCCGATTCTTCCGCGCCACGGACAGCGATGAACTCGCCCAAGCCTATCGCGCGATCGATGCACTCGAGCCGGTCCCCCAGCAGGGAGCCGCACTCAGGCCGCGTTACGAGCTGTTCCGCTGGCCGTTGCTGGCTTCGCTCGCCCTGTTCGCCATCGCTGCGCTGCCGCGCTACCTCAGTCGGAGGTCGTTCGCATGACACCGTGGCTCGGCCAGCTGCATTTCATCGAGCCGCGCTGGCTATGGCTGCTTCTGCTCGTGCCTGTGCTTGCGTGGCTGGTTGGCAGGCGCTCGGCTGAAGTACGCGTGCTGGCGCGCCTGGCGGATCCCGTGTTGCTGCCGTATCTGCTCGATGGCAAGCCAGGTGCATCGCGCGCGCCCGTGTTCGCCTTCATCGCCGCCGCCGTGCTGGCGGTGCTCGCCCTGGCAGGACCCACGTGGGATCGTCAGTCCAAGCAGCTGTTCGCCGAGCGCGCCGCCCAGGTCGTTGTCGTGTCGATGTCGCCTCACATGCTTGCCCACGATGTCGTACCGGATCGACTCAGCCGCGCGCGTTACAAGGTGCGCGAGCTCTACGCGGCGAATCGCGACGGCATGAACGCACTGGTGGCCTATACCGGCGAAGCGTTCACCGTCGCTCCGCTGACCACGGACGCGCATAGCGTGGACGACCTGCTCACCGCGCTGGCCCCGGACACCATGCCCGTAGCCGGCGACGATCCGGGCAAGGCGATCGACATGGCCGCCGAGCTGATCCGTCACGCCGACGTGCGGGGCGGTTCGATCGTGTTGGTGACCGACCATGCCGACGCCGCCGCGGCGGCTGCCGCGGGGCGCGCACGAGCGGCAGGTGACAGCGTATCCGTTCTCGGCCTGGGCACCGCCCGGGGCGGTCCCGTTCCCAGTGACGATGGTGGTTTCCTCAAGGATGCACAGGGCGCGATCGTCATGGCTCCTCGCAACGACGCATCGCTGGCCGCCGTCGCCTCCGCCGGCGGCGGCCGCTATGTCACCACCACGGACGATCAGTCCGACGTCGCCTCGCTCGCCTCTGCGCTGCACGGCGACGGCGAGGGCAAGGCCGTCGCAGGCGCGACATCTGGCCAATGGCAGGATCGGGGACCGTGGCTACTCCTTCCTCTTCTGCCGCTGGTGGCGCTCGCATTCCGACGGGGATGGTTGCTCGTTCTCGCTTTGATGTTCCTGCCCCTGGCGCCTGCGCATGCCGATGGCCTCACGAACGTCTTTCGCACGCGCGAACAGCAGGCGGCCAAGGCGCTAGCGGATGGCGACGCGACGCGTGCGCAATCGTTGGCCACCAGCGATCGCCTTCGTGGCGCGGCGGCGTACCGCGCAGGTGACTATGCGGCCTCGGAGGCTGCACTCGCCCACGGTACGGACAGCGATTCCCAATACAACCTCGGCAACGCCCTCGCCAAACAGCAGCGCTATGAAGACGCACTCGCTGCCTACGATCGCGCGCTGAAAGCCAACCCGGCCAACGCCGATGCCGCGGCCAACCGGAAGGCGGTGGCTGACTTCCTGGAGAAGCAGAAGCAGCAGGACCAGGACAACAAGAACAACAAGAAAGACGGCAAGGGCCAGCAGGACAAGAAGCAGGGCCAGTCGGGTGACCAGGGTAAGGATCAACAGGGCCAGCAAGGTCAGCAGGGCGACGATGCCAGCAAAGGCGAGAGCGGCAAGCAGCCGGGCGCCGACGGCAAGGGCGAACAGAACGGCCAGCAGGGCTCGCAAGACAAAACCGGCGAAGGCGAGGGTGGCGACAAGGGCAAGGACCCGGGCAAGTCGCAGGCACCGCAGGGCGATGCGCAGACCAAGTCGGCCGCTGAGCGCGAACAGGCAGCACAGGCGCAGGCCGCGCTGAAACGGCAGATGGATGCGGCACTGGCTGGAAAGCAAGGCAAGCCGACCGACGACCAGGGCCACGACCTCGGTCAGCTCTCCGCCGAAGATGCTTCGTCGAAGCTGCCGCCCGATGTGCGCCGCGCACTGATGCGCGTACCGGACGATCCGGGTGGCCTGTTGCGAAGAAAATTCATGCTCGAATACCAGCGTCGTCACGGCGCCGAGCCGGAGGAGTGACGATGCGTTACCTGATGCTGGCCCTCGCGCTGGCGATGCCGCTCATGGCCGTGGCGCAATCCGCGCCCCCAGTCGCATCGCTCGACCGCAGCACCATCGGTGTGGGGGAGACGGTCACGCTGAACATCGAGATGGGCGACGAGTCCGTGGATACACCGGACCTGTCACCGCTGATGACAGACTTCGTGGTCCTGGGCACATCGACCAATCATTCCCTCAGTATCGTCAATGGGCGCCGCGAAGCTCACACGATTCTTGGCGTGGCCTTGCGTCCGCGTCACGAGGGACGACTCACCGTTCCGGCGCTCGCCGTCGGCGGTCAGCGTACACAGCCGGTATCGCTCGAGGTAGCCGCGTCGTCGGACACCAACGCGTCCTCGGCCGACCGACCGGTGGTGCTCGAAGGCAAGGCCGAGCCAAACCAGGCCTACGTGGGCCAACAGATCGACTACACGCTACGGCTGTATTTCGCGGTCAATCTCGCCGACGGTCAGCTCGGCGATCCCTCGGCTGAAGGCGCGGAAGTACGTCGCGTCGGTCAGGACGCCAACTACCAGAGTACGCGCGGCGGCCGGCGGTTCAATGTCATCGAGCGTCACTACGCCATCTTTCCGCAGCGCGCGGGCACCCTGGATATCCAGCCGCCGACCTTCCAGGGCACGGCTGTCGATCCGACCGATGCCGGCTCGTTCTTCGGCGCCGGTGCGCCGGTCAATGCCGTGGCCGATCGGCTCCATGTGAATGTTCGCGAACGCCCGTCGTCGGCGCCGGACGCCGCCTGGATTCCCGCACGCGAACTGAAGCTCGCCCTGGAAGGCATGCCCGCCGACGGCAAGGGGCGCGTGGGTCAGCCAATCACCTTGACCATGCGCCTGGACGCGGTGGGCATGCCCTTCGAGGCACTGCCGGCGTTGTCGCTACCGAAGATCGACGGTGCGGACGTCTACCCGGACAAGGCTGTCACCGGTGGCGGCACGAACGGGGACTGGGTAACCGGGCGTCGCCAGCAGGGTTTCGCCGTGGTGCCCACGCGTAGCGGGACCCTGCACATTCCCGAAACCACGCTGCACTGGTGGAACGTGGTCACCGATAAGCCGGAAGTCGCTACCTTGCCGGCGCGCGACATCGAGGTGTCTGCGGGCGCGGGTGCGACACCGCTGCCGGCCGCTGCCGGATCCGTGGCACGGCCATCCGCGACAGCGTCGGCCTCCGCAGGCGCCGGCTCGGCCTCGACGCCGCCGTCGACTCCTTGGCGTTGGCTCTTTCTCGTGGCAGTTGGCCTGTGGCTGATCACCCTCGTGGCGTGGCTGTTGCTCGCCCGCCGTCGCCGCCCGGCCATCGTGGTCGTGCCGGCACAGCGCGAGCCCGCCCGGGAACGGCCCGCGCGCGAGGCCTTCCTTTCCTCGACCTCCGCCGATCCGGCGACGATGGACCGCTTGCTGCTCGCCTGGGCGCAAACGGTACGGCCGTCTCTTCGGAGCACGGGTGCCCTGTCGGCGGCGCTGGACAGCGAGGATCAACGCGCGGCGATCGCCGCGCTGCAGCGCGCGCGCTTCGCTGGCGGCGCGGTGGACGGCCCGGCGCTGAGGGCGGCATTCGCGCGGGGGCTGGTCTGGTCGACCGAACCCAGCGGCGACGGCCCGTCCGGCCTGCCACCGCTCTATCCCAGGTAATCGCGCTCAGAGGAGCTGTTCGTAGGCCTTCGTCATCGATGGACCGAAGGTGCAGAAGATCACGCGTTCGGGCCGCCAGGGTGCCGCGCGCAGCGTGCTTACCGCGATCCGCGCCGCGGCATCGGCTGGATACCCATAAACCCCGGCGCTTATCGCGGGAAACGCAATGGACGCGAGGCCATGTGTCTCGGCCAGTTTGAGAACATTCCGATAGCAGGCAGCCAGTCGCCCGGGTTCGTCACGGCTGCCGCCATGCCAGACCGGACCGACGGTATGGATGACGAAGCGGGCAGGCAGGGCGAATCCCGGGGTGATGCGCGCTTCCCCGGTGGGACAGCGCACCCCCGGAGCGACCTCCGGCAGCGCCCGGCAGGCGGCTAGCAGGGCCGGCCCGGCCCGCCGGTGAATGGCTCCGTCCACCCCGCCGCCGCCCAGCAGGGACTCGTTCGCCGCGTTGACGATGGCGTCGACCGCCAGCAGGGTGATGTCGGTCTCGACCAGTTCAAAAGCCATGCTGCATCCTTCTGTGACGGTTGCGCCGCAATTGGCTACGATGTCCTTACTCCCTAAGCACTTTGCCCAAGGTTATGGCCGACCAGCTCAAAGTTGAAGACATCTCGTTCGGCTACCTGCTCAACGACGTCACCTTGCTCTTCCGCAAGCACTTCGACCGGAGGGCGGTGCGCTTTGGCCTGACCCGCGCGCAATGGCGCGCCCTCAAGGCGCTGCATCGGCGCCCCGGGATGCGGCAGAACGAGCTGGCCGAGCAGCTGGACATGGAGCCCATCGCTGTGGGTCGCGTGATCGACCGCCTGCAGGCCGCCGGTTTCGTGGAACGACGTGCCGATCCGAAAGACCGGCGCGCCTGGCGTCTTCACGACACCGAGCAAGCACGGGGTGTCATCGACGGCATGGAAGATATCGCCCGCGGCCTTCGCCGCGACTCCACGGCCGGTATCTCCCCCGATGACCTGAAAATCATGCTCGCGGTGCTGGACCGCATGAAAGAGAATCTCCAGAGCCTCGACGGCCCATCCGAAGAAAGCTGATCGGCCGGTCAACCGAATACCTCGACATGCGTTTTCAAGACGGATGTCCGAACCAAAACCATGCCCGCGTGCCCCAGCGCGGCGACCGGACCCTCAGGATTCGGCCGGAGCCCACATGCAACGTTCCCCAGGGAAGAAATTTCTCCTCATTGCGGTCCTGATCGCCGCCGCCGCGCTTGCGGCGATGATCTGGCGCCACGACGCAGGCGGCAAGGATGGCCCGAAACCCGGCGACAAGGCCGCGGCGGGCGTTCCGGTCACCACGGCGATCGCGACCCGCGGCGAAATCGACCTGTCACTGAAGGTGATCGGCAGGGCCGAAGCGTATTCGACGGTGAATGTGCGGTCCCGCGTCAACGGTCAGCTGGACATGCTGGCGTTCACGCCTGGCACCCATGTGAAGAAAGGCGATTTGCTGGCCCGGGTCGATCCGCGGCCTCTGAAGGCGGCGTTCGACCAGGCCCAGGGCAATGTGTCCCGCGATCAGGCGCAGCTGGTGAAAGCCGAGGCCGACCTGGCCCGCTACGAAAACATGCTCGGCAAGGGATTCGTCAGCCGGGCGGACTATGACCTGTACAAGGCCAACCTCGGTGTCGCCCGTGCCGCGCTGGAAAGCGATCGCGCCGCGGCCCGCGCCGCGCAGACCCAGCTGGATTTCACCACCATCAGCGCGCCATTCGACGGCGTGACCGGTGCACCCCTGGCCTATCCCGGCGCGACGCTCACAGCCGACACCACCGATATCGTGGTGCTCAACGAAGTCGATCCGATCCGTGTCGCGTTTTCCATTCCCGAAGACAGCCTCGCCGCCGTACGGGCCAGCCTGCGTAACGGCGTGCTGCCCGTGCAGGCGACGATCCCCGGCGACAAAGGCGCGCCGCTGCAGGGTGAGCTGGAGTTCATCGACAATGCGGTGGATGCGACCACCGGCACGATCATCCTCAAGGGTCGCTTCCACAACGCGGACGGCCGGCTTACGCCGGGTCAGTTCGCCGACGTCATGCTACCCACCACGCGTCTGACCGATGCGGTCAGCGTGCCGGTGATTGCGCTTCAGAGTTCCACGTCGGGCTCGTTCGTCTTCGTCGTCAAGCCCGATAAGACGGTGGAGCAGCGCAGTGTCACCACCGGCGCGACCAGCGCCGACCGCGCGGTCATCGACAAGGGCCTGGAGGGCGGTGAGCGGGTCGTCACCGAAGGCCAGATGCTTCTGGTCGACGGCGCGCGCGTCCGCATCGACAAGGGCTGAGGAACACGCATGAACCTGCCGGAACTCTGCATCCGTCGCCCGGTGATGACGACGCTGCTGATGGCCGCGCTGGTCATCTTCGGCATTGCCGCGTATCCCCGCTTGCCGGTGAACGAGCTGCCCAACGTCGATTTCCCCACGATCAACATCAGCGCATCGTTGCCTGGTGCGTCGCCGGAAACCATGGCCTCGTCGGTGGCCACGCCTCTCGAAGCGCAGCTATCGACGGTCGCCGGCATCGATTCGATGACCTCGTCCAGCTCGCTCGGCTCGACGACGATCACCGTGACGTTCTCGCTTGACCGCAGCATCGATGGCGCGGCGCAGGACGTCCAGGCGGCCATTTCCGCTGCGCAGCGCCAGCTGCCGCAGGACATGCCTACGCCGCCCACGTATCGCAAGGTCAACCCGGCGGACGCGCCGATCCTGTTCCTCACCATGCAATCGTCGACCCTGCCGCTGTCCACGGTGGACGACTACGCCGAGACCGAGCTGGCGCAGCGTCTGTCGATGGTCGACGGCGTAGCCCAGGTGAACGTATACGGGTCGCAGAAATACGCGGTGCGTATCGCGGTCGACCCGGATCGCCTCGCCGCCACCGGCATCGGTGTGGACCAGATGCGTGACGCGATCGCCGCGGCCAACGTCAATAAGGCCACCGGTTCGCTCAACGGGCGACGCCAGTTGCTGTCGATCCGTTCGGACGGCCAGCTGATGCGTGCCGCCGATTACGGCCAGATCGTGGTGGCCTATCGCAATGGCGCACCCGTGCGCCTGTCCGATATCGCGGTGCCTCGCGACAGTGTGCAGGATGACCAGAAGGCGAGCTGGTACAACGGCAACCGCGCCATCACCCTGGCCATCCAGCGCCAGCCGGGCGCGAACACCGTGGCGACCGTCGACAAGATCCTCGCCCTGCTACCGGCCTTCAGCGAGACATTGCCGCCCTCGGTGAAGCTGGACGTCATGTACGACCGTTCCGACTCCATCCGCGATTCGGTGCACGACGTGCAGTTCACGTTGATCCTCGCCGGTATCCTCGTGGTCATCGTGATCTACCTGTTCCTCGGCAATGCCTCGGCCACGCTGATTCCCGCCGTCGCCCTGCCTATCTCCGTGCTCGGTACCTTCGGCGCGATGTTCGCGCTGGGCTACAGCCTGGACAATCTCTCCCTGCTGGCGCTGACGCTCGCGGTCGGTTTCGTCGTCGACGATGCCATCGTGATGCTCGAAAACATCATGCGCCACATCGAACTCGGCGAGGCGCCGTTCGAGGCGTCCGTTAAAGGCGCTAACGAAATCGGCTTCACGATCTTCTCGATGACGCTTTCGCTGGTCGCCGTCTTCATCCCGGTGATGTTCATGGGCGGCATCGTCGGACGGCTCTTCCACGAGTTCGCCGTCGTCATCAGCGTGTCGATCCTCATTTCGGGCTTCGTGTCGATCACGCTCACGCCGATGTTGTGCAGCCGCTTCGTCAAGGCGCATGCGCACGACAAGCGCAGCTTCATCGTGGTCTGGTTCGATCGTGGTTTCGCGGCGATGACCAACGGCTATACCAGCACGCTGGCCTGGTGCATGCGCCACCCCCGCACGGTGATCGGTGTGTTTGCCCTGAGCCTCGCCGCGACGGGCGTGCTGTTCGTGATCACGCCGAAAGACTTTATCCCCGCGGGCGATAGTGGCCAGTTGCGCGTCACCACGGAAGGTCCCACCGACATCTCCTTTGCCGCGATGTCCGCGCGCCAGCAGTCACTGGCGGATATCGCGCGAAAGGATCCGAACATCGAAGGCGTCATGTCCAGCGTGGGTGCCGGTGGTGCGCGCGCCACGGTGAACTCCGGATCCCTGCTGCTACGGCTGAAGGATCCCGGTGAGCGCGGGCACACCACGCCCGACCAGATCATCCAGGAACTGCGCCACAAGTTTGCCGAGGTGCCCGGCATTCGCACCTATATCCAGAACCCACCGTCGATCCAGGTCGGCGGGCGGCAGTCGAAGGCGCAGTACCAGTACACGGTGCAGTCCACTGACCTGCATGCGCTGTACGACTGGTCCGGCAAGCTCGTCGCCGCGTTCCAGAAACTGCCGGGATTCCAGGACGTCACCACCGACCTCGACCTCAACAGTCCGTCGATGGTGGTCACCGTCAACCGCAACAAGCTCGCACCGCTCGGCCTCACGATGGACCAGGTGCAGACGGCGCTCGGCACGGCGTTCGGCGAAAACCAGATTTCCACCATCTACGCGACGGCCACGCAGTACTGGGTGATCCTCCAGGTCGAACGTCGCATGCAGGACGATCCGGCCGTGCTGTCGAAGCTCTACGTCACCGCTGACAGTGGCAAGCTCGTGCCGTTGAATACCGTGGCGAGCTTCGAGCGCAAGCCGCAGGTGCTGACGGTCAACCACCAGGGCCAGCTTCCGGCCGTGACGGTATCGTTCAACCTCGCGCCCGGTGTGTCGCTCAGTGACGCCGTGACGCGCATCGATCGCGCAACGACCGAGCTGAAGCTTCCGCCCACCCTCAGTGGCAGCGTGCAGGGTACGGCGCAGGCGTTCCAGGATTCGGTCAAGGGCATGGGCCTTCTCCTGCTGCTCGCGGTCTTCGTGATCTACCTCGTGCTGGGCATTCTCTACGAGAGCTTCATCCATCCCTTGACGATTCTCTCGGGACTGCCCGCTGCCGCAGTCGGTGCGTTGTTGACGCTGGTGATCTTCAACGCGTCGCTGGATCTCTTCGCCTTCGTCGGCATCATCATGCTTGTCGGTATCGTGAAGAAGAACGCGATCATGATGATCGACTTCGCCCTGGAGCGTCAGCGCGAAGGAGGCGTCACTCCGGTCGAAGCCATCGCGGAGGCCTGCCGCGTGCGATTCCGCCCGATCATGATGACGACGGCTGCGGCTTTCGCGGGCACGCTGCCGATCGCGCTAGGCATCGGCGCAGGCGCCGAGACCCGACGCCCCCTGGGCCTGGCCGTGGTCGGCGGCCTGGTGGTGTCGCAGATCCTGACGCTGTACCTCACGCCGGTGATCTACCTGTACATGAATCGCCTGCAGGATCGCCTGGCTCCGGCGAAGAGACACGTGGGAGCCGCTTTAGCGGCGAAAACCCAACAGGGCGGATAAGCCGCCAGCTTCATCGCCGGCATAGTAGGAGCCGCTTCAGCGGCGAACCCTCAGGCCCCGTGCATGCGAAAGAGGCCACGTGCCACATCGAGCGGGCGGCTGGACCGCCTGCACGATGTAACGCATGGCCTCATTCGTGGATATCACCGATGAGGGTTCGCCGCTGAAGCGACTCCTACACGTCTGCGGTGCACTTCATTTTCAGTCGTGCGCGCCGTCCTTCGCGAATGCGCCCGCCTTGGAGCCGAAATCGCCATTGGCCTGGGCGGCCATATAGGCGAATGCTGCGTACACCGCCACGTTCTGCGCCATCGCCTTCGGGTCGATCTTATCGAGCGTGTCGTTGGCGTTGTGGTGGAAGTCGAAGTAGTCCGTGCCGTCCTGGGTGAGCGACAGCGCCGCCATGCCCTTGCCGTGCATCTGCGACAGATCGGAACCACCGCCACCGGGCTTGCCCGGGTCGTAGGCGACACCGATCGGCTCGACCACCTTGGCGATCTGCTGGATCGCGCCGAGCGCTTCGGGCTTCACGCTTGCCGTCATGCGCCAGATGCGGCCGGCGCCGAAATCGGATTCGGTGCCGAGCTGGAATTTCGCGACGTCCTTCGCATGGGCTTCGGCGTACGCGCGACCGCCCCACAGGCCCATTTCCTCGTTGGAGAACGCGATGACCCGAATGGTCCGGTCCGGGCGCTGCGGCATATCCTTGATCAGCTTGGCGGCGGCCGCGGCGATCGCTACGCCGGCGCCATCGTCGATCGCACCGGTACCGAGGTCCCACGAATCGAGGTGGCCACCGATGGCGACGACTTCGTTCGGGTACTTACGGCCAGTGACTTCGGCGATCACGTTGGCGCCTTCATAGGTCCCTGCAAAGCCGACGTCGAGGTCGAGCTTGAGCGTGACCGGCTTGCCTTCCTTGAGAATGCGCTCGAGTTGGTCCGCGTCCGGCAGGGACAGCGCGGCGGCGGGAATGGCCTGCTTCGGATCGGTAAAGCCGGTGACACCTGTGTGCGGCGTACGGCTGTGTGCATCGGTGCCTGCCGAGCGCAGCAGGTAGGCGGACGCACCCATCTGTGCGGCGAGCACCGCACCGCGCGTGCGCGTGGCCGAGCCCATACCGTAGTCGTGGCCATCCTTCTGCTGCTGCATGTGCGTGCTGACGTAGACGATCTTGCCCTTGACGCTCGCCGGATCCGCTGCCTTGAGGGCATCGAGGTCATTGAAGGCGACCACTTCACCGGTCAGACCACCTGCGGGCGTGCCGGCGGAGTAGCCGAGCGCGGTGAGTGCCAGAGGCTGCGGGAACGGCGAAACAATCTCGGCATGCTCGCTGCGGCGCTGCCACAGCGGGTAACTCACCTTTTCGGTGTAGACCTTGTCGAAGCCCATCGCCTTGAACTTCGCCACCGTCCAGGCGACGCCACGAGCGTCGGCGGCGCTGCCGGCCAGCCGCGGGCCAACTTCGGTGGTGAGTGCGGAAACGAACTCATAGCCCGTGTTGTCGTTCATCGCGCGGTCGCGAAGCTCGGTCGCCGCAATGACGGCCTTGTCCGGAATCGTCGTGGCCTTGTCGGCGGCGTGGGCGGAAAAGGCGAGCGCAAGGCACGCAGCTAGCGCGTTGAGACGAAATGTATGGCGCATGGGGACCCCCGGGGACGGAAAGGTCGATTATGGCCCCACGACGGGGTGCCCCCGCGTAGGTAGGAAGTCATGCCTAGACAGGCTCAGGTTCCTGGCGACGCCGTCGCGGGGAGGGTGACGATGGCACGCAGACCGCCGTCCTTGCGATTGCGCAGCGACACGGCGCCGCCGTGATCCAGCACGATGGCGCGTACGGTGGCCAGCCCCAGTCCGATGCCGCCGGTGTCACGGTTGCGCGATGCTTCCAGGCGGAAGAACGGCTCGAACACCTGCTGTTGCATGGTTTCGGGGATGCCCGGACCGTCGTCGTCGATTTCCAGTACGCATCCATCGCCGGTGCTGCGCAGTCGCACGCGTACGCGTTCCCCGTACTTGAGTCCGTTTTCAACCAGGTTCACCACGGCGCGCCGCAGTGCGATCGGGTCGCCTTCGAGCGTGATCGCCGTGCCGGACTGCACCGTGACATCGTGGCCGATGTCGGCGAGGTCGTCGACGACGCTCTCCACCAGCAAGCGCACATCCAGCCGCTGGCGATGCACACCCAGCGACCTGTCGCGAATGAAGTCCAGCGCGGCGGAGATCATCGCCTTCATCTCCTGGATATCCGACTCTACTTTCTCTGCCAGTGGCGACGGCAAGCCGTCCAGACGAAAAGTCAGGCGCGTGAGCGGCGTGCGCAAATCGTGCGCGATGGCGGCGATCATCTGCGTGCGCTCTTGCAGGAGCCGGTTGATCCGCGCCTGCATGGCGTTGAAGGAGTCCACGGCCTGGCGCATTTCGGGAGGTCCTTCGCGGACCACCGGTGGAGCGCTGGTGTCGCCGCCGAGCCTCTGGGCGGCTTCCGAAAAACGCCTGATCGGGGCGGCGAGCGCGCGGGCGAACAAGAAGGCGACGGGCAGGAGGACGAGGATCCCAAGGGCAAGCAGGAGGAAGATCTGCTGCTGCAGCACCGTCGGGAACGGTTCGACCGGCACCCTGGCGACCCGCCAGCGACCGTCGGCCTGGCGAAGGGCAACGATGGAGCCGCCGCCAAGGCCCAGTCGCGTCGGCCCGTGGGTTCCAGGCGCGTCGCGCTCGGTGACGAAGACGCGTAGACGCTCGCTGGGCACATTGAACATGTCCGCCAGCCGCATGGCGATGCGTGAGGAGGCGGGTTCGTCAAACGAGCCCGGTGCGACAGGCGGCCCGGCGGTCGAGACCACGTCGAGTTCGGCTTCGCCGCGACGATCGAACTCGGCGCCCGGCGGCGGTCCTCCGACGCCTTCGCCGAAGGGGCGCTCCTGGCCGAAGGGGTGGTCGGCGAACGGCGATCGCTCCGGCTGGAGCACGGCCGCAAGCTCGAACAGGCTGACGTAGGACGGGTGCAGGGGAGGCCGAATGACGAGCACCGCAAAGCCGATCGCCGCGGAAACCAGCAAGGCGCAGACCATCATCAGGAACGTGCGCGCGAAGATCGAAAGGCGCGGCAGATGCATCACAGACGCGATACCTTCGGTACCAGCATGTAGCCTTCGTTGCGTACGGTACGGATCATCTCCGCCTGCGCGCGATCGTTGAGCTTGCGGCGCAGGCGGCTGATCTGCGTGTCGATCGCACGGTCGAACACTTCCGAGCGCCCGCCATGCACCAGGTCGAGCAACTGGTCTCGGCTGAGGATGCGTTGAGGGTGTTCGACGAAGCTGCGCAACAGGGCGAACTCGCCGTCGGAAAGATTGATGAAGATGCCGGTGGGATCGCGAAGGTCGCGTCGCGTGACATCCAGGCGCCATCCCGCAAAACCATACGGCCGCACATCCTCGACCGCCACGGGTTCGCTGTTGCCTGTCCTGCGCAGGACGGCACGAACGCGCGCGAGAAGTTCACGCGGATTGCATGGTTTGGCAAGGTAATCGTCGGCACCGACTTCCAGGCCGATGATGCGGTCGGTGTCGCCGCCCAGCGCACTGAGGATGATCACCGGCGGCCCTTTGTCCGCCGCCAGCCGCCGTGCGGCGCTGAGCCCGTCCTCGCCCGGCATCATCACGTCGAGCACGACGAGGTCCGGACGCTCGCGTTCGATCGCAAGATTCATCTGCAACGCGTTCTCGGCCGCTTGCACGCGGTAGCCGTGACCACCGAGAAACTCCGTGATCAGGCTGCGCAGTTCGGGGTCGTCGTCGACGACGAGGATGAGCGACTGTAGATCCATGGCCATGCGTAGCTTGATACCAGACCAGTCTACGGCGCGTTTGCCAGCCCGGCAAAAAAACTGACACAAACCGGACACACGCGGACAACCGGTGGTGACCGGCGCCTACTAGCTTGGCCCCACCGCTCGATCCCGTGGATGCCAACCGCATGAAGCCCTTTTCCACGCTACCGCCCCTGTTGTTCGCCCTTGGTGCGGCGTTGGCCGCCGTCACATGGGCCCAGGAGCCGCCGCGTGCCCCGCCGTCGCAGGATCCCCAGGTCGAGGCCGCCCTCGACGATTGCTGGATCGACATCGGTGGCAGGGCGGACGACCCCGATGACGGCGTCGATGCGGACCTGATGGATCTGTGCATGGCCGATAAAGGGTTCGATCCGCCGCCAGGACCGCCACCGGGTCTCGGCGGGGGCCCGCCGCCACGCCGCTCCAGCCCCTGATCCGGGAGTCGCCCTCCGTTGTCTACCCAGCACCACGACGTGACCGCATTTGCGGTGTCTCCCGGCGCAAGCATGGCCGCGCGCCTGTTCTGGGACGGCTTATCCCGGCGGCAGGGCGTAAGCACGATGCTGGACGGCTACGCCGGCGAGCGACTGCGCCTGGCGACGTTTCGCCACCTTCCGCACGTATTGACCGGAGACGCCCTCGCACGCATCCACCGGGGCGCGGCGCTGCTCATCCACCATCTGGAGGGAAGCGCCACCGTGGAGCAGCACGGCCGGCAGGGCATGATCGCTCCTGGCGATTTCTGCCTGATCGACCTGTCGCGGCCGTTCCGTCTGCAGATGGGAGCAGCCACCGTGCAGACGCTCTATATGCCGCTGGCAGCGCTACGCGAGGTCATGCCGCGGCTCGACCAGTTGTCGGCCGTCGGCCTCCACGGCCACCTCAGTGCTGTCGGCTATCTGCGTGTCCTCTTCCAGGAGCTGTTCGCACACGCTTGCGAACTCACCGAAGCCGTGGCCGACCGCCTGGCGGATGCCATTCCGCACATGCTTGCGGCGGCCTTCGAATCGACGGCCTCCGTGGCGCCGTCACCTTCGCAACTTCGCCAGCAGTACAAGCAGCAGGTTCGCCGCTTTGTACGGGACCACCTCGCCGACCCGGCGCTGTGCATCGAGATGATCGGCGCAGGTGTAGGCCTTTCTCCAAGTTATCTGTTCGAACTTTTCGCCGACGAACCGCTGACGCTGATGCGCTGGGTGCGTGTCGAGCGACTTGCGCGGTGTCGTCGGGAACTTGCGGATCCTGCCCTGCGTCATCGCAGCATCGCGCAGGTAGCGCAGGCGTGGGGCTTCGGCGACATGACGAACTTCAGTCGATCATTTCGCGAGATATTCGGGATTTCGCCGCGTGGATACCGTCAGGCGAGTCTTCAAGGACGTTTCGACAGGCAATTTCTTTCGGACGTCCATACGTCCGATTAATCGACAAGTGCCACGGTACTTTTCGCCGTATTGAAATGTCTGCTTAACACTAAATTGAGGTTGTGGTCGCCGGGCCAAGTGGAGGAAAGCGCCTGCCGGGCGCTTCGCCCGGCGACGACGTCAATCCATTTTCGGGGAGTGCTTCATAGTGCTGATGAATAAATTTCAATGGGCGCGCCTGAGCCGGATCAGCTTCGCGCTGAGCGTGGCGTTAGGTAGCGCGGGGGCCATCGCCCAGTCGACCACGGGCAGTATCTTTGGCCAGGCGCCGGTCGCCGAAGGCGAAACGGTACAGGCCAAGAGCACGTCCGGCCTGACGCGCGAAGTAGCAGTAGATGCGCAGGGGCGTTACAGCATAGGTTCGCTGCCGCTCGGTACCTACACGGTGGCGCTGATCCAGGGCGGCAAGGCCATCGACTCGCGCAACGATGTCACGCTGCGCGTCGGTTCCGGTACGGAAGTCTCCTTCGCGGCCGCGAATAGCGCCGCCGCTACCGCTCTTGGCTCGGTCACCGTTTCCGCCAACGCGTTGCCAGCTATCGACGTCACCAGCGTCGACGCGCGCACGGTCATCACCTCCGAGCAGTTGGCCAAGCTGCCGCTGTCACGCAGCGCCGAAGCCATCGCCTTGCTGGCGCCTGGTGTCGTGCCTGGCTATAGCGGCTTCAAGAGCGCCACCACGGGCGGCTCCCTGGTGTCGTTCAGCGGCTCCTCGGTCACTGAGAACGCCTATTACCTCAATGGTTTCAATACCACGGACCCGCTGAGCGGCTTTGGCGGCATCAGCCTTCCCTATGGCGCCATCGACCAGCAGGAAATCCTCAGCGGCGGCTATGGCGCCGCCTACGGTCGCTCCGATGGTGGCGTTATCAGCCAGAGCGGCAAGCGCGGAACGAACGATTGGCATTTCGGCGCGCAGGTTCAGTGGACGCCGGCCTCGCTCGACGGCGTCAGCCCCGGCTCGTACTACGTCACGGGTTCAGACGCGGGCAACATCTATCGTCGCTACTCGGACAACAAGTCGTGGACGACGACGGAAAGCGGCTATGTCGGTGGCCCGCTGATCAAGGACAAGCTGTTCTTCTTCGCTGCCGTGGAAGAGTCGAAGAATGTCGGTAACAGCGTGGGTTCGGTCACCTCGTCGTACGACACGAACTACGAGTATCACGACCCCAAGTGGTACTCCAAGATCGACTGGAACATCACCGACAACAACATCCTTGAACTGACGGGTGCGTCGCAGAAGACCTCGTACAAGGGCAACCTCTACGACTACGATTACGCGACCAACACGACAGGTGGCTTGAACAGCTACGACACGTCGACGAAGAACAGCGCCGATGTCTATGTGGCCAAGTTCACCAGCTATATCACCGACGACCTGACGCTTACCGCCATGTACGGCAAGCAGAAGATGAAGTACTACAGCGATACGCCGGGATACGATCCCACGCTCACATACATCGACGATCCGGAGAACCAGAACCCGGCGATCACCGGCGGCAACAACATCGTCAACTCACAGACGGTGCTGACTGCCAACGATCCCAGCCACCGCGCGACGACGAACAACCTGCGCCTCGACCTTTCCTGGAAGATCGGCGATCACACGATCACCGGTGGTATCGATAACCTCAATTCACACGATATCGATGACGGGCAGACCGCAAACGCGTGGGACTACGGCTTCGGCGATCCGGCGACGGCGATCAGCGACAGTCCTTTTGTCGCAGCACCGAACACGGGCGCAGGTGGCGAGAATGGCTACTACGTGTCGCAGTACCTCTACAGCACCGCCGCTTCGGTTCGCGTCAAGCAGCGTGCCCAGTACATCGAAGACAGCTGGCAGGTCGACGATCGCTGGCTGGTCAAGATCGGCCTGCGCAACGACCAGTTCACCAATTACAACCCGAACGGTGAAGCCTTCCTTCGCATGACCAAACCGCAGTGGGCGCCGCGTCTTGGCTTCAGCTGGGATGTGAACGGCGACTCGACGCTCAAGGTGTACGGCAATGCCGGTCGTTACTACCTGGCGATGCCCGCATCGGTCGCGTTGCGCGCCGCCGCAGGCTCGCTTTACACGAACGAGTACTACACCTACACAGGAATCGACGGCAACGGTAACCCGACCGGCCTGACCCAGCTGGCTTCGGCAACCGGTGGTGCGGTGTCGGCGAACAATGAGTACGGCCAGTCGCCGGACGCGAAGACCGTCGCCGCAAGCAACATCCAGTCGGAGTACCAGGACGAATACCTGCTCGGTTTCACCCAGCAGATCAATCCGGATTACGTGTGGGGCATGAAGGCGCAGGTCCGTAAGCTGCGTAACATTCTCGACGACATTTGCGACACCGGCACGATCACCGACAAAGCGGCCTCCCTCGGATTCGACGTCGACCCGAGCACGCTCAACGGCTGCTACCTGTCGAATCCAGGGCGCAGCAACACCTACCGGATTCCGGACCCGGCAGGCGGTTACTACAACGTCAGCGTCTCCGCGGACGACTTCGGCATGCCGAAGGCCAAGCGTAGCTACTACGGCCTGGAAACCTTCTTCGAACATCCATTCGACGGCACGTGGCAGGCCAAGGTGGATTACGTCTTCTCGCGCAGCTACGGCGACACGGAAGGCCAGGTGCGTTCCGATATCGGCCAGACGGATGTCTCAGCGACGGTGGACTGGGATTTCGGCAAGCTCATGGAGAATTCCAACGGCCTGCTCGCCAACGATCGCAAGCATCAGCTGAAAATCTACGGTTCCTGGCAGGTCGCGCCCGAGTGGATGCTCTCGGCCAATATCGCACTGCTTTCCGGTACACCGAAGACCTGCCTGGGTTTCTACGGTGCGGATGAAAGCAATCCGGTCGGCTACGGCAGTTACTACCACTACTGCGGCGGTGTCGCTTCACCGCCGGGTGCGGCCGGTCGCGAGCCGTGGCAGCACATCGTCTCCCTCTCGGCCGAATACCGTCCGATGTGGGCCAACCAGAAGCTGGGCTTCAACGTGATGATCTACAACGCACTCGGCGAGTCGGTTCCGACGGCGACGTACGTGAATTACGGGAGCTCGACCGCGCCCGATACCAACTACAACAAGGTGACCTACTTCAGCCAGCCGCGTTACGTCCGCTTCGGCATCAACTACGACTTCTGATAGCGCACGCGCTTAAACCTAATACCAATAATAAGTGCCCGAGCCGGTGACGGCTCAACTCCCGGGCATAACGAGTCTCCCCAGATAGGCCGCCGATACCCCATCGGCGGCCTCTTTTTTTTCGCTCGCGGTGCGTCGCAAGAGCCGGCGGGTGCCACCCTCGGGGACCCGTCTACGGCGACCCCCTAGGGAAGGGCCGCGTCCCGCGGCCGTATTTCAATGGCCTTCGGCCGGGTCGGGCATCGCCCGGG
>Ga0182006_1000480_pt1 | contig 31300 bp, 27 predicted proteins | sample Sormic07211104_1_FD_123022 | JGI IMG/M metagenome (GOLD analysis project Ga0182006, IMG submission 123022) | Rhizosphere microbial communities from Sorghum bicolor, Mead, Nebraska, USA - 072115-104_1 MetaG | ecosystem: Host-associated > Plants > Roots > Rhizosphere | place: USA: Nebraska...
AGTACGAACGCAGGCCTTCGTCGTCCTTGTGCATCATCGGAATCTGGATCGAAGTGCCCGGGCCGCCGCGCTTGTTGGTGAAGCTCAGGTAGCTCTTGGCCTTGACCGCTTCGCGGTAATGGTTGCCGAAGCGCAGGGTGTGGATCACGGCAAAGGCGTGCTCGATTTCGCCATCGGCGCCAACCACAGCGGCCTTGCCGTAAGCTTCGATCTTCTCGGCGCCGCCGATGATGCCCACCAGGCGTTCAACCATCAGCGCGCCGAGGTCGGAGCAATTGGCACGGATCTCCGGCTTCAGGTCTTCGACGAAGCCGCGACCCAGCCAAGGGTTTTTCATCACCACGGCCAGCCCGACCATGGTCACGGGCTTGTCGGCAGCCTTGCCGCCTTCGATAAAGGTTTCTTCGACATAGCTGACGATCTTGCGAATTTCGAAACTCATGAGCTGCTCCGTTGTAAGGGTAAGAGTGTCTGTGCGTATGATGGTATACCATAATACTGGTTGCGCAAGTCCCCTCTTTGGGTTTCTGGTCGGAAGGCGATAAAAGGGAGGGCAGGTATTGCCCGTTGCTCGGAGTACATCGCTGCAGCAGGACTGGTGCTATCGATCTTGTAGCGGTCGATGGTCGGTGAGGTGTACGACTACGGGAACTATTGGAGTGAAAACATGGATGTTCATTGCACCGGGATTTGTTGCTGCTTGGAGTCACGTCTTGGAAGGCCGTGATCGCGCTGTCGCTGTTGACCTCTTGATCTGGAAATCGGTCAACCTGCACGTAAGATTCTGGACTGTGAGGACGAGCTGCTATTGAATTCGATGCTCGACGATTTAGGTGACGTTCAAATCCGAAGGCAAGTGCAGTTGTGGCTCAGCTACCGAAGCTTTGTACCGGCGACCGTCGCATCGACGATGCTGGTCAGTAGCGAGAAAGCCCCCCTTGGGCGCAACCGATCGCCTGCCGTACCTGCACCGATACGGACAGAAAAACCTCACAAATCTCACGTGTCTGACATCCAGCGTGAACGAGCTGAAATGTCGGCCACGTTTGAGGTTTCGAGTAACTTGCCGCTGCTGGTTTTCGCCAGGCTGGCAGGTAAATCTCGCGATCAGATCAATCGCGATATCAAGGCTCGACGCTTACTGCTTCTGAGCCAGGGGAATCGCGGTCAGCGCATTCCCTATTGGCAGCTTGATCCATGGCGGCACAAGTTCGATGACACCAAGTTCAAAGCTGGCCTCGTAGCCGCAAAAATCGTCAGTTGGCTATAGGTAGGCTCCAATAGCGTGGCGTGGATTCACTCCTTTTTTGCTCTTGATACACCCTGAAAACAAGTCCAGCATCAAGTCCATTCCTGCAGCAGGAATAAAAGAAAACCCTTAGATTTCAATGGGTAGTACGCTAGATGCGAGTCTCGTTTCCCGCTCCAAATACAGAAAAACGCCACTCATTGAGTGGCGTTTTTTTTGCGCGGTATTTTGTTGTCAGCATTGAAAAAAGAGGCTTTTGCCTCTTTTTTTCGTTCCAGTGATTTCTACTGAGAACCACCCCCAGCCACGCTTTTTTGTACATTAAAACGTACGTCGAAATCCGGTCCCAGGGCATGCCGGTTTTCAGATAGATGACGCATTGCTGGAACCCGTACATCTCTCCTCAATCGATCGAGACGAGGAGATGTACATATGCCTTTGACTGAAAATGCGAAAGGGGATTAATCCTCGAACCGCTCGAAGAGAGGATCGTCTCACTGCCTTGGCTGCTGGCGAGAATTCTCTTACAGCAGTCTTTCTGGCCTGGCGAACCTTCAAGGTGGTTACATTGAGGCTCGGCCCAGTTTGATGTAGAGCTTGGGGGTGATGAAAGCACTAATCTAATGCTGAGGATTTTCAATGAGTTGCGGGTTTTTTGACCTGATCTCGGACTCAAAATTATCGATAGCGCTTAGTGCTAGAGTCTTTTGCTCAGATAGATTTTTTCTCGTTACACGCATCACTCGATTTCTTCTTGCTTTTAGATAATCCAATTGGCCCGCTGGATTATCACTCAATGAAAGTGGAAGCATGGTTAAGGTGTCACTGAGTTCCTGCTTTGAGAGCTGTCCTTTCTTCGCGAAAATCAATAAGCGTTCCATATGGTGGTCAGAAAATAACCCCAGCGCTATAAGTGAGTCTTCTAAATCTCCGCCATCTAGCACTCTTAAGTGCTCAACTAAATACTGAGCGCTCCAATCATTTCCTTGTTCAACCAAATGCATCAATTGGTTGAGGTTGCTGTTCGACTGCTCGATAATCGACCAGCATTCAGTTTCGCTAGCATTCTGATAATGCAATACGAGTACGCTTTTCTGGAGTGGTTAAAAACATCATGACTGCCTCTCGGCAATGGGGTGAACTATCACTCGCCGAAGCTGGCATGCCTAAGCTTGTAAGTGTGAGTAGCGTAAACAAAAATTCAAGTGTCGACTTTTTTATGATCATGGCGCACCACCTTTCAAGAGAATTACCCCCGTACGCAGGGTGTTCTCATTCGTCGTAAAACAAGTCATTCGATTGGACTAACAGATGCTGTAATTCTTCCAGTTCCATCAGGGCTGATAATGTTGTTGGTTCTATTCATGGTGTTTATTGTGTCACCAAGGCGATCGGTGGAATGCGGAGTTTCGGGGCTAATCGGGTGCATTAGCTGCCAGTGCAACTGATTGTCGCTTGGGGGCGTATATTTGACAACTGCCGCCCTCACCGTAAAGCAATGTGGGGAGTCGGGCTTGACCTTGTTTGATGTGGCCTAAATTATCGATCTTCCCCCCCCCCCAGCATGGGGAAAGATGTTTTAGCTTTTCGAGCGGAGATTTGTTTACATGTCTCGATCTTTCGTCACATGCCATACAAAACATTGCGCTAGATTGGTAGGAATGCCTTTGGCGTTTTTCTGAAGCCATGAACTAATAGCTTGCTCCTCATCAGGCTTCGCTCCGCCACTCCATAGAGTTATAAAGTGATGGTTGATTGGGTTGTCTGAATAAAATAAAAATGCAGGGTCAGTCTCATCTGAGGCTGCATACAAAATCGTCCAGCTAAGGCTTTTAAAAGATTGTAAAATCTCTACGTTGTCGACATTTAATTGATGTCCCGCCTCTATGCGTAGCTTCGGTATTTCAGATAAGTTTAAACGTCGGTCAATACCATCACAGGGTGATTTGGCCCATGCAGTCAATGGCGGCAATAGGCACGAAATTGCAATCATGAAGATCTTAATGTTTGGAATGCTCATCGGTTAATTTCCTTTGTAACGATACAAAGTCGGCGCGCCGTACCAGGAGCGTCACTGGTCATATTGCCGTTGGCGTCATACAGCAAGGATGCCGCTGACATAGGCGTAGAACCTATCCCCAAATTTTATCGTCGCATCCGTGCAGATTCCATCAGGGCATTTTCAGCACTCTGTCGAATAACCCTGCAAAGTTTTTCCACCGGTGCATTATTAATGCATGTATTGGAATTTAATATGATTCTATTTAGGTCGTCATCTGAGACAGTCGCATCGATATGTCGTATCGCCCAATTTTGAAAGTCAGGGTGTGTTTTTGCAAGTGCAACAAATGTATCGAACTGATCCCATCCTTGGGCGAAGAGGTTCGCCACTGCTTCAGAATAGCCCTCGCCAAGCTCACCATCATCACAAGAAGCGAAGACTCTCTGATGCTTGAAAAGGGAGGGCCAATCTCCACGTGCATCAACTAAAAAAGACCCTGCTTGGCTATTCATTTCGGGAGGGCAGTTTCCGTATGCCGAAGCCTGAGAGAGTGACACACATCCCAATCCAAGTCCGAACAACAAGACTAAGAAGATCAGGGAGCGAGTGCATAAAAATCTGATGAACATCATGATTATCACCCTGTCGACCACACTACTGTTGCGTACCAAACTGAGGAGTATTGACGTTGTTGATGATAGCAGTCATGGATGTTGCTGGGGCAGGTGTTATGAGATTATGTACGAATTCCATATGCAGTAATACTTCCAATTATAATATTAGCAGACTTTCCAAGTCCTGCACCTAATACACTCTCGTACCAGCTCCCATGTCGATCTAAGCTAGCAGTTCCCGACCAGCCAAAAACCGTACCCGTTATTGGATTTGGAATTGCGACATTTATGAACGACACCATATGAGTGGTGCAGAGGAGAAATCACAGTTATTTTATAGGCTGCAAAAAAATTGGTCGGATGCTTTAGCAAACGCCTTTAATGTTTCTACCAAACTGGCGAACCCTTCGGTTTTTGCATTTATTCGCAGTATTCTGCCATTGTGAAGCTCAATATTGATACCGGGCTTATTTCGGTCAAATAGGTTGACTTGTCGGATTTTCCACGTCATCGGATAATAAGATATTGACTTGATGTCAGGCGCCTTGATCTCTATGTGCCTACCGAAATACAACCTCCCTAAAATACGATCATCATCCAGCGAAATTTCTTGCAGTACTGTTCGGACCTGGGAAATGTAGAATATACCCCAAGCAGCAGGCAGGCCTAATAATATCCCACCTCCTATAAAGTCCTGTAGGTAATAGTATGGAGAAGCAAGAAAAATAAAAACTCCCAAAAGAACAATAGGGCTTATTCCAGGAAGCCAAATCCATATGCCGGTCCTGCCAAACGTCTTATCATGCCAAGTATTCATGGTGGAATTATTTTCCAAGCTGATTACAGATGCCGGCTCCTGCAGCGCCGCCCATAAAGCCTAGTTCTCCACTGAGGATGGCAGCGGCGATTCCTTTGCCCTGCGCCAAGCCGGCAATCGCGCTGCCGATACCCGCGCCTACTACCTCTCCCCCAATTTACCTTACCTTGAGGGATACAAGCATTCTCTTTGCTTTTAGCGTGATTCGATAACTTTTGACCAGCCCAATCACCTACAGCTCCGCCTGCAGCACTGGTTGCAGCAGGAGCCCATGGGCTTTCAGGCGCAATCGCGCCGACTGCAGCGCCAGCTAGCGCCCCCGATAAAGCAGCCCAAGTAGCATCAGTCTCATCGCCACCGATTTCAAACGCGCTAGCATAGCCACTGATCCCGCCAATAACTGCACCGGTTACTGCACCGACTAGCCATTTACCTTGCGGATCTTTGTAACTTAACGGATTGCCGCTGACATAGACGTACGTATTAATCCCACCCGCAAGGCCAATCGAATCTCCCGAGATAAATCGCCCAAATCCCGGAGAGTGCCCGATAATAATAGACACCCGTGCCATCATTTTTCCGCCCAGTGTACTGCTGGCTGTTGGGCGATTTGCACTCCAGCAGAAGCCTCAGGAGTGTCGGCTTGTTATATTGAAATTATTCATAATTTGTCTGAGGGTTTTAGCTCGTCGAACAATGTTTTTCTGATTTTAATTGGTATTTTTTTCTGGCTGGCGTAGTCGTTTATAAGAGCGATGAGCTCTGAAATGTTTTCAAGCTGGTCGGTGAATGTGATCTTCCCTGATGGAGTAATCCGGAATGTTGGTTTTGTTGTAGGATATATATTAAATCCTCTGGCATTAAGTCCGCGCATGCTAGATACAGGGAAGGCAGTAATTAAGCTGACATTCTCCCACCTTATTTTTTGCCAGGTTTTACCAAGAATTTGTCTGGATAAGCACTGATCATCAATGGATAAAGTTGAGCGTCCAGCTAAAATCAATCCTCCGACTAATATGATTAAAGATAAGGATATTAATAAAAATATCCCGCCTCCTAATGCACCGTCACGCTTAATCCATATCCCTCCTAAAAAAATGCATAAACCGCTGGTGACGCACATCCATAGAGCAATGAAATACTGCCCCTGAAACTTGAATACAGTTATGTTGCTCACTATGCGATCACTCCTAATGTATATAATGACCACTGCTTGTTTGCCTTGGCAGTGCATTGATCTCGCAGAGCAAAGTCCATTCATAACCCTTGGATCCATTGCACTACCAATCATTCCTATAATGCCAGTCATACCAGGCACATGCTCAGGCAGTGCACGCTGCGCATGCTCAGTTACTGGTACTTAGCGGGCTGAAATCTGGAGCGGGGATGCCAGGGGAGGTAGGGGAGAAAAGCAGAGTGCTTTGTATCAATGCATTGGCAAATACTCAGCATTTGCTGCCGCGGCTTTAGACCTGAAGCCACCATAAGCACCTCCCTGTGAACCGGAGCCACATTGGGCTCGTCGTACACGTCGTATGCACAGCGGTTGGAACACGTGCGTGTTCACGATGGGGTCTTCATTCCATGACCTTGGGGGAGATCGAACGTCCACGATCCCGAGCATCCAGCACGAGATGACAGTAGTACAGGGTTTGAGAACTTGCCAACGGGAGCCCGGAAATCGACCAGCAGGAATGGTTCTTCTGCAATTGGGTCGATGGTGCGAGGGTTGTTGAAGGAAGCCTGATTCCTTGCTGGGTATGCAAGCAGTTCCTCTATTTAGCTACTGGCGCGATTGGTGATCGGTAAAGATTGGGTCACGCAACTCAAGACGCTACTGATTGAGCACGCCGGCGTAGTCGTGTGGGTCAACTCTGCCGCCTAATGCCTTGCAAGCACGAAGCCCGACGTTCTCAACCGCGAAGGTGTATTCGGGCATGCCCCACTCATCGAGGCCTGCGCGGTACAGAGGTAGCCGTCGCTGGCCTCAAGCAGTTGTGCTTCATTGATGAGGACACCGCCTCGTCTGGATAGTTGTGCCAGACTTCCTGTAAAGCAGTTGATCGCTAAAGGTGCGAAACGAATGACTTCATTCAGGTTCATAGGGCGCTCTCGCTCGCCGGATGAGGATCGGCGTGAAGACGGTTTTCGGCCCCTCGAATGGCTTTGGCGATTCGCCAGAAATAAATTGCGCCAATCGAAAATTCGAACACCGAACCGATGACCCAGCATGTCATCAGCGACGACGGGACATCGCGATTGCTCATTGCGACGTAATAGATCAACGGAATGCTTATAAACCACATCAGAACCAGGCGCACGACCAGCGAAAATCTGGCCATGCCAATACTCTCCAAGACGGCTGCACCCGTCATAGAGAAGACAAAGGCGGCGGAGAATGTCCACAGTACGCGTTGTGTATCGATGGCCAGGGCGACGATCTCCGGGTTGTGCCCCAGGTCGCCGAAAGCCTTGAGCAAGACCTGTGGCAAAGTGATTTGAACGGTGGAAACCAGCAGTACGTAGAACAGCTCGATGGTCACGGTCACCCGTAGGATCGTTGCCAACTCAGTGTATTGCTCCTTGCCCACTGCAGTGGCGCACAGAATGCTGCAACCAATACCCAAACCGATAATCGGGATGATGCCCAGGTAATTGATCGTCAGATTGACGTTGTTTGCCGCTAGCGCGCTAGAGCCCAGTACCGCGACTATCCAGATGAATGCAGTGTTGCCGAGCTGATCCACTCCGGCGGATAAGCCACTGGGAACACCTCTACGCAGCCGGAAAAACAGCCGAGGCAGTAGGCGCTCGCTACGGGCAATGAAGATGTTCATCAACTCAAGCCAGATTTCTCGAGGCAGCATTACTGCGTAGCACGTCAGCATGGACAGAGTGCCGATCAATGTACCGATAGCGGCTCCGGCCATTCCCATTTCGGGCAGCCCGAACTTTCCGAAGACCAGGCCGACGGTGAAGATTGAGTCGACTACTTGACCAACGATGCCGACCATGAGCGTTTCGCGGGTTCGACCCACACCGTTGAAGTATGAGGACAGCGCTGTGTCGATCGTCATTACGCCGCCGAAGATCGCCGCCCAGAGCATGTACTGCGATTCGAGGCTGACAATCTGCGGTGGGCGGGAGCTGAGCTGTGGGATCATCGCGATCAACGGAGCGGCGACAAACAGCAGGGCACCGCAGGCAATACCAAGGAGCAGTCCCAGTGCGGCTTCATTCCAAGCCTCGCTGAGCCCCGATCGACCATTCGCTTGCGCAATAAAGGAACGTGACACGCCTACGGTGCTACAGAAGAAAGCGATGATCGCCATGCTCGTGAATACTGCTGGACCGGAGGCGGCCAGCGTATCTTGTGAGTAGTGTGCCAGGCATAGCCTGTCGACAAGCATCATCAATAAATTGCCGACCATCGTCCCCATCAATGGAAACGAGACGATGGCGATTCTTTTCGCCACCCCTGCGTCAAACCAGTGCCGCATATTCACATTCCTTTGTCTCGCGGCTGCCGCGATGGTCGCCCAACACATCGCGTAAAGGAGCCAGCAGTGTGTCGGGATTTCCAATCTGCGCCAGCAGCGACAACAGCAGACGCTCCATGCCGAAGGCGACACAGGCTGAATGCATGAGCGGTTCTGGGGATTGCGGGCCGATCTTGAATGCGTTGGTAAACAGATCCCGGTGCAAGTTGCGCGAACTATCCTGTCATATGGATGGACCCAGTGGACACCATTTTTGGCCTCACAAGCGGATCGCCATGCGCCAACGAACCTCTTATCCAAAGCCCTTCAAAACCCAAGTCGTCCAGGAATGCCTGCAACGTCCTGGCCGGCATCATCGTCAAAGGCGAATGGCATCCCGATCGTGTTTAGTAAGGTTCATCACAGAGTGCACCTTAATAATGAAGGTAAGATAAGAATACTTCTTAAAAAAAATCGAAAAAACCTCTATGGGAATTAATAATTAATTCATAAAAAAATGTACTTCTCCTAACCTTTAAGCATCAATTGTGGAGGTGCATTTATGTTGATTTTCATTAAGTCGATGATCATTGGGCTTTGTATTGCAGCCCCTGTGGGACCCATTGGGCTGTTGTGCATACAGAGGAGCCTTGCGCTTGGATGGAGAGCAGGTTTCGCGACAGGGTTAGGGGCGGCCACAGCCGATTCGATCTATGGATTTGTCGGTGCGCTGGGAATCACAGTCATCATAGCGACACTCATTAGCTTTAAGCCATGGTTGTGTATTTTGGGGGGGATGTTCCTCGCGTACATTGGTTATCAAACAATAAAATCGAAAGCGAGCTCAACAGCCCTGGCGGGTGAACGAGCCAACCTGTTAAAAGCCTACTTGAGTACACTGTTTTTGACACTGTCGAACCCAATGACCATCCTGTCGTTTATTGCGATATTTGCTGCCATGAGCGACGGCATGGCTAATGATCAAAGCGGTCAGCACTCAGTGCTGCCTATGGTGACAGGTATATTTCTAGGCTCGGCTGTCTGGTGGCTGGGATTGAGCGGATTCTCCTCCATATTCAAGACCAGAATCTCCCAATCAAAGCTCAGGTTGATCAACTATTTTTCCGGGTCAACCATCACCATTCTGGGTGCCTACCAAGTCGCCACTGGCGTTATGCTCGCCACAGCAGCTTAATAGGGAAATGAGGCAAGGCTTATTTCTTATTGGCTGATGAGTAAGCCTTGGCATCAATCCCCTACGGTTTGACGGGAGGATGCTTTACTGAATTCTGGATTCAATGTACGCCCTGAGGCTGCCTATCGCTTGTTTGATTTCTGATTCTGTCGCATTGCTAAACGACAATCTGACCTGAGTGACAGCCTGATTCGTCAGCGAAAACAAGGAAGTGGGAAATACAATAACCTTGAAGTTCCTGGCGCACTCGCACATTTCAAAATATTCAAAGGTGAAGGGCAACTGTACATTGATGAAAAAACCTCCCTCTGGATGGTTCCAGGTGACACTTCTTTCAGAACCAGCCTTGACCGGGAATTCACGTTCAAGGCATTCAATCATATGGTTTCTTTTTTGCCTGTAAGACAACACTCTTGGTTGATTAAGCTGTTTTAAAGAGTAATTGTTCTCTATCAGCAAACCTCCGACAATTGCCTGGCACAGGGCAGGTGTATTGACGGTGATCAAGCTTTTGGCTTTACATAACCTGGCGCTAAAGGAAATCACCCCAGCGCTCTCCGGGGCGACTACGTAGCCCATACGCAATCCCGGAAAAATTGACTTTGCAAAAGAGCCAAGAAGGAATACTCGACTACTGTCGATCGACTTCATCAAGGGGATTTTATCTCCCTCGTACCTGAAGTAGCTGTAGGCATTATCCTCCAGGATAAAAAAATTCATTTCATTGGCCAAGGAGAGCATGGCCTTTCTGTCTTCATAGGAAAGGCTGTTAGCAGTAGGGTTACTAAAATCTGAAATCGCGTACAGCGCTTTTACCTTTTCCCCTCTGGACTCAAGATCTTCAGCTACCTTGCGCAGGGCAGATGGATCGAGGAAGGTGTCCTCGGGAACGGGTACAATTTTTATTCTTAATAATTTCGCAATACCCGTTATTCCGGAAAACACAGGGTCAGGCACTAATAAAACACCACCTCCTTCAAAAATTGATAGCAGTGTCAAGGTCGCAGCTTCCTGAAACCCCATGCACACGACAATACTTTCAGGGTTGAAAATCTTTATGCCTTCATCCACCTGCAAGTGTTCGGCTATTATGCCGTTGATAATTCCGGTGGTTTTTCCATATTGGCAAAGTAGTGTCGCAAGCGAGTGTTCCGGATTGACGGCGTATCGTGCATAGCTGGCCAGCCCTTTATCAATAAGGGACAGGTCGCATTGCTCGTCGTCAGGTCGACCGGAAGCCAGAGAGATTGCCTCTGGATTTTCACTGGAAATGGAATTTAGAAGATGGATAACGTTCAGAGTAGGGTCTTCGAATATCGTTTTTTCGAGTACGCTGGGCAATCTCGCTTCTCCATAAAAAGCAACGAGCCATTGAAGGCTCGTTGCTCATGATTAACATCTGTTACGCAGGTTTAAGTGCGCTTTTTTGATCGGCCATATTTTCCATGGCTACAAATGCCTGAAGCAGATCCTCTTTAAGATCCTCAAGGGCCTCTAAACCAAAACACAATCGAACCAAACCCTTTTCAATTCCCATATCCGCTTTTTCCTGCTCAGTCATCGAGGCATGGCTTCCACTAAAGGGTTGCGCAACCATTGACGTGACACAGGCCATTCCCGTACCCGTTCCAAACCATTTGAGGGAGCTGGTGAAGGTTTTGTAAAAGGGGACCAGATCGGGCCGAATATCAACAAACACAATGCCACCGTAGCCGGTCAATTGTTTACCATCGACTCGTGGATAATATACATGCTCAATAAAGGGCAGTTCCCGCAGATAGTTGAGCATGCTGGAGGTTGTGTTGCTGTGTTTCTCCATGCGCAGGTTAAATGTCTGCATGCTTCTGCGAAGCAGCCATGCGCTGTTAGGCGCTAATATTGAGCCTGAGTAAAAGCGGCCTTCGAGGAGGCGCGTATAAATCATTTCATTGTTGACGAGTACCAGGCCGCCCATGACATCGCTATGCCCGGAGAAATACTTCGTTGCGCTGTACAGAGAAATATCCGCGCCGAAGTTCAGAGGCTTTTGAAATATCGGAGTGGCCCACGTGTTGTCAACGACCACCAGAGCGTGTGGGTTGTTTTGCTTAACCGCCTTGCTGACCGCATGAATATCAATATCTTTCAGGAAGGGGTTGGTCGGCGTTTCGAAAATGACCATGTCCACGTCCGACGGCAACTCTTTCAATCCACTTTCCGTGGTGAGATCCAGAATCGTCAGTTTCGCACCGATACGTGCCGCATATCGCTGAAACAGCTTATAAGAACAGCCATAGATATATTTGTTGATCACCAGCGACCCACCAGGTTTCAGCAGCTCCAGCACCATGTAGATGGCACTCATTCCGGTGCTGTAGGCCAAGGCGTATTCGCTTCCTTCCAGTGCAGCGACAACCTGTTCCAGCTCAGTCACATTGGGATTGGCTTTTCTCGAGTAGAAGAACGCCGAGTCAGCGCTAAAAGCGCTGCACTGATAAATAGGCGTCACGGATGGGTGGGCCTCTCGGTCATCGACCCTGATGTGGAGTATTTCAGTAGACACGCTCATGATTTGCTCACCAGTTTGATAACCTGCTCATACATGTTCTGCTTGCCTTCATACCCAATGGTCGGCGTGATGTCGTTTTGCGAAATACCAATCTCTTCAATCGACTCGGTTGGGAAGTGAGCCCTGTCGAATACTTCATGAAGATTTGAGTTCACCCCCTTGGGAAGCCAGACTTCAGGGCCTGATTCATCAATTCGTGCCTTGGCAATAATAAATCGATAGCTTTCATACGGCCGCAATGTCAGTGATTTCCAATCACTGTTGAGCCCGTCGGTATAGTTGCGCCGCAGGTAGACGGTCTGTTCAAAGTCTTCAGTATTCAGCACTTGGGCGTGCAGCGATACGATATCCCCATGCCACTCGAACTTTCGCTTCTCGTAAGAGGTCAATGCAGCCTCTCGCAGTTCAACAGGCATGTTCGCTTTGTGTTCGCCCAGTAACTTGAAGTGTGCGTCGTGCCCACAACGGGTGCAGCAACCGTTGCTATCCAATCCGATCAGTTCAGCATTCAAACCGTAGCGGGTAACGAGTAGAGCGTTACAATTATTGCAGTTGGTATTGGTGCCCTCGACATCATTTACGTTACCCAGATAAACATGCTCAACCCCCATGCTCCGGGCAATGTCCCGGGCCTTCAGGAGTCTATCCACGGGCGTCCTGATGCTATTACTCATTTTATAATCAGGGTGAAACCTTACAAAGTGGAGCGGTACATTCGGGCCCAGTTCATCCAGTACCCACTGGCTGATTTTCCTGGCGGTATCCTCATCGTCACTGATATCGGTAACCATCAAGGTGCTGACTTCAACATATTTACCAGCATCGTATACTTTCTTGATGCCAGCCAGAACGGGCTCTACCCAGCCTGTTGTGACTTTTCGATAGTATTCGGGGGAGATGGACTTTAGCGAAATCGAGAATATGTCGATGACGGGCAATAGTTCATCAATGGCTTCTTCACTGATAAAAAAAGCTGATTTATATAAATTGATTAAGCCCGCTTCCTTTGCCAGTTTTGCCGTATCGAGGATAAATTCATGCCAGACAACAGGGTCGTTATACGTCCAGGAGATAACGCGTATACCATGCTTTAAGGCGGTTTCTACAACCTGTTCAGGCGTATAGTAGTAAACATCTTTGTCTGTCACATACTTGGCCTGAGAGGTCTTCCAATTGTGGCAGTAGCCGCAGTTAAGCATGCAGCCGATATTGCCTAGGGAAAGGATTCGCTCTCCGGGAGCAAAGTGGAATACCGCCTCGGTTTCGATGGTCTCTTCGGTGCTGTGAACGCCTTTGCCATAATTCAATGTAACTAACCGGCCGCCTCTGTTTCCGCGCACCTTGCAAAAACCTACTTTACCCTCCTGAATGACACAGTTTCGGGGAGAAAGATGACACTTTACAACGCCGTTCGGGAGTATTTCTTCCAACTTTGCAGGCGTGCTTTCCAAGGTCCAGTTTTTATTTTTTGTAGTGTCCATCTCTCACTCCTCATTTCACGGAAGTTGCTGTCAATATCATCGGTTTAAATAGTCGAGGCGAAACAATCCCGCCGCCACAGTGGCAGCAATCCCCTAGTAGTTATTGATAGGCGGAAGAAACGCTGGTCAATCCATAATTTTTAAGTGAAAAACGCCTGGCGTTTATATTCATGAATGGCTGTATAAGAGGGCCTATGACCAACAAGAATGCAATGGTTCCCATACCGAAGGGCCCGCCTAGAAGCCATCCGGTTGAAAAGATGCCAATTTCAATTATCATTTTGGCTTTGGTGAATGACCACGCCCATTTGGACACCATGGTAAGCACCACAAGGTCCATGATTCTGATACCAATACCGCTCATGATAATCAGTGCAGACGAATAAGCACACAGCACCAGACCCATCGCCAATATCGTGTACTCATTCACTCTGACAATCAAATACTCTCCAAGCCCCAGCACGGACCAGAGGTCAATCAACAGACCTGTAAGTGTGGTTGTAACAAATGGGCTTATCGGAGGATATTTCTTGTTCCAGAGCATCCACCACAGCAGAAAGAATAGAGAAACGATACCCGAACAAACGCCCATTCCGAGCATGAGTATTTTATTTATCGAGATGATCAGGACATCTAATGGGTCAGTCCCCAGTTGACTGACTATGAAAAACTTGGCCCCCACCGAGAAAAGGGCGACGCCAGCCAAATACATAAAAATCTGATCCATCTTGAAATCACGAAAACTTAGGACTTGCGTTCCAATATAATTCGCGAATGATGGATAGGATTTTTTTTCACACTTTATTTTTTCATCTTCCATACGAACACCATCCCTGGAGGAGAATATTTTATTATGCAGTGCGTAACGCTAAGGATTCAGAGCTATTGATTACCCGGGTTCTTGTTAGGCTTTACCGGGCTGCAAATAGACTAGCACTCTGCTTTATTTTGGTGCATTATTTTTTAATGAAAACCGGGTGCTTTTCATTAAAATTTATACTTTTTGCTGTGGGAGCTTACATGGACCGTATAGACATCAAAATCTTGGGGAAGGTGCAGGACTTTGGTCGCATTTCCATCACGGAGCTGTCCAAGCACGCAGGTCTTTCTATTCCCGCCACCACTGATCGGTTGCGAAAGCTCGAAGATTCTGGGGTCATCAAGGGATATAGCGCTCAGTTAGATCCAACCAAACTAGGGTTCGGCATATCTGCTGTCGTCGGCATGACCACCCTCAAGCCTGCGAAATCCAAATTGATAGCGACGCTCAACGACATACCCGAAGTCGTTGAGTGCCTGCACGTCACGGGTAACGACTCCTACCTGATCAGGATCTATGCCAGGTCAATGGCCGATATCGAAAATATCATTGCGAAGATCAACGCGTACGGTGAGACACGTACAAGCATTGTCTTGTCTGTCCCCATCGAGAGAAGAAAGCTTGTCCCTTGAGCCCGTACATAGAACAGTCAGCTGTCAGCTATTTCAAGGGTGATCATTTTGTTTGCCCGGAACGGCGCCAGCAGCGATTCATCTGCCCCTGAATTAGTAATCAACGTCCACGGCCCTTTGAGGAACGGTGAACAATGTCATGCCGGTCGCAGACGCTTGGGGTACTGCGGCCGATGTGCCTGCACCCACTAACGTACTTGGCCGTTATGGATCACCCGAAGAGGACATCGCACCGGTGGTGCTGTTTCTCGCCAGCAAGGATGGGCAATTTTTGACGGGGTATAGCCTGACGCCTGACGGTGGCCAAATCATCGACAGCGCACGCTGATTTTACCGTCCAGTCTGCAACCGATTGCCCCACAGGGAACACAAGACTCGCCTTGGCATGTCTTGTGTTTTTTCAAGCGATGCTCTCCGATGCAACAGGTTCTCGCGAGGCAGCGCGTGCCGCCAGGAAGGCAAGAACTGCCGCCACGCCCAGCAGCGTGGCGCTCAACTCGAAAGTCGCTCGATAGCCGTTCGAATCAAATACCAGCCCGCCAACGGTTGCGCCGGATGCAATGGCCAGTTGGATGATCGCCACCATTAAGCCGCCTCCGGCTTCAGCATCCTCTGGCAATGTTCTGGCCAGCCATGTCCACCATCCCACCGGCGCCGCTGTCGCAACCAGCCCCCAGAGACCCAACAAGACGGTGGTGGTAGCCGCAGAGCTGCCGAACGAAACGAGTGCCAGCGCGATCGCCGCCATCAATATCGGGATGACGATGAGGGTGCGATGCAGGCCATTTTTCAAGAATGCTTCAATCAGGAAGGTTCCCGCGAGGCCTGCCAGGCCGAGGACGAGCAACATCAGTGACAGCATGGAAATACTGACGTGCGTGACCGTTTCAAGGAACGGGCGCAGGTAGGTAAATAGCATGAACTGGCCCATGAAAAAGACACTGACCGCCGCCATGCCTAACGCGACCGGTGTGCTTTTCATCAACCTGAAAACATTTCCAGTGCCTGAACCGCTTTGCGACTTCATCGCAGGAAGGCTCACCCAAAGCCAGAGACTGGCGATTACCGCGACCGGGATGACGCACAAAAATGCACCGCGCCATCCGATGAAGGCTCCGAGAAAACTCCCCAGAGGTGCTGCAATCACTGTCGCCAGAGCGTTGCCGCCATTGACGACTGCCATGGCGCGAGCGATCTGGTCGTCGGGCACCAGGCGTATGGCAGTTGCCGCCGATAATGACCAGAAGCCACCAATTGCCACGCCGATCAGCGCGCGGCCGGCCATGAACACCCAGTAGTTCGGCGCGAACGCGACCACGGTTCCTGAAACGATCATCAGCAGCGTCAGGGACAACAGCAGTGGCTTGCGGTCGACCCGCGCCGCCACCGAAGCGGTCAGGAGGCTGGCGAATAGCGCAAACAGCCCAGAGACTGAAATGCCCTGGCCCGCTTGCCCTTCGGTGATATGCAGATCGGCGGCAATCGGTGTCAGCAGGCTGACGGGCATGAACTCCGATGCCACCAGGACGAAGGCGGCGAGCGACATGGCGAACACGGCGCCCCATGATTGTTCAGGTTTTCGCGGGGCTGAGAGCGTGTGTTGGATCATTGATTGAATCCTGTAATGCGCGAAGCGTCGCGGCCCCGGGAACGAGGCCGCGCGTGAGAACGGATGCCCGGCCAGGGCTCTGTTCAGGCTACTTCAGGTTGCTTTTGAAGAACGTGGTCAACTTGGCGAATGGTATGAGGTTGACCCGGTCGTAAAGATCCACATGGCCGGCATCTGGAATGATGAGCAGTTCTTTAGGTTCTGCCGCGCGTTTGTAGGCATCCTCGCTGAACTCGAGTGAGTGTGCCCGGGCGCCAGCAATGAACAGCAGTGGGCGAGGGGAGATCGTCTCGATGTCGTTGAACGGATAGAAGTTCATGAATTTCACGTTGCTGGTCAGCGTCGGCATGGTGGTTGTCTGTGCCGATGCGCCGGCAGGGGTGACCTCACCACGCGGTGTGCGATAGAAATCGTAGAACTCGTCACCCACGGCGTTGCCGGTCAGCTTCAGTGGTGAGCCGCTGGTATAGCGGACTTCGCCACCCCAGAATTCGGCGTTGCGCTGCTGCGCCGCTTCGCGAATGATTTGCTGGCGTTGTTCGATCGTTACACTGTGCTTGAGGCCATTACGATTGGCGGCGCCCATGTCGTACATGCTGACGGTGGCGATGGCCTTTAGACGCGGATCGATCTTGGCCGCACTGATGGCGAAGCTGCCACTGCCGCAAATACCGATGACGCCGATACGTTCACGATCGACCAATGGGCGAGAGCCGAGAAAGTCCACGGCGGCACTGAAGTCTTCGGCGTAGATATCAGGCGAAACGGCCTGGCGAGGCGTGCCCTCACTTTCACCCCAGAAGGACAAGTCCAGCGACAGTGTGATAAATCCCTGTTCGGCCATTTTTGTGGCGTAGAGGTTTGCACTCTGCTCCTTCACTGCCCCCATTGGATGACCGACAATGATCGCGGCATTCTTCGATTGAGGATTGAGGTTCTTCAGGATGAACAGATTGCCCACCACCTTCATGCCGTATTGATTCTTGAAGGTGACCTTTTCTACCGTCACTTTTTCGCTTTTGTAGAAGTTGTCCGCGCCGTTCGACAAATCGGCTCCCGTTGAAGAAAAAGAGGTAACAAGCAGCCCTAGGGCAAGCAAAATGCCTTTCACTGGATAGTCCTTTTGATGAGTGGTTATTCGCTGGCGCCTTTCGCTTAGCCAGCCAATGTGGCGTTGTCGATCACGAAGCGATACTTGACGTCGCCCTTGAGCATCCGCTCATAGGATTCGTTGATCTGATCGACCCGGACCAACTCGATGTCGGCGACGATGCCGTGCTCGGCGCAGAAATCCAGCATCTCCTGCGTCTCGGGGATACCGCCGATCATCGAGCCGGCAATCGTTCGTCGTTTCATGATCAGGTTGAACACATTGGGCGATGGATGCGGCGAGGCGGGCGCACCGACCAGGGTCAGCGCACCATCGCGCTTGAGTAGAACCTGGAAGGCATCGAGATCGTGGGGGGCTGCGACGGTGTTGAGGATGAAGTCGAAGCTCTTGGCATGCGCGGCCATCTCCTCAGCGTTGCGCGATACCACCACTTCGTCAGCGCCCAACTCCTTCGCCGCTTCGCGCTTGGATTCGGATGTAGTGAACGCCACGACGTGGGCGCCCATCGCGTGGGCCAGCTTGATGCCCATGTGGCCCAGGCCACCAATGCCGACCACGCCGATTTTCTTGCCCGGCCCGGCGTTCCAGTGACGGAGTGGGGAATAGGTGGTGATGCCCGCACACAGCAGTGGTGCGACGGCGGCCAGTTGTTCTTCGGGATGGCGGATACGCAGAACATAACGTTCATGCACCACGATGTTTTGTGAGTAGCCGCCGAGCGTCCAGCCAGGTGCGTCCGGGGTCGGGAAGTTGTAGGTGCCGACCATGCCGTCGCAATAGTTTTCCAGCCCCGTGGCACAGTCTTCACAGTGTTTGCAGCTGTCGACGATGCAACCGACACCGACCAGATCGCCGACTTTGAAATCCACAACATGCGCGCCGACCGCCGATACACGACCCACAATTTCGTGCCCCGGTACGCAGGGAAATTGCGTGCCCGCCCACTCGGCGCGCACCTGGTGCAAGTCCGAATGGCAGATGCCGCAAAAGGCAATATCGATCTGAACGTCATGGGTGGCGGGTGTGCGGCGAATGATTTGCAACGGTTCAAGGGGCTTGTCGCCCGCATGAGCACCATAGGCTTGTACAAGCATGGGAGAGTCCTCAATGGCTTTGTCGGATGAACATTTTCCGGCTCTGCCCAGACTCCCTGTAGTGCATTGCACTGGATTACTTGCCTGATTCTATGAGTCTCTGTTTTTTTGCAGGACGGTCGTAAGCGGGCGAGTTAGAGTTCAGCGAAGAGGTACAAGGCGAACATGACGATCAAACACGACACCGCTGCTCAACACCTGTCGCCACAAGAAACGCTTGCGCGGATCATTGGCGAGCAGATCCCGAAACCAGGTGACTACGGAACGCCCATTGCGGGCCTGGGCTTTTTCAGGCGCGAACATCCGTCGCCGCCCGTCGTCTGCATGGTCGAGCCAAGCATCATCCTCGTCGCCCAAGGTGAGAAACAGCTGTGGGTAGGTGGCGAGGGCTACCCGTATGACACGTCGCGATTTCTGATCACCTCATTGGACTTGCCCGCCAATTCTGAGGTGCTGGTGGCAAGCCCGGAGCAGCCATGCCTGGGGCTGACTTTGAAGCTCGATCTGCGCATGCTGGCTGAGCTGATAGTGCAGGGTGACTTGCCGCCAGCCCGTGATCGATCAGTGGTGAAAGGTGTCGGGATTGGTTCAGTAACGCCTGCCATGTTGGCGTCGTTCGAGCGCTTGCTGGCGCTACTCGATGAACCCGAAGCCATCCCTGTGCTTGCGCCCCTGATTCAGCGCGAAATTCACTATCGTCTCTTGAAGAGCGATCAGGCTGCCAGGTTGCGGCAGATTACCTCGGTCGATGGCCAGGGTTATCGCATCGCAAAAGCCATCGACTGGCTGAAGTTGAATTACGCCTCGGCACTTCGCGTCGAAGAACTTGCGGCGCGAGTGCAGATGAGCACACCCACCTTTCATCACCACTTCCGCCAGCTCACCTCGATGAGCCCGTTGCAGTACCAGAAGTGGTTGCGATTGAACGAGGCGAGGCGATTGATGCTCAACGAGCATCAGGAAGTATCAAGCGCAGCCTACCAGGTCGGCTATGAAAGCCCGTCGCAGTTCAGCCGCGAATACAGCCGTCTGTTTGGCGTACCCCCCAAGCGGGATATTGCGATGTTGCGAGGGCAGGAGGTAGCAACATAAATGCACCCTGTCAGGCAGGCGCCATCAGGACGGTTCTCAGCTGGCAGCTAAGGCTATACAAGGCCGACAAACGACAGAATAACCAGGACAATCACAACTGCCCCGACGATGTAGATAATATTGTTCATGAAAATCACCTCTCTATCCCAACAGGATTGCGACACCACGGTGCCTAATACAGATGACACCTTCGTTCGCAGTTCCGTTCCCCGAACCAGTCTCGACGGCGGCACCTCGCGGCAACCTCGGCTAATTTGCATGTGCTCGAGGAGTGCACCGTGGCTGCAGGACACACCCCGTTCGGCTTACTCCAGTGTTTTCCCAGCCTGAGCGATTGGGCAATTTGCGGGCAAACAGTAAACTGGTAGGCGTTTTGTCGTTGAAGGGCACCAGTCTTCGCGGACCAGATTGGCAAGCAACACACCACGCTATCGACGGCTAGCAAAGGAGGGCGACGGGGTTGAGCGAAGGTCAACCCAAGCTAATTTATGGTGCGAGGAAAGGTTGCAGTGAATGTTGTTCCGCTCGTTAGAGAAGACGTTACAGCCACGTCGCCGTGGTGCGCCCTGGCGATCTCACGAACAATGAACAAACCCAGCCCGACACTTCTAAGTTCAGCATTGTCATGACTGCCGCGGATCATCGGTTCGAACAGGTCCTTGAGCAACTCAGGTGGTATGGGTGTGCCAAGGTTGTGGACTGTAATAATGACCGCTGGATCTTCGATGCGCGAAGAAACGGTGACTCCGCTATCGGCAGCACCGTAGGCGACTGCATTGGCGACCAGGTTGCCGATGAGCTGATAGAGTCGATCACTGTCGGCAGTAAAGTCACCTTGCCCATAACGCAGGTGGGTCAATTCATGCCCGGGGAACGCCAGACTCAACTCGTCCAGACAGTCGGCCACCAGTTCGTGTAGATCGACGGGTTTGGGCAGAACTGCGATACCTCGCCCGACCTGCGTCAAGGTGAAATCCAGCAGATCGGCCACCAGCCGCTGCGCGCGCTCTGCGGAGTGGGTGATGTGGCCAAGGATTTGTGCCTGCTTAGCATCCATCTCCCTGCGGCCCAGCAGTTCTGTTGCCATTTTTATCGCCGACAATGGGTTGCGCAGGTCGTGACTGACAATCCCGATAAGCTGCTCGGCGAACAGGGCCCGGTCTTCCGCCGCGGCGTAAGTGATGCGCAGCTTGTCTTGGGTGATATCCATCACCCGTTGATCCTTGAGGTGTTTTGCCAAATGTCTTTCTGCGAGCATTCGGGCATGGAGCAGCTCACGCTCGTATCTTTGCCGATCTTCGGCTTTGAACAGCGTCATTTCATGAAATATGCCAGCAGAACTCTCACAACGGACGGCGCTGAGCATCATCGGAATTGAATGTCCGTTGTAGTGAACGAGATCGAATTTGACATCAGCGATCACGCCCTGGATTTGCATAAGGGGCGCCCAGTACGTCCTGTGAAACGTCCTCCCTTCAGGGCTCATCAGGTCTTGGATGTGACGACCGACCAGCTCACTCCTGCGGTAGCCAATCCAGCGGCAGAAGGTGAGGTTGACCTGTGCGATCTGGCCATTTTCTGCGGTAAGCAGTAAGCCACAATCAGCTTCATCGAAGAGAATTTCAGAACCGGGCAGCGAGTCGTCATCTGCGGGCATTTGTATTCACTGACCAATGGGGCCGATATCTGAAAAATTATAGACACCACTTGGGCAAGGACTCTCAAAATTTACTCCTTTTGCAGTGCTTGGTCTCGACATACGGAGGGTTAGCCAATCTGTTGCATCGACCGGTTGAATCCACAGCCGATCGTTAACGGTGTCAAGGGCGGCCGCACTCACCACTGAAGGACTATCAGATAATGTTCTCCAATAAATCAGTCGTGTGTCGCGCTGCAACAACTCTTCGAGGCAGCCACTGTCGACCGGCTCAAGTGATGAAGTTTGTGGGCGCTTGGAAAAGTCGTTCAAAATGGCCGATTCGTGACTAGATATCTTATCGGTCACAAGTTGTCAGTCGGCGATTGGGTGAGTAAGCTGTTCCCATGAATCAGCCATCAATATCTTCAGCTTCGCCCAGCCCCCGTGGCCCAGCCGATCACGACATTCGAGACCAGATTGTTGCGGCGGCCAACGAACACTTCAGTCAGTACGGCTACGGCAAAACCACGGTTTCCGACCTGGCTAGGGCCATTGGGTTTTCCAAGGCCTACATCTACAAATTTTTTGATTCCAAGCAGGCGATCGGTGAAGCCATCTGCGCAAATTGTCTGGCAGAAATCGTCGCGGCTGTGGAGCAGGCGATCAATGTAGAAGACCTGTCGCCGACGGAACGCTTTCGACGATTGGTCAAAACTGTGGTCGCCACAGGCGTGAATCTGTTCTTTAACGACCGAAAACTCTATGACATTGCAGCATTTGCGGCGTCGGAAAGCTGGCCCAGTACGCAGGCTTATGACGCACAGATCAAACGCTTCGTGTTGCAAATCGTGCGGGAGGGGCGAGAGATCGGCGAATTTGAACGCAAGACTCCCCTGGACGAAACAGTAGAAGCGATACATCTGGCTTTGCGGCCTTTCGTCAATCCTTTACTCCTGCAGTACAACCTCGATTATGTCGAGGAGGCGCCCACGCTCACCGCCAACCTCATTTTGCGTAGCCTCATGCCTTGACCTTCGGCTAACGGTTTTACGTCACGCCTGTGTAAGCGACACATCACCAAAACGGCTTTTCACTTTGCCCTTCTTCCAGTCGTCGAAGGGCATTTCATTTATTCGCATTGTGACCGTTGACTGAATTGGTCACATGAATAAATATGGTGAGCCGTTACTTCTACTGCTTCATCTCAGTGATCCCATAGAGTTCAAACAATGAAAAAAATGTTGCTCAAGAGCCCATTTGGCCTCGCTGTCGTGCTCGCATCTTCAAATGTGTTTGCAAGCGGTTTCGCTCTCAATGAACAAAGCGTCAGTGGGATGGGGTCCGGGTTTGCCGGGCGCTCCTCATCCGCTGAAGATGCGAGCACGGTCTTCGGTAATCCGGCGGGTATGTCTCGATTGAAAAGAGAGCAGGTCAGCGTGGGCGCGGCGACTCTATTCGCGAAGACCGACATAAGCCAAACCCGCAGTACATTCGGAGGCCAGGAAGACGGCGACATGGTGCCAACCACCACAGTGCCTATGGGTTACTACGTCAAACCCATCGATGAGCATTGGGCGTTCGGTGTAGGTTTTTATGTACCTTTCGGTCTGATGACTGACTATGGCAGCGGTTTTGCCGGGCGTTACTACGCCAACAAAAGTGAGGTCACGACCCTTACGTTCCAGCCCACCATCAGCTATGCCTTTAACGACAAAGTTTCGATCGGCTTCGGTCCGACCATCAACCGCATCACCGGTGAGCTGTCCGGGATGGTGCCCAATCCACTTAGCCCAGGTCGCAATGACGGAAAACTCAAAAGCACGGGCGATGACACGGCCCTCGGTTTCAACGCCGGTATCCTGGTGCAGGCTACAGACCAAACTCGCTTGGGCATGACTTACCATTCCAAGGTCAGTTACCACTTGGACGCCAAGACCAAGGTCACCGACGGCATCTTTAGCGTGTTGGGGGTCAGCGGCCGGAGTTATGACGCTTCGCTGGATGTGGATACCCCAGAGTCAGTGGATTTCTCGGTGACTCATCAGCTCAATAATGACTGGACTCTATATTTGGGGAGTACCTGGACACGCTGGAGTCGCTTTAAAGAATTAACCATCGAGAACACGGGTTTACCCCCTTTGTTGAGCGGCTCGCTGGGCACTATTACCGAAGAACAGAACTGGCATGATACGTGGGCTCACGCTATCGGCACGGCGTACAAATTGAACAGCCAATGGGTACTTCGCGCAGGCTTCTCGGTCGACCAGTCTCCCACCAACAACACCAACCGTGGACCGCGCATTCCTACGGGTGACCGGAAGGTTATCAGCTTCGGTGCTGGCTGGACTCCGGCGGACAATGTCACGATCGATGTTGCTTATTCCTACTTATGGGAGGAGAGCGTGCAGATCAACGACGCCTCTGCGAACAGAGGTGCATACAGTGCCAAATTTAAGAACAGTGCGAACGGGCTCGGTACGTCTGTGAGTTACCGCTTCTAATTGAGTGCTGTTACACGATGAATGTCCTGTCGGGAGCACGCGTTGCCTCCCGACCTTTAGGAACACATCTCGGGCCTTTCCCCTGAGGTAAAAGGCCTCTTTGTCGTCCCCTCAGACTCCCATCACCTGCGCCATAAGGCCCTGATGAAACCGACGAGGTGTGGCCCAAGTCAAGACAGTAATGGCCTTGTTGCCAAAACCCGGCACCACGCTCATGCGTCCGGCTTGCAGCGCACGGATTCCTGCGCGTACGACGGGTTGAGGCTGCATCATCACCATTTTTAAGGCCGGTGTGATCCGTTGCTTGGCGCTTTTTGCAAATCCGGTATCCGACATTCCTGGGCACAGTGCGGTAACGACGACGCCGTCTTTTTTCAGTTCGCGATGAAGCGCATCAGAGAAGCGAAGAACATAGGCTTTCGCGGCAGAGTAAACGGCGAAATTCTTCACGCCCTGGAAGGACAGCAAGCTGGCGACCATCAGGATGTGCCCACGTTTGCGGGCTCGCATGTCGGCCGCGAAAAGGCGTGTCAGGGCTGTCAGGCTGGCGATATCCAAATCAATCATGGTCAGGGACTCATCCAGAGGTTGATCCAGGAAAGGCCCCTGCAATCCATGACCCGCATTGTTGATGAGCACATCGATCACTATATTGCGTTCGCTGAGTCGCTCATGCAGTCCGATGATCGCCGGGATCGAGGACAGGTCTACTTGTTCGACGATCACATCAACGCCGAAGCGTTCGCGCAACTGCGCCGATAGCGCTTCGAGCTTACTCAGCCTTCTTGCTACCAGAACGAGCGATTTTCCCTGCGCTGCATATTGCCGGGCAAACTCCTCGCCAAATCCGCTTGATGCGCCGGTGATGAGCACCCAGGAATTTTCGTTCGACTTCATTTCGCTTTACTCCGGTTGGTTTCTATTGAGCAATTGGCTGCTGACCGCGTCAGTCGGTGAGCGAACCCACTCTCGGATTGGGTAGTAGCTGAAAGAGGGGGGAGGTGCGTGCATCAAGTGCTACATCACCTGGTTAAATCATCGTGTCGCAACAGGCTGGGCTTCAGGAGGCTGCCAGCCACCACCGAGCGCCTTGAATGCCGCGACCGCCGCCCGTGCTGATTCCGTTCGTGCTTGTGCCCGGGCATCGGAAGCCTGCAGCATCGTCTCGTCGGCGTGCAGGACGTCGATCAGGCTGGCCGTGCCTTTCTCATAGGCAATGAACGACGATTGGCGAGCCTGTGTCAGAGACGCCTCTCCCCCGGTGAGGGTGGTTGCTTGAGCTTCCCGATTCACCAGTGAGGAGAGCGCGTTCTCCACATCCTCGGTGGCGCGCAGCACGGACTGACGGTAAGCGGCCAGGGTTTCGGCTTCCTGTCCCTTGGCTTGGTCGATTTGGGCGTTTATGCGACCGAAGTCGAAGAGTCTCCAGTGCAGGCCCAGTACGCCCGCTGACTGGCTGGCGCCGCTGGTGAAAAGATTGCCTGCGGATACAGCCGTAGCACTACCCAGCAATGCGCTGAGGGAGAATTTCGGGTAGTACTCAGCAATCGCCTCCCCGATGCGTGCGTTTGAAGCCGCAAGACGGCGCTCAGCCACAATGAGGTCTGGCCTGCGGCGCAGCAAATCGGCCGGCGTTCCCATCGTCTTTAACTGCGGCGCTACAGGAATGCTCCCCGCGCTTGCCAGTTGTGTGCGGTGAGTGCCTGGCGGCGTGCCGAGCATGACATCCAGCGCATTCATGGCAGCATCCAGACCGGTCTGCAGGACCGGCACTGTCGCCTGGACCTGCGATAGCGCCCCTTCGGCCTGGCGAACCTGATAGTTGGCGGCGAGCCCTTTGCTGTAGAGCAATTGGACTTTCTCTAGTAGCTCCTGCTGTGTTTTGACTTGTCGGTTCGCAATGTCCAGCCGGGTCTGCAGTCCGCGGATAGTGATGTAGATATCGGCGGTCTGTGCAGCGACGGCCAATCGTGTGGCAGCGACGCCCGCCTGGGAAGCCTGGTACTCGGCCAGAGCAGCCTCGCGTCCGCGGCGCAATCCGCCAAAGACATCTACCTCCCAGCTGGCATCGAGGTTGGCCTCGTAGGAACTTCCGTACCGGTCATAGCCAGGCGTTGAGTTCAACACCTGACCGAGCGGAGTCTCGATTGACTGGTAGGAGCGCGCGGCCTGTCCGCTGATGTTCCCCGAGGGCAGTAAAGCGGCATTTGCAGCGCCCAGTCCTGCCCGCGCCTGCGTGACTCGCGCCGACGCCTGCGCCAGGTCCAGGTTCTGCTCAAGTGCCTTGGAGACGAAGTCGGCTAACAGCGGATCACCAAAGCCTTCCCACCAGGCGACAAGACTGGCCGGCGTCGCCCCAGGCCTCTGTTCGACAGAAGACTGCCCCAAGTAATGGTCCGACAGTGGGGCGTCCGGACGGTGATAGTCCGGACCGACCGCGCAACCTGTCATCAAGCTGGCACTCACCAAGAGAGCAATGGGGCGGAGGGGAGGCATTGAGGTACCTTCAATTGAGGATGTTTGTGACTATATTACGTTATGGTCACTATCTGTCAATCGACGCTCTTTGGGCTGAGCTCGAGGTTGGCCAGCAGTATTCGGCAATACTAGTGCTGAGATCATGGGGTTCGGTACTTCATGATTCGTGACCATTGACAGATATGGTCACTAGACTGAGAATGAGGCGCCTGTCCTATTTTTTCAGTAAGGGAACCTATGCGCCGGCTTCGACCTGTCCCCATTGCCGCTTGCTTGTTGCCTCTCGTCCTGACGGCGTGTGGCGACTCATCCACCGTTGAAGATCCACGCACGCATGCCCCTCTGGTGAGGTCCTCTGCGGTTCAGGGTTCGTCCGACGTCTCACGTTCTTTCACGGGCGTCGTGGCTGCCCGCGTCCAGGGCGACCTGGGCTTCCGGGTATCAGGCAAGGTGCTTGAGCGTCTGGTTGACACCGGTCAGACCGTTAAGCGCGGTCAGCCACTCATGCGTCTCGACCCAATCGACCTGGGGTTGCAGGCGCGAGCACAGCAAGAGTCGGTCATCGCCGCTCGGGCCCGAGCCAAGCAGACTGCAGATGACGAGGCGCGATATCGCGACCTGGTCGCCGCAGGCGCTATTTCCGCATCGGCTTACGACCAGATCAAAGCCGCAGCGGATACCGCAAAGGCGCAGCTCAGCGCCGCTGAAGCGCAGGCTGATGTAGCCCGCAATGCTTCTGGTTATGCGGTGCTGTTTGCGGATTCCGACGGCGTAGTGGTGGAGACGCTCGCCGAGCCCGGACAAGTCGTCAGCCCGGGACAGCCCGTGGTTCGACTGGCGCGGGCGGGGCAACGTGAAGCCATCGTGCATCTGCCCGAGACGCTACGCCCCGCAGCAGGATCCACCGCGCAGGCGACGCTTTATGGCAATACAACGGGTGCTGTTACAGCGAAGCTGAGGTTGCTTTCTGACTCGGCCGACCGAATGACACGCACCTTCGAGGCGCGGTATGTGCTTGAGGGCGCGCTGGCCAATGCACCGCTAGGTTCGACCGTCACGCTTCGGATCGCTGAAAGCACCACGCAAGGGCAGGGGCTGCAAGTGCCGATCGCCGCCGTTTATGACCCAGGCCAAGGCACTGGCGTATGGGTCATTGCCGGTACACCTGCGAAGGTGGCCTGGCGACCTGTTCAAGTCTTGGGCTTGAGCGACGACGCAGCGCGAGTCGCAGGCGATCTCAAGGTCGGCGAGCAGATTGTAGCGTTAGGCGCGCATCTGCTGCGCGATGGTGAGGAGGTGAGGCTGGCTCAACCGGATGGCGTCAAGGTCGCAGGGAGTCATCCATGAGCGAGGGGCGCTTCAATCTCTCTGCGATCGCCGTTCGCGAGCGCTCCATCACGGTGTTTCTGATCTTCCTGATCGCCGTTGCGGGCATCCTGTCGTTCTTCCAGCTGGGGCGTGCGGAAGATCCTCCGTTTACGGTCAAGCAGTTGACGGTCATTACCGCGTGGCCGGGCGCCACGGCGCAGGAGATGCAGGATCAGGTAGCAGAGCCACTTGAAAAGCGCCTGCAAGAACTGAAATGGTACGACCGCACGGAAACCTACACCCGTCCTGGCCTCGCCTTCACCATGGTGTCACTGCGCGATAGCACGCCGCCCTCGCAAGTGCAGGAGGAGTTCTATCAGGCGCGTAAAAAGCTCGACGATGAGGCCAGGAAGCTGCCGGCGGGTGTCATCGGGCCAATGGTCAACGACGAGTTTTCGGACGTGACATTTGCACTGTTCGCCCTGAAAGCCAAAGGCGAACCGCAGCGACTGTTGGTGCGTGATGCAGAGTCGTTGCGCCAACAACTGTTGCATGTGCCGGGCGTGAAGAAGGTCAACATCATTGGGGAGCAACCCGAGCGCATCTTTGTTTCCTTTTCCCATGATCGGCTGGCTACCTTGGGCGTATCGCCTCAGGACATCTTTGCCGCGCTGAATAATCAGAACGTGCTCACGCCTGCCGGCTCGATCGAAAGCGACGGGCCGCAGGTCTTTCTTCGGCTGGATGGCGCCTTCGATAAGGTGCAGAAGATTCGTGACACACCCATTGCGGTTCAGGGGCGGACGCTGAAGCTCTCGGACGTGGCGACGATCGAACGTGGTTATGAAGATCCGGCAACCTTTCTCGTGCGTAATAACGGTGAAGAGGCCTTGTTGCTGGGGATCGTGATGCGTGAGGGTTGGAACGGTCTTGACCTGGGCAAGGCGTTGGACGCGGAGACGGTCAAGATCAATCAAGGCATGCCGTTGGGCATGACGCTCTCCAAGGTCACCGATCAATCTGTAAATATCAGTTCGGCCGTCGGCGAGTTCATGGTCAAGTTTTTCGTCGCGCTGCTTGTGGTGATGCTTGTCTGCTTTCTCAGCATGGGCTGGCGTGTAGGCGTTGTGGTCGCTGCGGCTGTGCCGTTGACGTTGGCGGTGGTGTTTGTGGTGATGGCGGCCACTGGAAAGAACTTTGACCGTATCACCCTTGGCTCGTTGATTCTGGCGCTCGGACTGTTGGTGGACGACGCCATCATTGCTATCGAAATGATGGTGGTGAAAATGGAAGAGGGCTACGACCGCATCAAAGCTTCCGCGTACGCCTGGAGTCATACAGCCGCGCCGATGCTTTCCGGTACGCTGGTGACGGCTATCGGCTTTATGCCCAACGGTTTCGCGCAGTCGACAGCCGGCGAGTACACCAGCAACATGTTCTGGATCGTGGGCATTGCCCTGATTGCCTCCTGGGTGGTTGCGGTAGCTTTTACCCCGTACCTGGGTGTGAAGATGTTGCCGAACATCAAGAAGGTGGAGGGTGGTCATGCGGCCATCTACAACACCCGAAATTACAACCGCTTCCGCCAGGTGTTGACGCGTGTCATCGCTCGAAAATGGCTGGTAGCCGGTACTGTTATCGCAATGTTTGGCGTGGCGATTCTCGGCATGAGCCTGGTCAAGAAACAGTTCTTCCCTACCTCGGACCGTCCAGAGGTATTGATTGAAGTGCAAATGCCTTATGGAACCTCCATTGAGCAGACCAGCGCCACCACCGCCAAGATAGAGGCCTGGCTGCAAAAGCAGGGTGAGGCAAAAATCGTCACCGCTTATATCGGGCAAGGCGCGCCGCGTTTCTATCTGGCGATGGCGCCGGAACTCCCTGATCCATCGTTCGCGAAGATTGTGGTGCTGACGGACAGCCAGGAGGAGCGCGAGGCCCTCAAGTTCCGTCTCCGCGAAGCCGCTGCTGAGGGACTTGCCCCAGAAGCGCGTGTCAGGGTGACTCAGCTTGTGTTTGGTCCATATTCGCCGTTCCCTGTTGCCTATCGGGTGATGGGGCCTGATCCGTCAAAATTGCGCGAGATCGCGAGCCAGGTGCTGGACGTGATGCAGTCGAGCCCGATGATGAGAACCGTCAACACTGACTGGGGGCCACTGACGCCGACGCTGCATTTCGCTCTGGATCAGGATCGCTTGGAGGCGGTGGGGTTGACGTCAAACTCAGTCGCGCAGCAACTGCAATTCCTGTTGACCGGAGTACCGATCACCGCAGTTCGTGAGGACATTCGCTCGGTGCAGGTGGTCGGTCGCGCAGCGGGTGATATCAGGCTCGATCCCGCCAGGATAGAAGGCTTTACGCTGGTGGGCACGGCGGGTCAGCGGATTCCGCTGTCTCAGGTGGGAGAGGTCGATGTTCGTATGGAGGATCCGATCCTCCGACGTCGTGACCGCACGCCGACCATTACCGTGCGCGGTGACATTGCCGAAGGCCTGCAGCCACCGGACGTCTCGAGCGTGATCATGAAGGAGCTGCAGCCGGTCATCGACAAGCTGCCTGACGGGTACCGGATCGAGCAGGCAGGTGCAATCGAGGAGTCGGGCAAAGCCGGTAAAGCGATGTTGCCGCTGTTCCCGATCATGATTGCCATGACGCTGCTGATCATTATTCTGCAGGTACGTTCGATCTCGGCGATGGTCATGGTGTTCCTCACCTCGCCACTGGGGTTGATTGGTGTGGTGCCGACACTGCTTATCTTCCAGCAGCCGTTTGGTATCAACGCTCTGGTAGGTCTAATCGCCCTTTCAGGCATTTTGATGCGCAATACGCTGATTCTGATTGGGCAAATCCATCACAACGCGCAAGAAGGGCTGGATCCGTTTCACGCGGTGGTCGAAGCCACGGTCCAACGTGCCCGCCCGGTACTGCTGACAGCGCTGGCGGCAATCCTGGCATTCATTCCCCTGACACACTCCGTCTTCTGGGGGACGCTGGCCTACACGTTGATCGGAGGCACGTTCGTCGGAACCATCATGACGCTGGTGTTCCTGCCAGCGATGTACTCCATCTGGTTCAAGATCCGTCCCGACCATGCGGGGAAAACTGAACCCGCCAATAAGCAAGCAAGCCTGGTGGATAGGACGCCACCTCGTCCTCTCGACGTTCACCAAACCACAGAGCTTTAGCCGTAGGCCATAGCGTGCTGCTTTAGTGGGCGTCGACGTGGCTGTTTACCTGACACCGAACCGCCGAGGGGACGCAACGTCTCCTCGGCGGCCAACGTTCAGTCAGTCACAGACCCCTGCGGTATTCTCCCGGCGAAACTGTCCACCAGGCTCGCCACCACCATCTCTCCCATTCGCGTGCGAGTCTGCAGCGTCGCACTCGCGCGATGGGGCTGCAGCACCACGTTCTCGTTACCAAACAGTGCTTCGGGCACGTTCGGTTCATCGACAAACACATCCAGCGCCGCACCCGCTATCTCTCCAGCGGCCAGTGCCGTCACCAGATCGACCTCGTTGACCAGCTTGCCGCGCGCCACGTTGATCAGATACCCGTCCTTGCCCAGCGCCTGCAGCACCTCGGCATTGATGATGGCTTCAGCCTTGTCGGCAGCGGCCGCGAGAATCAG
>Ga0182006_1000481_pt1 | contig 31265 bp, 25 predicted proteins | sample Sormic07211104_1_FD_123022 | JGI IMG/M metagenome (GOLD analysis project Ga0182006, IMG submission 123022) | Rhizosphere microbial communities from Sorghum bicolor, Mead, Nebraska, USA - 072115-104_1 MetaG | ecosystem: Host-associated > Plants > Roots > Rhizosphere | place: USA: Nebraska...
AGAGTTTATGGCCGGAGAACGGCGCGTAATCGATGCGGGTAGACGACAGATCGAGCTTGAGCTTGCCCAGAGCCTGCACGCAGTCGCCCAGCCACAGCGCCTTGCTGTCGGCCAGTACCGCTCCGATGCCGGTCAGGTCGCTGACCACACATTCGACTTCGGTAATCTTGTGATCTTTCAGCCAGGTGAACAGCTGATCGAAAGGGGCGTTCATAAAGACCTCGTTATTGGTTTTGTAGACGCCGGGGAGGGCGGGTTTCATCTTCCGCCCCTTCCCCTGTGGCGCGTTGGCGACTATCTTGGGCGCGGCTTGCGATTCCATCTATCCACTTTCAGCAGCACCAAAGCGCACCAAAAGAGTGCGCAAGGTCACCCCATGACAACGTGCAATCCGCTTCAGGTACAAGCGTTCAATACCGCCGACGTGGCCGAGCAAATCCGCGCCACACCGGGCTGGGTCCAGCACTACCAGCAGATGTCGCCGGGGCATTTCGCCGGGCAGATTCGCTATCTGGATCTGCAGGGCGTTGAGGTTTACGAGGAACAGATGAACACCCGGGTCGAGCAGAATTTCAGTGCGCCATCCGGGGCTCTGGCTTTCTGCTTTGATCGCAGCGACAACGCGCTGTACCTGCTCAACGAAGAGAGCCGCAACATCTGGATCACCCCGGAGAACTACCGGGAAATTGCCGTGGTGTTCGGACCGGACTTCGTCCGCGAGCACGGCTTGCAAGTGGCAAAACTCGAAGGTTTGTTCATGGCGCCGCTGAACTGCGGACAGAACGCTTTGTTCAGCGGCTGGTTAAGCTCGATTCTCACGAAGTTGTCGCAAGCTGCTGATCCACTTGATAAAAACCGACTTACTCAACAGTTGCTCGAGGACTGCCTGTTCATCCTCGATAACGCTCACACCAGCCTCGATCGCGGCGGATTGCAGCGGCGCAACGACGAGCGCCAGATCATGAAGCGAGTAGGGGAGTGGGCGGCGGATTCGCCGGAAGACACGGTCAATCTGCTCGAACTTTCTCACGTTGCCGGCGTACCGCTGCGCCAGTTGCAACAGGCCTTCAAGGCCTACACCGGAATGACCCCGAGCCACTGGTTGCGCTTGAGGCGGCTGAACAGTGCGCACCGTGAATTGCTCAAGCGCAGGCCTAGCGAAACCACCGTTGCGGAAGTGGCGATGCGCTGGTCGTTCTGGCATTTGGGGCGGTTTTCCAGCAGTTACCACGCGCTTTTCAAGGAGCTGCCGAGCGAAACGCTCAAGCGCTGAACAGAAAAAGGCTTTGTGTCCTTGGCGAAGTTAAATAGAATCAGTCTCATTTGAATCTACCTTCGCGCAGGGTCTCTTGAGATGTTTGAAGCCACGTCACCGTCGGAGCAGAGCCTGCAACAGTTGTATCGCGAGCACCGTGGCTGGCTGGAAACCTGGCTGCGCCGGCGCATGGGCAATGCGTGGGATGCGGCGGACCTCAGCCAGGACACCTTTCTGCGCGTCTTGTGCAACGCGCCACCACTGGCTGAATTGCGCGAGCCGCGCGCGTATTTGCTCACTGTCGGCAAACGCCTGCTGAGCAATTTCTACACGCGACGCCATCTGGAAAAAGCCTACCTCGACGCCTTGGCGCAAATGCCGGAAGCGTGCACGCCGTCGCCGGAACAGCGCTGGTTGCTGCTGGAAACCCTGCAGGCGCTGGATGAACTGCTTGATGGCTTGCCGCGTGCGGTGCGCCGGGCATTTCTTTGGAGTCAACTCGAAGGCCTTGGTTACCGCGAGATCGCCGAGCGCTTGCAGGTTTCCGAGCGCACGGTGAAACGCTATATGGCCCAGGCTTACGAGCATTGTTTGCTGGTAGAGCTGTGATGCGCGTTGCCCCCAGCGAGGAAACACGGGAAGTGGCGAGGGCGGCGGCGCAATGGCTGGCACTGCTCGAGTCCGGTGGTGCCAGTGATGAAGATCACGCCCGATTGCAGCATTGGCGCGCCAGTGACAGTCGCCACGAAAGCGCTTGGCAGAAAATCCAACAACTGCGTCAGCGTTTCGCAGGTTTGCCGCCGACACTGGCCATGGCCACGCTGGATCGGCCGGATCCGGCGCGGCGCGCGGCGCTCAAGCGTGCCTTGGGGGTGGCAGCGCTGGTGCCGGCGGCGTGGTTGATCGGACGCGAACTGCCGCTGGAGGTCTGGCGCGCCGATTTGCACACCAGCACTGGCGAGCGACGCAAAGTGCAGTTGGCGCAGGATTCTTCATTGCAACTCAACACCGACAGCGCAGCGAATATCGATCGGGCGGCACGTCAGCTGACACTGATTCGTGGCGAAATGGCGCTCAACGTGGCGGGCGATGCCGCCTTTATCGTCAACGCGCCTTATGGGCGGATGATCGTCAGTCACAGCGACATTTCAGTGCGCCTGAATGAGCGCGATTGCCAGGTCTGCGTGCTGCGCGGTTTGGTGCAATTGCAGCCGCTGCACGGCTCCGCGCTGGTATTGAAACAGGGCCAGCAAGTCAGCCTGCAAGCTGCGGGCGCGGGAGCGGTGACGGCGTTCGATGCATTGATGCCGGGTTGGCGTGACGGCGTGTTGATGGCGCAAAACCAGCCGCTGGGTGATTTCCTCCGCGAATTAAGTCGCTATCGCTCCGGCGTGCTGCGCTGGGATCCGGCGCTGGAATCGCTGCGCATCACCGGCAGTTTCCGCCTCGACGATACCGATCAAGTGCTCGCACTGCTGGCAGCCAGTTTGCCCGTCGATGTGCACACGCGAACGCGATTTTGGGTGTCATTGGTACCGCGTGCAGAAAAAACTGGTTGAAGCCTGTCCCTTTTTTTCGCCTCGCTGGTCATTCCAGGCAAGTGAACAAAATCGAGAGCTTCTTCCAATGCCCGCAGTATTCCCAGGTCGTTTGCGTCCGTTGTTGCAGTTGAGCCTTTTGCTGAGTCTGAGTGCCAGCCCCGTGTTGATCCAATCGAGCTGGGCCGACGAAGGCAGCCGCCGCAGTTATCAGGTGCCGGCCGGGAGTCTGAGCGCGGCGCTGACGCGTTTCGCCGGTCTCGCCGGGGTCAATCTGTCGGTGGATCCGGCACTGGTCAGCGGCCGCAACAGCAGTGGGCTGTCCGGCGAGTTCGGTGTGGAGGAGGGGTTCAGCCGGTTGTTGCTGGGCTCCGGTTTGCAGCTGCAACCGGTCGGCGATCAGGCTTATACGCTGGTGCCCGCAGCGCAAGGCAGCACCTTGCAACTGGCACCGACATCGATTCTCGGCGCGAGCGGTTCAGCGGATGCCGACGTGTTTGCTGGCGGTCAGGTTGCACGACGGGGCTCGCAAGGGCTGTTGGGCTCCAGGGATTTCATGGAAACCCCGTTCAGCATGACCACCTACACCAGCGAAACGGTGAAAAACCAACAGGCGCGCACCCTCGGCGACCTGATCGGCAGCGACCCTTCGGTACGCGCAACCAACCCGGCCGGTGGCCGCTACGAGCAATTCACCATCCGTGGTTTCAGCCTGTTCAACAGTGACGTTGCCTACAACGGCCTCTACGGTGTGTTGCCGACTTACACCATCGACATGGAAATGGCCGATCGCGTCGACATCCTCAAAGGCCCGAGCCAATTGATCAACGGGATTTCGCCACGGGGCAGTGTAGGAGGGGGGATCAACGTCGTGCCGAAACGCGCGACCGACAAGCCGATCACCTCGCTGACGGCCAATTACGCCTCGAACAATCAAGTCGGCGGCGCGGTGGATGTCGGACGGCGCTTTGGCGAAGACAATCAGTTCGGTCTGCGCTTCAACGGCGTCAAGCAGTCCGGTGATACCGAATGGGATCATCAGAGTGTCGATCGCGACATGGCGGTATTCGGTCTGGATTTTCGGGGTGAACGCTTGCGACTTTCCACCGATATCGGCCACACCGAGCGCGACACCGACGCACCGCAGGAGCGCGTGCAAGTCGCCGCCAATGCCAAGGTCCCGAACGCCAGTGATGTGCGCGACAACTATGCGCAACCCTGGAGCCAGGCGCGCACCAAAGACACTTTCGGCACGGTGAACGGCGAGTTCGATGTCAGTGATTCGCTGATGCTGTATGGCGGCGTCGGCGCGCGCAAAAGCAATCACGACTTCTTGCGCCATGCGGTTTCGGTGACCAACGACGCCGGTGACTTCAGCGTCCAGCCACGAGATTTTACCCGCGACGAAAACGTCCGCACGGCTACCGCTGGGGTGCGCAACTGGTTCCAGACCGGGCCGGTCAGCCATGAGGTAAACCTGGCGGCCAACTACTTTTATATGGATTTCGAAAACGGCGGCGCCCGTTACGCGGCCGGCCGCAGCAATCTCTACGACCCGGTGGAAATCGCCAAGCCCGGCACGCCGACCCGCAATGACGCCAAGGTCTACACCGAAAATCGCTTCAGCGGCGTAGCGTTGTCGGACACGCTCGGTTTCTTCGACGATCGCCTGTTGCTGACTTTGGGCGCGCGCTGGCAGCGGGTTAAAGTCGATGACTGGAGCGACGGCATCAAGGGCGACACGGCTTACGATGAGGAAAAAGTCTCGCCGTCGGGCGGGATTCTGTTCCAGGCAACGGACAAACTCTCGCTGTACGCCAACTACATGGAAGGCCTCAGCCAGGGCAAGATCGCGCCATCGACATCGGTCAACGAAGACGAAATCTTTCCGCCATTCATCAGTCGTCAGGTCGAAGTTGGCGCCAAGTACGACGCGGGCGCATACGCGCTGACGGCAGCGGTATTCCGCATCAAACAGCCTGCCTACGAAACCAATGCGACCACGCGAGTCTTCGGCCCGAACGGCAAGCGTGAGAACAACGGTGTAGAACTGAGCGTGTTCGGCGAACCGCTCAAAGGCTTCAGATTGCTCGGCGGTGTGATGTACATCGACGGCGAACTGACCCACACCACCAACGGAACATTCGACGGCAACCGCGCACCGGCGACACCGAAATACAACGTCAACCTTGGCGCGGAGTGGGACGTGCCGAGCGTGCAGGGTTTGACGTTGACCAGTCGTGGGATCTATTCGAGTTCGCAGTATCTGGATCAGTCCAACGATAAGGAAATCGACTCCTGGGAACGGTTCGACGTAGGCACGCGCTATGCTTTTAAACTGGACGAGAAGACGATCACGTTGCGAGCCAATGTCGAGAACGTGCTGGATAAACGCTATTGGAGTTCGGCGGGTGCTTCGGATGACAGTGAGCCGGGGTTGACGCTTTCGACGCCGCGAACGTATTTGCTATCGGCGACGGTGGACTTTTAGTGAAGCAGGGTAAATGTGGCGAAAATCGTCGATAATACGTTAACTACACTAAATGACCGTTTAGTTGAGCTAACAAACAAATAGGGTCGATAACGGAGAGAACCATGATTCAGCGTAAGCCGAACGCAAGTGATGTGAGTGCTGCGCTGAATCTACAGCCTCACGTCGAGGGCGGTTATTACCGCAGAACCTATCAAGCCGATCACCGTGAATACCTCGAAACGCAGAGAGGCCCGCGATATCTGCTGACCTCGATTTACTATTTGCTCACTGAGCAATCGCCGGTGGGCCAGTTTCATTTCAACCAGTCCGACATCCTGCATTATTTCCAGCTGGGCGACGCCATCGAATACCACTTGATCCACGCCGATGGCTCACTGCAAACGCTTGTGATGGGCAGCGATATTTTGGCTGGTCAGCAACTGCAGTTGCACGTACCGGGTGGAATCTCGAAAGCCGCTCGATTACTGGAAGGTTCAAATGGCTTTGGCTTGATCAGCGAAGCGGTTTCACCAGGGTTTGATTTTGCCGATATGGAAATAGGTGATCGAGCAAAATTGACGGCGCAGTTTCCGCAGCATCGAGCGTTGATTGAAAAGCTGACGCGTGATGATGGATGAGAGTTGGAGAATGCAGTTTGTAGGGAAAGCTGGTTTTGAAGCGGCAACGCAGCTTTAAATCTCCTGGGCGACCACGCTAACCTTGTAATACTTTGTTACGTGTAATGTATATTATGTTAAATCATGGATGCGAATAGCCTTAGGCTTTAGATATCACATCCACCACTCCCGACCTCTCAGTCTAAGCAACGCCATTCGTTTGCAGCTTCAACAACCAATGTCTCTCGGTAGTCCATCCGATAATGTCACCACTCCTTAAAAATGAGAAAACCTCCATTATTTTAATAATACTTTAGGATCAAGCAGTTACGATCATAAGCAGTAGTTTTACGGTTGATTCGGAGCGTGGACACCCCTTCGTAAATAAGAAAGCGTTGAGCGGATTGTAAAAAGCTAGATATCGGTGAAAAAACGTAATCCGTCATCGCGCCCCCTCGCAGTAGAAGCATCAGCGCAAAACAGCATTGCACATGAAAAAATGATCCTTAAATTTGAGAAGATCCTTAAAAAGGATAATCCAGAGCTGAACTCGCTCTCCTTCCGACTAAGCATGAACTCGATATAATTTGCCAAAGGGAAATCAATTCAGTCGCGCTGCGGCTGATCGTTCAGCTTTGTGCGCTTACGGGAACTGCCAGCGAAAGCAGAGCCTTCCACCTTGCTAAAGGCGTCAATAGCGTTGCCGTTAAAAAAGCTATGATAATTTGGCGACTTTTGAATGCGCTCGAGTTTGGTCCGGGCGTCAGCCACAATACTGATATCGATTTTGTTGTGCATCCTCGACTCCTTATTGCCGTGCGGCACAGGTAAGAAAGGCAAAATTTGGCGAGCGCTGATAAACCTCCCATAGGTGCCTTACCTTCGAAGGCCAAACGACATTCACTTTTTTCGGTGGCGTACCGGTCGGGCAGGAAAATCAAAACTCAATCCTGCGAGTGGGCCGCACGGTTCTTGATCCGGATGACAATGAAGCAGGCTTTCCTGCAATCTGATATCCAGCTTATTCAGTGAAAGACTGACCTCGCTCTCCTCAACCTCAATCTCCGCGTCTGACTCACTGTCCCTGTATTCCGGCACCAAGGATTCAGGGTTAGTCAGATAAAGGGCGAGCAATTTATGGTGTGGGTAGCGGTTCTCAAAATGCCTGACCAACCCCTTGAAAATGCTTTCACCGGTGGGTGTGCCAGCCACTCGGCGAATCACATAGTCAGCGATAGCCAGACGCACCTCGATCTCGTTTGAATCGAGTGGAAGGTCCTCGTACCCATCTTCAAACCGGCTATAGGGGCGGTATCTAACGGGCTCATCAGTCATCGTTCAGACCTCCCGCGCGGGTTTAATTTGACAGGTCAAATGCCGCACACGAAATTCCGGTGTTGGCATTGAACTGATCGCTCATGCGAAATTTCGACGCTATCTTTAAAGTACTTCAACACCAGCACAAATGAAACCACCGGAATCTTGTGTACGGGTAGCGAAACCTAGGAAGAGAACGCACAGCGACATCTTTCAAGGTGAAGACTTCTGACATCCGATTAGCTTCGGTTTTGGTCGACCAACGAGTGAGGCATCACATGATTGATGAGGTTCACACCAGGACATCCAACAGTCCATCCTTGCGTAGAAGGTCAACTATCACCTGTTCTTCAACCGAATAGACACCACGAGAAGTTTTCCAAACCAGTTGTTTTTCCTGGAGCGCCATGAGCGCTAGCAGCACGTCTGCTACTTCAATTTTAGAAGCGCTTGTTTCTATGCCGGCGTTCTCTATCGCTTTGGAATACAACTCCATAGTCGAGGATTCGAAGGGCGCGAAACTCTCACCTTTCACCCCCATCACACGTAGGACGGCAGACTGGACTGGAGTGAGGCCACGGATCCCCGCCTGAAAGTTCGCATTGAATGCTTCTGCCTGCGCTCGGACAAGCTCAGCAAAACGCACCAAAATCGCTTCAGGGCCGACAGTGATATCGAAACGCACATCCTTTACGGCTGCATTGAGAAGTTCAGGTCGATAACAGTTCTCTTGAAACAACTGAAATACATCTGAAGAATCGAGATCATGTGGAAGATCAAGCGCCTTGCAATACCAATCAATGAAGTCTCTATCCAGCATTGGGAGCTGCAGCACTGAGGCCCCAAAAAACGCCTCATCGCTGCTGTTGCGAAGCATGGCAAGCTTGTCTTGGTTTGATCCGATGCAAACGATGCGAAGACCATAATGCTTGGAGCTGTTGAGTTCGTCCCTAGCCGCCTTTAGCGCAAAGAGCGCTGCGACGCCTTCGTCTGTAGTGATCGCATGTTCAGTTTCGTCGATTATGAGCACAATGAGTTTTTTCGACTCATCGGACAGCGCTGCAAATGCCTTGGTCAGATCAATTTCTTCCCCGAGTCCAATTGTGTTCACGTTGAAATTCACGCGACCGACACTTATCGTTTCCAGCCTGGGAGCTATCACCAATTGCATCATGAGTTTCTCGTTACGTCCAAGAGCTTCTCGGACAGTCTCGCCGATGATAGTTCGCGGCCCTTTCGTCAGGTCTTTCCAAAGATCGGCATACAACACAATGGCTCCCGCCTCTTCTAAGGCAGGCCTCAAATCTTCGCGGACGAAAGTGGACTTCCCGGTTCGGCGTGGCGCTGTCAGAAACACACCTGACGTAGCAGCACTGCCCACTGCCACTTGCATTATCAGCTTAGTGAGCCGTGCAGCCAGCGGCTGGCGACGATAAAAGTTTTTCCGCGACATTGAGGGCCTTTGAAGAAATCTATCGGGAATCAAAGAGTCGAAGCGCTAAATTGAGTGGATTTACTATTAGCGTCCAACCGGCTTAGACGGTAGCTGCTCTGTCAGCATTCAAGAATCATTATAGGTCTGGACACTGCGTTGGTAATCCTTGCCAACTGACCCTAGCTCTAAGGTTTGATTTGCAGGTCGGTAAGATCAGGCCCGCTGATGGAAATAGTCAATTGTTGTCATCCTAAATGCAAAAGGAAGGGTTTGGCATAGATGCAATATCCGATAACTGTCAGACCCGGATATTGCATAACGGTACACTCTTCAGCTTTCGCGTGAACGTAATGAGGGGAGCGGAACACGACCAGGGCGGCATCTTAAAATACCAAGACGCCTGCTTTACCGCGGGAAACCGTGATACAAGGTCTGCTGCCAACCTTACTAGGACACGCTAATCATGAAAGAGCTACGGATAGCCGCTGAAGTCCTTGAGCGCCTCAGCCATAACCAGGATGCGTTACGCGCCGCCGTCGAAGAGCTAGCCAAATGGATGGGTGATCGAGGAGCAAGCAGTGTGGTAGGAAATGTGAATGGTGCTCTGACGACTCTCGACGACAACATCGATGCCGTGCGACAAGGCATCGCGGAACTAGTAGCGGCGAGCGTCAAGCAGTAGGTGGTCTCAAAATCTGTGCCTCTGCGCGCATGATCGCTACGGTTCGGGCAGTGGGCGGTACCACTCAGCATAGGGCGTGTTAACAGCCTTGTGACGGTTGTAGTCCGGGCTGCCGTCGCTCCACCATGCCGGGCCCCTCTCCCCTAGTGCCCTTTTCGCCTGATCTACTTCTGCTCGAGCGGTGCGCATCTGATCTGCATGATTTGTTGCCTTCGCTACTTTGAGGGCTCTCCTCGCCTCCATCAGCACCTGCACCAGTTGCTGGCGCTGGTCATCAGATTGCGCGGGATTTTTTCAGCGCCATAGCTGACCTTTGACTACGAAGTAGCGACGGTCTTGTGTCGTGTGGCGCATTAAGCAGATCTCGTGAGGTGATACTTCAAAGACGTCACAGACGACTCACAAGCTGCACCGGAGATATACACGGATCGCTACATGGCATTAATCGTCAATCGATAAAGTGCTTAAAGCCACGCTGACTCAATGAACAAGACGGTTGTGGTGAGTCTTCATGAGTCCTTAGGAATACATTTGTAATCCATCACTATCCCGGTCACCCCAGCCCTGACAACCTCCACTCGTGACCAGAGCATTCTCACACTGCTCGGCAAACAACGACTATAGCCACCCATCCTCAATCGTCATGGATGAAGGCCTGGTAGTCGCGACGATGACGTCGTCCTCTAGGGTCACCGTTGCCAGGTACCCCTCAGATTTCATCGCGCCAACCAACCTCTGGTTTGACTCAGTGTTTCTTACCTTGATCTTCTTGACCTTCGAGCTCACGGTTTTGAAGTCCTCATCGTCGAGCAACGCCAGAGCTGCTGAAACGTCCGGCCACTTCATCCCTGGAAGACATTGTGTCAGCATTTCAGAGCGATGCTCCGGGGTGAGGCTTGCGTTGCGAACCAGATGTCGCAGCACAGGCGTCAGCGAATCAGCAAACCTTTCGCCAGCTTGGTTGGCTAGCGTAGATACACGGCCGAGCTCACGAACCGCTTCGGGTTTGCTTACAATCGTCTCCAAGCTAAGCCCTGACCACATCTGGATTTTCAGTGTGAGTGGCAACGCTTTGCTTCTGCTCAACGTGAGCATCGAGTCGAGTTGGAGCGAGCCGATATCGATCTCTGCCTTCGCTAGATCCCACCGTTCAACCAGATACTGGCCTTCGAGGTGTGGGCAAGTACTCAATATGATGTCCCTGACCTCAGAGCTGTATGGAAGGAATGATGAGGCCATCAGCATGACCCAGCGCCCCGCAGGTAAGACCGCTTTGATCATTGATAGATCTTGGAGCTCGACTCCATCGAGCAATACCTTGAGCACGTCATTACTGATATTGGTGGAGTTCAGAAGATACTGCTGCAGCGTCCAATCTGCGCTTGTTGATTGCCACAGCTTGCTCTTGAGAGACGATGCGTTCCGCGCGATGAAGCCCGTGAATAGCGATGCGGATTCCGCTCCACTTTCATCGCCCGAATCGTGGCCGTCTCGTGCAATGATTTTGTCGTAATAAATCCATACAGCCTCTGCTTTGGCCGCCAGACGATCAGACTCAAGTGCCTTTCCCCACAGGTGCTTCGGGGCATCAGTGAGTGCCTGTAGGTCGCATGTCGTATGATCAAAGAGCCTGTCTGCCAGGTCATCATTCGAGTCCAGCTCTGCCAGTAAGCTCGCCAATGATTCGCTTGATTCATCCAGGACAGCAGACTGATCCAGAAGCGCTTTGGCGAGCTCATCGGCGTGAGATAGCAGATAATCACCGAGCCCATTGATGCCCAAAGCCTGCAGTCTACGCAGAGACACGATGCCCACATCTGCAGGATCAGATTTGGCCTCTTTAGAATCCCGTCCAGCTTCTGACTTCGCGCATATCAGCGATAGCATTGGCAGGTTGATCTTGATGCAGCGCCAGTCGATCAGCCTCTCGAGGTCTGCGAGACTCATCATATGGCCCAGTGAGGCAAACTGGACTGGGTAAGCCCTCAGCCACGCCCAAGCTCCCACATTGCTCTCCAATCCTGGCATCAGTCGTGAGGCGTCTTCCAGCCAATCGATCGTAGGAATCAGATCCGTTGAAGCGTCATCGGCCAGGGTCTTGAAGTCGGATTCTGACAGGTTGCCGGCGATTACTTTGACGAGGGACTGACGGGCCTCGCTTCCTTCAAACACGCCGCCAGCGTCCCCCGTGTCCCTAGCGTCGAAAAGGCTCTGAAACAGTTTGGGTTCGAGGCGGTACACGGCGCGGATAAATTCAGCCGCTTCTGTTCGGTTCAAAAGTTCGCGTACAGCGACGGCCATCCGTTCGGGGTGTTCGTTGAGGCCGCTCTTAAGTATGTGGCTTAGCTGGGCATCTGCTGAGTTAGTTGCGAACGAGGTTGGTCGGACGCTGAGACAGGCGATCAAATCGACGATGATCCCCCTGCCCTCGTCGAGTTCGTCGCTCTTAAGCTTCTCCAGCACGGTATTCGGACTGTCGACAGGCGTGGATACCTCAGGCAGCACGCCACGTCTCAGCGAAAGGATCAGGTCTTTGTCGCCAGGTGTCAGCGAACCTTGATAGAAATAACCAAGGTAGTCCGTGTAGTCGGCGTCTAGGAAACCCTGCAGCATCAGATAGCTCACGACGTTCAAGCCCGGAAGTTTGTTTCTTACGACCTCCCCATAGCCTTTTTTGACGGCGGTATTGAAGGACATCCGGATGACCAGATCCGATTGCCTCTGCACCGCTGCGATTTCGTCCGCAATTGTGCTAAGTCGCCGCCCAAGTAAGGCATGGCGTCGCTCATAGGATGTTGCGTTGAGCAGCTCTGCCTTCGAGATATCTTGAGATGAGTTTCTCCCCCCATATTGATCGACGATGATCATTGAGACGGCCCCGGCATGATTCATTAATAGGTCGAACACCTCGTCGGTCACGAACTGCTGTGCCGTGTACCGGGTACCATTGATTAAGGCATGGGTTGCGATGTCGAATTTGGTCAATCGCAGAAGCGTGAACCAAACGTAGGCCCTCAATTCACTGACATTATTTGCCAGTTCGAAGACCCGCTCATCTCGCTCACGCCGCAAGTCATCAAGTCGCTTGGCATTGGCGCTGTTCTGCAGGGTTTTCCAGGCATCGAGGCCCTTGATGACCCCATAGATCGCCCCCCGCCGTTTGACCAGGTCGGCGTACGCGCCGGGATGCAGATTGCGAATGGCGACAATCGCAAACAGCTTGTTTGGCTCAAGGCGTAGGCTGCTGGCAAGGATATCGGAGAACATATCGAATTCATTGACGATATTTTTAACCAGCCGAAGGTCGTCGATGTAGTAGCAGACTGTCTCAACCAGTCGACGCTCGAGATGTTCGCCCAAGGGTTTCGATTTGAAGGTTCGACGGTTCAGCAACTCCATCATCTTTTCTTGGGAGTTTTCCGAATTGATCACTGGGATCACTGGAACGATGAGGTCAAAAAATTTCGTCTTTTCGCCAACGACGAACATTTCATCGCGTAGCGCATAGACGAAATAGACAGGTCTTCTCACCTGAGGTGATTGCTTGATGATGAAATTGATTTCTCGCAATCGGGTGAACACGTCATGGATGCCGAACCGGTCGAGATCCTCAATGATCACCACGTCAATGCTGCTGCGCTCAAAGCAGTAAATGATCTCATCGATATTTTTATGCAGGACGGAGCCATGGTGGGTGGTCTCCAGTTTGCCGCCTTTGAGCGTCAACCCATCGATACTAAACAGCGAACCCAGCCTCAGACACGTGTGTAGCAGGTGTATGCACCCTAACGCGGCGATCCCGACGGCTAGGGGGCTCGGGATCAACAGCAGCCATTCCATGAGCCAAGTCGGTTCGATCTTTGGCAGCTTTTCTGCCACAGGAACGTAAAGTCTCAGTGCTGCAAAAATGAGGGCGCCATAGCAGAGCGTTTTCCACCATATCTTCGGGCCGGAAGCCTGATCGATTCTCTTAAGGCGGGTCTTGGGAAGCGTCTTTGCTGGGACGGCGTACAGGAGCTGCTGGACGATCGTCTCCTCGATCCGAGCAACCAGATCGGATTCAGCCTTGTTTGCCTCGGATTTAGATTCCTGGCCTGCCTTGGTGGAGGATTCGGAGGGCCGCGAAGAATCCGAGGCCACGTCGGTATCGCTAACAAGCTCAGTCGCCCCGGAGATTTCGTTATCCTTGCCGAAGGTAGCCAACGAAACAAACGCGTAGACAAACTCTGGGTGGCGGTGGACGAAGGTGCGAAGCACGCTGCTCTTCCCTGCCCCGTACTCCCCCGTAATAGCGATGTTCCTGACTTGATCGTTCCTCAGACCGTTCAATAACTCACGCTCATACCGCTGTATCTTCCCAGGCTCAATGAGCACAGGGGTTAGCGGCTGGAACAGATTTTCATGAGTAGGCGTTGCCAAGAACGCATATGCGGCCTCGTAAGCAGCGACGACCGCGCAAGGGTATCGCTTCAGGGCGGCCAGCTTGCGGCGAGTCTCGTTGTTCCAGACGATATAGGCATGTAATGCCCGGTGATAAATGGCGCGCAAGCGAATGAACATCCGTGTCTCCAAGCGGGCTGGCGGCTACCAGGCATTCATCTGCCGAAGACTGAATGATCGATCTTGGGTCTGAGCGGGAAGGTGAACTTCCGGTGAGCCTGATACGAGGATTGGGATGATAGCTCACGGCCATCTTCGCCTGCGAACCCTTTGTTCACCAGGCAAGAGCTAGGCGCTAGCTTACCTCTGCACGATCCGCATGCATGACCAGGCCGGGAGAGGATTAATCAGGCTGAGAAGAAAGTTATTTGGGCCGGCCTAGCCAGTGCTGCCGGATCGAGTATCTTGGGAGCTTGGACGTTGTTTGCATACGGAGTGTCGGTGAGCCGCTAGCCGCCAACAAAAGATTACCATCAGCATGCGCGGTGAATGACTTGTTGCCCGCGCATACCCTCGCCTGCAAAATATCCGAACTCATGGTGGAGGCTTACGACTGACGTCCTTACATGCGTTTCTTCGGCGGCTTGTATTTGCACCTGGGAAAGGTTGAGCAGGATTGGAATTCTCCGTACGGCCCTCGTCGCCATATCAGCTCCCCTACCTTGCAGCCCGGACAGACAGGCCCCTTGGCCATGGCGGGAGCTTGCGCAGTGGCCGCCCCAGCAGAGGCCCTATCGGACTTGAGTTCAGCGGACGCCGGCTGTGTTATCGCTCGTCCGTTGTCATCACAGGGAGCTACGACACCTTCGTCGATCAACTCTTGCAGGAAAGATGAGCGGCGCCCTGCGACTGTGAACATCGCAACGCTGCGCCTTGCCCTTGTGAGTGCGACGTAGAACAGCCGGCGCTCCTCACTGGATGGAAAGGTGTCGCCCTGCGGCATAACCAGGGAGAACAGTGGATCGTCAACTTTAACATTTGGAAACCCACGCATGACCATGCCTGGGAGAATCACATAGTCGGCCTCGTCACCCTTCGAGGTATGCACGGTCTTGAACCTGAACGCCATACGATCGCCAAAACGTTGCTGCCAATCGTGACTCAGGAATTTGGCATCAAGCTTGTAGCGCCCCAATACGAAGACATTCACTTTGCCGCCCCGTCCCAATGGCACGCTTCCATCGCAGATCTGCTGGTAAAGGCGCTCGACATATTTATCAACCGCTTGGGCTACCTTAGTCCGGTGCTCGACCTGTATAGCCTGGAAGGCCGGCCCGATGGCCTCCGTCACAGTGTTCACGCTCTTCTTGAATTGCGCTGGGTTCTTCGACACGAATCGGCTGGAGACGTCACAAATGGCCTGAGGGCATCTAAATGTCGTTTCTAGCCGAAGTACCTTGCCATGGCCGTACCATGGTTTGAAACCTGTCATTACGGAAACGTCGGCACCCGCGAATCGGTTGATCGATTGCCAGTCGTCCCCGACGGCGAACAGAAACCGATTAGGCTGACGAACGAGGGCTTTGCAAAGCCGCGCCCGGGCACGCGATGCGTCCTGATATTCGTCAGCCATAACCAGATCGTATGGCGACCGGTGACCGGCCTCCAAATATCCTGCAGCTTTGTTAATCATGTCTTCGAAGTCGATTCCGTTCTCTGCTGCCAAGGCTTTGTCCCATTTCTTGACCACCGGGATCAGCAGGTCTACGAACATGTTGAACCGGTACTTGAAGGCGCCGCTGTCCATCTCAACTACGCGAGCTTTCAAGTCCTGTTCCGTATAGCAGTTGCTTTTGAAATGGTTGATGAACGTACGGATCAGTCCAAGCAGGTCGGCATGTTTGATGGGTTCCAAACCATTAAATGGGATCGGCCGATCAGGGTTGGGATCGAGCTTGATGCCCCTGTCGGTGAGCTCTTTAGCCAGATGGGTGAACGCTTCCCCACTGCGGACTTGGTGAGAAAGCGTCTCGATCAGGTGCGTTCCCTTCTGCTTGTGGATCTGACGTTTCCAAGCCACCCCTTCCAGGTACTTCTTGAACTGCTCGGGGGGCTGGCCCTCTGCGTCCAGAGCAAAATGCTCATGGTAGAGATTTAGACCTGGGTAGAAAAAATCCGGGAAGTACTGTCGATGTTCCGCCGTAGCGGTCGGGTGCTCGTACTCACGTTCGTACTGGTACTCGACCCCGTTGTAAAAAAGCCAGTTGGCAATGATGCACTCCTCCTGGCTGGCCACCTCCTCGCCTTTTAGAGTGACCAGCTTCCCCTCGCCGTCCGAGTTTGTCGTATCGAAGAGCTTGTCATTGCGTGAAAGAGGTAGGTGTCGACCAAACACCAAGCGGAAAATATCCCAGCGCGTACGGAACGCTGGAGACTTATCTTTGAGGTCATCAACAATCTCGGCTAGCTTGGCCAACGCGAGACGTTCTTTGCGTGCCCAAGCGGGCACATGCGGTGTGCTTCCGGTAGCCGAACCTATGATCTTCAGCCCTAATGAATGGAACGTCATGGCTGCGATCTCGATGTTAGGCTTGCCAAGCCGTTCAAGAGAGGCTTTGGCCCGCGCTTGAAGCTCTGCAGCCGCATCCTTGTTGTAAGCCAGCATGACGATAGATTTGGGGCTGACAATCTCCCGATGCATGGCATAGATAGCCTTTGCGATCATCGTGGAGGTCTTACCAGAGCCCGCCGATGCGACAACCTGAACCCGGTTGTCAAAGCACACCACCGCCTCTGCCTGCTCGTCAGTCAAAGGCTTACTTTCTACCTTGTCGAAAATCTGCCGGCAGTTACGAAGCTCTCGCTTCGTGTGCAGCTTGTTGCGCTCTTCCCATGTGCTCGCCCAATCAGACGTCCACCGTTCGATATCGAGCTCAGCTTGGGCATACCCATCATTCAGATGGGCCCTCACCTCTGGGGTGTGAAGTAGCTCTTTTAGGGCCGCTACGCTCAACTCCAGGCTTGGTTTGCTACCCAGTAATGCTTGCTGGTTTTCATGGGTAAGCCAGCGTTGCTTTTGATCAGCGGTTGCTAAGGCATGGTCAACTTCTGAGAGCCACTGGGACAGCTTGGCATAGTAGGAATCGAAGCGTTGGCATCGGGATCGTTTGAGGAGATCGCTCACCGCGCGGAGCAGAGCCGGAGCGCGTAGGTTGGAGAGTCCACCAAAGCGCACGCCGGTGCCTGCAGGCCACACCAGTTCCGACCAGAGTATGCGGCTTTTGATTTCAAAGCTTGGGAGCGTTTCAGGTGCTATGTGGTATTGCTCCCCACCGACGGCCACAACAAGACGATCGCTCTCGACGAGGAGACGCCAGTTGGCTGATCTAGTCAGTAAGCGCCCTAACCTGGATGGCGTCCATTCCAAAAACATACACGATTCCCACACCCAAATAGGCGCAATTCTATCCCAATCTTCAGGGCTTTCGGACGTGTGCATCGATTGGTTCAGATCACGGGTCTAAGGGCAGTTGGAAGCGGATCCTTTGAAGGACTAACTTGCGTTGCGCGGCCCTACGGGCGCGGCTGTCGTGAATCAAGCCACTTTGCGGTGTCTTGACCCTGTGGAACGCCTCCCCGTCGCGATCAACGTTTGGGGCACCCCTACCTAAACATCTACGGGAGCTCGAATCCCAGGCCCTCAAGCACCAGCCGATCTTCAGCCTTCAATTTTTTCACTGCCCAAATCAGCACATGCTTCGGCCGCGAGCTCGCCACGTAGGCAAATCTCGCAGCTTCGGAAGTCCGGTCACGCAGCCAGTCCTTCCAGTGCGACTGATGCACGCCTGGCTTCTGTGAAGATACAACCACGGTCACGTCGTGTGTTTCACCTTTGACCCCGTGAATCGTCTCGAAACGCAGGCAGTCACGTTTGGCGGCCACATCGGGTACCCCGGTCAACCTTTCGGAGATCAGCATCTTCCCCTGCCCAGAACGGGCTCGCAAATTAAGGCCTCTCAGCCCTTCTAAATGCTCACGCACCTCTACAGGTACGAATGTTTGATCTGGCAGCTTTCCAAGCGTAATTTTTGCTGCCCGGGCCCAATCCGACCAAGTCTGATTACCATCTCCGGCGCCGTGCTCCACCAAGAACTGGAGACCGTCGTGAAGGAATATGCGCCAGGCCAGTTTTGACTCAATATCCATCGGGCAGTAAGGGCCTGCTTTCGTCACCTGCAGTTTTAGCCGGGCCGCCAGCCACTTACCGAATGTTTCCAGGCATTGCGCAATGTCCGTCAACCTGCCTGCTTTGAGATTTATGCAGGCCAGCGCCAGCAGCTCGATGCCCTCGAAAGCTCTACCAGTACGTAAGCGCTGGAGTGTTGTATGTCCGCGCGCGACCACCACCACACTGTCATGTATCAGGCTCATTTCTCGAATGGCTGGAAGCACCTCCGACGGGCAGTTCTGATACTCGATGACCCTTGGCTTTACTGAAGCAATACGAGGATTTCCCACCACACGGTCGGATTGAAGAATATTGGAGCACACATCTACGACGGCTTGGCCGCTTCGCCAATTCTCGTTGAGGACGTACTCCTCAAAGCCAAGCTCCTCCATGCGCCGACGCACGCTTGCAGGATTCGACCTCCTGAAACCATAAATTGACTGGTTAAGATCACCTACAAAATGGAATTTTACGCCTAGTAGGCTCAGCCTTTTGACGATCAAAAGCTGCTCAGCCGACAAGTCTTGGCACTCATCGACGATCACCAACGGGAATCGGCGTGCAATACGCGAGAAGTAATCTTTGAATTTTTCTTCTTGCATGCCGACCAAAGCGAGAATATCGATGTCACCGTAGGTCGCAAAGCCAGCGGCCCAAAGCCGCTTTTTGTTCGTCAACAGTGCCTTTTGGTCGGCCTCGTCCTGTTGGGCGAGGTTGGCTTCGTTATCCCACTTCCGATCGTTGGTCGAAAAGACGTAGCGTTTGGATCCTTTATCGTAGTTGTATCGACAGGCTGAGACACTACGCCCGCAGATCTTGATCCGCGTGCGATAGATATCAGCTGATTTGTCGATGATTCGAATACGGAAGTCGCCGTCCCGGCCTTGAAAGCCTGTGATCTCGCTGGCGATACTCGACAGCAGGTGTGTGAGCACGAAACTATCGAAAGTGGAGATGTAGTGCGGCAAGCCCATTGGCTCGCGCAGGTATTTATGAACCCTGCTCTGGAGCTCGTCGGTAGCACTATTGAGGAAGGTGAGCAAAGCGATCCCTGAAGGGTGATGGTTCCACTCCTGGATAATCTTGCATACCTTGGCGGCCACTACCTCAGTTTTTCCGCTGCCTGGACAGGCTCTCAGGTACACGTGCTTATCCAGCGGCGCATCAATGTATTTCTGCTGCTGGTCGGTGAACTCGATGTCGGCTGCCCCCGCTTGGGCTGCCTTATCCTGCGCCGCCATCAGGCCGCACCCTCTTCCAGACCGCACGCCCAGAGGATTGCCTGGCGGATGTACACCGGCACAACGAAGCCGGCCCCATTTGCCTCAAGTACATCTGCGAAGGCTTGGGCGTAAATACCCTTGCCAATGTCATCGGAGTCAATACGATCCAGTAGTGCGCCGGCGTAGGGCGCCCGCTGGGCGGAGCTCATGGCAGCAAAATCGAGTTTCGCGTCTGCTTTTAGGCCTTTCACCACCGTTCCATTCTGGGCCTCCCAGAGCCCAGCAGCGACGATCAGCATCGTCTTGAGGTTGTTGCCTTCCATTGCGATATCGTACTCGAAGGTTTTGTACTTCCCCGCAAACAGCCGGGCAAACTCTGACAGTCCGATGTGCTTTTGCAACCCCAGCGCCGGGTTGTTGCCGACAATGCAGTTGTCGGCATGGGGCAAAAATGGAACGCTCTTTTGACCGTCCTCACCATCGTCCTCAATCACTGACTTTGGAGGATCGTTGTCGGTCAGTCCTGAGCACCTGACAGGAATGTTTTTACCTTGATGCTCGGCTCTGACGTCGCAGAACAGCTGCATGAAATGGTTGAAATAGATTCCGCCCAGATTGATGACAGACACACCGTAGTCGTCCAGGGAGTTTCGTCCCTCGCCGAACGGCTGCAGCACAATCTTGGCGAGGGCCGGCAAGACCATCGCCTCCGCTATGCCCTCGACTAGGATTGTGCCTTTGGCGAACAGCAGGTTCGACTTCGTCGCATCAAGCCACCTGTCCACAAATTGTCGGCTCTGCGTGGGCAGGCCGCAGTTCCGGAGGGGGACTGCCTTGGGGCGATTGAGGTTGGACAGATGGATAACGTGATCTACGGATACGGCAGCGGTGATCACAGTCGAGTGGGTGGTTATGATCACCTGCATTCCGCGAGCCTCAGCAGCCTTCTTGAGGTGCCGAAGGAGCCGGAGCTGAAGTTGGGGATGAAGATGCGCCTCCGGCTCCTCGATTAACAGCAGGCGCAGGTACGTTTTCTCGCCCTGCCCTGCATCGGCTTCGTAGGTCAGCTCTGCCAGAATGGAAGCGATGTACAGCAAGTTGTTGTAGCCTAGGCTGTTTTCTTCCAACGCACGAAATTGTGCTGCGTCAGCCTTGCTCAAGTCTGGAAAGTACAGGAGCCTCAGGCCTTCCACGATTCGGGAGAAGCTCACTTCCGAAAACTGGATCATCGTGCCCTGAGAGAGATGAGCACCCAGGGCAGCTTTTAGGCTGTCGCCAATTCGCTGGTTGGCCGCTTTGATAGCAAATTGGTCGCTCTCTGATAGCTGGCGATTGAAGTCCCCAACGTGCTGCTCCAAGGGATGCAGCGCACGAGCCTTTCTGGCGGCTTCTATGTCCTTGCGGCAGAGCGCTTTGAGTAGGCGCGCGAGGCGGGACTGGCGCCCCTCTCTCAGCTTAGTTTCAGCGTCGCGTAACGGCGGTAGGTAGACACAGTGGACATAGTCCAATTTCTCGGTTTCAAACGCTTTGTTGTACTCGTGACCACCGTAAATATGATGTTTGAACCTGCCACGAGATTCCTGGTTTAGGGCCGTGAAGGTGAGTTTCGCCTCAGCATGGTTGCCGCACCAGGTGTCAAATGCAATGACATCGTTCTCGTCGAGACCCGAGAAGGTCGCCTGAATTTTGATCTCTTCAGCCGCGACATCATCCTTGCCAAACCCCCTATGGAAATCGCGCTCGCTGATAATCCGCTTGCCCGACTCAGAGTCGTTGAACAGCTGACGTATCGCACTGACGACTCCAGTCTTACCGGCCCCGTTTTCGCCGACCAGGACGTTTAGGCCGTCATGGAGCTCGATCGAGAACGGCTCCCCAAAACACTTGAAGCCCTGAACGTCCAGCGTACGTAAATACATGAGCATCCCTTCTTCATAAATTGTCTGCGCAAACAAGATTGCTAGGTGCGCTCGTTTTCGTCCCGGCCAGCTACGTCGTGCAGCCAACACTGCGCCTGGTGGCAATACGTTACCACCCCTTCCGAACCTGATGCCACGGAGGGTGCACCAGTCCCTATCACGATGGCGCTGAAGCGCTTAAGAATGGACTTAAACTTTAGGCGCAGTTATCCAAAACATAGAAAGGGCCAATACCGTAAGCTTGGTAAGGACTCTCGTTGGCCGGTCTAGTAGAGACTGCGCGTGATGATTATTTACTGCTGTAATTTGTGTGTTTTGACGTCCGCTGAGGCCTGTTATGCTACAGGCGAAGATCAGCCCTTTGTTAATAAATCGCTGAGCTAGCTGTGGTTAAAGTTTCCGGATTCGGTGCGAAAGTATCCTTCGTTAAGCGAAGCGAGGTAGTACCTCAAGCACTCGGCGTGATTGAAGTCCGGGGGCATATGAGAATATCTCAATGAGGCCTGGGGAATCTAAAGGCCTGCTATCAAAGGGAATAGTCAAACCATGTTGATTGTTGGCACGGCGCTATTGGACTGTTCCCAATCTTTGCAAACGTAGAAAATACGAAACTTGCTCGAAATCGGAGATGCCATCAACAAAAATTGTACAATAACCTCAATCACTGTGGAGCCAATGGTAACCTATGAAAGATGAGATATACGCTTGTGCTAATGAGGCCCTGGAAGGCGGAGTAATGGATGAGGATATTTATAGTGGAGAGACAATTGCCGCGTTTGCGACTCAAAACGTCGTATACGGCCCTTTTTATGTCGATCTTCCCATCGGGGATCTTGTGGCACTTCAATCTAGGGAATTTTATCCTCAGGGATCGACTTGGCGCGAGGCCGCTAAGCGATTGAAATGTGAAGGGTGGGATGAGCAGCGAAAAGCTATCGTAAAATATTTTGAGTCCGACTTAGAGCAGAATAAATTTCCAGCGCCGGGAGCTCGTGATCATCTGAAAATTAACTTCACCGGAGGGGCTGCTTACTGCACTATAGGGAATCATCGTGTGGTCGCAATGAAAGCTTGGCTGGCACGATTTCATGGTGAACTCTCTGTTTTCAAGAGGGTCAGCTGCCAGTACCAAGATGTTTATCCTCCGCTTAAACAGCTTATGATGATCTGCCAGGAAAAGGGATATATCATGGAGCATGCTTTTGTATCGAATGACCGCGATGATATCAGGATGAAGACAAGTGCGCACGACTTGATTTTAGTTAGGAGAAGCTGGTGGCGAAGAGAGATTTATGCCTTGGACAGTCAGCGAGATGTTTTTTACCGAATGTCTCCAAGCGGCAACTTAATCCTTCGGTTGCTAAGGCAAGATAATCGCTCGAAATGTTTACGATTTAAGTTTGAAAGATTGTCGCCGTTACTTGTCGATAGGATACTCGACAAGGCTAAGGCTAAAGCACTTATGCCTGGTATTCCATAGGCCCATAATCAAATCATCACGAGACATGCTGTGGGCAAGATAATCCTGCCCTTAATTGTGTCTTCTAGGGCAGGACTTTTGATTAACGGCACACTCCAATACGGCCCATATTAACGGTGGGCACACTTTGTTCTGCTCGGTAGGTGTAATGGGTCACGAAAAGCACATCATTAGCGGTCGTCTCACCTCGGGTGCCATGAGCTTGAAAATCTCTTCTACCACCCATGTCGCGCAAGGCCACAGCGCCTGTACAGCCAACAGCACGGTGAAAACGAAAAACGCCCGCAAGAGGTAGTCATGCGCCAGCTTGATATAGCTCACCTTGGCGTTGTTGCCCGGGTAGTTTTCGATGACTTTGATGGCGATTGACTTGGCCAAGCTCGCGGCGGGTTGTTGCGTGCTCCAGCAGCGTGAAATGTCTCCGGCCCCCACCATGTGGGCATTGCTCACGCGCAGTACGCAAAACGCGCTGTACCCTGCTCGAAGGACATACGCCACTGCAAGCGCAAACACCGCTAGCGACAGGGCGCCAAGGGCTTTATTGGACTTGTCGCTCCAAAGGGTCGGCAGTAACGACACCAACACCGGGATGAGTGCGGTTACTGCCGCAAGATAGACCCCTGCTTTCGTGTCGGCACCTTTACGACGCTCCTGCTCGGCGTCGTACATCCGGCGCGCCTCTTCCAACGCTATCTCACTCTGCAGACCCCAATTGCCGTCGTTGACTGAGGCCTTCCACCCGGCACGCATTTGGTCATTTGCCGCAACCTGTTCAGGCGTAGGTGGAACCAGGGTCGGCCAAAACAACTGCCTATCAAACCGGGCCATTTTGGATCATCTCCAGCTCATCAACGATTGCCGCGGCAATTGGGTATCCGGTTTGATTTTCGATCCAGGCCCACTGACCGTTTGGATTGATCTCCAAAAACCACAGCTTTTCATCCCGGTCGCACACGAGATCAATAGCGCCATACCGTAAATTCAGGCAGCGCACCAGTTCACGACATTGAGCAACTACTTCATCGGGCAAGCTAATGACCTCGTGTCGCAAGTCAGGGCGACTACCGCGTCGCCAGTCAACCTCGGTTTCTTCGTTATCCTGAGACCAGATGGCGGTAGCGAACACCTGCGCGCCAACGACAGTGACGCGGACATCATATTTTTTCGGCACCTCCGCTTGGATGATCAACGGCGCAAGGCCCAGGGCAGGCGCGTCTGCTTCGGTCAATGGTTGCAGCCGTGAGGTGAACATCACCTTCTCCAGCGCGCCCGGCAATACTGCTTGCCGCAGAGGCTTCCCAATAGCCCTTCCGTGTGCCGTCAGTAACTCGGCGGCCTTCAGCTGGTTCGTGATGGCGGTATCCGGGATATTGAAACCGAGCTGGCGCGCAATCAGGAGCTGTCGCGGTTTATCTTCAGCCAGAAAGATCTGAGTTGGGTCACTGAACCAGCAACCGTCCAATCTGAAATAGAGACTCTTCAGGAAGCTGCTCCATTCCGCCTCAATGTAGGCACGCTCACCCGCATCTAGGACTGCCTCAGGTGCTTGTGGCGCGCCAGGCCTTCGAAAATAGGCAGCGGTCACGTCACGCCCCGTGATTCGTTTCCCTTCCATCTCAATTGTCCAATCGTTCATGGCGCTGACGCCCAGCGTGCTTTGGGACAGAGGGAGCAGTTCAGTGTTCAGCCTGAAGTAAGGCAAGCCTCGGCGTTGGAGCTCTGCGACGACGAAGTCCATCGTTATGTCGCGGCGATTAGTGACCAGCAGAAACATAGTGGAAAGCCTCAATCCAGGTAAAAGCGCTTATCGAGGCCGAATTGCATATCCCCTGGATCATCATGCTCAAGCTCCGCCTCGGTTTTGGTCATTAGTTCCAGCATGGCGTAGCTGTCACCCGGGTCATCCTCTTCGATCACCGTATCGGTCTTGGTCATCAGTTGGAGCAGATGAGAGGCCTGTCCCTTGGGAGTGAGATCGTCGTCACTTTCGGGCTTGGAGTATGTTTTTGTGAGCGTTTCGAGCGTCACGAACGAGTCGTCATCCTCTTCACTATTGACCTTCGTCTTGGTGAGAAGCTCGTCTAGCGCTCCACGAGCAATGACTGGCTGAATACCACTAGGTGTCTCAACAACCCACATATCGTGCTGACTCGAGTAGTAGCCTGGCAGATTGTCGGTACCTGTTCTCGGCACAGCGTTTCTTGCGAGCAGTGGTGAAATTGCCTTGTATGCGGGGGGAGAGACCGTAGGCATTACGCTGAAACTCCTGTATGCGATGTGCCAACATATTACGGAGAACTGAGTGATTCGTCATGTTCGTTGCTGAGTCCCCCTAGGCCAGTGTGTTGCGCTCCTTCGCAGCCCCAATACTCCATAAAACCCTACGTGCCCCGTGCTTTATGTCATTGCGGCGCTGAGGATCGTGCACAGGTCTTTCCACGGCAGTTGTGCTTCAGGCACCTCCGCTTCGCGTACGGCGAGTTGTTCAAATGCATTCCGCGCCTTGCCGAGAGGTACGCTCCCAATTTAACGGGGGCCTATCAGCTCGTTTGATAGCGATGCTCAACGCTTACTCAGCCTGATCGTCAAAGCCGCGCAGCTCAGGCTCATGAGCATGCCGCGCGGCACGAACTCTTGCGCAAGGTCAGCGCGCTGTTCAAGGGAAACCTGGCCCCCTCTCTCCCTGAGCGCAAGCTTAATGACGTACCTACCCTCTAGCTTGGCCTCACGCTGCGGCTTGAGTCTGAGCATTGATGGCCTGCAACCCCACGCCTATACTCGACGCACTACATATAGGGGTAACAAATGTCCAGACTCGTAGAATTCCGTGCGTTGGAGCAACAACTTGCAGCACAGTTGGCCGAACTCGAGGCCCTCAAAAACCATGATGGCCTGAAGCGCGAAATCGAGTTTGAAAAAAAGCTCCGCGCCCTTCTTTCTGAGTACGGATATAGCTTGCGTAATGTTGTGGCCATTCTTGACCCGCAATCTGCTACTCGACGCGCGCCAGCCGTTGTGGCTGAAAAAAGTACCCGCAAGCCTCGCCAGGTTAAGGTTTATAAGAACCCCCACTCAGGTGAGCTCGTGGAAACGAAAGGAGGCAACCACAAGACCCTGAAGGATTGGAAAAGCCAGTACGGTGCTGACGAGGTCGAAAGCTGGTTAGCTAAGTAAATCTTCCCGCGCAAAAATAAGGGGCCTCCCAAGGGCTCCTTTTTACTTACCAAGAACATTGGATGTCTCTCCAAGCTGCTCTACACTCCGACTACCCCACGTCCCCGCCCTGCCCTCCCTAAGGCCAGCGCACCAAATCCAGCTCCTTGAGCCGGATGGCCATTGCCGAATCCGAGACACCGAATTGCTGGGCCAGCGAAACTAGGTGCTGGTTGTTGAATCGGGTGCATCGCGCCAGCGCCAGCTCACGTTCTCCCGACTCTTTCGGGGAGTAGAGAAGCCGATCCGGATTGTTGGGGTCGAGGTGATAGGCAATCACGTCACTGAAGCGCAATTGCCCCTTGCAACAGAACATGAACTCGAACCGTTCCCTCACCAGCTTTTGAGGCATGAGGAAGCAGGCGGCGAAGCGATCGGCTTGCCTCTCTGCAGGTGCACGTGGTGTTTGCAGGTGACTGCCGTCAAAAGCGCGGTCGCGGTGCATGACAGTGTTTTCGTGGAGCACAAGATGGCCGATCTCATGCGCTCCGGTGAAGAGCTGGACTTTGTCACCAAACTCAGTCGCGACGGCGATCTTGTTCGATTGTCGGTCAATCAGGCCCGCGATACGAGTACCGGTGTTGTGCCGGTTGAACTGGGTGTCTCCCAGGGTAGGATACTCATGATAGTCGTAGCCGCAGACCATGGCAGCGATCCTTGGGCTGCGCATCATCATCGGCGGAATATTTTGATCTGGCCACAGGTACCTGCGATCACGGTAAATCTGCATAAGCAGATCGGTCGCTGCTTTTTCGATATGGGCTTCGTTCATGGCAACACCAGATATAGGCTCTCAAGCACAATCTAGCCCAATATGTAGTGGTTTAAATATGTGCAAAACCCAATATATAGGTTTTGCCGATGAACGGTATAGCTGTAGCGGTCTGCCAAAGCTCCGACGGTCTTAAAGATCTAGAACCAGATCCGCTCTCTCTCGTTAGATAGCATCCACGCTATCGAAACCCATGGTATTTCCTGTCCTTCGACCAAGGAACATAGCGGACGGGGTCGATCTCAGTGCTGAAGCGAACTCCCTGGATTTTGTGAATCACGATGCCGTCTCGGGCTAGACGTAGGCTTGGCTCTGGCGGAGGTACTAGAGGGACGTACTGGGAGTTTTGAACTGAGTTTTTAGGTTCGGCTTCCCAGAACTCTGGGTAATACACCCACCTATCCTCATCAGACTCCCAGAGACTCACATACTCAGCCTTTTCTGTGTTATCCAGTCTTTCTAATCCGCTTGCTTTGTGGAAAAGAATGACGTTCTGCCCTGGTGACGTATCCTGCTGCACCTGCGCAGAGGGGAATAAGATACCGTCGAGATTCAGCTTTTCATGGGTTGCTAGGAAATCGGCAATAGCTTGCGTGATCAGATACCCGCTTTCCGCCGAGTCCGGCATGACTGGCGTCGTCAGCTGGCGCTGTAAGTCTTTCAGAAACGCGCAGCGTTCGGTGAGACTCTTGCGAATTGGATTGAAGTAGCTCAACCCCCGGTGCGGACGCATTGAAGCGAGGTCATTCAGGTTGAGAAGCCTCAGGGGCCGGATTACGTCGAACCGTGCGGTAACGACCATGCTCCCAACGGGAGGGCGCACCTCCGCAATTGCCGTTTGGTCATCTGTTGCGCCGTAGAAAACTGAGATTCCTTTGGCGTTCATTCGGCCAGGAGATCCTTTGCCTCCTGGTACCGGGCCGAGATGCTTTTCAGGGTGAGTCAGCGCTTCCTCCATATTCTGCTCATCCTGGAACACCCTACCCCGTTGGAATGACGAGATTGGATAACCTTGGCCTGCGATCACAATGGCTGACCTGTCGTCCTTCGAGCGCAAATCCTCTATGCCGTCGAAGATCATAGTCAGAATTGACCCGACCATGGGGTTTGCTAGTCGGGATTCAAACTGCAGGCTGTGCTCCATTTTTCGCCAGCCTACCGTCAGCTCCGACGATGCCTCCGTCTCTTCGACAAAATAGGGGTCGTCATCGCCCCCCGTGTAGCTCCAGGAGTCGAGCAGGTGTTCATGGATATCAGAAATTAGGGCCTGATCGGCACCTAGCATGAGCTCCAAAATGTCATACAAACTGATGCCGATGGGAGGATAGCCGTGATGGATCACTGAGCTAGGTTGTTGGATAGCTCGGAAAGAGGCATGGATTGCTGTTTCGCAGAGCTCTACCAGCTCTTCCATGTCCATGACAGGGAGCTCTCGCTCGCAGTAGTCACACTCGCTGATGTCGTTATCCGAAGCGTGATCCTGCAGGAAGGTTTCGGTAAGGCAATCGGTACACACCACTTGACGCATCACTCGCTCCTTGGCTGCATTACATAGCATCTATCTACGTCTAGGCGAAGGCCTCTCGCTGATTTAAGCATTTACCCATTAGGGCCGCCCTTGCCAATAGTTAGGAGCTGCCATCTCTACTGAAGCTCAGTTCCTCAACGGCCCCAAGTCAATCGCCAGGCAGCGAAGGTCAGTAACCTGTGCAACCATGGTGTCGCTGGCCTCGTGATAGGTGAAGGTGCCCAGGAAATAGAACGTGAAGTACCTTACCAGCCGTGCCTGATCGAGAAGTTCATCTACATAGCGCCTCGATCGGTGCTGAGTCATGACCTCATCAGAGACCTGGAGAGAGGCATCTTTGTCCGCAACCTTGTCATAGAAGTTGAATACGAAGCCGCCCCCTTCCCGCGGCTCAATCCGCCCACCGCCGTTGTAGACGTATCCTGCAGTGTCAGGCCTGGCCCAAGCCACTTTCTTGAAGTACGAACGCAACGGTATCTCACCACGCCCTGTCACGTTGATCGTTACCTCGGGAAAGAGGTCTTTCAAGGCTTCGCGTGTGTCGTGGTAGTAATCCACTAGCTCACGCAAGTCACCGCTTCGGTGCTTCCGATCGGATCGGGTGCCTTCTGCGCCGCCACCGCCCCGTCGACGAATAGCTCCTGCCTCGTCCTCGTCGCCTAGTGCGGCTCGAGGGGGACGTACTACTGGTTGTTCTGGCTGTGTCGGGGGAACAAAGATATCGATTACCGAAGTGAGTTGGCGTTTTGCCAAGCGTGTGCGGGTCTGTAACTCCGTCTCTCCGGGCAACGGCGCATCGCTACCTTCGTCCTCATCTGGCAGCATCCACTCGCAGTCCGCATGATGGTCATAGTGCTCGTTGTCTTTGTAATGCGGAGATTTGACGCGCGCTTTTTCGGTCGGGTGGATGTAGTAATTGACGGCTGTGATTTTTGGCACCACCTTGAGCGCCCTGCATTCCGGTGATGAGCACTGGAACAGAAAACGGCTACGTGGCTGGTTTTGGTTGAAATAGGCCTGATGTGCACCGCCTATGGTTAACTCCTCGCCCAACTCCACACAGTACGCCCGGGTAATCCTTCGCTTCGTTCGCATCTCCAGCCTCAACGCAAAAGCTCGAGACTAACTCGCCCGGGTTAGAGCGCCAAGGCCCGAGCTAGGCCGTCAGCTAATACCTTCGTCGTAGACGGTGTCATCGGAAAGGTGGCGTTGGTCGAGGGTTTGGTCTGTTTGCTGACCAAACCCTCGCCTGGGGTTCGCAGATAAGAACCGTCTGTTTCAGGTTCGCCAGTCACTGCCGGCGCGCCTTCTACCGTAGAGAGTAGATCCTCGGCAACGGCTTGACGGTTTGACGCTGACTGGGCCCGGTAAACCAACGGTAGAACTCTTTTGACACAGCGAATCCTCATGAGGCGGCGACTTAGAGCGGCTCACGCGCTCGGACGTCATCATAGTCGCTATTCTTGGGATGCTGTGGCTTACGTACGCAGGCTAGACAGTGATCGCCATATACGGTCACGGGCGGAGACAAGGCAAAAGCCATCATCAAGCAAATGGCAGTTGGTCACATGTTGAAGTACCGTACAGCTGGGCTCAACCACGCGGGATCTACAACCGGTGAAGTAACCTTAGACGTTCGTTTGTTCAATCTCTCAAGCAGGTGGGGATTGATACGTTTACCTGGTGATCGCCTCGCCCATTTAGCCACTAGCAACACGACTTCAAGGAAGCCACATGCCCATCAGCGCCGTAGTGGATCGGCTGCGCCATGCGAACCATGTGACTGTTTTCACCGGCGCCGGCGTATCAGCGGAGAGTGGCATCCCTACATTTCGTGATGCGCTGACTGGGTTATGGGAGCGATTTAATCCTGCCCAGTTGGCGACAGCGGATGCCTACCGAGCGGATCCAGGCCTATGCTGGGGCTGGTATGAATAGCGCAGGTCGAAGGTGCTTCAGGCCACACCGAATACGGCGCACCAGGCAATCGTTCAGCTTGCGAGTCTCGTCCCGAAGCTGACGGTCGTAACGCAGAATGTCGACGACTTACATGAGCGCGCTGGCAGTAAGGGTGTGATTCATTTGCATGGTAGCCTGCATTCACCGCGATGTATCGACTGTGATGCTGCATATCAATCTCCACTGGCGATCCTCGATCTGCCTCAAGGTGGCCAGCGAATCGAGCCGCCGCAGTGCGGTGCGTGTAACGGCCTTATTCGGCCTGGCGTAGTGTGGTTCGGCGAGATGCTTCCTGAGATCGCCTGGAACGCTGGGCTTGCAGCAGCGGAAAACTGCGATGTGTTCTTATCAATAGGGACATCTGGCATGGTCTACCCCGCCGCGGAACTGCCGTTGCGCGCCTTGGGTAGGGGTTCGACGGTAGTGCACATCAATCCAGTACCGTTTGAGGTCGGCGAGGATGAACATTTTCTGCAAGGGCCAGCCACTCACGTGATGGACGAGCTGATTGCTGCAGCTTTTAGTTGATCTGGGCTGCGTGAAGCCTTCGCGCCTGAGGTAGAGGGTCGGAGTCTTCTCAGATATCTATCATGCTTCATGGAGTCTAAGAGCAATGAAGTCTTTCATCGATAGAAACCCGAAGGAAAAGGATGTGGAGGAGGCATTCAATTCTCTAGCACGCAATGGCTATAAGAGTGAGCGCCCTGATCCCGCAGATAGGGTGTTTTCAGTCGTTGAGCGCTTGAAGCGTCAGCAAGCTGAAGAAAAAGCATCGCCGAGCGTTACGAACTCTCGGACGAGGCCTGGGATGTTGTCTCCGATCTCTTCATCGAAACTCAAAGCCGAAGGCGGCCACGCCTGAACGACCGCCTGATGCTCGATGGCGTGCTCTGGGTGCTCTGCTCGGGCGCTGCGTGGCGAGATATGCCGGAGCGCTTCGGCCCATGGTCAACGGTGTATCAACGGTTTCGCGGCTGGCGAAATCTGGGGACGTTCGATCAGATGCTCAAACGCTTACACCTGAGATTGAAGGAGCAAGGCTTGATCGATCTGCAAACCTGGATGATCGACTCAACCGCGGTACGTGCAACCCGAGCCTCATCTGGCGCTCGGAAAAAAGGGGGCCTGACGAGCCTGCCGATCACGCTCTAGGCCGCAGTCGTGGTGGCCTGACAACCAAGATCCACATGCTCTGCGACGCTAACGGGATACCGTTGCGCTTCCTCCTCTCTGGCGGTCAAGCCAG
>Ga0182006_1000482_pt1 | contig 31213 bp, 34 predicted proteins | sample Sormic07211104_1_FD_123022 | JGI IMG/M metagenome (GOLD analysis project Ga0182006, IMG submission 123022) | Rhizosphere microbial communities from Sorghum bicolor, Mead, Nebraska, USA - 072115-104_1 MetaG | ecosystem: Host-associated > Plants > Roots > Rhizosphere | place: USA: Nebraska...
AATGACTATGAGCGGCAGGATAGCCATGCTTTTTTAAATATTGCCATTACCCAGCTTTTACCAGACGATGCGGCCATTATTACCCTATTTTATAAAGGCGAACAGAGCTTAGAAGAAATTGGCGAAGCACTGCACATGGAACCCAACACGATAAAAGTAAAGTTGCACAGAGCCAGGCAAAGACTTAAAGAAAAATTACAATATTTGTTAAAAGATGAAGTAAAGGAGTTACTATGAATACAATAGAAGAACAACTTTGGGATTATATTGATGGAAATTTGGATGATTCTTCAAAAAAAGCCATCGAAGAAAAAATTGCATCAGATGCTGAAGTTAGATCGCAGTATGAAGACCTTTTAAAACTTAATTTAGTTTTTAATGAACTCGACCTTGATGAGCCCTCTATGTCTTTCAACAGGAATGTAATGGAAAGTATTGCTTTAACTCCTGCCCCGGTAGCGATGAAAACAAAGGTCGACAAAAAGATTATTTACAGCATTGGGGGCTTTTTCCTGTTCTCGCTACTCGCCGTATTGGGTTATGTGCTTTATAATGCTAACCTCGAAATGCCCCAATTCAATTTGAAGGTGAATTTCGATTTCAAATTAGAGAAATACATTACGCCTACGACTATTTATGCCTTTCTTTTTGCAGATCTGGTGATCGGATTAATTTTTCTCGACCAGTTTTTAAGGAAGAAAGTTGCGCAGAAGTAAGAACGCTAAAATTGTTCCCGCAGATCAAATTGATTTATGCTCATCTGCGCTTTTTCCGAAATCTGCGGGATCTCAGCAAAGTAAATATTAGCCCAAAGTTTTTAAAATCTTTAACCCCTCTGGCCACTCACCGAAACCAGCATCGGCATTAATATGGCCCGCACTACCGATATTAATAAATTCACTGCCCCAATTTTCAGCAAAAAACTCGGCCCTTTCTAGTGTTACCCATTCATCATTTGAACTGGCCACAACTATGGTTTTAAAGTTTATTTTATCTAAAGGTACACGATCAAAACCTACCGTATCGAAAGTATAACGTGGCGCTTCCAGATCGCTGGGTGCTACCAATAATGCACCCTTAATTTTCTTTTGATATTGTTTTGCCCAGTTTGCAATTGCGGTACAACCCAAACTATGGCCAATTAAAATCACATCAGCCAAATCATAGTCAGCAACGGCCTGATCTATTGTTTCAATCCAATCTTTGCTGGCGGGTGTATCCCATTCCCGCTGATTAATCCTGATAAAATGATCTCCAGATTTTTCGAAATGCGTTTGCCAATGATCTGCGCCTGAATTACCCAAACCAGGAACAATAAAGTAGTAGGTCATAATAAGTGAAAATAGCGCTTGAATAAATTGAGGCAGCGAAAAAATAAAACAAAAAAAGGCCGCCATCGCAAGAAAGCAGCCTTCTCTGTAAATATGATAAATAAATTAAATTACTTTCACATTAACGGCATTTAAGCCTTTTTTACCGTTAGCAACTTCGTACTGTACTTTGTCGTTTTCACGGATTTCGTCGATAAGACCTGTTGAATGAACAAAAATTTCGCTATCTCCATTTGCAGGTACGATAAAGCCAAAACCTTTAGTTACATTGAAGAATTTTACTGTGCCTTCTTGCATTGTATTAAATATTAAAATTAAGTATGCAAGGTAAGTTTTAATTTTTAAAATCAAAATAAATTTTAACATTTTTTTAACGTTAAAATTTTGTAAATAGCAGATTACTAAGGCTTTTTAATCGCCTTCCCAATTATTGTTAAGGTAATTTCACTGTTATGCGGAATCCCGAGTGTTGTTCCGGGCGCCACATCAAAAAGGTTTCTAACATAGATATCTGCTATCCCCTGAGCCACCTTTTTTTTAGCTTCAACATTCTCGGGAAGCACGTTATAAATTGTTTTTACATGTATCCTTCCCTGAAAATCTATCACCGCTGCAACCTGGTAAGCAAAATCTTTATAAGCCCGGTCTATCCGGATAATATATTGCGGAAACATATAGTCGTAGGCCTCTGTCCTGTTATTGGCCCGATCAACCGTGCTGATTTTTTCTACCCTTACAATTTTACTTTTTGGTATAAACTGAACCGGATCCGTTGCCGCAAAAGCACTATCGCTATTCAAATTAACTTCGGCAGCACGCTTCTCTATAAAAGCAGTATCGGCCTTGCTCGGTTTTTGCAGATCGGCAGCCTTAGCCTTCAATTTGTTTTTAATATAATCCTGCGCGTAAAAAGTCATATTTACATCCGAGCGGACATCTGAAGCAATTACTTTTCCATCAACCTGAATCCGCTGAAAAACCAAACTATCTTTACTGATGTGTTTTACTTTAAAAAATTCCGCAGCAAAATTATATACATTTCCATGATCGTACTGCATGTAGAATTTTTGCATTCTTTGCTTCTGTGGACTCCAGGCCGACATGGTATCTTCTTTAACCACTTCAATGATCCAGGATGGTTTTTGCATAAAACCTTCCTTATTAAAAGAAAGTCCACTTTTAAACCGGCGTTTTACCTCTTGATAACGGATGCCTTTTACTGGCTCGAAAGTAAAATCCCTTAAAGTTGGGTCGCTGGTTTTAGAGCCAAATTTACAGGCAGAAAGCATCAGCACAAAAAAGAAAAAGTATATGGTATTTTTAATCATTTCAACAAAAATCTTTGGCTAAAATAAGTTTTTTTAACCAGAGCTAAACATGCTGTTATAGATAACAGTTTATCTCCGCGCCTGTTTTTTCACCATAATAACGTTAGCTACTTTTCGCTGACCTTCATGGTCCCATTTTTTATTATCAGTTGGATAGTTGACAATACCATTATCAGGCATTCCGTTTACCCACAAAGTTGTAGAGCCTCCGCCATCAAAATTTAGGGCACTGGCACAGCCTAGCCAACGCATTAATTTGGTTAGCTCAAACAAACTCATGCCTGCCGAGTTTTCATTTCTTCCGTCGACAGTTAATAAAATCACCCTCCCATTTGGCTTTATCCCCAGGCAGGTACGCGGATGGCGCAAGCGGCTAAATCCGGTCGTATCTAGCTTTTCATCAATATAATTTAAAGTTAATAAGGGGCCATTTAACAAAACGTCCTGAGCGGTCAGTTTTGTTTCCCAATTGCTTGTTCCGTCCCACTTTTGGATCGAAATTTTTCCATTCTCAATTACAACCGCTGCTTCCTGATGCCTTGCCCGATTTCCATTTTTATCCAAGCGGTTGGCATTAATGGTTTTTCCATTAACGCGAACAAAATCTACCGAACCTCCATTTTTCACATCGAAGAAATTACCATTTACCGCAGCAATTGCGGTATCACGCAATCCAAAATTACTGGTCGTAATCAGTTCTTTTTCTTCTGCACCAATGGCGAATACTGCTTTTCGTCCTGTATTTTTAACTTCGAGAAAAGAAATATTTTCGTTTGCAGCGAAAAGATTTTTCTGGTCGAAGTGGTGCTTAAATAAAGTCACCTGTTTGGCAATTCTCTGCTTATGCCATTTGGTTTTTACGATCGTTAACGAATCTGCACTTTGGCCAAAAGCAGATAAACTGTATGTAAATAAGGTAAGGGCAAATAATAATCTTTTAAGCATAATAGCTGTTTTAATCATAAAATTAAAAAATGGATATGTGTTTAGCTTAAAGCATCAAAAATTATACAAAGATTATTTAATAATAAATCCGTCATTTCGAGCGCAGCTGAGAAATCTTTTAAATTTCACTTCAATAACTTTAGTTCAAGATCTCTCTCCCGAAACTTCGGGATTGCACTACAGTCGAGATGACGATCTTTTTATTGAAATCCTGCGAGGTTTGATATAAAAAAGCGGAGCGATCAATTTAATGATCTGCTCCGCTTTTTAATTTTGAATGAGTGAATGATTGAATTTGGATAGCGCACCCGCCCTATCATCCTTTAATTCAACCCCTCCATCATTTTATTTCTTAGGATCTAAAATATCTTTAATTCTGATATTCAAATCTTCGTAATGTGCTTTGGTAATGGCATCACCTGCTGCTGCTCTGGCCTTTGTGGTCGCTAATAAGGTTTTTAACTCTGCTCTAACCAGTGGTCTGATATCAGATAAACCCACATTGATTGGCGTTAAACCGTAACTTGCTGCATAATCTACAGGGAAACCAACCGGAAGTTCTGCTTCTTTGGTCATTAAATCTTGTAAACGGTCTACATAAGCACGTTGTAAATTACGTTTAAACGCATCTGCTCTTCCTGCAACAAAAACCGACGATCTTAAGTCCGTAAATAATTCAGATAAGGTGTATGCTTTTGCCGCACCGTTTTTAGTTTCGTTATCTAACAAACGAGCAATACGCGAAGCAGATAATAAATTGCCTAAAGTATTCGCTTGAACACTTTTAATGCGGTTTAACAACACTCCATTATCAAATTTACTGAGTTGATCATTGCTGATTAACCAAAGTGGGGTAGTAAATAATTGTTGATTGAAGAAAGCAACAGCTTCTTTTTGTTTCGCTTTAGGCAAATAAGCGTAAACGGCCCCTTTTTGCTCGTAGGTTTTAAAGTTTTCACTTAATCCACCCACGTTTGTTGCCACATGCCCCATGTAACGGTTAAACTGGCCAACAATTTCGGTGTAGATTTCTTTTAAATCGCTATAGTCCTTACCTTTTTGATAAGTCCATTTTTCTACGTTAGGTAAAATACGTTTTAAGTTGGCAATACCATAAGTACTTGCTTTCATTGCGTTGTCGCCCAAATCTTCGCTCTGCAAACGAGGATCTAATGAAGTTCCCTGGCGACCATAAAAATACAAAGGATTACCTGCGTTTTTCAATGTCCATTGGTCTAAAATTTCTTTTTCCTGTTCTGCGGTTTTATTTCCAGGAATCCAAGAATATCCCCATTTTACCACCCATTTATCGTATTCTCCAATTTGCGGGTGAAGCTTGGTTACGCCATCACCAGGTTGAGCGATGTAGTTAAAACGCGCATAATCCATAATAGATGGTGCAGTTCCATGTTTATCTGTAAACGCTTTTGAACGTAATGAATCAACCGGGTAAGCATAGCTCGAGCCAAAGTTGTGTGGCAAACCTAGAGTATGGCCAATTTCGTGTGAAGAAACAAAACGGATTAATTCGCCCATTTGCGCATCCGTAAATTTAGCTTTACGTACTTCAGGATTAATCGCCGCTGTTTGTACAAAATACCAGTTACGCAACAGGTTCATCACATTATGATACCACCCAATGTGTGTTTCTAAAATCTGCCCGGTACGTGGATCGCTGATGTGTGGCCCGTAAGCATTTGCAATATCTGAGGCAAAATAACGAACAACCGAATATCTCGAATCTTCTACGCTAAATTGAGGATCTTGTTGAGGTGTTGGCGCCTCTTTACCTATAATGGCATTTTTGAAACCTGCCGCCTCAAAAGCTACCTGCCAGTCGTTAATCCCCTGGATCAAAAACGGCACCCATTTTTTAGGCGTTGCAGGATCTATGTAAATTACAATCGGTTTTACCGGCTCTACCAATTCGCCACGTTTGTAAGCGTTGGTATCCTTTGGAACCAAATTCCAGCGGTGAATGTAAGCGGTACGCTCTGCCTTTTGTGCGTTGCTTCCATAATCAATTTGAGATTGGCCAAAAAAACCAACCCTGCTATCCATTATTCTGGCTTTTACAGGGGTTTTCGGCAATAATAACATCGATGTATTAAATTCGAAAGTAACCGCTCCATTACTGTTATCGGTCGGAGATTCTGCTGCACGGTAAGTTTTAGCTGTTTTTACTTCCACGTTAATCGGGAAAGTTTTTACCGTATCGATATAAGAACGTGTAGCATCATACATCGTAACTTTATAAGCTTTACGGATCTGGTCGGTAGCGCCAATGGCCATTACATCTCCGTTATAAAAATCGGTCACATCAATTACAACACCTGTTGTATCTTTATTATAAGCTTTAATTTCAAAGCTGGCTAAGATCTGTGCAAGATTAGAATTTTGTACCGATTCGTACATATCGCTATTTGGATCGGCCTTTGTTGAGTAGCTTGGTACACGGATGTAAACCTGTTTACCTCTACGCTCCCATTTCCATACCTGCTCATTTAATTGTTCACCTCCATATTGCTGGTTGCCAACTTTTACTCCTGCTGGCACTTTTGCCAATCGGGTAACCACAAGCATTTCGCGGTTGATCATCGAATCTGGTATCTCAAAATACCATTTGTCGTCTACCTTGTGTGTTTTGAATAAACCATTTGTTGTTCTGGCTTTTGCTGTAATTACTTCAGAAAATGGTTTAATTCCTTCTTTCTTGGGTGCAGCTGCTGGGGCTGCAGTTGGAGCCGCAGGGGTAGCCCCTTTTGTCGTTTTAGATTTTTTCTGGGCATATACCGAACCTGATCCGGCTACACCAAGTACTACGATACCTGCAAGGGCAAGTATCTTAAAGTTTTTCTTCATGTGTATAAAAAGTTAGTTTGCTTGGCAATAAGAGGTTAAAGTTAGAACCTTGTTACACGACAATTCTTTTGTAACTGGAAAATTACGCTTTTCAGATCCTCTTTTCTAGGCGAACTACTTTAAAAAAGACTTGATTATCCCTAAAAATCTCAAAAATTACATTTCTATCTGCTTTTGATTTGAACATTTCAGTAAGTTCATTTAAAGAGTAGGCATCTATACTTTTGAAATTTACCGCAATAATTTCATCATCAGGGCATAGTCCTGCTCTTTCTGCCGGACTATTCTCGTCTATTTCTCCAATCAGAACTCTTTTATACTCTTTCTGATCGAGGTAAAGCACCATACCTAACATATCGTGTTCGAAAGGGGTTTTGCTTAAACCATTAGGCTTAACATAAATAAAACCTCCCTGGTAGTTAAACTGAATATTAAATTTCCGCAGCAAATCCGCTCCGACATTCCCATTCCGTTTGGATAAATCGATCTTATCTGCAATACTCTTAAAATCAGGAAATCCTGCAACAACGTCTTTAAAAACATGGCCACCTAAATTAAACTTGTCTACACGGCCAACATATCCCTTAATCTGACCGCTAAGGCTCATCCCTAAATTTGCCTTGATTTTTTTTTCAGGTAGCGGGAATTCGGTTCCATAGAGCATTTCGAGCGACAAAGCATGGCTGGCTCCTGTGTCCATTAAAAACCTGGCTTCAACTGTTTTACCGCCAGGAACATCAACAGTGCCTAAAATATAGGGTTTCTGATTCTCAATCTCAATGGGTATTTTTTTGCCGCGGTATTTAATTTTGGCATCGTAATTATAAATAATCAGCCTATTTTCACTATATCTTATATCAACAATAAAGCTGTTAAAAAAACTGAAGCCAAGCAAGCCGTAAATTTTTAGTCCCAAATGCCCCGACAGATTAAAGAGATCTTCTTTTAAGATTGCTGTTGGTATATTCTTAATGCCCGTACTGCCTACCTTAACATCCAGACTTTGAGAAACATAGGCTTCAACTGTTTCAATACCCAAGCCAGATACTTTAATTTTACGGAGTTTACTAAAATTTAACGAATCGATAATCGATGGATCGGTAATAATCATCGGTCCAACTCCTGTATCAAGAACAAAATCATAAGGCCCCTTACCATTTACATACACCGGGATAACCATTAAATTTTTGATGCACTTAAAAGTAATTGATTGTTTTTGCCGGTTTCTTTTAAAAAGGAATTCCTGGCCAAACCCAGAAAAAAAAAGAAATACCAACCCCAAACAAATTGTTAGTTTGCGTAAACAGATTATTACAACGGGGTTATATTTAGTTAACATTAAACTAAATTTAATAAATTAGTTGATAATTATGTCCCCTAAATTTAGAACATGTTTCCCTTAAAAAATCATAATTTTATTTTTCTTGCATTTGCGCTATCTATTTGTTTGTTAACAAGTTGCTCAACCAATAGAATCATTTCAAAAAAAGTAGCTAAAGAATTTAAAAATTCGGCCGTAATCAAACAATATCAGGTTGGCTTCGCCCTTTACAATCCTGCAGATAAAAAAATGGTTTTTCAGAAAGATGCCGATAAGTATTTCACCCCGGCATCTAACACTAAACTTTATACTTTTTTTGCGAGCTTAAAAATGCTGCCAGATTTGATGCCAGCTTTAAAATATATTGAACGGAATGATTCATTGATTTTTTGGGGTACAGGCGATCCATCTTTTTTACAGTTTGCAGTAAAAGACAAATCGGCTTACAATTTTCTTTTGGCTTCGAACAAAAAACTATTCTTTTCTCCCGGAAGATATTCTGGCAGCTTTTTTGGCGATGGCTGGTCGTGGGATGATTACGATTATTATTATCAGCCAGAAATTACCGAAATGCCAATTATGGATAACATGGTTACTTCTACTTATGCCAGTTCAAATAAAATCAATATCGAACCACGGGTTTTTGCCCCCTGCTTCGAAATAGATTCTACAAAAAAGACGGGCAGCTTTCAGGTAAGCAGAGATTTTTTAAGCAATCGCTTTCATTATCCTGCCGTTTCAGTGCAACCAGGCTACAATCAGCAAAACCCGTATAAAACCAGTGCACAGGCTACTGTCGAAATATTAGCAGATACCCTGCATAAACCTGTCGGCATTATAAACTTAAAAATACCATCATATGCTAAAACTTTATCGGGCGCAAAACGTGATTCAGTTTTAAAGCACATGATGCTACCCAGCGATAATTTTATCGCCGAACATTTGTTGTTGGTTTGCTCCAACCAGATTGGCGATACATTGAGTACAACTAAAGCTATTGATTACATTACAAAAAACTACCTTTCTTTTCTCCCTGATAAAGTAAAATGGGTTGACGGATCTGGTTTGTCCCGTCAGAATTTATTTACGCCGCGTGATAATGTATACCTCCTTGATTCAATTTACAGGTTGGTAAACAATCCGGAAAAGCTGTTTAGTCTTTTGCCGGCAGGTGGTAAGAGTGGCACATTAAAAAGTGCTTACCCAAAAACCGACAAACCTTTTGTTTTCGGAAAAACCGGTTCGCTCGGTGGCGTTCATAATCAAAGCGGGTATGTACTCACAAAAAAGGGTAAAACGTATATTTATTCTTTCATGAACAACAGCTTTGTAAAACCAACTGCCGAGGTACGTGCAGAAATGGTGAGGATAATCACTTATATACACAATACTTTTTAAGCATATGTAGCATCAAAAAAATACCTAACCTATGAAAAAATTCAACTTATTTATCGGCATTTCTACCCTGCTTATCATATCCTCTTGTAAGAAAAATGACCCCATAACCGATCCAACTGGCCCTCCTATCCCTACTACACCATATATACCCGACAATAGCTTTAAAATTGTAAGCTATTTTCCAAGTTACCGAGATCCTGCCAGTGTTGCCGATTCGAAGTTCAAAATGATAACGCACCTCTTTTATGCTTTTCTAAATCCCAATGCCGATGGAAGTTTAGCTGCGTTGGAACAACCCGGCCGATATACAACAGTAATGCAAAAAGCAAGAGCAAATGGCGTAAAAACAGGCATTTCGATATCGGGCACGAAAAGTATTTTTGTAACCATGGCGGCATCTGCAACGGCAAGAAACCTGTTTGTAAAAAATGTGCTAACTTTTGCCAAAACAAATAATCTGGACGGCGTAGATATGGATTGGGAATATCCAAGCGCCAGCGATGGATCGGCAGATAATTACGTGCTGCTTATGAAAGAGCTTTCAGATTCGCTACACAAATACCATAAATTTTTAAGTGCGGCCATAACCCCCGGTGTATACGCCGGCAGTATCCGGGATGGATTAAAATCAGAAGTTTTCCCTGCTGTAGATTTCTTTAATATTATGGTGTATGATGGCATTGGCTGGGATAAAAATGAGCCTATACAACATGCATCCTATAATATGGCCGTTGCCAGTCTAAATTATTGGTTAAACACCCGCGGCATGCCCAGGGAGAAAGCTGTTCTGGGGATCCCTGCTTATGGTAAAAATGCCAACAATTCAGCTAAGGCCTATCGCGATTTTGTAACAGCGGGGGCTGATGTAAGTTTAGATAATGCATCAATTGATGGCGTTCAATTTTACTTTAATGGAACCATAACCACCAAGAAAAAAGCTAAACTCGCTAAAGATATTGCAAATGGAATCATGTTCTGGGAATTCTACCATGATGACAATGGCGATAAATCTATTATCCGCGCTGCAAATGATGAGCTTGGAAGAAACTACAATTAATATGATGCCTAACTTTAAGTCGATTGATCAGCCTTTTTCTAATCACATAAATATTGAGGGGAACACCTATTTATATTTTGGGGGAACAGCATACTTGGGCATTCCCAAAAATCAGGACTTCGTTAATCTGTATATCGAAGGGATTAAAAAATTTGGTTTAAATAACGGAACAAGCCGTACCAACAACATTCAGCTTGGCATTTATGATGATGCCGAAAAAGTAGCTGCAGCACGCTTCGGAGCAGAAGCCGCACTAATTACTTCAAGCGGATATTTAGCTGCACAGCTTACGGCTAAAGCTTTATCCAAATTAGGCCAGGTAATTTATGCCCCCGCTACGCACCCCTCGCTTTGGTTAACAGAAAATCAAACCAGGAGTTTAATGCCGTTTAAAGCATGGGAACAGGCAACAATTGAAAGGATAAATGTATCCGAAGAAAAAAATTGGGTTTTGATCAGCAATTCGCTGAATAATCTAATGCCCGAAATTTATGACTTCGACTTTGTAAAAGAAATCCACACGGATAAAAATATAATTCTGGTTGTTGATGATTCACATGGAATAGGCGTAAACAACAATGGAAGGGGGGGCGTTGTGAATCTTCCCAAGCAAGAAAACATCGAAAATGTAATGGTTGCCTCCATGGCAAAAGCATTGGGGGTAGATGCTGGTATTGTGTTGGCCTCAAATAAAATCATCAATAAACTTAAAAGTACAAATTCGTTTATTGGCGCTTCTCCACCAAGCCCCGCCGCACTTTATGCATTTATCCGTGCCGAAGAAATATATAGCAGAGCATTAAACAAACTGAAAAATAACATGCTGATGTTTGAATCTGCATTAAATCTTACCTGGAAACACGAACACGGTTTCCCTGTATATTTGCTGGGCGATGTTAATTTCTCAGAACGCCTTCTGCAAAGGCAAATCTTAATTTCATCTTTTCCCTATCCAAATCCTAGCGACGCGCCTTTAGATCGTATAGTGCTTTCCTCCTGGCATGAAAAAGAGGATATTGAAAGGCTGATAACAGCTATAAATTTTTAACCTTTCCTTATCCAATTAATTTTTGAATATTTATCACATGAAAAAACTGCTTGTATTACTGTCGTTAACGCTTCTCTTTGCTAATGTAATTTCTGCACAAACCACTAATGTTTGGATTGTTAGGCACGCGGAGAAAGATAAATCGAACCCACAGGATACCAACCCTAATCTCTCTGATGAAGGAAGAATAAGAGCAGGCGATTTAGCAACTTACTTAAAAAAGGTAAAATTTGATGTTGCTTTTGCCACGCCGACAAAAAGAACGCACCAAACATTGGATTCATTGGTGATTCCGAAGGTAATCGATTATAAAGACATTAAATCGCTTGTAGACAGCATTAAAACCAATTATATTGGCAAAACCATTATCGTAGCAGGCCACTCTAATACCGTACTCGAAATTATTGAAGCCCTTGGTGGCAAAAAGCCTAAAGAAGAATTAACAGATGATGATTACGATTATATTTTTGAACTGGCTGTAAAAGAGGATAAAGCAAAGGTAAAAATGGAACAATACGGGAGGCCGCATCATTTATAAACCCGCCATCGTCATGCTGAACTTGTTTCAGCATCTACTTATCTACCCAAAAGATCCTGAAACAAGTTCAGGATGACGAAACCTGCTAAAGTTTTTCGAAGGGAATATCCATTAAATCGTACTTTTTCCATCCGGCAAAATCATAGTGCCACCATTCATTCTCCAGTACATTCATCTGATATTTACCCATTATAGCGATCAGAAAATCGCGATTCTTTTTAGCCTCTGGCGATACCTTGTCATATTTTGCTGCAGCGGCAGCCGAGAAACTGTCGTAAGGTGTCGGCATGGTTATTTCTTTACCTGTTTTTAAATTGATCAATGTTAAATCTACCGCGCAACCTCTGTTGTGTTTAGATCCTTTTGCCGGATTCGCAACAAAATTTTTATCGCTTGCCTTTTTATAAAACTCAACGGTAATGGCATAGGGCCGATAGCCATCGAATATTTTTAAGCCATATCCTTTTTTACTTAATTCCTTTTGGATTTTTTTTAATGATTCTACCACTGGTTTTCGGGCAAAAGCCCTTGCCTGTTTATACATGACCTGCTGCATAAAATTATGCTTAGTGGCGTAGCGGATATCTAATTTGATATTGGGAATGGCTTTTTTGATTTCAACCAATGCGTTATTCGGATCTGTTTTTACAGATGCGAGGTATTGATTATAAGAACTTACCACCACCAGTTTTTTTACGGCAATGGGTTTATTTTGGGCGCTAACAACGACTGAGAGGAAGAAAAATAACGTAAAGAGATTGAATTTCATATAAATTGGTATTTGGCATATGTCATTACTGCTATAAGTCAAAACGATTGTCAGTCTGAGCTTGTCGAAGACCTTTACATTTAAACGAACAAAATGTCCTTCGACAAGCTCAGGATGACATTTCGTTCGTTTACCAATAGTCTCGTTACTGCAAAGTTTTACTGATTCGAAACAACCAACAATTCAAGGTCTTTAAATGGCAGATTGAACATATCGGCCAGATCTTTATTGGTACAATTACCTTGATAAATATAAAGCGCTTCACGAATGCCCGGATTATTCCAAACCATGTTCATTAAACCTCCAAATTCACCAATATCCAATAAAATCGGAGCAAAAATATTCGTTAAAGCGTAAGAGGCTGTTCTTGGCACACGCGAAGCAATATTTGGCACACAATAGTGAATGACATCGTATTTTCTAAACACTGGATTGGTATGGTTGGTCACTTCAGAAGTTTCAAAACAGCCGCCCTGATCAATGCTTACATCAATTACCACCGAGTGTGGTTTCATGAGGGCAACGGTTTCTTCCATTACTATGCATGGACTACGCCCGTGGGTGGCTCTAATGGCACCTATTACTACATCGCAGGTTACAATAGCCTTATTCAAAACAATAGGTTGCATTACCGAAGTAAATACCCTGCTACCCAAATTATTCTGCAGGCGGCGTAAACGGTAAATAGAACTATCGAAAACCTTAACCTCGGCTCCCAATGCCAAAGCTGTTCTGGCGGCATATTCGCCCACCGTTCCAGCGCCTAAAATAACAATCTCCGTTGGAGGAACACCAGTAAAGCCGCCAAGCATTAAACCTTTCCCGCCTGTAACGTTGCTCAAGTATTCTGCAGCAATTAAAATAGAGGTCGACCCCACTATTTCGCTCATGGCGCGCACCACGCTGAGCACATTACCTTCATCACGAAGATTCTCAAAACACAATGCGTTAATTTTTTTGTGCATCAACGCTTTTAGGTAATCCTGTTTTAGTGTTCCGGTCTGTAAAGAAGAAATAAGCGTTTGGCCCTTATGCATCATCTCAATCTCTTCCAGCATCGGGGGCGCAATTTTCATCAGGATATCAGCATCAAAAACTTCTTTTTTGTTGTAGGCAATTTTAGCACCCTGCTCAGCATACTCGGTATCAGAAAAATTAGCGCCTGTGCCAGCGCCACTTTCCAGCACAACACGGTGCCCATTGTTTACCAACAAGGCAACAGATAAAGGAGTTAGCGCAATTCTATTTTCCTGGAAAGAAATTTCCTTTGGTATTCCTATATATAGACTGTTTTTTTTATTTCTGGTTTCTAGCTTTGCCTCTTGCGTTTGTAATAAACCCTGACGAGCTATATCGGCCATTCCTTCGCGTAATCCTGTAGCCATGTTGAATTAAAATTTTGATAGTTTTAGGTTGTTCAAGATAAGGAAAATCTGTTAATTTATTGATAACTAATTGTTATACCTTCGAAAATCTGAATAACCTGCGGTTTTCATCCAGCACATTTATCTCAATTTTAATATGTTTTTCGGGTAGTAACTCTTCCACTCGTTCAGGCCATTCTATTAAACAAACGCCACCACCATAAAAATATTCTTCATAGCCCAAATCATAAGCTTCGTGAATATCTTTTATTCTATAAAAATCGAAGTGGAAAACCGAGCCCTTAGGACTTTCATATTCATTTACAATAGAATAGGTAGGGCTCGAAACCACATCGTCAACACCTAAATGTTTACAGAAAATTTTAATGAAGGTTGTTTTCCCAGCCCCCATATCACCCTCAAAAATGAAGACTTTTTGGCCATTGGCAAAATCTGAAAGCTGTTGTGCAACAGCCGGTAAATCGGCTAAACTGTTAACTTCGATATCCATTTTAAAAAAATAAAGGCAAAAGTAATACATAATTGCATTGCTTTTGCCTTTTATAGGTCGTCATTTCGACCGTAGTGGAGAAATCTTTCCCGAATCATCTCCTCAAAGATTTCTCTCCCGAAATTTCGGGACTGTGCTCCAGTCGAAATGACGAATTTATTTATGTCCTACCTCGGCGAATAGGTCACCACCGGAATAATCATTTCCTCGAGTGAAATACCTCCATGCTGGAAGGTTTCATTATAGTAATTCACAAACTGATTATAATTATTCGGATACACGAAATAGCTATCTTCTCTCGCAAAAATATAACTGCTGCTGATGTTGATTTTAGGCAACAAAGCATCATGAGGGTTTTTAATCAAAAACACTTCTTTTGCATTAAAATTAAGGTTTCTACCTTGTTTGTACCTTAAATTGGTGTTTGTGCTTCTATCGCCTATTACTTTAACCGGTTTTTTAACCCGGATGGTCCCATGATCGGTTGTAATAATCACTTTTACCTTTTTCTGTGAGATTTTTTTCAATAAGTCCCAAAGTGGCGAATGTTCAAACCAAGATAAGGTTAACGAACGGTAAGCGGCATCATCATTGGCCAGCTCGCGGATCATCTGCATATCCGTACGGGCATGGCTTAACATATCAACAAAGTTGAATACTATGGCGTTGAAATCGTTCTGCAACAAGTTATTGGTCTGCTCAACAAGATCTTTCCCCTGCTCAAAAGTGAGGATTTTATTATAACTGAATTTACAATCTTTTCTTAAACTACGCTTAATGTTATCTGCCAGAAAAGCTTCTTCGTGCATGTTTTTTCCACCCTCATCATCATCGTTCTGCCACAGCTGTGGAAAACGTTTCTCCATATCCAAAGGCATCATACCCGAAAAGATGGCGTTACGGGCGTACTGTGTTGCTGTTGGCAAAATACTGGTGTACATATCTTCTTCATCGATCCTGAAATATTCAGAAATTAGCGGATTAATGATTTTCCACTGATCGTAACGTAAATTATCAATCAGAATAAAAAAGACAGGTGTGGTATCGTTAATATGAGGGAAGGCTTTTTTCTTTAACAGCTCATTAGAAAGCAAAGGAGCTTTATCTTTTTCTTTAATCCAGCCTAAATAATGTTCTTCGATAAATTTAGTAAACTGCGTATTGGCCTCCTGTTTCTGCATGGTTAAAATTTCATGCATCTGTGGGTCATCGAGTTTTTCAAGTTCCAGTTCCCAAAAAACGATTTTTTTATACACATCCACCCACTCTTCGTAATTCAGCCTGTCGCCAAGCGTCATACCCAATCGGCGGAAATCCTGTTGGTAAGCCATAGAAGTTTTCTCGCTTACCAGGCGTTTGTTATCAATCAGTTTTTTAATGGTTAACAAAACCTGCTTAGGGTTTACAGGTTTAATCAGATAATCGTCAATCTTGCTACCAATCGCATCCTCCATTAAATTTTCTTCTTCACTTTTGGTAATCAGCACAACAGGAACATCCGGATTCAGGTTTTTAATGGCCGATAAGGTTTCAATTCCACTCATCCCCGGCATATTTTCATCCAAAAAAACCAAGTCAAAATGAGCTTTTCCAAATGCTTCCAACGCATCGTTCCCATTGGTAAATGTAGTTACATGGTAACCTTTATCATTGAGCAATAATATATGAGGTTTTAATAAGTCGATTTCATCATCGGCCCATAATATTTTAGTTTCTTGCATGTTATTGTAAAAATAGATAAGTATTGCCTTTTAATTGTGGCAGGTAAATCAAACTATAAATAAAAATAGCAATTTTTGTACCGTATCTATCTATTTAACTATTTTTAACGATTGAACAAGAAGAAAATAATAAATGACCCTGTATACGGTTTCATCAGCATTCCGTCCGAATTAGTTTACGATGTGATCTCACATCCTTATTTCCAACGTTTGCGTTACATCAAACAGCTTGGAATGACTCATTTGGTTTACCCGGGTGCATTACATACGCGTTTCCACCATGCTTTAGGGGCCATGCATTTAATGAGTTTGGCCATAAATCTTTTAAAAAGTAAAGGACATACGATCACCGATGGCGAAGAAGAAGCCGCCATTTTGGCCATTTTACTGCACGATATCGGCCATGGTCCTTTTTCACACGCATTAGAACATTCTTTAGTAACTGGAATTAGGCACGAAGATATTTCGGCAAAACTGATGCGCGATTTAAATGCGCATTTTAACGGGCAACTAACACATGCCATCGAAATTTTTAATGGCACTTACCCTAAAAAGTTTCTACACCAATTAATTTCCGGTCAGTTAGACCTCGATAGAATGGATTATTTAAACCGCGATAGCTTTTTTACGGGTGTTAGCGAAGGCGTAATCAGTTTCGATCGGATTATCAAGATGTTTAACGTTTACGATGATGATCTGGTGATTGAGGAGAAAGGCATTTATTCTATTGAGAAATTTTTAATTGCACGCCGACTGATGTACTGGCAGGTTTATCTGCACAAAACCGTTATTGCTGGTGAGATGATTTTAGTAAAGCTATTAGAACGTGCTAAAGAACTATCAGCTGCTGGAACTGAGTTATTTGCTTCACCATCGTTAAATTATTTCCTGAAAAACGATATTAACGAGGCTAATTTCTTTTCTCAGCACGAAAATCTCGAGCATTTTACCAACCTGGATGATCAGGACATTTATGCGGCAGTTAAGGTTTGGACCAAACATCCCGATAAAATTTTGTCTACATTATGTAAAATGCTTACCTCAAGAAACCTATATAAAGTAGAAATGGGTAATGAAAAGGCAAGTGAAGACCGCGTAAACTTTTTGCAGGATGCAGCCATTAATTTATTAGAAATCAAGCCCGAAGAAGCAAGGTATTTTGTTTTTACTGATTCGATCCAAAACCGCGCATATAACGCTGGAGTTGGAAATATTAAGATTTTGATGAAAAATAACGACATTGTTGATATTGCAAAGGCATCTGATTTGTCTAATCTCGAGTCGCTCCAGAAAACTGTAGAAAAATATATCCTCTGTTACCCCAGAGGGATTTAAGGTTATTTAACAAAATATTTAACTTTTAGTGCCGTTTTAAGTCTTATTATTGTGTAAATATACACCCTTTAACCTGAGCAGGTTTTTTTGTTCATATCAATTTAACATATACCTTTGTACGATGCAATTTACTGCCACGCAGATAAGTCAGTTTCTAAACGGTTCCATTGATGGTAACCCTGATGTAGCCGTTACCGAACTTTCTAAAATAGAAGACGGAAAGGAAGGCTCTTTGTCTTTTCTTTCGAACCCTAAGTACGAAAACTTCTTGTATTCTACTCAGGCATCAGTCGTTATCGTATCAAAGGATTTCGCCCCTACGCAACCATACACCAGTACATTAATACGTGTAGAAAATCCATATAGCGCTTTTACAATCTTGTTGGATAAATATAATGAAGCTGTTAACGCCCAGACTGCACAATCCGGAATTGATAAACTCGCATTTATTCACCCCACAGCGAAAATTGGCAAAAACGTGTTTATAGATGCTTTTGCCTATGTGGCCGAAAACGTAGAAATTGCAGATGGCTGTAAAATAAATGCGCAAACCTTTATTGGCGCAAATTCTAAAGTTGGCGAAAGCAGCACTTTTTTCCCTGGTGTAAAAATTTATCACAATTCGGTAATCGGCAGCAGGGTTGTTATTCATTCCAATACCGTTATCGGAAGCGATGGTTTTGGTTTTGCCCCACAAAAAGACGGCACTTACAATAAAATCCCTCAGATTGGAAACGTTATAATCGAAGATGACGTAGAAATCGGTGCAAATACAACTGTAGATCGTGCAACAATGGGATCAACAATTGTAAAGAAAGGTGCAAAAATCGACAATCTGATACAGATTGCACACAATGTAGAGATTGGCGAGAATACGGTTTTAGCCGCGCAGTCAGGTATATCAGGAAGTACAAAAATTGGCCCCAACAGTGTTGTTGGCGGACAAGTTGGTATAGCAGGGCACTTAACATTAGCTAAGGGCACTCAGATTGGTGCCCAGGCCGGAATCAATTTTAATATTACAGAAGAAAATAAACAATGGCATGGCAGTCCGGCGCAACCTTTGCGCAACTGGATGCGTGCCTCAGTAATTTTCAAACATCTTCCAGATGTAGAAAAAAGAATAAATGCGCTCGAACAGGAATTGAAAAAGCTCACAGCTGAACTGGAAAAGAATACAATACACAATGAACGTTAGACAAAAAACGATTAAACAAGAAATATCAGCATCTGGTGTTGGTTTACACACAGGCGCTAATGTTACTTTAACATTTTGCCCGGCTCCCGAAAATCATGGCTTTAAATTTCAGCGTATTGATTTAGACGGCCACCCGATTATTGAAGCCGATGCAGATAACGTTACAGACACTTCAAGGGGCACCACGCTTACCCAAAATGGCGCCAGCGTAAGTACCGTAGAGCATGTAATGGCATCTTTGATTGGTATGGACCTCGATAACGTACTCATTAAACTTGACGGACCGGAAACACCAATTATGGACGGGAGCTCTATCCAGTTTGTTGATTTACTGGAAGAGGTAGGTACAGTAGAGCAAAACGCAGATCGCGAGTACTTTACTATTCCCCACAACATTACCTATACCGAAGAAGATAGAAAAGTAGAAATTGTGGCGATGCCGTTAGATGATTATCGTTTTACGTGTATGATCGATTACAATTCTCCTGTTCTGGGCAGCCAGCACGCTGGCATTAATACCATTGCAGAGTTTAAGAAAGAAATTGCTTCTTGCCGTACTTTCTGTTTTTTACACGAATTGGAATACCAGCTATCGCACAATTTAATTAAAGGTGGAGATTTAAATAACGCTATTGTAATTGTAGATAAAGAGGTTACGAAAGATGAACTGAGCCATTTGGCCAAATTATTTAACCGTAAAGATATCGATGTTGCCCCACAAGGGATTTTGAACAACATGGAACTGCGTTATCAAAACGAGCCCGCCCGTCATAAACTATTAGATATGATTGGCGATTTAGCTTTGGTTGGAATGCATTTAAAAGGCCATATTATGGCTGCCCGCCCAGGCCATGCAGCCAACGTTGCCTTCGCAAAAAAGATTAAAGCCGCAATTAAAAAAGAAAAAAACAAAAAAATACAAAAGGTGTACGATCCAAGTGCAAAACCATTACTTGACGTTGTTCAGATTATGGATATTTTGCCTCACCGCCAACCGTTTTTATTCGTCGATAAAATATTAGAACTTTCTAAAAATCACGTAGTGGGTGTTAAAAACGTAACCATGAACGAAGAATTTTTTAGAGGTCACTTTCCTGGTGCACCGGTTTTTCCTGGTGTAATCCAAATTGAGGCTATGGCTCAAGTTGGTGGCATTTTAGTGTTAAGTACCGTACCAGATCCCAGAAATTATTTAACCTATTTCTTAAAAATAGATAACGTACGTTTTAGGGCCCAGGTTCTTCCTGGAGATACTATTGTTTTCCGCTGCGATTTACTTGAACCGATCAGAAGGGGCATTGCCCAGATGAAAGGCGTAGGCATGGTTGGCGAAAAAATCGTTGTCGAAGCCGAAATGATGGCTCAAATTTCAAAAGTTAAACAAGCAGAACCCACCCAATAATGATACAACCTTTAGCATACATACATCCTCAGGCAAAGATTGCCGAAAACGTGGTAATCGAACCTTTTGTAGTGATACATAAAGACGTTGTAATTGGTGAGGGAACCTGGATCGGATCGAACGTTACCATTATGGATGGTGCACGTATTGGTAAAAACTGCCGCATCTTTCCTGGTGCCGTTATTTCTGGCGAACCGCAGGATTTAAAATTTGCCGGCGAAGTTACCACTGCAGAAATTGGCGACAATACAACTATCCGCGAATGTGTAACCATTAACCGTGGTACAAAAGATAAATGGAAAACGACTATCGGTAGCAATTGTTTAATTCAGGCATACTCTCACATCGCGCACGACTGTGAAGTTGGCAACAACTGTATTTTCTCGAACAGTACTACTTTGGCTGGCCACATTACTATTGGCAACAATGTAGTTTTGGCAGGTTTGGTTGCGATACATCAATTTGTTAAAGTGGGCTCTTATGCTTTCGTAACCGGAGGTTCATTGGTGCGTAAAGATGTTCCCCCTTATGTAAAAGCAGCACGTGAACCACTTTCCTATGCAGGCATTAACTCTGTGGGTTTGCGCAGAAGAGGTTTTACCAACGAGCAGATTGATGAAATCCAGGAAATTTACCGTGTACTTTTCGTAAAACACAATAATGTAACTAAAGCTTTAGACATGATCGAAGCCGAATTTAAACCTACTGAAATCCGTGATGAAATTGTAGATTTTATCCGTAATTCTAACCGTGGGGTAATGAAGGGCTTCGGAATGGGAAGCTAATTAAGGTTAAAGGCTGAATGGTTTAAGGTGGAGGATAAAACCCATTGCCTTAACCAAACTCAAATAAATATTCATGATTGATTTAACACTAATCAGAACCGATTCAGACAATGCCGATTTTAGGACTTTGGTGGCTTTATTGGATCGGGATTTAGCTGTTAGAGATGGTGATGATCATACCTTTTATGCGCAGTTTAACAAGGTTGATACCATTAAAGAGGTTGTTATAGCTTATCAAAATGGAGCCCCTGTTGGCTGTGGCGCCATAAAGCCTTTTTCAGCAACAGAAGCCGAAGTTAAAAGAATGTTTGTACATCCAGATTATAGGAAGCAAGGCATAGCTGCTAAAGTTTTAAATGAATTAGAAACCTGGGCTACTAAACTCGGTTTTACTGCATGTGTTTTAGAAACGGGCAAGAAACAGCCGGAAGCCATTGCACTTTATCAAAAAGCGGGTTACCACTTTATACCCAATTACGGACAATATATCGGCGTTGATAACAGCGTTTGTATGACTAAACCGCTTATCGCCAAACCCTAAACGCCCTGCTGAAAATGAATATCTCTTTAAATAGTGTTGGCAGAAGGTTTAATAAGGAATGGATTTTTAGAAATTTAAGTACGGAGTTCACCTCTGGCAATAGTTATGCAATACTCGGGCCCAACGGATCTGGTAAATCAACACTATTAAGTGTTTTAACAGGCAGTCTATCTCCCTCTGAAGGAGAAATTTCATTCTCAGATACCAAAGAAATTCCTGTAGAAAATATCTACAGTTACATCAGTCTGGCTGCGCCGTATCTCGAACTGGTTGAAACATTTACCTTAAAAGAGAGCATCGATTTCCATTTTAAATTCAAAAATTTTGCTCCGGGACTCGATTCAAAAAAGCTGATCACCATACTGGGATTAGAAAAAGCAGCGAACAAAGAAATCAAGTACTTTTCATCGGGAATGAAGCAAAGAACAAAACTAGCTTTGGCATGTTGTACCGATACACCAATTTTATTTTTAGACGAACCAACGAGCAATTTAGACGTTCAGGGAATAAATTGGTACCGCGAACTGATCGAAAATTTTGGAAAGGACCGCCTAACAATAATTGGCTCTAATCAAATACAAGAATACGATTTTTGCACAAATCAGATACAAATATCAGATTATAAGGAAGTTATGTAAAAATAACCCTCCTTACAAAACGTCTGTTTTGTCATACATTTGTATTAAAAATAAATTTTTCTAAAAATATTTTGTGATTCACAAATTGTTCGTACCTTTGCACCACCAAAAAGAGAAACAATTATTTAATTTATCTCTTGAAGTAAAAGATCATATTTTCCGCATTTCGGAATCAAAATATAGCCGTAAAAGGCAAAGAGTTTTTCATAGTTTAGTTTGAGGTTTAGGTTGATTATGCCTTTGGAGTGGTTCCCAAAGGCATTTCTTTTATACAGAGGTTTTTTAAGGGTTAACGTTCACTAAAAACAATCATCCGCGTATGCTTTCAGACCAATTAACTAACGACTATCGAACCAATGAAACACAGATTTTCCTTTCCAAATCATCATTCCTTTTTTTTAACTTTGGTGCTCAAAAATTAACAAAACTAGATTTCAAGATAGAATGGCAAAGGCATCAGAAGTAAAAAGCGGAAATGTACTTCGTTTTAACGGAGAGTTGGTGAGTGTAGAAGAGTATATCCATCGTACTCCAGGAAATTTAAGGGCTTTTTATCAGGCCCGCATGCGTAACGTAAAAACCGGCAAAATTGTAGAATACCGTTTCCGTACCGATGAAGAGGTGACCATTTGCCGTGTAGAAACCAACGACTATCAATATCTTTATGAAGATGGCGATTATTTAGTAGTGATGGACAACAATACTTTTGAGCAGTACAATATCCCCAAGTTGCTGTTCGGAAACTCCATTAAGTTTTTAAAGGAGGGCATGAATGTAACCATCGCTTTTGAAAGTGATGAACCGATTGTTGCCCAGCTCCCTAATAGTGTGGAGTTAGAAATTACCTACTCCGAGCCAGCTGTGAAAGGCGATACCTCTACCAGTGCACAAAAATATGCCACTGTAGAAACAGGTGCAGAAATTAGGGTGCCTTTGTTTATTAACCAAGGCGATAAGGTGAAGGTTGACACCAAAACCGGCGAATATATGGAGCGGGTAAAATAGCATAAGTGGCTTCTAAATTTCCTTAAACCCTAAGCCTTATACCTTAAACCTTTATAGGTTTTTATCAAAATAATTTTACCTTTGCCGTCACGAAAAACTGAAATATAAATCCAATTTAGGATAACACAATATGGCAAAAGCATCAGAAATTAAAACAGGTAACATTCTTCGCATAAACAACGAGCTGGTTACTGTTGACGAATGGAATCACCGTACACCAGGAAAAGGTGGCGCATTTTACACAGGTAAATTCCGTAACATCAAATCGGGAAGAATTGTTGAAGCGCGTATGAATACCGACGAGGCTGTAGAAATCTGCCGCGTTGAAACCAACGATTATCAATATTTATACGAAGAAGGTGATTATCTGGTAGTAATGGACAATAACAGCTACGAGCAGTTTAATGTAGAGAAAGCTTTATTTGGTTCGGCTATTAAATTCTTAAAAGAAGGCATGAACATTATTGTTTCAATGGAAAGCGAAGAAGCAATTATGGCTCAATTGCCAAACTTTGCTGAATTCGAAATCACCTATTCGGAGCCAGCTGTTAAAGGCGATACTTCTACAAACGCATTAAAAGCTGCAACATTAGAAAACGGTGTTGAGGTAAAAGTTCCGATGTTTGTAAACCAAGGAGACAAAATTAAAATCGATACCCGTACCGGCGAATACGTTGAGCGTGTAAAATAATTCAATTAAAATATATGAAAGCCTCTGAAGTAACCTCTTCAGGGGCTTTTGGTTTTATGGGCCTGTAAGGTTTCGAAAACCTTGCAGGCCTGTTGGAATACAAAAACAACCCGCTTCGCTCTCTTGTTATAAAAAACATAAATTTGAATACTATGTTAAAAGCCGAAATCAGAAAGCAAGCGCTAAAGGAAAGATTATTGCTGAACAATGCAGAATACGAAAGCCTATGCGAAGCCCTCTTAGACAAGTTTAAAACGCTCGATTTTAGCCAAATCAAAACCCTCCATATCTTTTTGCCCATTACCGAAAAAAAAGAGCCCAATACTTTTTTACTGATCGAATGGCTTAATAAAAATCACCCAGAAATTAAAATCATTGTACCTAAAGCCGATTTTGAAACCGCTTTAATGACCAATCACGAATATTTAGGCATAGGCGATTTAAAGAAAAACCTTTATAATATCCTGGAACCACAAAAAGGAAGCTTACACGAGGGCGAGGTAGATCTTGTTGTTATTCCACTTTTAGCTTTCGACAAACAGGGTTATCGGGTGGGTTATGGCAAGGGCTTTTACGATCGTTTTTTACAGGGCATAAATGCTCAAAAAATAGGCTTATCTTTGTCCCCTGTTATTGAAAAAATCGAAGATGTAAATGAACACGACATCAAGTTGGATTTTTGCATTACGCCAACAAAAATTATAAAATTTTAAGCTTAACAGCATGCCACAGGAAATCGTTATAAAAACCGAAAAACAATACGAAGACAATATGATTGCGGTATTCGAGTTACAGGAAAAAGAAGAATTAACGGCCGAAGACCTAAAACAGATCGAACTGATGTTGAAGGCTGGAGAAAAATACGAAGCGGAGCACTTGTAAGGGCTCATTAGTTCAGTGGTCATTAGTTTTTTGGTCTGGTTGCTTCATAAAAAAGTCTGCACCCTTTCCCGATTTTTCGTCATCTTTACTGGAATGCAGTATAATGGAGAGATCTAAATCAAAAGTACGCTCAATTACGGCTTTGGCGGACAACTCAACACAGGGATACTCCGTGTTTTCCATGAATACGTGCCTTAACCTAAGAACTATAGCCTTTAACAAAATCACTCACCAAATAGGCAACTAGTTTAGACGTTAGTTTACTTACCCTCCCATCCAACATTCGGGTTGCCCCTTCGCTTAGATGCAAATAAGAAAATTGCTTTGCACTAGTCAAAATTAACTTTCTAATATCGTTAACTGCGAAACCAGATGGTGTTTCGGCACTGGAAAGTACATTTTGAACGCAGTCCAAATCGATTTCCAGGCCCGCAACCGAACCTATTTCATTCACGATGTCAGGAACGTTAGCGCCAGTTAAAATATCGTCAAAAAACACAGCCTTAAGCTTTGGATTTGTATCTATTTGATTTAAAATGGCTTCATTATTATAGTTTTGGTGCAAGCCGTACATGAAATAACTATTCAGGTAGTTTTCTTTTAGCGCATAAGAAAATCCGTTCCCGCTATGCCTACCTTCCAGTTCTCTTAAATCAGCATGTGCATCCACATTTAAAACTGCTATTGAGCTTTTATGTGCCAAAGAAGTACCCTTAATTATTGGGTAAGCATTATTATGGCCACCACCAATCGCAATAGGTATTTTGCCTGCAGCGACAATTTTTTCAATTACGGGATAAACCAGCCCATCAATCTGTGCTACTTTGTTTCTTAAACCCACTAAGGAAGAATCTTCGGGCTCATCGATTTCGAAATGGCCTAAAACCAAAACCTCCTCACCGTTTAAAAAGCGATTGCTCTGGATATTTAAAAAAGCCACCAAACTTGGCCTCCACATGGAGGCTGCACCTGCAATGCCTAAGTTTGCGCGTACGCCTATATCTTCTGGAATGCCTAATAGTACAAATTTAGAACTGCTGGCTTTTAATCCTTCTACCGAAATTCCATCACTTGATGAAGCTCCCTCATCTTGCTGATATACATTAACCCTTTCGCCCAGTTTGATTTCGCCATCACGAGTGATGGTTAAATGATCGATGTCGCCCTGCGAATATATTTTAAGGTTATCCATTATAAATTTCACCGTTTAAAATAACTGTCTCTATCTGCGTTTCACCAAAACTATACGGCAAATAGGCAATTGAAGGCATCGGTTTGGTTATAAACAGGTTCGCTTTTTTACCAACGGTAATGCTTCCATAATCTTCACTCATCTCCATTGCTGCCGCACCGTTTAATGTTGCAGCATTTATCGCCTGTTCAGGGAGCATCTTCATTTTAATACATGCAAGTGACACCACAAAATTCATGTTTCCTGAAGGTGTTGAACCAGGATTGTAATCGGTAGCTAAAGCAATCGGCAAATCGGCTTTAATAAAGCTTTTGGCATCAGCAAAAGGAATACCCAGATAAAACGAACAAGAAGGGAGTAATGTTACAATGGTATCAGCATTTCTTAATGTTCGGATCGTTTCTTCATCGCTTTCTTCAAGGTGATCAACTGAAATGGCTCTATTTTGCACAGCAACCTCTACTGCCCCAGAAACAGAAAGCTGATTGGCATGTACTTTTGGTTTTAGCCCATATTTTGCACCCGCCTTTAATACCTTATCGGTTTCTTCGACAGAGAAAAACCCTTTTTCGCAAAAAACATCAATATAATCAGCCAATTTTTCTTCTGCTATTTGAGGCAGCATTTCATTAATAATTAGATCGATGTAACCTTGATGGTTGTTTTTAAATTCGGCTGGATAAGCGTGGGCAGCTAAGAAGGTTGCTTTTATCGGGATCGGGAACTGATCTTTTAGCCTGCGGATTACCCTGAGCATTTTGATTTCACTCTCTGTGGTTAATCCATATCCGCTTTTAATTTCAACGGCCCCTGCTCCCTGAAGGATCATTTGCTTTAATCTCACAGATGCACTTTCAAACAATTCATCTTCCGAAGCTTTCTGGAGTTTATTAGCCGAATTTAGAATCCCCCCTCCTGCCGCAGCAATTTCTTCGTAGCTTTTGCCTTGGATTTTCATTGCAAATTCTTCCTCGCGCGAAGCAGCAAAAACAATGTGTGTATGGCTATCGCACCATGAAGGGAAAATATACCTGCCCTTTGCCGAGACTTGAGATGGGAGACTTGAGATGTGAGACGGGATCGAATCCATCTTACCAAAATCTTTGATCAGACTACCTTCGATTAACAGCCAGGCATTTTCAAGAACAGGTAACGAATCTAATTCACCGCCAAGCAGCACTAATTTATCTTTGGAATGTAAGCCTACGAGGCCTTTTATATTTGTGATTAGCATTGGTTAGATTGAAGGTTAATTGTTTAAACTGTTTAAATTGGTTAATCGGGTTTTGATTACAGTTAACCGATTTAAAATTAACCAGTTAACCAAATACTTAATCGATCTCTAAAAGAACCGGACAATGATCTGAATGTATCGCGTCGGGTAAGATTCTAACATTTTTCAATCGGCTCTCCATAGGCCTGGTAGCTAAATGGTAATCGATCCGCCAACCCAAATTCTTGCCTCTCGAACCGGCACGGTAGCTCCACCAGGTATAATGGTGTGGGTCTTTATTGAAATGACGGAAAGTATCGATGAAACCATTATCCAAAAATAACTGCATCCATTCCCGTTCTTCTGGTAAAAAGCCCGATGAATTGGCGTTTGATTTTGGGTTATGAATATCAATGGCTGTATGACAGATATTGTAATCGCCACTTACAATTAAATTTGGGGTCTCTTTGCGCAGTTCGCCAATATACACATCAAAAAACCGCATAAATTCGTACTTTTTAACCTGACGTTCATCTCCGCTTGAGCCCGACGGCATATAGAGGCTCATTAGAGAAAAATCATTAAAATCGGCCCTTAAAATCCTGCCTTCTTTATCTATCCATTCTTCACCACAGCCAAATTCGACATGATTGGGTTTGATTCTAGTTAGAATTGCCACACCACTATATCCTTTTTTTTCGGCAGGGAACCAATAATGATGGTAGCCAAGCTGCTCAATGAGCGCAATAATTTCTGGAATCTGCAATGGCAAGGCCTTTACTTCTTGCAGGCAGACCATATCAGCATCTGTAGCTTGTAGCCAGCCAAAAAAGTTTTTGGTACTTGCCGCCCTAATCCCATTAACGTTATAGGAGATAATCTTCATTCAATAAATTTCAATTGTTGTGGGCGGTAAATTTAGAAATTAATTGAATAAATGCTTAGTAATTCAATTAATGATATGTATTAGCAACCGTTATCCCGACTGGAACGCAGTGGAATGGAGAGATCTGCCTCGATAGATTAGCTTCGCTGAGCACTTCGTGGTTCTCGACTGCGCTGTACTCCGCTCGAAATGACGATAATTCGGGGTCAACAAAAATTACCTAAGACCCCATAACCATTTTCTCTTTCAAGGTATTTTGAAAAAGTTGTTTCTCTAGCTTTTTTACTTCCCGCCTTTTCAAAATCGTAATTTCCATTTTTACATCCTGTTTCGGGCGGTTATTTTTATCCGTTGCCAGAACGGCTATTTTATCAACCATATCTAAACCAACCACTATTTCGCCATAAACGGTATAGTTTCTATCCAAATGAGGCGTACCACCTATGGTTTTATATACTTCACGCTGCCACTCGGGAATTTTGAATTTCAGGCGTTTTTCTTCAACATTATCCAATTGCTGGTCGGTAAAAACTTTTCCCTGAACCAGGTAAAACTGGCTACCGCTCGATGCTTTGGCCGGATTAACATCATCACCTTCCCTGGCAGCAGCCAAAACGCCCTTTTTGTGGAACAAGCTATCATTAAACTCTGCCGGGATGGTATATTTGGGACCACCCTCGCCCAACAAGGAGTCTGGCTTGGCATTTTTAGAATCGGGATCACCACCCTGAATCATAAAATCTTTAATCACCCTGTGAAATAAAACTCCGTTGTAATATCCCGATTTGGTTAACTTCAAAAAGTTATCGCGATGTAAAGGGGTTTGGTTATATAGCCTAACGATGCATTCTCCAAATTCGGTTTTAATGCGTACATATTGATTTTTAGGCTTTGCAGCAAAGGCCGAAAGTATCGAAAAGGTGCAGAGGAATAATAATATTTTCTTCATTTAATTGGTGTTTAAGGCTAAAGTAAGCTAAAAAATGAAATTCAATAAATATTTACTGGCATTATTCGATATTTTTTCCTTTACCTTTGTATTAATGAAGTTAAAACAAAAAATAGCACTTTCTTTGGCTGTATTCTATGCAGTTAGTGTTATGGGTTTGGCTTTAAGTCTTCATTTTTGTGGGGGCAAATTAGAAAACGTTAAACTTTTTAGCAATGAGGTTTCATGCAAATTCTGCAAAGACATTCCCGCCGAAAAGAAAGATGATGGTTGCTGCAAAAATACCCAGGTAACCGTAAAAGTTAAAGATAGTCACCAAACAGCGGCACAGGTACAAATGCCAAAGTTATTTTCTATCCAGCTTTTTCTTCATCCCCCTGTTTTAGAATTTCTGACTAACATTACGCCGAAGTTTTTCAGTAAAATTTCGGATAAAGCCCCGCCACTTTCCTCGCGGATTGCCCTGCATATTTTCAATTGTATTTTTAGGAATTAGGATTTTAAACACCGTCTCGTCAATGCATGGTTTTGCATTTCGACAGGCTCAATGTGACATTTTCTTAAATTCTAATTCAAAAAAATCATGAAAGCAATAAAAATATTCAGCATCATTATGCTGTTCTTCGCCGTTAAGGTTTCGGCACAACAAATATCTTCAGCAGATTTACAGGTAACAGGATTAACCTGCTCAATGTGCTCAAATGCAACACAAAAGTCGTTAGAGACGTTAAACTTTATCAGTAGTGTAAAACCCGATTTAAACAAAAACATTTTTGTACTAACTTTTAAGAAAGATGCCAATATTAACCTTGATCTGGTTCGCAAAAAGGTTCAGGATGCTGGTTTTTCAGTTGGTGGCTTAACCGCAAGTTTCAATTTTAATCAGGTAAAAATAGATGATAAAGGTCAGGCTGTTGTTGATGGCAATGTGTACCGTTTTGTAAATGCCAAAAGCAAAACACTTAATGGAACTATAAAAGCCAGTGTGGTAGACAAAAATTTCATCTCAGGTTCAGCATTTAAAAAGCAAGCAACAACCACTAATTCTGATGCTTACGCGAGTGGTACTGGCGTAGTTAACGGAAAAAAAACACGTATTTACCATTTAGTTCTTTCTTAAGATGAAAAGGATATTCGTATTGGCGCTGGTGATTATCGGCGCCTATACCAATGGTTTTGCACAAGAACTCTATGTATTTACCGAGCCTGCCAGTAATATGCCAACCAAATCGATTGGTGTAAGAATTACGAACGAAGGCATGTTCAACAATCCTGATTTTGTAAGCAGAACTATTCCAGAAGTGATGATCGGTTTTAATAAGAACCTGATGATGCATGCTCAAGGTTTTATGTCTGATATGGACGGAAAATACCGTTTAGAAGGCGGGAGTCTTTATGCCAAGTATCGGTTTTTATCACTAGATGAAGCACATAGCCACTTTAGGGCAGCAGTTTTTGGGAGGGTAAGCACCAGCAAAAGGCCAACCTACACCAGAGACATTAACCTCGAAGGTGATAATAGCGGGATACAGAGTGGATTAATTTTCACGCAACTTTTGCACAAACTGGCGCTATCAACCACTTTGGGTTATGCACATGCTTTCGAAAACAGTGAAAGGCAAATTACCGGAATGCCGCAGCCAAAAAATATGTTATCCTATAGCTTATCATCGGGTTACCTGGTTTTGCCGGTGGTTTACAAGGATTACAAGCAGCCAAACTTTAATGTATATTTAGAATTATTGGGCAAAACAGATCCAAGTAGCGGTCAATCTTACTTGGATATAGCACCAGCCATACAGATGATTTTGAATAGCACAACCCGCATCGATTTGGGTTATCGTTTTCAGGCAACTGGGAATATGGACAACCGGTATACCAAAAACATGTACCTGCTTAGGGCAGAATTTAATTTCTTTAACATTTTAAAATAATATATAAACAAATGAAACCATCATGGTTCTCATATTAAACTGAACATAAACCATGATCGCTTCATCACCATTAAAAACAATATAAAAAAGATGAAAAAAATATTAGGATTAGTTGCTATCATGACTATTGCAACAACAGCTTTCACTTATGCACAAGGCAAAACAGATGTAGCCTTAAACCAGGCATTAACAGCTTATTATGATGTAAAAAATGCATTAGCAACAGATAAAAAAGACTTAGCCATCGAAAAAGTAAAGGTTTTATCAGCAAAAGTAAATGCGGTTAACCATAAAGATTTACCTGCCGATCAGCATAAAATATTTATGGAACAGGCAGCTATCATTAAAAGTAAAGCCGCTCAACTTGCA
>Ga0182006_1000483_pt1 | contig 31208 bp, 23 predicted proteins | sample Sormic07211104_1_FD_123022 | JGI IMG/M metagenome (GOLD analysis project Ga0182006, IMG submission 123022) | Rhizosphere microbial communities from Sorghum bicolor, Mead, Nebraska, USA - 072115-104_1 MetaG | ecosystem: Host-associated > Plants > Roots > Rhizosphere | place: USA: Nebraska...
AATCCTTTAAGACAATTGGCTGCCCTGTGGGCAAATTTCCAGGTTGCTATGGCAGGTTGGGATAGAATTTCTCAAATACTTTCGCTGGAAAGCGACTTACAGCAGGTAAAAGCAGAAACAGCAGAGCCGGGAGCTGCGTTGCTCGAATTCAGAAATGTGCATTTCTCTTATGATCAAAGTCAGGAAATTCTGCACAACATCAGTTTTAAACTGGAACGTGGTAAAACTTATGCTTTAATTGGACCTACTGGTGGAGGTAAGACCACTACAGCTTCTTTGATTGCACGTTTGTATGATGCAACTAAGGGTATGGTATTGTTAAATGGAAGAGATATCCGTTCTTTTACACCAGAGGAGCGGACACAGAAAATCGGATTTATTTTACAGGAACCTTTCTTGTTTTCAGGAACAGTAAGAGACAATATTCTTTATGGGAACAGCCATTATAAAGACTATTCTAATGCGCAACTGGAGGAAGTGATCCATGCTTCTAATCTGGAAGAGTTGCTGGCTATTTTTGATGAAGGACTGGAAACAAAAATTATTTCGGGTTCGGATAGCATTAGCCTTGGGCAAAAACAGCTGATTGCCTTTATGAGAGCTGTCCTAAGGAAACCCGAATTGCTGATCCTGGATGAGGCGACCGCAAATATTGATACCATCACAGAGAAATTACTGAGTAATATCTTGAAAAAACTTCCTAAAGAAACAACTCAGGTCATCATTGCTCACCGGTTGAACACCATAGAAAATGCAGATGAGATCTTTTTTGTCAATTCAGGGGAAGTGACCCGTGCAGGTACGCTTAGCCATGCTATGGACATGCTGCTGGGGCATAAAAGAGTGAGTTAGAAAACAGAAAGGCCATTAAGAATCTACAAGCTCTTAATGGCCTTAATTTATATTAGGCTGTTGGTCTGCAAAGGTGTTTTTTCAAGTGTATTTGCAGTTTGGTATAAAGCTCTGGGAATATGGAAGCAACCTTTCCACTTTCCGCCTTTTAGTGGCAGCAGTACCTCCCCCTGACGATTCAAGTAACCGAACCATTCTCCGCCATTTTCTTTATCTCTGAATTTATTCCAGGTATAGTGATGGAGTTTTTCAAACCAGGAGCGGCATTCTTCCTTACCGGTTAAATGATAGCCTTTAGCCATACAAACCAGAGCTTCAACATGGACCCACCAAAGCTTTTGATCCCATTCCAATTGTTGTACAGGATGGTTTTTAGCGTCCATAAAATAGAAAATTCCGCCATATTCTTTATCCCATCCATATTCCAGAGCGCGAAAGGCAATTTTTAAGGCTTTTTCAATCAGTTTTTTATCGTTTAATCTTACCCCCAGGTCCATAATGAACCACATGGCTTCTATCGTATGACCAGGATTGATACTTCGACCTTCGTAAGAATCCGAGAAACTTCCATCTGGTGCCACATTTTCAAGGATCAGTCCGGAATCTTTTTGATAAAAGACTTCCATTACTTCATAGATCACTTCATCAATCAATTCACTGATGATTTTCTGATCCAACAGATGTTCAATTTCAAGGGAAAGATTACAAAGGATCATAGGAAGTGCAAAGTTTTTTAGTGGCCTGGTATCTGGGAAAGCTTTGCTGTATTTGCCCTTTGGATTTTCCCTTCTTTTCAGAATATTGAAGAAGGTATCTCTGGCGATCTGAGCGTATTCATCCTGATGACTGATTTTGTACAAGGCTCCAAAACCCATAGAGGCGAAGCAATCGGAGAAAATATTGTAGGGTTGAATTAATGGCTGACCTGCTTTGTTAAATGAAAAATACCAATTCCCATCTTTATCCCGGCCGTGTTTTTTCATGAAATCTGCCCCATGTTCCGCAATTTGAAGCCATTCTGCATTTGCTCCTAATTTATCATAAAGCATGGCGTAAGTCCAGATTTGTCTGCCTTGCAACCAGCAAAATTTATCTGTATCGTAGACATTTCCGAACTGGTCAAGACAGGTAAAGTAACCACCATGTTCGCGGTCTATAGAATTTTTACTCCAGAAGGGGATAATGTTGTTTAATAGTTCGTCTTTATAGGTTTTACTGTAATTGTTCATTTATGTATGTGAAATTATAGGGTTTTGATGTACTCCTGGTAACGGTTGTAGAGGTGGTGTGCTTGGATATAAGCGGATTGTGGGCTCATAAAGTGGGAGAATTCAAAAGTAATGGCTTTGTCGTAACCTGATTTGCGGGCTGCTTCCAGCTTCAGTCTGAGCTTTTCAAATTTGATTGGCAAAAATTTAATGGGCATGTCCCGGTCAAAACTTTCGGCATTGGTCCAGCATTGCAGACCGAACTGATCGGCCATTTTTTTATTGACTTCAAAAAAATCGCTAAGCTCATGGTAATCTACGTGCCCGTCCTGGAAAGCTACAGCATCAATAGAACCTTTTAAGCCGGCAAAGATTTCTGACCATTCCAGTTCATGGATTTTCAGAGATACTGCATCCTCCTTGGTTAATCCGGAAGAAGAAGCAAGGATGGCCTTCTTACCGTCTATCCAGGGCGAGATCAGAGTAGGTAAGCCGCTGCTTACCCCTTTACACTGGAGTCCGAGGGTATTGAAGGCTTCTGTAGCTCCTTTCGTCTTCCTGCTGATCTCCATGCTCAGGTACCAGCCGCCAAAACTTTTGTGGTGGCCATATCTCTGCCAGACTTCATCAATCACATAACGGTTGGCATCAATCTCCTGACCCAGGTTTCCACTGTCCCAGTAATGGCCACTGTCGTAAAGGCCAAAGTAAAACCGCATACCATGAAGGTCTGCAAGTTCGAGGAAGAGCTCTACCAGGTCTATCGGTGGGGCGTAACAGCCAAAACGCTGCTGAAGGTATGCTGAAGGATAAGTAATAAATCTCCGGTAGCCGCTGCGGATCAGGATAACGGTATCTATTCCTGCCGCTTTCATATGTTTAAAATCCTGTTCCCATTCGTTCCTTCCCCAGTTTTGGTGGGGGATATCATGGGATATTTCGTCTATAAATGTTCCGGTAATCTTCATAAGTATTTCTGACTTTTTAAATAAGTAACCCAATCTATATAAGCACTGGCTTTCAGATGTACGCCATCGGGGGTAATGTCTTTTCTTAATTTACCGGCTTCATCTTGAAAAATCGGACAGATATTTATATAAGTAACCTGTTCTTCTAAGGCCATCGCTTTAATCTTCTCGTTCAGTAATGGAACCAATTTGTTTCGTTCCTTTGTGTACGGCTCTTTGGTCATTTCTTCATTGATGGGCAAAGCGCTTTCGATATAGATCTTTGTTTTCGGAGATTTCAGCTTAATTAACCGGATGATTCTTCTGTAGTTGTTTACGCTGACCTCATTGGGCAGCTTTCGGAACAAGTCATTAATACCATCCATTAAAAAGATGGCCTTTGGTTTTGCCGCCAGAATTCGATCCATCCTGGCTAAAATGCCAAAGGAATTATCTCCCCCAACACCCCTGTTGATGATGGGATAAGGTGAATCTGATAATATCTCCTGCCATTCACCACGTTCTGTAATGCTGTTTCCCAAAAAGACTATGGCATTTTTCGGGATAGACATTTTATCAAAATATTCAACTCTTTGCTGATAATAGCTATTGACATAATTACTATCAATCTTAACCGTTTGCTGCGCTGCTGCATTTGCGGCGCAGATAACCACCATGCCAAGGATTAAACTGCTATATTTTGCCTCTTTTATCATAATACATGTTCTTTCTTTAAATAATCTGCCCACAGGATATATGCTGCGGATTTAAGATGTAATCCATCCATACTCAATTCTTTTTTTAAAGCTCCTTTTTCATCGGCAAAGACCGCATGCAGATCTATGTAGTGCACTTTGTAAGTAACGCACAGCACTTTCAACCCTTCATTTAAGGCCAGGATTTTGGAATTAGAAAGTTTTTCGTACGACTTTGGCAGCATCGGAATATTTACGGGCAGTACACTCTGAAAATAAACTTGCGTCGCAGGCGACTCTGCTTTAATTTTTTTAATCATACGAAGGTAGTTGGCCAGGATAGCCTCATTTGGTGTACCTCTTTTCATGTCATTAATACCAGACAACAGAAAGATTTTTACTGGTTTTGAGGCTAAAACTTCATCTAAACGGGCGAGGATACCATAAGTCACATCGCCGCTGATCCCCCTGTTGATGACATGTTTGTTCGGAATCAATTCCTGCCATTTTCCCCCTTCTGTAATGCTATTTCCTACGAAAACGATCTCTTTCTTCTGATTAGGCATCTTTTTGAAAAAATCCAGTCTTTGCAGGTAATGACCATTGGCATAGCTACTGTCTATGGCAATGGTTTCCTGAGCACTCGCATGAAAGGGGCCGGCAAGGAGTAAGAGTCCGGCAAAAAATAATTTGTTCATTTTAAATTTCTTAATACACATTATACCATCATTATACGGCCGCATCCATGGCCGCTTCTTCTGTTAGCGGCATTAGGGGCACAAGCCAGGTGACTATAAAAGCAGGGATTGTAGCGATCAGTACCCAAATAAAAAATTCTTTATAACCAAGATGATCGCTCAGCAAACCACTGATCATTGAGGGGATCATAAAGCCCAGGTTCATCAGCCCGCTGCCAAAAGCATAATGGGCCATCTTGTATTTTCCTGGGGCAATATTTTGCATCATAAACAGGATCAGGCCTACAAAGCCATAACCATAACCAAAATATTCGATAGCTACAGCTGTAGCGATAATGTACAAATCGTGTGGCATGGCCACAGCCAAAAAGGCATAAGCAGCAAAGGGAAGGTTAAAAAAAGCGCATAAAATCAATAGGGTCCTCTTGGTTAAACCCTTATTAGATACATAATAACCGGCCACAATAGAACCCAGTATAAAAGCAATGGATCCAAAAACCCCGTAAAGCAATCCTATTTCAGAAGTACTTAAACCCAGTCCACCGCTCTCCGGTGATGCTTTAAAAAATAAGGGTACAATTTTAATGGCCTGCCCTTCTGCAAAACGGTAGAAAACAATAAAACACAAGCTAAACCAGATGTTTTTCTTTTGGAAAAAGGTAATGATCACATCTTTTAGGGTAACAAAACCTTCTTTAACAGAACCTACCTTTTTTGTTTCTTCGCCCGCCGGTAAAACCCGCATGTTGTACAATCCCAATAAAATCATAATGATCCCGTAGGCGAACATGACAATCATCCAGGCATTTTTAATGCCGATTTCTTTTTCCAGCTGCCCTGCAAAATATACCAGGACACCCCCGGAAAAGACCTTCGCAATATTGTAAAATGCACCTTGCCAGCCAACAAATTTGGCCTGTAACTTAGGGCTCAATTCGTTCAGGTAAACTCCATCTGCTGCTGTATCGTGAGTGGAGCCGCTAAGGGCAATAATGGTTAAAATGGCGATGGAGAAGCTAAAGAAATGACCCATCTGCAAGGTTAATGCCAGCAGACCAAACAATACGCCTGTAAAAATCTGGGTGGTGTAAACGAAGAATTTTTTCGTTTTATACATTTCTAAAAATGGCCCCCATAGCGGTTTGATGGTCCATGGAAACATAATCAGCGAAGTCCAGAAGGCTATTTGTGTATCCGATATGCCCATGTTTTTGTACATAATAGAACTCGCACCCGACAAGGCCACAAAAGGCAAGCCCATGGCAAACCAGGTTGTTGGAATCCAATAAATGGGGCTTATTTTTTTTTGTTTTGACACAACTTATTTGGTTTATAGATGATTTAGATAGACGATTTAAGTTTTCCAGAATAGCTTGGCGCGCGTACAACACAGGGTAATTACCGAAATCACAGCGGTAAAGATCAGTCCCCTTAAGAAACCTCCAGCAGGTAAATGAGTTACACTGTCCAGATAGGTTTCTGCTCCGGTAAGTTTCAGTATCGGGATAAGGAATAAGTTCCCAGCTGTATAAGCTACCATCGGGTTTTTACCATTGTCTCCCAAATACTTAATTGCACTGGAAAAATATCCGAGCTTTTCAAGAATGGTAAAAGATAATAACACCAGAAAGGCCAATCCTGTAGTTACAAAGTAATAGCTGAATGTGGAGACGTCCTTTTTGATCCCACCCTCAAAAGCTTCAAAAAACAGACCCAATATTAAAAGATATAATCCTGCGTTGGCGAATTTCCTGTACAGAGTTTGATCAGCATCCTCTTTCAAAGTTTTTAAGACTTGTAATAACAATACAGCTAAAACAGCGGTAATCCATAAATTTGGGACCAGCCACCTCATGTATAAGCAAAGCACATTGCAGATGAGTAAAAGCCAGCATAGCAGGACAGCACTGAGTAGTTTTGATTTGTCTCCGGCTATTGGATCCTGTACCCGCGCAGCTGTTCTGTTGAGCAACCATTCGCCAGCAAATGTTCCAGGTAATACAATGAACAGGTACTTCAGGTAATACAATTTATACATCCAGGGGACTGGCGACCAGTTAAAAAGCACGCTATTCCAGCTTGCAGTATCTTTGGCTGTTAAGAGCACAGCCATCAATAAAGGTAAAATACCTATCCTGAGTAAGGGTTGATTTCGTGTAAGCCACCAGATCAGTGTTCCGAAAAAGGCCATATTGGCCAGTACAATGATGATGATGTCAGCCGTATTTAAGCTAAAGCCGTTTTTAAAAGGATAAAACCATAAAAATAGAGCGGCCAATACAAATCCGGTAATTTTAATAGTTAGGCTAACCAAGTTATTCTTAATCCCGCTGAAGCGCGCATACATTAAAAACAAGACAAGGAAACAGCCAATAGAAAGAAGGTGCGCTTTCCAATCCGGATTTTCATTCATTACCCAGGCACGTGCATAAAAAGTAAAGAGCGCAAATACGACCAGCAGCACGTAGCGAAGGATGAGTTGTCCTGTGGTTTTGTATACCGATTGTTCGCCAAGTTTCTTTTGTAAGGCCAGGGGGATGGCTGCCCCCATAGTAAACAGGAAAAACGGGAATACTAAGTCAACCCAGGTAATGCCTGGCAGCTCAGGTTTAAAGACATGGTAGGGTGGCGGTACCTGTGCATGGTACATCCATGCCGGTAAAATGCCGAAGGAAATACTGCTTGACAGAACCATCAGCAGTATAGCTAATCCCCTCAATGCATCTAAGGCTTCTTCTCTCTTTTTCATAAATGCTACAGGGCTTCAGTCAGACCTTGTTTCAAGCTGTCCCACCAATTTTTTTCAATGACATGTACGATGTCAAAAACCATGACCCCATCAGATTTTTTACGGCACATTTTTAGTGCTTTTACAAACTGAGCTTCATCTTTTTTGTATTGCTCCACATAAACCCCTGCGTAAACAGGCACTTTGCCTTTCATCAGTTTCATGGCCATTTCTGCAGAACCTTCTACGGTATACCAATCGTCTTTTCCTTTTCCTTGTCCGGCTTCTATACGACTAACGGTATTGACGTCAATGTTCTGAGCTTCCTTCTTGCCGACTTCAAAATAATAGCTCCCAGTCGTATACAGATCTAGTGCTTCGGCATAACCAAAGTTCTTATAGGCTGGTGTGGCCCAGTCAAACTGCTGGGAGGGATCGTAGTCTTTGCTGGCCCAGTTTACACCCACTTCATAGTAGGTTGGATACCAGGAGCCGGTATAATCACCAAATTTAATTTTTGGATATTTGCTTTTTAAAGCGGCTCTGGCGGTGAAAAAGAAATCATGGATCACTTTTGCGCGCCATTCAATCCATTTTTTATAATGCACACCTGGTGTCCTTTTTTTATTCGTATCATAAGAAAAGATATCCTCCGGGAAATGCTGGACTTTCAGCCCTGCATATTTTTCAAACAGGTTTTTGGAGAGGGGTGAAAAATCCGACTCTATACTGTCGTAACGAACCCGGTCGAGGATGATGCCGTCCAGATCAGGATACATGGAAGCCAGTTCTATTAAGATAGACAATTCATATTGCTGTACTTCCGGATTGGCCGGATTGATCATAGCAGACCATTTATTTTTAATTTCCGAGATGGGGGTTAGGCCTGCAGGAGTATAATTGAGCGATTGCCAGTTTGATTTTTTTGGATCGCTGTATACAATTCCCCTTTTAAAGGCATTGTGTCCACCGCTGAAGACGTTAATTGTAGCTTGTACGGTTAAACCCATTAAATGTCCCTCTTTCAGAAAAGTTCCCAGCAGGTCTACTTTGCCATTTTTCTTAAAGCCTTTCCATTCTTTCATCACCGGAGCGATCTTACTGGGATAAAGTACTTCTCCAGATATCGGTTTAACATCTATAATCACATCAGTAACACCAGCATCTTTGGATTTTTGCAGGTAATAGCGGATGGAATCTTTATTTGCAAATCTTTCGAAATTAGCGGTAGCGTCAAAATAAAGGAGGTTCTTTTGCTGGGCATTTGCCAGTCCAGAAAGGCTGAGCATGGCCAGCAACAATAACCTTTTCAGATGATTTTTTGTGGGTTTCATGTTATGGTTTAATGGTAATAATCAATTCTTTGACAACTTCTTTAAGTCCTTTGTTATTGACGTTCTTGGCTACAAAAGTTATGGTATACGTTCCAGGACTTTTGTAGGCATATTTGTAATTGTTCATTTTTTTCAGGTAATCTTTAATGCCTGTACCTACGTCCGGAGTAACAGCGTTCGGAAAGAGTGCCCGGGTAATGGCCCAATCTTCTGAAGGCAATAGTGTGCTGGCAGGTGTAAAAAACAAGAAGGGAGTTGTGCTCTGGATAGTCCATTTGTTTACCGGGTTTTCCACATCGACAGCCAGCCAACCAGCCGTGGTCACACTTGCGATGCTGGCTAAACTGCCTGAAGGGGTTTTATTGCTTAGGTTAAATACCGGAATGCGCCAGGTCCGGGCGCCCACTGCAGCAGAAACGCTGGCCTCATTGGTATATTTCCATGCAAAATAAATGGGCTTTCCGGAAACGGGAAGATCAGAAATGTCAATATCTCCGGAGGAAGCGACTACACCAACAGCACCTGCTGCTGCTGTTGAAAGGGGGAACCTATTGGTGATGTCTGTCCAGGTTGCAGCCTTAATCCCATCCGGGGTATACAGGTTACCGAAGTCAGTAGAATACATGAGGTGAAGGTTGTTGTTTTGAGCCCCGTAAAGAACCTGAGTGGAAATGTTCAGGTTCAGTTTGCTGTCTGTAGATTCTATACGGTCTTTATACCGGTATTCTTTTCCGGCTTCACCGGAGTAAAAGCTAATGTTGTCTGCAGAACCGCTGATGGAGAAGAGAATGGAATCTCCAACTTTATATTCCTGTTGAGCTGTCCGCACGTCAAAAGTAGGATTTTCAGGAGCCTGCTTTTTACAGGAGATCATACCAGGGAGAATGAACAGGGCGAATACATATTTTAATAGTTTCATCTTTTCTGTTTTAGAAATTAAAAATAGGGGCATGCTTACCATCCTTTGTTTTGAATAATCACTTTATTGAGACTGAGCTCCAGTGCTGGTATGGCAAACAAAGTATCTTTTTCCGAGACATTCTGTGCGGATTTGGCCGCGTAGGTATAGCTTGCAGGAGCAGTGGTTGTGATCTCGTTGGCGAGGTTCTTCATGCTGGAGTAAAATTGTCCCCATCGGATCAAATCAAAACGCCTTAATCCTTCGTAGCCCAGTTCCAATGATCTTTCTTTGCGGATCGCTGCGCGAAAATCCTCTTTGGTCGTCGTTTCTTCCTGGGTCAGATCAAAATTGCTACTTGCAATTTTGGTCAATACCGCTGTGGCTGCTGCTCCGCTGCCTGCTCCACCACTAAATGTAATTGCTGGAGCACTTGTATAACCAGAACCTGGATTGGTCAAATAAATGGCTGTTACTTTTCCTGCACTCAGGAAGGCAGTGGCAGCTGCACCAGTACCGCCGCCGCCACTGAATGTTACTGTCGGAGCACTGGTATAGGTGCTTGTACCGCCATTGGTAATGGTCACCGATTTAACCAGTTCGAGTGTGTTGAGTGTTTTTCCGTGTGCACGGCGTTTCACTTCGTTCACAGCATCAATAGCTGTCGGCGTTGGTCCGTTCATTTCATTTTCGGCCTCTGCCAACATCAGGAGTACATCTGAATAGCGTAACAAAGGGAAATTAATCGAAGTGGTCCCATTAAATTTAGGGAGAGCAGTTTCGTATTCCCTTCTCCATTTGGCATCGCAACGGTTATAAATTTGGGTATTCGTATAAGCAACTCTTCCGCCATTGCTATCATAGGAGTAAGGGCCAATATTCCAGTCCCTGCGCAGGTCATTGTCGTCAAAGGAATTGTAGTATTTTTCCGTTGTATGTTTGGCCCCGTAGCTGTAACCGATATTGGCATTGGCAGCGATTCCATTGATAGAGCCTACAGAACCTTCTTCGTCTTGTGTGCCATTTTTCTTTCCGAATTCAACTTCCCAGATCACTTCCTTAGTGTCGTATTTGTTCTGGCACATATTGATGAAGACCTGTTTGTAATCCGGGTTCAGGGCGTGTCCGGCAGTTTTTACTTTCTCAGCCCATTTTTTAACCTCTGCATAGCGGCTGGCATCTCTTAATGGAGCGCCGGCCATTTTCAGGTTAACGCGTGCCAGGATGCCCCAGACCACGGATTGTGTGACACGGCTTCCGTAAGTGTAATTGGAAATTGGATAAACCATGTCGGCTGCTTTTTCCATATCAGCTATAACTTGCTGATAAACTGTTTTGTAAGGCGTATTAGGGAAATTTACTTCAGATGCAGAAGCAGTAGCTGTTAATTTAAGAGGTACGTTTCCCCAGTTATTAGCCAGAATGAAATAATAATATGCCCTTAAAAACAAGGCTTCTCCTTCGGCTGCTCTCTTTTTGGTTGGGTCCATGCTGGCTTTGGAAATGTTTTCCAGCAGCATATTGGCCCTGTTGATCCCATTATACATGGCTGTCCAGGTATCCGTGATCTTCAGATCGGATGGATTGTAATTGTAAAGTCCGGCATCCTGGGTCCAGGAGGAGAGGGCAATAAAACTGTCGTCTGCAACATCCAGTTCAAAATACAGGTTGCGCCCGTATGTGCTGGATTTGCCCAGAACATCGTATACTCCGGTAAGTGCGGCGTTAATGTCGGCTTCATTGCGGTAAAAATTTTTTGGAGAGAGAAAATCGGTAGGCGAGGTATCCAGAAATTTCTTGCATGAAGAAGTCATGACCAGGCCGGATATCAGTATGCTATATAAAATACGTTTCATAATGTCAATTTCTTGGGTTTTAAAATGTAGCGTTGATTCCTAAAGTGATTGTCCTTGCCCTTGGGTAGGCAGAATAATCGAAACCCGGGGTTAAGGCACTGTTTCTGACAGATACTTCTGGATCATAGCCGGAATAGCTGGTCCAGGTGTATAGGTTTTGCGCCGCGGCGTACACCCGTGCAGATTTTACAATGCCCGTTCTTTTCAGCAGTGATGCCGGGAAGTTGTAGCCCAGGGAAACGGTTTTCAATCTTAAAAATGAACCATCTTCAATGATCCTGGTAGAGTAAGCCTTTAAAGAAGATCCTTTGCCGGCAGCAACCCCAGGAATGTCTGAATTGGGATTCTCAGGGCTCCATCTGTTGGCATAGGTGGCGTATTGGTTGTAATTGTACTTGTAAGAAGATTCAAACATAATACGGTTGGCATTGATGATGTCGTTTCCATAAGACCATTGAAAAAATATACCCAGGTCAAATCCTTTATAGGTGAAATTGTTGTTGAAACCGCCAATATGTATTGGATAAGGGCTTCCGATTACAGTTTTATCCGCTTCACCAACTTGAAGGTCGCCATTCAGGTCTTTGTATTTGACATCTCCAGGCTTTACGTTTGCGCGGGCGCCGCCATTCGAGGGGATGTTGTCTTTAAGTGTATAGGTGTCGCCAACTTTGATGAAATCGTCATATTTATAGGTGCCATCATAGATGAGGCCATAGAATTGTGCAACAGGGCTTCCTATTTTAGCTACATAACCTGGAATGTTTTTCCAGTCGTCACCCCAGGCCTGACTGCTCAATAAATAAAGTTGATTTTCAGTTAATTCCAATACTTTGTTGCGATTGAAGGCAATGTTAAAAGTAGAGGTCCAATTGAAATTTTTCGTTTGAACTGGATTAGCTGTTATCGTGAGCTCAAGACCCTGGTTCTGGGTTGCGCCGATATTTTTGATGGCCCTGTTGTAGCCTGTTGTTGGGGGCAGGGTAGCATTCAGCAGTAAATCGTAAGTTTTTTTACGGTAAAGATCAAATTCAATAGCCAGGCGCTGCTTAAAGAAACCAAGATCCAGACCGATATTGGTTTGTTCGGTTGTTTCCCATTTCAGATTTGAATTTCCAAGGCCGGAATAAATAATGCCTTTATTATCACTGTTGTTGAACATGTAACCTGGGGAATTGTTGATCGGATAGGAACCATCCGGGTTCGCGTAATTGATGCTAGGATAAGCGGCGAAATTGGACACCCCATTGTTTCCAGTTTTCCCCCATGAAGCACGGAGTTTGGCATTGGAAATGGTTTTTAGTTCTTTCATAAATGGCTCATTGTTGATCTGCCAGCCAAAACCTGCAGATGGAAAATAGCCCCACTGGTTTTTTCCGGTGAACCTGGAAGAACCGTCGGCCCTGAATGTGGCTGTAAAGATGTACCTGTCCAGGAACTTGTAATTGGCCCGGCTTAAAAATGAGGCCATAGTATAGTTGGTCGTGGTGGCAAGGATGTTCAATGGATTGCCTTCGTCGAGACCGCTAAGACCAAGGCTTTCGCTGGGCAGCAGTACAGCTGTAGCCCCAAATGCATTGCCTTTGCCGCTTTCAAAAGACAAACCGGCCATGACGTCAAAATAATGGGATTTATTCAATCTTTTGGCATAGGTCAGGGTATTGCTGTTTTGCCAGTTGCTCGAGGTAAAGTAAGTCTGACTGCCGTTGACCAGGTAATTTCCTGCAATACCGCTTCTAGACATAGATCCGTTAAAAACATCATAACGTCTGTTGCTTTTACTGGTGCTTGCTGTGACCCTTAACTTTAATTCCTTCAGGAAAGCGTATTCTCCATAGGCATTGGCGATAAGATTGTTGGCATAATCTTCCCGGAGTTCATTTTTTGTGCTCAGTATCGGGTTAAACGTGAAATTGCTTCCTTGTTCCACTTCCGGATCATTGGCCAGGTCCAAAAGGTTTACATCTGGTGAAACTGCAATTGGCCGGAAAGCCCATACACTGAACAATAAATTGATCTCATTGCTGAAGTTTCCGCTGGAAGTCGGACTACCAAAATTTTTGATATCAGCATAAGAGGCATTTAAACCCACTTTAAGCTTGCTGGATACTTCCTGGTCCAGACTTACTTTTCCTTGTGTACGTTTAAATCCGGAGTTTAAGAGGATTCCATCTTGTCCAACATGAGAAAAGGAAGCGCTGTATTTTGTTTTTTCCGAACCGCCGGATAAAGAAACATAGTGGTTCTGCATAGGAGCGATCCGGGTGACCTGGTCCTCCCAATTGATACCTTGCAGGTCTTTGTAACTGTCCAGTGTTCTTCCATTTAGGTAATACAGGCTTTTTGTACGGACCGGGTCAATTTCATTCTGCAATTTCACAAATTCATATGGGCTCAGCACCGCCATCCTTTTTTTGTTTTCCTGCAAACCGTAATAACCATTATAGGTGATGACCGGTGCTCCGACTTTTCCTCTCTTGGTGGTGACAATAATGACCCCGTTTGCACCTCTTGCACCATAAATGGCGGTAGCGGAGGCATCTTTAAGAATGTCGATGGATTCAATCTCATTTGGGTCAAGGGTATTCAGAGGATTGACCACACTGTTGTTGGGGTCTTCCATCTGGAAACCGTCTATAACATACAGGGGGTAATTGGATTGCGTAACAGAATTATTTCCCCTGATGGTGATCTCAATAGGAGAGCCTGGTTTTCCTTCACTGGAGGTGACTTGTACGCCTGCAATTCTTCCGGCCAGTGCCTCATCAAAGGATTTGACGGGCGCTTTCTGAAGATCTGCGACGTTCACACTGCCGACAGAACCAGTAAGGTCTTTTTTTACTGCTGTACCGTAACCAATTACAACTACGTTATTGAGTTGAGAAACGGATTCCCTAAGAGAAACCCTTATTGATTTCTCTGCTCCAATGGCAACTTCTTTATCCTCAAAACCAATATACCGGAATACCAATATCGCCCCCGTCTCTTTAACGTTGATTTTGAACGTTCCGTTGCTGGAAGTGTTTACGGTGTTTTTGCTGCCCTTGATCTGTACGGTAACCCCTGTCAGCGGGTCTCCCTGTAAGTCTGTAACTGTACCGGTTACAGTTAGATTTTGTGCCAGACCTGCAAAGGAGATGCACATTAAAAAGATGAGGACAGCATAGCTTCGCAGCCACTCCTTATTCCTCGTGAATAATTTTTGCATAGTGTTGGTTGGTTAGGTTTATATTCTGTTTGTTGTTTTAGTTTTTTAGATTTCCTTCAAAATCGATCTGGCGGTCGAAGGGATGTAGGAAATGATCAGTTAGTACGGCGATTGTTCTGCGATTGAGTACGGTTTGTTTCTGGAGCTCTTCTTTAAAATCGCGGCCTTTTAAAGCTTTATGCAGATCGCCTACCGAGATGTCCTTGTGCAGCAGGGATGTGAAGAGTTTTGATACAAATTCCGCATTGCTTTGTTCGCCGGAAGGGTAAAGCTCCTTTAATTCAGGATAAAAGGATTTGAAGCCCTGGATCAGGTCAAATTGACTGATGGACAATTCCGGATAGAACCAGGTTTGATTGGCCCATTTGTAAGGAATTCCTGTTCCCTTAAGAAGACCTGTAGCACCAATCTTCTGGATAGTAGTGAAGTCATGATCTGTTGCTTTGACATCTATAAAAGGCATGAGGTAAGCTTTGCTGGCCAGCAAAGCAGCTTGTACATTTCGGATGCTGACCTGTGCAGGTTCCTGTTGGTTTTTTAACGCTACTGCGGCAAGTGCACCGGCAGCCTGGCCTATGGTCAGTACAACTGGCTGAAGTCTGCTGGCGCCTGCTACGATATTGGTTACGCTGATGCTTTTTTCTGCAACTATAATTCCGCTGGTGTTTTTAGGAACAAGTGCTCCAAGTGGAATGTTGTAGGACGGAACTTTAATCTTGACAAAGTCGATTTGGGGCGCAGCTGTATTTTTCAGGTGATGGTGATCAATCGGATAGTCTCCAATGGCAACACCGGTACGGTATAGACTTGTTTTTTGCTGATAAGGGCTGGACACGTCATTCAGCGTTAGGGTCACTAATCCATCCAGTCTCCTGGATTCACGGTGGTATGGAATCATGGGTAATTTGTCTGCCGTTGGGTATTCATCATCCGCAATACCCAGATTTTTATAACCCAGTTTGTTCTGGAGGTAGTAGATGAATCTTAGGCTGTGTAATTTTGCGGATTTTAAGGCTTCAGTCCTTTCTTTTTTGTTCATCTCCAGAATATTCAGGTAAATGTCGTTCCCGCATTTAGGCCAGTTGATCATATATTTTTGATTGGGTAATTTTCCATAGGTGATCATCTGGCTGCAGTCAATATTTGGATGATGCTCAGCCGCTGATGGATCAGCCACATCACAGCTGCATTCAAATTCTTTAGGATCATAACCAGCAGGCTTTGAAATGGTCCTGTCGCTGCCTGGACCAAAATCTTTAAGTGTAACTACATAGGTCATATCCTGGATGATGTTGTTGGCCTGTTCCGGGGCCTGTACTTCTCCGGTATCGCTACGGCTATCCATCCCTACGCGGTAAGGAATCTTTAAATAAGCCATTACGTCACCGGTTTCTGTGGCATCAATTATTAAACGTGCGTAAATCCTGCTTCTCTTTCCCTTACTCAGGGTTTCTATTTCCCATCCGTTTCCTTTGCGTTTGATGCTGGTCCATTCCGTTTTGTACCAGATGCTCAGGTTTGTCTGATGGGCCATTTCCTTTAATACTTTATTGCCAACAGAGGGTTCGAACAGGGTATTGCTCACCCAGCCGGTTTCTACAGCAGCAGGCCCGCCATAATGCTGGTAAAGCTTCTGTCTGAATTCTCCCCATAAACCAGATGGCATTTGATGGTTGCCATCTATGGCAGATACGCCTGCAGAAGTGAGCATGCCCCCCAGCCATTCGGTCTCTTCCAGGATCAGTGTTTTTACCCCCATTCTGGAAGCTTGTATGGCGGCAGTTGTGCCACTGGCTCCTCCGCCAATGATCAGGAGTTCGGTGTTATATTCTTTTATCGCGGCAGTAGCAGAACTGAAGCTGAATAATACTAATAGGGAAAATATTCTGTTAAAAAGGAAAGGTCGTATCATCTGGAAATTTTTTTATAAGGCTTTAATGATCAGGGCTGTCATTACCCCTCTTTCTGTCCCATCGGAAGGTTTAATAGTTTGTTGTCCATTGACGGTAAGGGTTGTAGAACCACCTCCGTCCAGGTTTAAGGCTTCAATACAGCCAATTTCTTTCATCATTTGAGCCAGTTCTGCTAAGGTCAGACCTGTTCCTCCATTGCTGTTGTTGCCCTCAACGGCCAGGATGACGATTTTGTTGCTGCTGGTATAACCTATTGCTGATCTCGCCCTGGAAGACGTATTGTCTACAGCAATGAGTTCTTCATTGTCGCTGATACGGATGACATTGTTCTTAATTAAGATGGGGGAGCCGCCAATGGCTGTTTTAACATTCCATAGGCCGGCACCGCCAGGGAAGGTGGCCGAAGGAACAGCTAAAGGCGCAGTATTCAGTAAGTTTGCTGCGGGTTGCGGGTAGCTGTAAAGTAGGCCATTACCTGTGCCTACATGGTAAATCCAGGTAACGTCTGCCTGGTTATTCTGGTTAATGCCAAAAGCACCTCGTGTTGGGTAATAAGTGGTATTTATACCATTGTACGGACGGGAAAGGGATTTGATATTGATGGCGTCGATCTGGCCATTGTACATAGATAAGCTGTAAGAGGCATTGGTGCCGAAAAAACCACCGTTAATACAGGCATATTTTGTTCCGCTTTCTTCGTTATAGAAGTCCGTTACTTTTTTATTAGCAGATGCCAGGACTGGTTTAAGCTCAATATCAGCTTTCGGGTCAAAAACCAGGCAGTAGGCAACAGTAGCTTTTCCGTTAACCGGAGCCTTGCTGAGATAGAGCTGTATCCCGGTAGGAAAATTGTTCATCAGGGCAGTAGCTTTTTTCCAATTGGAGGATAAAGAAAGCAAGGGCGTAGAGTCAACTGTTGTTGTTGGTTCATCGGGGTGATATTTTCCAATACCTGATTTGCTACAGGCCGAGGCAAAGAGCAGGAAAGTGAGTGCGATTACTGCAAAGGAGGGTTTAGCATTCATCGTAATTGGTTGGTTAGTTTGGGTGCCCTGTAAATATATAACTTTTTTAAAAATATTAAAAACATTATTATTGTTTTTAATAAAAAATTATTTTGAAAAGGAAAGTGCCTCTGTTGGTGTTATAAAGAGAATAATGAGGTTTATGGGTAATTTAGTTCTATGAAAAATGCCTGTTTTAATGTATCTTAATAAAATATCTTACTTTTGATTTGAATTTTTATTAAAAACATGACCTTTTTTGAAGAACTAAATCAGGAAAATCTATCTGGTGTTGCCCATAAAAATATTACTTTAAAAAAATCGATCATTTCTTATTTCACCAGAAATGGCAATTGTACCATTGCTGATCTTTGCGCTGAGCTCGGACTGAGTGCACCTAAGGTTAATAATCTATTGAGTGATCTGATTACAGATGGCTTGGTGCAGGATTTTGGAAAGATAGAGTCCAGGGGGGGAAGGAAGCCGAATATGTATGGGCTTGTACTAGCTTCTGGCTTCTTTCTTGGAGTGGACGTAAAGGAAAGTTATTTGAATTTTGGTTTAATGGACCTTCAGAAAAATCTGATCCATTATGTCGAAAAACAAGCTTACAGGCTAGAGAATAATCAGGAGTCACTGGATGAACTATGTGCGTTGATCAACACCTTTATTGCCGGTGTCCCTGTGTCTAAGGATAAAATTCTGGGTGTGGGCATCAACTTATCTGGAAGGATCAATTATGCAACAGGTTACAGTTATAGCTTCTTTAATTTTAATGAAGAGCCCTTAAGTAAGATTATGGAAAATAGTCTTGGTCTGAGAATTTTTCTGGAAAATGATTCCAGGGCCATGGCTTATGGAGAGTTCAGTTCAGGAGTAGTGCATGAAGAAAAAAATGTGTTGTTTCTAAATATGGATTATGGATTAGGGGTTGGAATTATGATCAATAGTCAGTTGTATTATGGTAAATCTGGTTTTGCTGGTGAATTTGGCCATATTCCCATATTTAACAATGAAATTATCTGTCGTTGCGGAAAACGTGGCTGTCTGGAAACAGAGGCTTCAGGCTGGGCTTTAAAACGTATGTTTAAAGAGAAATTAAGAGAAGGTTCTTCTTCCATATTATCCAGTATGGACCTGGAAGACTTGAGTTTAAAGGATATCATCAGTGCAGCAATCAACGATGATGTGCTGGCAATAGAATTGATCGCTATACTGGGGGAAAAACTTGGAAGAGGTATTGCGATCCTGATTAATATTTTTAATCCTGAACTGGTGATCTTAGGTGGTAGTTTAGCGACAACCGGAGAGTACATCCGGCTGCCGATCAAAAGTTCGCTCAATAAGTATTCTTTGAGCCTGGTGAATAACGATACCCATTTGAAAATGTCTAAGTTAGGTGAGAAATCTGGGGTAATTGGAGCTTGCTTACTGGTTAGGAATCGCTTATTGTCACTTAATTAATGGACTTCGTTTTTCTAGTTCTGCAATAGGTAATTTGATGGTTCGGCCAATTGCCAGGTTGCCCCGGTAAGTAATTACGCGAATACTTTGAGCGCCTTTCGGTATGCTTAAGGACTGGCCTGTATATTTAGGGTAATATTGGTCCGGATCCGAATCATCAAAAGCGTAATAAATATCGAGATCTTTTACCTCTGTTTTCAAGCTTAAGAGCAGTTCGTTTTGTGGACCGCGGCTGCCGTAAATCATTGCATCATAGAAATATCTGGAGTATTTGATACCTTCCTGATCAAGAACAGGAAGCTGTTTTTCTACCCGACGGATGAAATTTTCCCAACCGCATTGGTTGTTGCCGCTCCATAAGATCTCGCTTAAGGCAAAAGCCCTTGGCCAGGTCATGAATTGGAGTTTCCGCTCATTAGGTATCTGTTCTGTCCAAAGGCTTCCCTGTCCGCCTAGTACCTGTTTAGGGTCAATTCCCTGTGGTAAAGGATTAAACTCGAATGTTGTGCTGAGCCTGTTTACAGTAAAGGGTGCATTTTCCAGATAAGGCTCGCCCTGATAGAAATCAAGATAGGTATAGGCTGCAGGTGTCATCACCACCTGATGTCCTTCGCGGGAAGCATTGATTCCTCCTTTGCTGTCTTTCCAGCTCATGAAAGCCATAGAATCCGCAAGGCCTCCGGGCAGGTTTTCGTACCATCCAATTGGGGTTTTTCCTTTAGAAAGCACAATTTTTGCTACTCTTTTAATGAAATAGGATTGCAGTTCTTCTGAGCTTTGTAAATGTTCTTCCCGTATTCTTTTTTGACAGCGCTGACATTTATCCCAATACATTCTGGAAACCTCATCGCCTCCGATATGGATGTATTTGGAAGGAAACATTTCTGCGATCTCTGTGATAATATGGTCCAGGGCAACGAAAACAGAATCATTTCCGGGACAAAGAACATTAGTTCTGCCGGCATTCCATGGATCTCCGGCAAGTACCTGCTGAGGTGTTTTGGTGCACGATAGTTCAGGGTAGGAGGCGATCATGGCCAAACTATGGCCGGGAATGTCCACTTCGGGCACGATGTCTACAAAGTGATTCTGAGCGTGCTGTATAATGTCCAGGATATCTTCTTTACTATAAAAGCCTCCGTAAGTTGCATTTTCCCCTGTTTCCGGTGCTTTCTGATTTTTCCAATAGCCGGTTCTTGGGACACGCCATGAACCAATGCTATTTAATTTCGGCCAGCTTCGGATCTCTATTCTCCAGCCCTGATTGTCGGTCAAGTGCAGGTGTAATGTGTTGAATTTGTACTTTGCTATCTGACTGATGTAACGCTTAATGACTTCCTTATCAAAAAAGTGCCTACTCAGATCGACCATCAGACCTCTCCATTGAAAAGCAGGATAGTCTGTTATCTGGAGGCAAGGCAGTTGAATACCTGAAGTATTGATCATCTGGCATAGGCTCTGAACTGCATAAAAAAGCCCTGCTGGGTCATTGGCCTGCATGGTGATTTTTGTGGGCTGGATGTTCAATTGGTAGCCTTCCTTTCCAAGTTTAGGGTTGTAGTCCTTATTCAGAACCAAAGAGATGGTATTGTTGTGTTGGTATTTTTTGCTGATCCGGAATTTTGTACTGCTGCTCAGCTGGTCTATAAAGCTTTGCACTAGACCGGGGACTATCCCGGAATCTGTTGAGCTGCTCAGACTGGTGTTTTTGTTTAAATTAAAATGTCCTTTAGCAAAATGGTATTCTACAGGTCTGGGAATCAGGGGTAGTTCCTGTGCCAGACTATTTACAGCGTTTAGTAAGAAAAAATATAGAATGAAGTGTTTTTTGAACATAAAGATCTACTTATTTAGATGTTCGGAGAAGAATCTGAAATGCTGGAGAATAGTTTTTGACCAATAGCCTCCTGTATGTCCTCCTGGTTGCGCAGTATAAGTGGCTGCAATCTTGAATTCGTCGCATTTTTGACGGAACTGCTTACTGGTCAAATAGAGGTAGTCTTCTGTGCCGCTATCAAAAATAAGCGCTTTGTTTCTTTCTTTCAGGTCTTTGAGTTTGTTGACAACCGAATAATCATCGTAGGCCTTATTGCTTTCTGAATATTCACCTAAGAGATAGCTCAATGTTGTTTTTCGAAAGGCGGAATATCGCAGGTTTAATACTCCTGAAGTGGAACCTGCACCGGCAAAATGTTCTGGATGACTCAGGAAAAGCCAAATTGCCCCATGGCCACCCATACTTGCTCCGGTAATGAAGTAGTTTTTAGGGTCTGTGCTGTATTTATTTTTGATCATTGGTAACAATTCTTCCATGAAAAAACGTTCATATTGAATGCTGTCGGGGTTTAACGAATTGATGTACCAGCTTTTTTTTAACCCATCCGGACAAACAATAATGAAGTTGTAGGTGTTGGCTAGTTGCTGGAGGTTTGCTAATTTATTCCAGCTCTTAAAATTGGCAGAATGTCCATGAAGTAAAAAAATAACCGGATATTTTTGTTGTTTCTGGTAGTTTCCGGGTTTGAATACCCAAACAGAATCCGTTGTTTTTAAATTCTGTCTGGAATTTATGGTAAGTGTTTCCTGTCCATAGCAAAATGAAGTCAGTAGAAAAAAGCTTAGAAATAAAGATTTATACATTTTTTAACAGTTAAGGAAGCATGTCAACCGGAATAAATACGAGAGGAGTAGGCAGGCAGGATGCGCCAGGCGGGGAATAAGTAAGCTGGATCTGTTGTTCTTGTCCATCCTTTGAAGGCTGGAATACCTGGATTAGGACAACCTCGGGGGCCCCTTTTGTGGTGAGTTCTTTTTTCGGCAACTGAATTACTCCCGGAGCGAATTTTCCTTTGCTTACCACCATACTGGCGGCCATACCATTACACCATTTGTTGTCTGATGACCTGGAGTTCCAGGTAACCAGTGCAAGACCTTTTCCGTCTGAGCTTTTCCATTTTAGGTTAATATGGTACAAAATGCCGTAATTTCCGCTCAGTATGGACGTTTGTCCGGTCGTGCCTTCTTTGCCTGTAACCCATTGATCGCTTGTTCCATCTGCAACTGTTAATGCTGTAATACCGTTCCTGGTATCTAATAACTCCTTGCTTTCTATAGCGTAATTGCTGATTCCATACACGCCTCTGCCGGCCCCGCTCTGACTCTTTGGCGGTAATATGGTTTTAATTCGTTTCAATGCTGCCGTTCCTGAAGATTTTGGATCTGTTTGAATGACATTGATCTCTCCAGGCTGATCAATTACAAATTCGTAAAAACCATGTACAAGTTCATCATATTTGGTGATTTGTTTTTCCAGCTGGTCATCTATCGCTACTGATGCACCTGGTTTCAACGTTCGAACTGTTTCGTTGCCTGGTGAATTGAAATAATCTGTAAGACCTTGCTTTCCTGCTTTAAAATAATTATTAGTCGGAGGCTGACTGGAATATTTTAACATTCTGATGTGCATGTTGCTTTTTCCTTTATTGGTGATAAGAGCAGTGATTTTTCTGTCCATCTTATTTGGAGTGATCACACCATTTACATTATAGAGGTAAAAGCGAACGCTTCCCGGGGCTACTTGTTCTTTGAGGGCAATGGCTTCAGGTACTCTGATGTATTCAGGGTCATCAGAGATGACAAATTGAGGTCCGGGAAGAACTGTCTTCTGATAAATCAGTTGGCGGGGATTTTGTAGCTGAAGATTTTCTAACCGGGTGATACCTCCCTGTTCTGTAGTTAATAACTGTTTGTTTTGTAGAGTTGTTATGTTTTGGGTGTAAGCTGTTTGAAAAACAGCAATAAGGGAGAGCGTTATGTATGTGGTTAGTTTGCAAATGTTCATTTGTTTTAGTTTTTAATAAAGATAATATATTTTTTTAATAAGTTTATTTTATTATTAATTTTTTTATTTATCTCAATGATTTGCAGCTACACCTTGTTTATTGCTTAAATTAAAACTTCTTACGGCTAAAACCTTATTGCAATTGCTATCTTCGTATTTACTTACTTGCTCCACGTATTATGAAAATCGCCTTCTTCAGTACCCAGTCTTATGATAAAAAATTCTTTGATGAAGTCAACGCACATTATGGGTATGAACTGCTCTACCTGGAGGCTTCTTTAAATGCTACAACCTATATTTTAGCTGAAGGTTGTGATGCAGTCTGTATTTTTGTGAACGATAAGGCCGACGCGGAGACGTTAAGAAATTTGGCCAAACTTGGAATCCACAATATTGTACTTAGGTGTGCGGGATTTAATCAGGTAGATTTGGACGAAGCTGTCAGGCTAAAAATGAAGGTACTTCGTGTACCCGCTTATTCGCCTGAATCTGTCGCGGAACATGCTGTAGCTATGATTTTAACCCTCAACCGGAAAACCCATAAGGCCTATAACCGGATCAGGGAAGGAAATTTTTCCCTTGAACGCCTAACCGGTTTTAATCTTTATGGAAAAACCGTTGGAATTATTGGGTTGGGTAAGATTGGGCTGGCATTTGGGAAAATTATGGAAGGCTTTGGCTGCAAGGTAATTGCCTTTGATCCCTATGAAAAAAACGTCCCTTCACATATCCGGTTAACAGATACAGACACACTTTTCCAGGAAAGTGACATCATTTCTATACATTGTCCCTTAACGCCGCAAACCAAGCATTTATTGAATAAAGAAAGCTTCGCCAAAATGAAAGATGGCGTGATGCTGATCAATACAAGCCGTGGAGCAGTGGTTTGTACCGCTGATGCGATTGATGCGTTAAAAACAGGGAAATTGGGATATCTGGGGATCGATGTTTATGAACAGGAAGAAAAGCTGTTTTTCAGAGACCTTTCCGAAAGTGTGATTGCTGATGATCAAATCCTGAGGCTGATGAGCTTTCCTAATGTACTCATTACGGCGCATCAGGCCTTCTTAACCATTGAAGCTTTAACTGAAATTGCTGAAACAACACTCAGCAATATAAAAAGTATTAAGGAAGGAAAGAGCAGTGCAAACAGCGTGTTGCCTGTCAACTCTTAAAATCAAGTACTTTGTTAAAGCAGATTTTCAACCAGGGGGTATAATCCTCCGGATTGATTTCTATTGATCTGGCAAGATCTTCCAGGTTTAAATAACGGAAAGAGGCTACTTCTGAAGGATTTGGTACAGGTAGGTCATCACTCGTGCCAAAAAACACATGGTCATACTCATGCTCGGTAAGTGCATTGCTGAAATTGGCTTTGTACAAAAAACTAAACCCATAATTTAGAGCACAACTCATACCCATTTCTTCCATCAGCCTTCTGTGAGCCGCAAGAATTGTTTCTTCGCCCGGTCTCGGATGGCTGCAGCAGGTATTTGTCCATTTGCCACCCGAATGGTATTTATCCAGGGCACGTTGCTGTAAGAGTAATTCTCCTTTACTGTTAAAAATAAAAACAGAAAAGGCCCGGTGCAGCAAACCCAGCTGGTGGGCCTCCATCTTTTCCATGGTACCGGTTTGCTGATCATTTTGATCGACAAGGATGACTTCTTCTAACATAAAGGACAAAGATAGGAGAATAACGCAACTTCTCTTGAAGACAAACCATTAAAACATCAATACAAACGGAAAGCAGTCGGGGTCAGGTCTGCCTGCTTTCTGAAAAAATTATTAAAATGGGAAGGCTCCTCAAAGCCCAGGCAATAACTGATCTCTGAAATATTCCAGTTGGTGTGTTTCAATAAGGCTTTTGCTTCGCTAACAATCCTTTCCGTAATATGACCTGTGGTGGTTTTACCTGTGGTTTCCTTGATGGCACGGTTCAAGTGATTGACATGGACTGAAAGCTGGTCTGCAAAGTCTTTAGCAGAACGCATGGCCAGGCGCTGTCCGGGAGATTCTATAGGAAACTGGCGGTCCAAAAGCTCATTAAATACAGCGGTGATCCTGGAGTTGGCATCATTATGCTGGTGCAAAGTCTCCGAAGGTTCAATCTTTAATGCATAATGCACCATTTCAGTGACATAGTTCCGGATCAGATCATTCTTAAAGCGGTAATCAGAATCGATCTCTTCCAGCATTTTTTCAAAGATCTGGCTTACATGTTGATCTTGCTGTTCGTTTAAAACATAAGAAGGCTTACCACCAGGAGCAAACATGGGCAGGTCGCGGATACTGCCCCGAATGTTCTCTGTAAAAAAGGCCTCTTTGAAAATGCAGAAATAACCACTTTTCTGTTCCGAAAGAATTTCAACGGTATAAGGTACACGAGGATTAAAAAACATCAATGCAGTTCCTGAGACACGGATGCTTTTGTCGGCATAATGATAAATAGTTTCTCCCCGATGCAGGCTAAACTTATAAAAATCTCTTCGTGCATACACTGGCGGACTGACTTTTTTATGAAAGCAATCTTCTACCCTGAACACATTGAAATGTCCGGTGTCCTTTTGCAGGTTAGCCGGAACCAGGTCAAACTTACTCCTGTAAAAATCCTCTAAACTTTCTGGTTTTGGCATAAGTCTTTTTTCTATGTTAAATTTACAAAAATAAATTAAACAGGAACACTGGTTTCAATCGCTGTAGATACAGTAATCGCTTTCCATTGTTCCAGTTCTTCTATTACGGCATCAATCTTCGTATAGGCAAGATTATAGGCGTCTTCACCAAGGAACAAGTGAAGCGGTGGATTTTCTTCAGTGGCCACACGTATCATCGCCTGGGCTGCCTTTACAGGATCACCTGCCTGATTGCCATGGATATCATTCTGATGTGCGTTCTGCAGATCTCTTACTTGTTTGTAAGCTGTGATTGGATTTTTCGGTACCTGCAAGGATTCGGAAGAAAGGAAATCCGTTCTGAAATAACCCGGGGCTACAATAGTCACATCTATACCAAAGGGTTTAACTTCGGCCGCAAGAGATTCTGATAAACCCTCTATGGCAAATTTAGTTCCACAGTAGATTCCAAATCCCGGAAAATTTCCGTTAAAACCTCCAATGGAAGACAGGTTGAAAATGTGCCCTGATCTTTGTTCCCGTAGATAGGGCATGGCTCTTCTGATTACGTTTAAAGTGCCAAATACATTGACCTCAAAATTTTCACGTGCTTCCCAGTCACTGAGTTCTTCTACCGTTCCAACCAGACCATAGCCTGCATTGTTGACCACCACATCCAGCTGACCAAAGTGGGTAAAGGTGTTTTCTACTGCTGCGGCAACACTAGCCTCTGTTTTCAGGTCCATTGCCAAAGGAAGGAATTGATTGCTTTTAGGCCCTATCGCCTCCAGCAGATCGTTAAGCTTTCTGGATGTTGCTGCAACCAGGTAACCAGATTCCAGCAGTTGTTTTACTAAGGTTAGTCCCAAGCCTTTTGAGGCACCGGTGACCAGCCAAACTTTTCTTGTCTTCATAGTTTAATATCTTTAGATAGATCAAAATTACACAGGGCGAGACCCTTGTTCTGTACGCTAATCAAACTAATGCTTGCAAAATTCAAACAATTACCAGGGTATTGTATGTTTAAGAGTTATAGTTTAGAGGTATCGAAATGGCTAAAGCAGAAAATTCCGATATTCCAATGATCGGAGCAGAAGTATTTATCGAACCCGGACAAAGCCCGGAGGAGATCGATATATGGTTTCAGCAACTTCAGAAAAATGGGATGAAGATCACCCGGATCAGAATGTTCGAAAGCTATATGCATAAAGCAGATGGTAGCTGGGATTTTAGTTTGTTTGATACAGCTTTCAGGGCAGGGGAGAAATATGATATAAAGATCTACGCTAATCTTTTTCCAGCAACAGATTTTACCGACGTTGGAGGATTTAAGTTTCCTAAAAGTGAGGCAAACCTAGGCCAGATTTCCAATTACATCCAGCACCTTGTGCCACATTTTAAGCAATATGCTTCTTTATATGGATGGGTGCCAATTAATGAACCGGGTTCTGGTGTACTCCCAGAAGATGAATATAGTCTGAAAAGTTTTGAAGACTGGAAAGCAAGAGAGATCAAAGAATTGTACAACAGCCAGGGCTTTACGATACTTGATTTTAGAAAGGAAAAATTCCTGCTCTATTATAACACCTGGTTTCTGAGCTGGCTCACGCAGGAGATCCATTTATATGATCCGGGTGCCCGAATTCATGTCAACAATCACGCGATCTTTCAGCATGCTGCTGAATATGACTTTCCACAATGGAGAAGTTTTTTGAGCAGTCTTGGAGGTTCAGCGCATGCGAGCTGGCATTTTGGTTATTTTAGCCGTCACAAGTATGCTGTAGCCATGTCTGCCAATTCCGAAATCCTGCGTTCAGGTGCAGGTCCACTTCCCTGGCTGATGACCGAGTTGCAGGGGGGGAATAACATCTACAGTGCTTTTAATCCACTTTGCCCTACCCCCGAAGAAATCGCTCAGTGGTTGTGGATTACGATAGGTTCAGGTAGTAAAGGTTCTATATTATGGTGTCTTAATCCCAGACGTTCCGGGTTTGAAGCAGGAGAATGGGGGATGTTGGATTATTTAAATGAACCATCTTGCCGCATGAGGGCCGCTTCGGAGGTGATCAACGTGATCAATGAGCATGCTGATTTTTTTTCTGAAGCCAAGGTCGCTGAGTCAGGAATCCATATCCTTTATACCAGGGAATCGCTGTGGATAGAACAGGCATTACAGGTGAAAAGCGATAGCACTGAGCCCGGTCGTGATATAGGGGGTGTAATGAAATCTGCCCTGGCCTGGTTTGAAGCCATCACTGAAATGGGGGTGTCTCCTGGTTTTAGAGAAATTGGTGAATTTGACTTTACACGCAAGGATTATACTGGTGAGGTTATTATCCTGGCTCAGCAGATCAGTATTCCGTCCAGGTACTGGACTGCATTGGAACACTTTGTAGAAAGAGGGGGGCATCTAATTGCTGAAGGACTAACAGCCTACTACGATGAAAATGCTTTTGCCCTGATGGGTAAAGACTTTCCATTTCAAAAGCTGTTTGGCGGGCTAATTAAAGAGTTTATCTTAAAGGACAGGCTTTTTGAAATAGAGGTTGAAGGCCATACGCATATCGCGCACCTGTGGTACGGTATCATTCATCCGCTTACCGGACGAGCTATTGCCGTGGATGGAGAAGAAGTCCTGGCTTTAAGGAATACTTTTGGACAAGGAAAAGTGCTCTGGATACCTTCCCTGATCGGGCTGGGCTCAAGAATTACCGATAATTACCATTCACTGGTGTTGTTGTTGAACAGAGAGCTTGGGCATATACTGGATAAACAGGTTTTTCGCTTTAGCAAGCAACAACCGGGCTTACTGATGAAAACCTTACAAAATGGGAAGGATTATCTGAGTATACTGATCAATAAATCTCAGGAAAGTCAGGACATCAGTATCCAGGGCGGAGAAAACCTTAAACCCATTCTATGGTATGCCAATAAAAATGGAACAGTGGTCTCCTCAGATCAGATCCAGATCAACCGGGAAGAAACGCTGCTTATAAGGTGGATGTCATACTCAGATTAAAATGTTTTAATGTCGGTTAGAATACGTAAAAACCGATTTATCTTTGAAAAAAGATGGCTATGAACATTTTATTAATAGAGGACGAACCTAAAGTCGCCGCCTTTATAAAAAAGGGCTTAGAGGAACAATTGAATAACGTTTCTGTGGCCTATGATGGGAGTGTGGGCTGTAAAATGGCATTGGAAAATGACTATGACTTAATTATTCTTGATGTTGTCTTACCACATATTAATGGAATGGAAGTTTGTAAACTGGTGCGGCAGCTAAAAAAGGAAGTACCAATTTTAATGCTTTCCGCATTAGATACGGTTAATGACAAAGTTCAGGGCCTGGAAAACGGAGCCGATGACTATTTGACCAAACCTTTTCATTTTGAAGAATTACTGGCACGGATTAAAGCCCTGAATAGAAGAAAAGATCTGGTTTTACCAGGAACAATTTACCAGGTAGGTGACCTGGAAATGGACTGTTATAAAAAAACAGTTTCCAGAAAAGGGAAGATCATCCTGCTTTCCGCCAAAGAATTTACCTTGCTGGAGGTCCTGATGGCCAACAAAAACCGGGTTCTATCCCGCATTTATATTGCTGAAGCCGTATGGGGAATTTCTTTTAACAGAGGGACAAATCTCATTGATGTATACATTAATTATCTGCGTTCTAAAGTAGATAAAGGCTATGAAAAGCAATTGATCCACACCGTAATAGGGATGGGTTATATCATCAAAGATCAATAAATAAAAAATCAACGGCATGAAATTCAAGAACTCTTTATCTCTACAATTCACCTTCATGTTCGCGTTTTTAATGCTGGTGGTTTTAAGCGGTATCTATGTGATCGTAGAACATAACCGTTCAGTTTCCTTTTACAATAAACTCGATGAACGGGCTGTTGTAGCCGCGCAATTCTATTTTGCAGAAGACAACCTCTCCATTAAAATGTTCGATCAGGTGACCAAGAAGTTTCCTCAGTCTTTATCCCGGGAATCCATCAGCATTTACGACGATCAATTTGAACCCAAATTCATGCCGGAAGATTCTATAAAATGGAAATTGTCCTTTTTAAAGCAGATCGTAAGAAAGAAGACGATACATTTTGTTTCCGGTGACCGACAGGTGTCAGGACTTTATTATCCAGATAATTCCGGAAATTTTATAGTTGTCGTTTCCGCTGTCGACGAACCTGGTTTTTACGATATGCACCAACTCAGGCTGATCATGTCTGTTTTTTTTGTGGCCTCTCTTTTTATCACCTTTTTTATCGGGCGAATATTTGCCAATATTTCCCAACGACCAATCGTGAATATGACCGGTAATTTAAAAAGGATCCGGGCATCCAATCTTCATATGAGGCTGCCTTTAAGAAGGGCGAAATCTGACGATGTTGACCATTTGTCTCTAACCATCAACCAGCTTCTGGAACATCTTGAGCAATCTTTTGAAAGCCAAAAATCCTTTGTGGCCAATGCCTCTCATGAACTCCGGACTCCGATTACTTCTATTTTGGGAGAAGCAGAGATCACTTTAATGAAGGAACGTGAGCCTGAAGAATATCAAAAAGCACTGACCGAAATTGTAACCAGTGTGGAACGGCTTAACCACATCATTAATAGTCTGATGGAGCTGATGCAGACCAATCTCGATCATAAGGATTTTCAGAACATTAGGGTCAGTGAACTGATGTGGGAAATTGCAGATGAATTATCTGTAAAAAGAACATCGGAACATATACCGGTAAACTACATAATTCCATCCGGTCTTGCCGATATTGAACTGACTGGGAACAGGCGCTTGCTGTTCATTGCGATTAGTAACATATTGAAAAATGCAGTCAAGTTTTCGGAGGGAAAGATGGTGACCTGTGAAGTGACTTATTTTAACCACGGTATCCTGATTACGGTTACTGATAAGGGAATCGGGATCAGCGAAGCAGACCTCCATAAAATTCTGCAACCCTTTTACCGCTCGGCAAATGCCTTGAAATATCCAGGTTATGGAATAGGCTTGTCATTGACCAATAATATTGTCCGTTTACATAACGGGACATTAAAAATCAGATCAAAATTGGACGAAGGAACCAGAGTTACGCTCTTTTTCCCCAGCCAGTAGATGTTTGAATGGAAGACATTAAAGAATTCTAATCAACTTCTAATCCCTCTCTAAGCCTAAACTAAAGCCCTCTTAATACCGGTCATGTAGCTTTGTTTGCAAAATAACAAAGATATGTACCTTAAAATAGTTCGTGTACTTTTGGTCTCCATAATTCCTTTGCTGATCACCTGTAACCGTGTTCATGCACAAGGAGGGGGCAGAGAAATATTGCCTCTCAGTATTCAGGAAGCTGAAGCACTTTTCCTTAAAAATAACTTAAGCCTGCTTGCCGGACAATATGCCATAGACAATGCGAGGGCCCAGATCATCACTGCAAAATTATTTGACAACCCACAGTTCAGTATCGAGAACATTCTGTACAATCCGCAAAGCAAGAAGTTTTTTGATATGAGCCACGACGGCGGACAGTTTGGCGGGAGCATTAGTCAATTGTTCCAAACTGCAGGAAAACGCAATAAGAACATCAGGCTGGCAAAAATTAGCGTCCAAGAGGCCGAATATAATTTCTTTGATCTGCTTAGAACCTTAAGATATACGCTGCGAAGTGATTTTTATAAAATCTATTTCCAGGAACAATCTGCAGCCGTTTACACGGCAGAAATTAACTCACTGTCTAAAACCTTAAGTATTTTTCGCCAGCAATACGCCAAAGGAAACATTGCGGAAAAAGAAGTGCTGCGGATTCAGTCCCAACTTTATTCTCTTCAGGCCGAGCTTAATGACCTGAAGGATGCCATTGATGATGTGCAAAGTGAATTTAAACTCCTGATCCGGGGCAACCCTAAATCCGATGTAAAACCACAAGTTTCCTTTAACTTC
>Ga0182006_1000484_pt1 | contig 31191 bp, 21 predicted proteins | sample Sormic07211104_1_FD_123022 | JGI IMG/M metagenome (GOLD analysis project Ga0182006, IMG submission 123022) | Rhizosphere microbial communities from Sorghum bicolor, Mead, Nebraska, USA - 072115-104_1 MetaG | ecosystem: Host-associated > Plants > Roots > Rhizosphere | place: USA: Nebraska...
AGGGCGTGTGGGCGTCGGGATCGTGGCCGCCGGGCACGCTGAGCTTGACCAGGATGGATGCGGGGAACGAGGTGATCGGTCCGCCCAGTTTGTTGATGACACGCGCCTTGACATCATGGGTGCCGTTGCCGATCGCCTGGATGGCGAAGGCGGCCACGAAGAGATTCACGGTGGTATTCGCGTCGCTCTCGTTCGCACTGTAGGTGGCGAGGACGTCCTCATTGGCGCCCCAGAGGATCTGCAAGGTGTCGCCATCCTTGAAGTCGTTCCACGGGCCGACCTGCACGAGGACCCTGGCCTGGGGATCGCGCGCGATCTCGTCGTATCCGAGTCCTCCGTCGAGCGCGATGGGGATGCTTGGGCTGGGCAATGTTGCCTGGATCGATTCGGACATGATTCCTGACTCCTGTCGCATGGGGTATGCCGGGGATAGGCGATATCAGCGCGGTACGCGCGTCGAGACGTAGATCCAGGTCTGTACCGCGGGCACGGTGCCGGCGGCATTGGTGACGGTGTAATCGAAGGTGCCGCGTCCGTGACCGATCACCAGGAGGTTGTCCGTTGGAATGACGAAGTCGACGAATACCGCATCGACCGGTGGTTCGACGGTGTCGTCGCGCCTGGGGATGAGGTCATCCGGCGTCACGGCATGCCTTAGCACATGCTCCGAACCGGGCACGAGGTTGCCTCCGGGCGGCTTGACGCTGTCGTAGCCCTTGAAGTGGATGGCGACGATGTCGTCCGTGGCCATGTTGATGTAGCGATAGACCCGCACCGGGGTCCCGCCGTCGCTTATTGCCTTGGCGTAGTCGATCTGGTCCGAAAAACCCAGCCCCGCTGGGCCCTCCACCCACTTCGCCTCCGCTAGCGGCTTGCCCTCGCCGGGCAACTCGTTCGGGTCTTTCACCTCGACCGCCTGCACGGGCGATACCGACGTGTTGACGAAGGGCGTCGTCGCCAGCGCACGTGCCGCGATGTAGCGTACGTCCCATGTTCCGGGACTGTGTGCCGCCAGCACCGCCTTGGGAATGGTGCGGATAACGTCCTCGCCGCCCGTGGTCACCACGAACTCGCCATCGACGGCCTGACCGTTCCAGTACAGCTGCACGCGGTCGCCCGGCTGGAAGGCAGGCTCCGGTGGCGTGCCGTCCGTCATGCCGGGAATCGTCGCGACGGCATCTTTGTCCAGGGCATCGGCGGGAATGACGTTCGGTGGACCATTCCCGGCGGCCTGTACCACGGGAGGGTGCAGGTTTTCGTGCTCCGGTGTTTCAGGTGCCGGGTCCTCGCCACCCGGCCCGAACAGGTTGACGAGCACGGTCGGCGGCAGGACAGGTTCGCCAATCGACGCCCCGCCACGTTCGACGCGGTAGCCGACCGTGGCCGGGACATCCACGTCGGAATCGCCGGACACGGCGTACCAGTCGCCGTACACCTGGCCGTAGCCCGCCGTGAGTGTCTTGAGCGGGTCCTTGCCCACCTCCGCCGCCTCCACGGCGACGGGTGGTGCCTCGTGCGCGTTCCAGCGCAGCACGATGAGGTCGCCTTCCTCGATCGAGGCATGACCGGGGATCGTCACGCTGACACCACCGTTCACGTGGGCGTCGCCATCGGTCACGAGGCCGTCGTCGAAGCCGGGCACGAGTGGCGGAAGGAGATCGTCGATCTCGTCGGACAAGTGGAGGCGAAGGTCGACGGTGGCGGACAGCAGGGACACGTTGCCGGCGCGGTCGCCGATGCGGCAGGCGAACGCATGGGTACCCTTGTCGAACGGCTCCAGCGTGGCGAACGGAAAACGCAGCTCCACATCGGTGCCGACCTGGACGGCAGTGATCTCGACGAGTGGTGTCGACACCGTGTCGTCGATCAGGCCGACGATCCAGTCGCCGATGGCCGCGGTGTCGTATCCCTTGACGATGCAGGGCAGGTAGCTGCTGCCTGCGCCATCGTCGACGAGATCGTCGGCCGTGACACCGTCGGCCACGACACCGGCGGCGAACACGAGCGGCCCCAGCGAGTCGCGGCCTGGCCTGACGATGTCGGTAATGAATTGCTGGTCGCGCGGACCGTCCTCGAAGCTTCCCGCGCCGGAGACGTAGGTCACGCGATAATTGATGCCGGTCATTCTCCGGTCGATCACGCTATCCAACGGACGATTCGCGGCATACAACGCGATGTCGATGATGTCGCCGGGCTTGTAGGGCTTCAGTGGCACGATTTCGCCGACGAGCACGCCATCGACGAGAAGCTGGAGCAGGTCCGAGTCCCCGTCCTCCGGTGGATCTGGCAAGGGGTAGTCCAGCGTGAGGGTCAGGTCGTCGTTCCTGACGCTTTCCTTGAGCAGATGGTCCGGCGCCAGGCCGGCAGGAAGGCGTGCCAGCGCATTCACTGGGAAGACCAGGCGCGGTAATAGAATACGTGGACGCGATGGTGTGCTCACTTGGCGATCCCTCCGAGGCGCCGCCGTGTGCCGGCGGCGCCCTATCCATGCCAGTCGATCATTCCCTTTGAGACACGTTTCGCCTTACGGTTCTTCGCCGCGGCAGTCGACCCTGAGGTAGAGCATGTTCGAACCTACATCGACCGCCGTCTCAAATCCGCGGACCTTGTAATCGATGTGCGCATGCATGGTCAGCGGGGTCTGGCCGAAGTACATCAGTTGGTCGTAGGTGAAGGTGACCTTGCTGGGCAGATTCGGCGAGGCATCCGTCTCCTGCACCGTGTACGACCGCGTGGCCGTCCGGGGCGGATCGACCGCGGTGTCGCCGTCTGCATGAACAAACCTGGGAAACATCACCAGGCTTACCGTGATGAAATCGCCCTTTTTCTTGTTGGCGTACCCGGGAATCTCGATATCCACGCCCGTGCGTGCCTCGATGGGTCCGACGGTGGTCTTGCCCCCGGCGTTGGACCATATCGCTGCGTCGAGGGTGGCGCCATTCCCGGGCAATTCGCCGGGACTGGATACGTCCACCGCCTGCGCGGGTGACAGCGAGATGTTCGTGCCGCTGCCGTCGCCACCCGCAATGGCGCGGGTAATGCTGTAGATCGCCGAGATCGTACCGGTGCCGGCGGCGGCGATGTCCTCTTTCCGCAACACGATCGGGATATCGACGGCGTTGGTGATGTCGGCCGGCGTCACCGTATAAGTGAACGGCGCGACGCTGCCGTACTGCACGGTAATGATATCGCCGGCGACGAAGGCCGCCGCGGGCGGCGTTGCCGAGGTGAGGAAGGGAATGACGACGGTGCCGTCCTTGTCGAAATCGATGACCGGAATGACGTTGTCGTTTCCGCCGGAGGATTTCACCGTGGGAGCGACAAGCGATTCATGCACGGGCGTCACCGGGTCGGGATCGGTGCCACCGGCAAGGTAAAGATTCACGTCGACCGATACCTTCGGCGATTCGCCTGCACGGATATCGTTCAGGAAGACTTCGTACCAGACGTCCACTGCCACGGCCAGGTCGCTTCCGGTGGATACGGCGTTCCATTCGTCGTAGACGATGCCATACGGAATGATCCGCGACGTGATGGGGTCTTGTGCGCCGGCCGGAATGGCGAACGGATCGCTTTTCGTCGAGCCCCAATGAATGACCGCGGTATACGTCGGGCCGAGCTTGGCATGGGCGGGGATCGCGACCGTCACGCCTCCGTCCGAACGGGCGACGGCGTCGTCGACCAGTGGCGCCGCGCTTTGCTCGACCGTCGGCGCCGCAAGGTCGTCGATGAATCCCTTGATCAGGCTGGTCATCGTCGTGGGCGTGGCAACCGGCGACTTGTTGCCGGCCCGGTCTTCGGTTCGATAGGTGAATTTGTGAGTGCCGTCGATCAGCGCGTCGATCATGGTCTTTGGATAGACGACCAGGATGGGATCGCCCGGCGGGGGAATTTGGTCGACGATGGAAACGGTCGCGCTCTCGATATCATCGATAATGAGGATGATCCTGTCGTCGACGGCGAGGCCGGCGTAGCCAAATACATGCGCAGGAAGATCGCCATTGCCATCCAGGTTCTCCGGCGTGAGGCCGTCTTCGGTGGAGAAGGCGAACTCGATATCGGAAAGGTCCGGAATGCCGGGCGGATCGTAATCGACGATGAAGGACTGGCCCGGCGGTCCGTATTCCTCGTTGGAACCGCCGCTGACGAATTTGATGTGGTAGTTGAGGACATGCTTGCCGGCGACGGCATGGTCGGCGGCGGGAAGCGTGAACGTTATGTCCGAAGCGGAGCCGTCGAATATGACGGCCGTGCTGGGAAGGTCCACGTTATCGATCATGAGTTCCACGGTATCGTCCATTTCCGGCTCCGAATTCGCCGGGTAGGACAGGGTGAGGATCAGGTCCCGGCCCTCGGTACTCGTGGTTGCGTCGCCCCCCAGAAGCAGGTTGTCCGGCGGACCCACGCCCGGTAGCGGTGCGAGATCCGCGGCGGCGAAGGTGAGCAGTTCGGCGGCGGTGGGAGCGGCGCTCCTGCCGAGCGTTTTATGCGCGGATTTGGCAGGTACGGTGCCGAACGTGCCGGTCGTCGAGCGTCGAGTTCCATTCATGTCGTGCTCCTTGAATACAAGTCCCGTTGCGATGGCGCCTCGCGGCGAGTCGCCACCATCCATGGCCGATAAGCGCATCAGGCGCTACCTGCCTCACGAAACTACGGCAGGCGCGTCCCACGATAAATAGCGCTTCCGTTGTAGGTGGGCCGGGACGGCGAATTGTCGTCGCCATCTTCACCCATTCTTCACGTAACGGGGACTATTCGGCCCTTTCCCGTCCTCGCAGGTTCTTGCAGAGGCTGGATGGGGATGAGCTCGCAGGGGGAAGGTCATTTTAGGAGTTCGCCCCATGGCGGACTCTGCGAAGCGCTGCTCAAATGGGTCATCGGCCAGGTTCGCCCACGTCGTCGCTTTCGTCGCGACGATGCTGGCGCGCGCGTGCCCTGGCGACTCATCCACGTCCTCCAGGGAATTTCACCATGCACATCCAACCCCATCACATGCGCCGCGCACGGCTCTCTTTCTCCATCGGCGCGGCCTTGCTGAGCCCGGCTTTTTCGTCGGTGGCCGGTACACTCGTCGGAACGCCGCATACGGTCCTCGCCGGCGATCCGAAAGAAACCTGGTTCCTTTCGCAACATGCCCGTCTCACCTTGAGCCCCGGTGCGGTCGCCGACAGCATCTCATCGACCAGTTCAGCGTCGGTGACCATCGACGCCGGCGCGGTAAGCACGGCGGCCACGGGCCTGCTCCTGGCAAATGGCTCCACGGCGACCATCGCCAATGGCGCGAGCATCGTGAGCACCGGGGGCCTCGGGTTGCAGGTACGCAACTCGGCCGGCGACGTGGACGCGGGTGCGGTGACGACGGTGACCGTGACCGATAGCAGCATCGTCGGTGCCACCGCCGGCGTGCATCTGGCCGGGGGCGCGCAATTCACGGCAACGGGTAGCAGCATAAGCGCGACGGGTCCGACGGGCCTCGGCATGAACGTATTCAACGCGAACGTCCTTCTTGACGGTGGAACGACCGTCAGCGGCCAGTTGCACGGCATGCGAATCGGTCGCGACGACCGTGGCGAGACGATCCTGCCCACCGTCCGCCAGGTCGTCATCGACGGCTCGCAGGTCACCGGTGTTGCGGGAAGCGGCATCCTGATCGATACACCCACGACGCAATCCGCTCCCGTCACCGATGTCACCATCGAGATAAGGAACGGTAGCGAGATCACCGGCGGAAGCGGTATCGCCATCGACATGGCGGCCCGGACCTCGGCGGATATCCTGGTCGACCACAGCCACGTCGGCGGCGATGTCAGGGTCGCCGACGGATCGTCGGCGCGGCTCGCCCTGGTCGACGCGGCGACGCTGGATGGCGCGATGAGCGGTCCCATCGCCGCCAGCATCGGTACCGGTTCCGCATGGAATGTCACGGGAGATTCGAACGTCTCCTCGCTCGCCATGGATGCCGGCGCGATGGCCTTCCAGGCGACGACGGACGGCAGCCACCATACGACCACGGTGCATGGCGATCTCTCCGGCACAGGCGGTGTCGTCACGTTCAACACCGTGATGAACGAGGGCGGTGCGCTGGCGAACCAGGCCACGGACAGGCTGCTGGTCGAAGGTAACGTGACCACGACGGGGCCGACGGAACTCGTGGTGATACCGACGCGCGATGGCGCGCTCACGGACAGCAACCACAACGGCGCGGTCGACGCGGGCGAAGGCATCTCGCTGGTCCAGGTCGCAGGCAGTTCGCGCGCGGATGCATTCGCGCTTCGCGGCGGCTACGTCGCGGCCGGGCCGTGGCAATACACCTTGCACGCCTTCGGCCCAGGCACCACCGACCAGGCACAGAACGCGTTGGCCACCGGCGCGCTCAACTGGGACTATCGCCTGGGTAACCTCTACGTGTGCGAGACCGATTGCGATCCGGTCGATCCCGTGGTGCCGCCGGTCGATCCCGTCGATCCGCCGGTCGACCCGGTGGACCCGGGCCGCATCGCGGTCGTTCCGCAGCTGCCGTCGTATCTCTCCGCGCCCGCCGCCTTGCTCACCTATGGCGACATGATGCGCGACGGCTTGCACCAGCGGCTCGGCGACATCCGTTCCGGCTCGTCGCACGATCCGGTGGGTGGCGAAGTGTTCGCCCGCTATCTCGGCGGCCAATTGCGCTACACCTCGAACCTGTCGTTCCAACGATACGGCTACGATTTCGACCAGCAGGTCAACGCGTTGCAGCTGGGCGGCGGATTGGTCGCGCTGGATGGCGACAACGGAACACTGCGGGCGGGCTGGGCCGCCGACCACGGCACGACCCGCGTCACGCCCAAGGCCGCGGACGGCAACAGTTCGGCCAAGTATCGCGCCAACGGCGTGTCCGCCTGGGTCACCTGGCAGCAAGGCAATGGCCTCTGGGTGGATGGCGTGATCGGTTCCACCCGCTTCCACGGCGACGTGGGTACGGACCTGCGCGGCGCGGACGTGGGCCGCATACGGGCGAACGCCTGGACCATGTCGGTGGAGGTGGGGATGCCGTTCGCGCTCGGCAACGAATGGACCGTCGAGCCGCGCTTCCAGCTCAAGCACCAGTCACTGAACTTCCGCGATTTCGTCGACGGCGATGGCCTGGCGGTGAAGCTCGGCACGGCGAAACAGACCAGTGCGCGCCTGGGTGGCCGCATCGCGAGGACGGCCAATCCCGTGTTCATGCCTTACGCCAGCCTCGATCTCACGCATACGAGCAACGGCGACCCGAAAGCCGACGTGTCCAGCGAAGACTGGGATATCGCCGAGCGTTTCGGCTCCGGCCGCGTGGGTAACGCCTATCGCGTGGCGGCGGGTGCGACCAGCCAGCTGGGCGAGCATGTACAGGTCTATGGCGAAGGCACCTACCAGCACTTCGTCGGCGGCCACGGCATGCGTGGCTGGGCAGGCAACGTGGGCATTCGCGTCACCTTCTGAACACGGTCGACACCGCGGGGCCGCGGGCGAGGTCCTCCTCCCTCGCTTCCTGGCGCATCCTTGCGCATCCGTGCTTCCTGCATCGTCCGTGGCGTCCTGCTCGTCCCGCCGCGGCCTCGTGGTGTCGGGGATCAAAGCTATCTCCTTGTAGCAGCGAGGAAAATAGCCCTATGGTTGTAGGCGCCGACGTCCGTTTCCGGACAGCGGCACGACGCTTTCGAAGCGGGGGATGTCCGTTATCGTACGCATGCCGCGCGCGGGCGCGCCTTGCCGCACCGGCCGCGCTGGCGCCTCGTCCGGATTCGTACGATTCCCTAGCGTATGGCGATGAGCCAGAGCGCCGCGCCTTGCACGGGAGCGGCCGTCCAATGCACGCGGTAGGTGCCCGCGGCGTTCACCTGTCGCCATGCCACGGCGCCCTGCACGCCGCTCTCGTCGGGCAGTTCGACGAAGGCGTCGATCAGCTGGAAACCATCGCCCGGGACGACACTCATGCGCTTGACGCCGCCGTCGCCCCACCAGAAGGCGAGCAGCGTGGCGGGACCGTCGACATGGATCTCGCCGCTGGCGACCACCAGCGATGGTTCGGCGTACGACTGCGCGAGCGCCTGCACGCGGCTGGCGTTGCGTACCTCGACGAAGGGCAGGGATAGCTCGCCGCGCGGTTCCCCTCGCTTGACGATGGATGCGGAGTGGTTGGCACCGCCTTTGCCGTCCAGCGCGACATAGGCTTTCACGTCGAAGCGATCTCCGTAGTTCGCATAGGTCATCGCACGGCCCAACCTGTCCCAGCGGTTGCCGTAGGTGTCGCGCGGCACCGCGTCGTTGCTTGCGTATCCTGCGTTGAACACGACGAACACGCTGCCCGTGGACCGGGTCTCCATCGCGGGGGTCACGGCGGGGCTGTCACCCAGGCCTTCACCCTGGCCGAGGAAAACGTGCGCACCGAGGGAAGGGGGCGGTGGATCGCCCGCCGCCACCTGCGGTGCTATCGAGAGCAGGACCACGGACGCCAGGGCGGCACGAAGACGGCGCATGTCGCTTCTCCAAAAGTTGTACTTGTCAGCGCGATGGCCGTGAGCGACGCTCGGCGTGCGGACCGCCTGCCTGACGATACGTCACGCGCGCCGCGCAAGGGGGCTCCACCGTGACGGACGAAACCGACTTCCTCGACCTCTACGCGAAGTTGCGCCTGGCTCCCGGCTGCTCGCTGGAGGACTTCAAGCAGGCGTACCGCCGCCATGTGGCGATGTGGCACCCCGACCGGCGCCGCGGCTCGCGCGCCGACCAGCTGGCGGCGGCGCGGCTGCAACGATTGACGGCGCAGTACGGTGCCGCGATGGACTTCCATCGCAGGCATGGACGCCTGCCCGGTGCGTTGCAGGCGATGCGTGCCGTCGATGCGGTGCCGGCCGAGCTTGAAAAAACGGCGGGCCCCTTGCCCGAAGCCGCACCGCGGGCGAGCGCGCCGCCACGCGCAACGCAGCGGGCGCTGGCGACTCGCTGGTGGCTCGCCTTCGGCGTGATGGCCATCGGCGCGGTGGCATGGTCGACATGGCCTTCCAGCCAGGCAAGCCAGGAAATGGATGGGGAAGACACGGAGGATGCAAGGATATCCGGGGGCGCGAGCGCGCCGTCCGCATTGCAGGCGCTCAGCCTCGGCATGCTGCCGGACGAAGTGATCGGCATCGAAGGCGAGCCCACGCGGCGTGCCGATGGCCGCTGGGAATACGGCCCTTCCTGGATACGTTTCGAGCAGGGGGTGGTCGTCGACTGGTACAGCTCGCCGTTGCGCCGCCTTCGCACGGAGTCGCCACGCCCGCGGTCGTAGGTGGCCCGTCGCGTCCGCAGCGCCCGGCATTACCGAGCGCCACGCCCGAACAGCACGACCTCCACCGTCTCGATGAGGATCACCACGTCGAGGAAGAGGTTGTGGTTCTTCACGTAGAACAGGTCGTACTTGAGTTTCTCCGCGGCATCCTCTTCCGACGCACCGTACGGATAGCTCAGTTGCGCCCAACCCGCCAGGCCTGGCTTGATGCTGTGGCGGAGGCTGTAGTAACGGATCTTGTTCTGCAGGTCGGAAACGAACTGCGGCCGCTCCGGGCGTGGCCCGACGATGCTCATGTCGCCGCGGATCACGTTCCACAGTTGCGGCAACTCGTCGAAACGCAGCTTTCGGCAGATGCGTCCCACCCGCGTCACGCGGTCGTCGTTGCTGGACGCCCAGCGCGCGACACCGTCCATTTCCGCATCCGTGCGCATGCTGCGGAACTTGTACAGCCAGAAGGTGCGGCCGTGCTCGCCGACGCGCTCCTGGCGGTAGAGGATGGGCTGCCCACGGCCGGATTCGATGCGAATCGCCAGGGCGACGCCGAGCATGACCGGCCAGCAGAGCAGGGCGATCAGCAGGGACGCCGCCAGGTCGAAGCCGCGCTTGGCGAACAAGGCCAGTGGCGTGGCGTTGAAACCGCCGGAAAACACCAGCCAGGAGGGATCGAGCATGGTCAGCTGCACGCGTCCCGCCTCGCGTTCGACGAAGGTGGTCAGGTCGGTGATCTGCACGCCCAGCTGGCGACAGGCCAGCAGGTCGTCCATGGGCAGGCTGCCACGGCGGTCGTCCACTCCCACCACGATCTCGTGCAGCTTCTCGCGCCGCGCCAGTGCGGCGAGCGAGCCCGCCGGTTCGATCAAGAGCGATTCGGGAATCGCGACAGCTTCGTTGGTCCCGCGCACATAGCCCAACAGGCAGAAGCCGCGACGGTCCGAACGACGCCGCATGCGGTTGTGGATCTGCGCGGCACGTTGGCCGGCGCCCAGGACGAGCACGCGTCGCTTGAGCGATTCCATCTCGACCAGGCGCATGAACACCGCGCGGAAGCCCGCCGTCGATACGAAGCCGATGACCAGGGCCATGCCGAGTACGCCGCGACCGACGTAGGCCTGCGGGATCACGTAGTAACCGACGACCAGCACCAGGCCACCGAGGATGAAGGCGATGGCATGCCGTGCGAGTTGGCCGCGCCAGCTCATCCGCAGCGTGGCGCGATATTCGCCGAGCGCGGCCATGCACAGGAAGATGACCGCGGCGAACATCGCCGCGCGTGCCGTCAGCGAATGCGTGGACGCCGCGAGATCCTCCGGCGAGGTCGCGAAGCGAATCCATACGGCCACGTTGAGCGAGGCCGCGAGCAACAGGAGTTCGCAGGTGCCCAGCAAGGTGAGCCAGCGCACGATCGGCTGTCTGAACAGGCGGATCATCGGTTGTTCCCCTCGATGCACGCATGGACTGCGTGCCGGTACCCCAAGGCTATGGAGTGGCCATGCGCGTGTCGATTGCACTTCCGGCTGGCGCACGGCTAGGCCGAATGGCCGCCCGATACATGCGTGTAACGCGATGTGTATCGCCGCTGTTACAACAGCACGCGCAACTGCTCGGCAAGCCGCAGGCTGAGCGCGACGATGGTGAAGGTGGGGAATGCCCAGCCACCGGTCGGGAAGACCGAACTGCCGGCGACGTGCAGGTTGTCCACGCCATGCACCTTGCCCTGTGGATCGACCACGCCCTGTGCCGGGTCCTCGGCCATGCGCGTGGTGCCGATGTGATGCGCGGTGCCTCGAAGTGCGGGCGGACCTTCGCCGTACGTCCATGGCGCCGGTTCGAAGCGTCCGTTGCAGGCCCTGGCAAGGCCGTCGCCGGCGATGTGGGTCATGGTGCGCCAGGTGTGACGGTCGAGTTCGCTGAGGCGCCAGTCCACCCGCACGCGTCGCAGGCCCAGCCCGTCGACATCCGTACCGAGCGTGACCCGGCTGTCGCGGTGGGGCGCCTGTTCGAAGAAACCGACCAGCTCGACGCGATCGCTGCGTACCACCGGGCGGTCCGCGACCTTCTGCGCCACCGCGCGGATCACGTCGCCGATGTTCAGGCCGAGCCGGATCGCATTGATGGCGAGGCCCTGGTGGATGGTGGCCACGTCGCCGCCTGGCCCGTTCTGCAGGGCGGCGCAGAGCCGTGCCTCGAGCAGGGTCGCTTCCGTCCGCACGGGAGGGCGCAAGGCGGCGCGCAGGCCGCGCAGGGCACGGATGCCTCGGGGCACCTCGCCTTCCACGGGGAAGGGATGCACGCGCGCATTGAGGCTGCGATGGCGTCGCTGCGCTTCCATGGAAAGGCCGATTTCCGGTGCGAGCGGCGCGCGTACCTTGCCGATCGTGCGCTCGTACGGACGGGTGACGCGATCGGGCTCGTCCGCGCGGATCGTGCCGACCGTGCCCCGGGGATGGTCCATGAAATAGCGGCCGACCAGGTCGCGGTCGTTGCCGAGTCCGTTGGAAGCGACGCTGTCGGAAAGCAGGAGGATGCGCGCGTTCTCGATACCGCCCGCCGCCAGCACGTAGTGCCGCGCGCGCACGCGGCCACGGCGGCCGTCGAGCGTGCCGATGCGGGCGCCGGTGACCACGTTCGCATCGGCGCTGGACTCCAGTTCCATGACGTTCGCATGCAGCAACACGGTGATGTTCGGTGCCTGGTGCAGTTCCTCGCGGTAGGCTTCGCCGAACGTGATGGGGCTCCTGGCGAAGATGAAGTTCACCAGTTCCCCGGCATCGAGGTCGAGCGGGCGGCGTGGCGGCGGGCCGTCGAACGCACCGGGCCCGAAGCCATGCGACGCGTCGATACGACAGAATTCGCGGGCGCGCTCGTACCAGGGGGCGAGGTCGGCGAAACGCAGGGGCCAGCCACTGTCGGGTACCCAGTCACGCGGCTCGAAGTCGCTGTCGGCGAAGGGAATGCAACCACCGCCCCATAACGTGCAGCTGCCGCCGAATACGCGCATGCGCGACGTACCGGCGTCGAAGGGGAGGTCGCCGGTGGAGCCGCCTTCGTACAAGGACTGGCTGCGATCCTCGCCGGCCAGGCCACCCCCTTCGATGAGGCAGACCGTGGTGGAGCTTCCGGCGAAGGCACGCGCGATGGCGATGCCGGCGGGCCCGGCACCGACGATGCACAAGTCGGCCTGGAGGTCGGCGGGTGCCGACCCATCGAGGTAGTCGATGATCAAGATGCGCCTCCGGTTCTTATCGCGCGCATCCTACGCACCGTAAAATTCTCGATACCAGGCGACGAAGCGCGCCACGCCCTCGGCCACGTCGATCTTCGGCGCATAGCCGGTGATCTGGACGAGCGCGGAAACGTTCGCTTCGGTGTCGGGGACATCGCCGGGTTGCAGTGGCAGCATCTCCAGCCGCGCCGTGCGTCCCAGGCATTTTTCCAGCACTTCGATATAGCGCAGCAGCTCCACCGGCTTCTCGTTGCCGATGTTGAAGATACGATAGGGCGCGACGCCGCTCGTGCCGGGATCGGGCCGTTCGCCGGACCAGTTCGCGTCGGCGGCGGGTACCCTGTCCAGCGTGCGCAGCACGCCCTCGACGATGTCGTCGACATAGGTGAAGCTGCGCTTATGCCTGCCGTGGTTGAAGACCCGCACGGGCTCGCCGGCGAGGATGGCGCGGGTGAACAGGAACAACGCCATGTCGGGCCGGCCCCACGGCCCATAGACCGTGAAGAAGCGAAGGCCGGTGCAGGGAAGGCCGTAGAGGTGCGCATAGCTGTGCGCCATCTGCTCGTTCGCCTTCTTGCTGGCCGCATACAGCGTCAACGGATGCTCGGTGGGCTGGTGCTCGGAAAATGGCATGCGCGTGTTCGCGCCATACACCGAACTGGTCGAGGCGAAGACGAGGTGTTCCACCTCGTGCCTACGGCATCCTTCCAGCACGTGGAGGAAACCGGTCACGTTGCTCGACACGTAGACGTGCGGGTTCGTCGCGGCATAGCGCACGCCCGCCTGTGCCGCCAGGTTGATCACCCGGCGGGGCTGGTGCGTGGCGAAGGCGGCCTCGACCGCGTCGCGATCGGCGAGGTCGGCGTGCACGTGGGTATAACCGGGCCGGCCCTCGAAGTGGGCCAGCCGCGCTTTCTTCAGGGTCACGTCGTAATAGTCGGACAGGTTGTCCAGCCCGATCACTTCGTCGCCGCGTTCCAACAGGCGCGTCGCGACGTGGTATCCGATGAAACCGGCGGTGCCCGTGACGAGTACTTTCATACGGGCGCTCGCATCGTCAGAGCCTGCCGTCCACCGCATCGCGGGGCAGCACGTATTTCACGTCGTAGACCACGGACAACGGCTTCCCGAACGCGCGGATGCCGTCCGCGCCCAGGGCGACGAACTCGCGATGGCCGACGGCGACCACCACGGCGTCGTAGTTTCCATGCGCGGGTTGCGGGATCGGCTCGATACCGTATTCGTGCATCGCCTCGCTGGCGCGGACCCAGGGGTCGTGGACGTCGGCCGCGACGCCATAGCCTTCCAGGGCGTGGAGGATGTCGACCACCCGCGTATTGCGCAGGTCCGGACAGTTTTCCTTGAAGGCCAGGCCCAGCACCAGCACGCGGGCGGCCACCGGGTTGATGCCCTTGCGCACCATCAGCCGCACCAGTTCGCCCGCGATGTACGAGCCCATGCCGTCGTTCGTGCGGCGGCCCGCGAGGATCACATCCGGATGGTGACCCACTTGCTGGGCCTTGTGCGTGAGGTAGTACGGGTCGACGCTGATGCAATGGCCGCCGACCAGGCCGGGCCGGAACGGCAGGAAGTTCCACTTCGTTCCCGCGGCCTCGAGCACTTCCAGGGTGTCGATGCCGAGCTTGTTGAACAGGATTGCCAGGTCGTTGACCAGGGCGATGTTGAGATCGCGTTGCGTGTTCTCGATCACCTTGGCCGCTTCGGCCACCTTCATGGAACTGGCGCGATGCGTTCCCGCCGTGATGATCGAGCGATAAATGGCGTCGACGAAGTCGGCGACGGCGGGCGTCGAGCCCGACGTGACCTTGAGAATCCCCGTCACCCGATGCGCCTTGTCACCCGGGTTGATGCGTTCTGGGCTGTATCCCGCGAAGAAGTCCTCGTTGAAGACCAGCCCGGAGATGCGTTCCAGGATCGGTACGCAGACTTCTTCGGTGCAGCCGGGATAGACGGTGGACTCGTAGACGACGACGTCGCCGCGTTTGAGAACCTTGCCCAGGGTTTCACTCGCGCGCACCAGGGGCGTCAGGTCAGGGCGGCGGGCGTCGTCGATGGGCGTGGGCACCGTGACGATATAGACATCGCACCCGGCCAGGTCCTCGACATCGGAGGAGAAGCGGAGGCGATCCGCCGTGCCGAGCTCATCGGCGTCGACTTCCAGGGTGGCGTCATGGCCCCCACGGAGTTCCTCGACGCGTTCTCGGCGGATGTCGAAGCCCAGGGTCGCGTAGCGCTTGCCGAACTCCACCGCGAGCGGCAGGCCGACGTAGCCGAGGCCGACGATGCCGATACGTACCGTGTCCAGTGGCCGTGGGACGAAGCCGCCCGCCGCCGTCCATGGGCGCCCGTTCGCCACGGGTTCGGCCACGTCGGCGTGGCCGGTGGCCCCTCTGAGGCTTGTTGTGTCCATGCCTGAGTCCTACCCCTTCGATGACGCCGGAAAGCGTAGCAATGCGGGCCGGGCTTGCCTGTATGGCTTACGGAGGTGGTCGAATGGCCGATATCGGCAAGGCGTCGACGTTTACAAGGCGTTCCCGCCGAGATATGGTTCGTCCGGCATCGCCCACGGATGTGGGCATACGACTACATAATGGCTTCCAGGTCCACTCATGTCCGCGCGATCCTACTTTGGCTCTGTGCGCGTGGCCTTGCTGGACGACCATGCGCTCGTCCTGAAAGGATTGATCGCACACCTTGAGAAATCTCCCACGATCGTCGTCGTCGGCAGCCACGCGAGCAGTCGCAGCTTCCGCGCCATGCTCGCCACCATGCCGGTGGACGTCGCCCTGATCGACTATTCGCTCGCGCTGGACGACATCGACGGCATCGCCCTGATCAAATTGCTGCGTGCGGGCTATCCGAGGATGAAGATCCTGGTGGTATCCGCGCACGACCAGGGGTTGGTGATCCATAGCCTGCGCCAGGCCGGTGCCGATGGATTCGTCGCCAAGAGCCAGGACCCCGACGAAGTGATCCGCGCCATCGACGCGGTCATGACCGGCAGGGAATACCTGCCGCCGCGCGATCAGGACATCGACGAGCCCACCGGGGTGGTGGCGCTTTCGCCGCGCGAATGGGAGGTGATCCGGCAGTTGCTCGAAGGGTTGACCGTTGGCCAGATCGCGGCGCGGTCGGGCCGTAGCCTGAAGACGATCAGCACCCAGAAGTCCGCCGCGTACCGCAAGCTGCGCGTCACGTCCGACAACGAGCTGTATCTCTTGCGGGAATACATCCTCGCGCTGGGCGCTGGCTCGACGTGAGGCGCGCCTTCGCGTTCATCCTCTCGTTGCTCGTCGTCTCGTGCGTCGTGGCAGGCGAGGTGCCGGATGCGGAAGCGCGCAAGCGCTGGATCGCCGCGCACCCCGAATTGCGGATAGCGATCGATCCGCAACAGGGGTCCGAGATAAGCAACGGCCAGTCCAATCCGCTGGTCAGCCAGTACCTGGAACTGGTGGCGCGGCATACCGGGCTGCGCGTCACGACGGTGCGCACCCGCTCGTGGGAGGAATCGGTTCGCGCCTTCCTCGACGGGCGCATCGACATGTTGCCCTCGCTCAGCGACCGCCTGCTCATGGCGGACGTGGGCGACCGGGCGCTGATCTCGGCGCCGTTCTACGTCGGCCGTACCGTCATCATCAGCCGTACCGTGGGGCCGGCGACCCTCGACATGCATGCGCTCGAGGGTCGCACGATCGCCTTCAAGGGCGGCGGCGTCTACGAATCCTGGCTACGCCGGGAACATCCCTCGATCACGCGCCTTCCGCTGGCCGACGTCCACCAGGTGCTCGCCGCGGTGGAGACGGGTATCGCGGATGCCGCCGTCGGCGTGGACGTGGCCTATCACCCCATCGTCCGGCGCGACTACACGTTGAGCCTGCGTATCGCCGGCAACGTCAACGAAATGCCGGTCACCATCCGCGTGGCGGTGCGCAAGGACGCACCGGAACTGCTCGGCATCCTCGACGACAGCCTGCGCGGCGTCAGCGCCGGCGAGAACCAGGCGGTGATCGAGCGCTGGCTGGAAACCGCCTACCTGCGCGCTCCCACGTTGTCCCAGGTGGCTTCCGCCTACCGCGTGGAGATCGGCCTGGGCATTGCGCTCGTGCTGGTGCTGTGCTTCGCCCTGTGGCAGCTGCGGCGCGCGCAACTGGCCTCGCGCAGGGGCGAGAAGCAGAAGACGATGCTCCTGGCGGTCATGAGCCATGAAGTGCGCAACGCGGTGAACGCGGTGGCCGCATCGGTCGATCTTCTCTCGCGCACGTCGCTGGAGGGACCGCAACGCGACCTGATGGCGATCGCGCAGTCGAGCAGCCGGAATCTTCAGAATCTTCTCAAGAGTGCGCTGGACTACAGCCGCTCGGAAAGCGTCGGTTTCACCGCCGACCTTGCCGCCTGCGATGCCGTCGCCGTGGCGCGGCAGGTGATCGAAGGCCAACGGGGGGCGATCGAACAGAAGGGATTGGCGGTGCGCCTCGACCTGCCGATGGGACCGTTGCCCTGGTTGTTGCTCGACGAGACGCGCCTGCGCCAGCTGATGGAAAACCTGCTGTCCAACGCGGTGAAGTTCACCGAACGCGGGCACGTCGGCATCGCCATGTGGCAATCCGCCGGCGAGGCGGTGGACGACGTGCGCCATTTCATCGTCGAGGTGTTCGATACCGGGATCGGTGTGCCGCCGGAAAGGCAGCGCCAGCTCTTCCGGCCATTTTCACAGGCGCATGGCCTGCATTCCGCACGCATGGGAGGCAGCGGGCTCGGCCTGGGCATCTGCGCGGAAATCGTGCGCCACCTCGGTGGACGCATCGACCTGAGCAGCGACGTCAGTGTCGGCACGGCGGTCCGGATCGAGTTGCCGACCAGCCGCGTTCCCGTGATGCCCGTGGCCGACGGGGCGGATACGGCCGCCGGCGAAACGGTCCCCGCGGTGAGTGGCGTCGTATTGCTCGTCGAGGATCACCCGGCCAACCGGCAGATCATCGCGGCGCAGTTGAAGTTCCTGGGCTACGAAACCCACGCGGTGGACCATGGCCAGGCGGCGATCGATGCCTTCGTGCCCGGCCACTTCGCCGGCGTATTGCTGGACTGCGAATTGCCGGACATGCAGGGTTACGACATCGCATCGGAACTGCGCGCGCGCGAGGCCACGGCCGGCGTGTCGAATACACGCTTCATCGCCATTTCGGCGAACGACGGCGAGGCCCACATCCGGCGTTGCGAGGAAAGCGGCATCGACACGGTGCTGGGCAAGCCGCTGTCGCTCGACGCCCTGAAGGACGCCCTCGCCGGTGCGCCGGGAACGACGCTGGCCGAGCGGACCTTCCACGACGAGAGCCTGCGCGATGTCGCCGCCATCCGCGCGGCGATGGAAGAGGCCGATCCGGAGACGGCCTTGCACGTGACGCACAGGCTCAAGGGCGCCGCCCTGGTGCTCGGTGCGCTGGCCCTGGTGGAAGACGTGGAGCGCATGGAGGCGTTGCTCCAGGCGCGTCCGGTGCCGCGCGGCGACATCGATGCCTTGCTGCAAGAAATTGCCGATAGGTTGTGACGTTCCTTTCAATTTCCGTCACGGTCCCCCATGTCATGCTGGTTTCCTTCGTCCCCCCAAGTAACGGAGTCCAGCATGACAAGCATCAACGCATCCGCAAGCGGCACGTTCAGGATTGGCGGCGACCTCGAGGTCAACCGCCTCGGTTTCGGTGCCATGCGTATCACCGGCAAGGGCATCTGGGGTGATCCCGCCGACCCCAGGGCCGCGCGTGAGACGCTGGCGAAACTGCCCGCGCTCGGCGTGAACCTCATCGACACCGCCGACAGCTACGGCCCCTATGTCAGCGAAGACTTGATTCGCGAGGTATTGCATCCGTACAAAGGCATGGTCGTCGCGACGAAAGGCGGTCTCACCCGGCACGGCCCGGATATCTGGGCCCCGCTGGGCCGTCCGGAGTACCTGCGCCAATGCGTGCTGATGAGCTTGCGCCGTCTCGGTGTCGAGCGGATCGACCTCTGGCAGCTGCATCGCATCGACGCCAAGGTGCCGCGCGACGAGCAGTTCGGCGTGATCCGCGACATGCAGAACGAAGGCCTCATCCGCCACGTGGGCCTGTCCGAGGTCAATGTCGAGGAAATCGAAGCCGCCTCGAAGTTCTTCAAGGTCGCGACGGTGCAGAACCTGTACAACCTCGGCAATCGCCAGAGCGAGGCGGTGGTGGATTACGCGGACAAGCACGGCATCGGTTTCATCCCCTGGTATCCGCTCGCCGCCGGCGATCTCGCGAAGGACGGTTCGGTGTTGTCCGGCATCGCGAAGAAGCTAGGAGCGACCGATGGCCAGGTGGCGTTGGCGTGGCTGCTGAAACGCACGCCGGTGATGTTGCCGATTCCCGGCACCGGTAGCCCCGGTCATCTCGAGGAAAACGTCAAGGGTGCCTCGCTGCAGCTTTCGCAGGAAGATTACGAAGCACTGGAGCACGCGGTAAGGAAGTGACCCGGGCAGGGCAGGGCGTACCTAGCGTGCGTGGAACGACGGCTGGTCCGCCCGTTCCGCGCGCGCCTCGTAAAGCTTGCGGTCCGCCATCGCGAGCGTGTCCGACAGGGCCGCTCCGCGAGGTTTCAGCGCCGCGCCAAGCGTGAAGGCGATGGGTGCTTCCGCCGCGTCCCCGCGCAATTGCTCCACGAGGTGCGCGAGGCGGTCGTCGTCCGCGTCGCGCACGACGACCAGGAACTCGTCGCCGCCCAGGCGGATCACCGGATCGCTGTGGCGGACGTGCTTGCGCAGGAACTGCGCCACGCCGACCAGTACGTCGTCGCCGCGTTGGTGCCCGTAGGTGTCGTTGACCGCCTTGAAACGGTCGAGGTCAACGGCGATGCAGCCCAGCGGTTCATCCATGGAGGATTCCGCCAGGTAGGCCAGGTAGCGGCGGTTGAAGCACTGCGTGAGTGGATCGCTCAGCGACCATTCGCGCAGTTGCCGTTCCTGCCGGTGTTGTTCCGTGATGTCCTGGGCGTGGCCGAGCACGTAGCGTTCTTCGCCATCGTCGTCGAGCACGTTGTGGTACGCCCAGATGCGCAGGTCGCCGTTTGCCGCGCACAGTTCCAGGCGTCCCGAGTCGCTGCCCGTGGCGGCGATCCGCTGCAGGTACTGCTGGAACAGCGGCATGTTCTCCGGCCGCATGAAGTCGGAGAGGGGGCGTCCCATCAGCTGGTTGATCGGGTAGCCGAGCGATCTGGCCGCGGCGGGATTGATCGAGAGCAGGATGCCATCCAGGTCGTGCGTGCAGATCAGGCCGAGGCTGAACTGGAACAGCTGGCGAAAGCGCCGCTCGCTCGCTTCCACCGATGCCACGGCATTGCGCAGGAGGTCCTGCCATTCCTGCGCGCCGCGCCGGAGATCGCGTTCGGCGGTGATTTCCCGGGCCAGTTCCGCCGTGCGTTCGACATCCAGGCTGCGCTGTTCCAACACCAGTTCGGCCACCTTGGCCAGTTCCGCGAGGATCGTCTTCTGCCGGACGTCGAAGTGCTCCCGTGAGCCGGCGGCGGCCAGGTCCGCCAGCGTCATCGGCGCGCCCGCCACGACCGAGGCGGCCCGCAGGAGGCTTTCGAACAAGGGCTGGCGCGTGCTGTCCAGGCGGGTCTCCGTGTGGCGTGGATCTTGGGGGACGATGGTATGGGACGGTACCGGTTAGCCCGGCCGCGGGGAGTGATGCACGTCACGTGGCCGTTGCAGTCGACCGCGGACCTAATGCAGCTTCACCGGGGGCAGCGTGGTGTTGCGCAGCCAGTCCGCCAGCCACAGCGCGGTGGCTCGAGGCCATCCGTGCAGGGTGGCGCGATGCATGTGCTGGAGGGAGACGTAGAGCATCTTCGCCAGCCAGCCGCGCATCGGGATCGGCGCCTTGCCGCGGGGGCCCGACGGCAGTTCGCCGGTGGCCTGGCGTTCGCCCAGGGAGACCAGGGTGCCCTTGGCGTGGTAGGTGAACGGCGCGACCGTTTCGCCGGCGATCGCGCGCGGCAGGGCCCGGGACAGGTAGCTGGCCTGCTGGTGCGCAGCCTGCGCGGTGGGCGGCACGCTGGGGCCGCCAGGCGTGGCGGGGGCGAACGCGCAATCGCCGATGGCGTAGACGTGATCGACGCCTTGTGCCGCCAACCTGCCATCGACCACGATCCGGCGATCCTTGGACAACTGGAAAGGACCGAGGCCAAGGACCATGTCGTGACCGGTGACGCCAGCGGCCCACACCTGGATGTCGCAGCGCACCGTGCTGTCGTCGGACAGGTGGAAGGCACCCCGTTCCACCGATTTCACGCCGACGCCCACGCGTACCGCCACCCCCATGTGCTCGAGTATCCGCTGCGCCGAGGCGGAGGTGCGCGGGTCCACGGCGGGGAGTACGCGCGGGGCCATGTCCATGAGGGTGATATCGAGCTTGGAAGCGGGATCGAGGCCGCCGTAGCGGTGCATGTCGTTGAAGGCGTGGTGCAGTTCCGCGGCCAGTTCGACGCCCGTGGCGCCTGCGCCGACGATACCGATGGAGATGCGCCGGGTGGGATCGCCCGCGCTGCGCAGGGCCAGCGCGAGGATCTTCCTGCGCAGCGCGACGGCCTGCGCCGGGCTGTCGAGCATGTCGCAGTAATCGAGCACGCCGGGCGTGCCGAAGTCGTTCACCCGGCTGCCGAAGGCGAGCACGAGCGTGTCGTAGGAAAGCGTGCGGGGCGGCAGGATCAATTCATCCGTCTGCGGCAGGCGTACTTCCGCCAGGTCGATCGTGCGTGCCCCGGTATCCACCCGCTTGAGGGCGCCGGGTTCGTAGCGATAGCCGTGGGATTGCGCATGGGCGAGGAAGGGCACGGCTTCCTCGCCGTCGCCGAGCAGGCCGGCGGCGAGTTCGTGCAGGCGTGGCTTCCAGAAATGGCTGGGGTCACGGTCGACCAGGGCCACGTCGAGATCGCCTCGCTTGCCGAGCCGGGTGGCGAGTTCGATGCCTGCCGCGCCACCGCCGACGATGACCACGGTATGCGCGCCCGGTTGCTTGGAAACGGTCATGAGCGGGTCTCCAGGTATTTGCCGCCCAGCATACCGGCCGAATCGTTGGTTGCTTGCGAAGACCTGCCGTGCCATATAAACAAGCTTCCCTGGAGAAGATTCCATGTTCCAGTCACCGGCGTCGCGGATCGACGCCAAGCTCGCCGTCGTCTTTCAGTCCCTTGGCTTGCCTGCGCACCTGGCCCGCGTACAGCCGTCCGATCGCCCTGAGTTGGGCGACTTGCAGTGCAATGGTGCGCTCGGCGGCGCGCGGGACCTGCGACGGGCGCCCCGGCTCGTCGCCGAGGACATCGCGTCATGCCTTCGCGGCGATCCGGCGTTCGCTTCCGTCGAGGTGGCCGGCCCCGGCTTCGTCAACCTGCGCTTGTCCACGGATTTCCTCGCCGCGTGCGCCGCCGACATGGCCGCCGATGATCGCCTGGGCATCGCCGCTGAAGGGCGAGGCCGTCTCGTCATCCTGGACTTCGGTGGCCCGAACGTGGCCAAGCCCTTGCACGTGGGTCACCTGCGCTCGCTGGTGCTCGGTGAGAGCCTGCGCCGCATCCATGCGGCATTGGGCTGGCGTACGCACGCGGACGCGCATCTGGGCGACTGGGGCTTGCAGATGGGCATGCTGAGCGCCGCGATCCGCCACCGCGCGCCGGAGCTGGCTTATTTCCAGCCGGCGTCGGGTCAGCCGTATCCCGCGAATCCCCCGGTGACGCTGCAGGAACTGGAGCGGCTCTACCCGGAAGCCGCGGCGGCATGCCGGGCGGACCCGGAGCGGATGGTCGAGGCGCGCTCGGATACCGCGGCGCTGCAAGCGGGCGACCCGGGTTTGCTCGCGTTGTGGCATGCCTTGCGTGCGTTGAGCCTGGAAGCCCAGGTCGCCGACTTCCGGGAGTTGGGCATCGTGTTCGACGCGCTGGATGGGGAAAGCGACGTGCGCGATGCCATCGCGCCGCTGGTCGAGCGCCTGCTCGCGTCGGGCGTGGCACGCCAAAGCGACGGTGCCCTGGTGGTGGACGTCGCGGAACCGGACGATAGCCATGACGTACCGCCGTTGCTGTTGGCCAAGAGCGATGGCGCCGCGCTCTACGCGACCACCGACCTAGCCACCCTGGAAGCGCGCGCCGCCATGAGCGGCCTCGCACGCGTGGTCTATGTGGTCGACCAGCGCCAGGCGCTGCATTTCGCCCAGGTGTTCCGTGCCGCGGGAAAGGCGGGCATCGCGCCCGGCGTGGAGTTGCTGCATGCGGGCTTCGGCACCGTGAACGGCCGCGACGGCAAGCCGTTCAAGACGCGCGACGGCGGCGTGGCCAAGCTCACCGACCTGCTCGACGAAGCCGTCGAACGGGCGGCCGCCCGTATCGATGAATCTGGTCATGGAGCCGGCCTCGACGACGCCGGACGCCGGCAGCTCGCACGGCAGGTGGGCATCGGCGCGGTGAAGTTCGCCGACCTCTCCGGCGATCGCCTGTCCGGCTATGTGTTCGACGCGGATCGCCTGGTGGCGTTCGAGGGGCGCACGGGCCCCTACCTGCAATACGCATGCGTGCGCTTGCGTTCGTTGCTGGACAAGGCTGCCGGCTTCGCATCCGGACCGGTGGTGCCTGTCCTGGATGAAGAGCGCGACCTGCTGCTGTCGTGCCTCGGTTTCGCGGGTGCCGTGTCGGAAGCGGGGCGCGAACTACAGCCGGGCATCCTGGCGGAGTACGCGTTCGGCGTGGCGCAGCGTTTCAGCCGCTTTTATGCGGCCTGCGCCGTGATCGGCGAGCCCGATCCCACGGTTCGCGCCTCCAGGCTCGGCCTGTGCGTGCTGACCCGTCGCGTGCTCGAAACATCGCTGGACTTGCTCGGCATGGACGTCCCGCCACGCATGTAGCCGGCAAGGCAGGGGCCGCGGCGTGAGCCGCGGCCCCTGTCATCACGCCTTCGAGTAGGCCTCGGTCGCGTCCATCACACGCGCCGAGTAAACCAGCGCCGCGCCGGCGTTGAGTGCCACCGCCACGCCGAGTGCTTCGGCGATCTCTTCCTTCGTCGCACCGTTCTTCAGCGCTTCCGCGGTATGCACGGTGATACATCCGTCGCAACGCGTCGTCACCGAGACGGCGAGCGCGATCAGTTCGCGTGTCTTCGCGTCGAGGTGGTTGGTCTTCGCTCCCGCGGCGGAAAGTGCCTGGTAGCCCTGGACGGTGCCGGGGCTCAGCTTGGCGATTTCGCCGATACGTCCCATCAACTGGCTGCGATATTCGACCCAATCAAGCATGACCTATTCCTCCGGTGATCCGGCGGCACGGTATGCGTCGTCGGCAGGCACATCATGATCCTGGTCAGGGGGCGTGTGAACGTCGCGGTGGCGCAAGGTTTGGCTCGATCGTCTCAGTGCGGGCGGTGGGGAGGACGGAAGGTCGCAGGGGACGCGCATTTCCCGGGAATGCCGGGTCCTGGCGGTAGCTTTCCAGGCGAAGCACTCAAGGAGACCACCGTGCGTTACCTCAAAGCCCTCACCGCGACCCTGCTGTGCGCCACCGCGCCTGCTTTCGCCCAATCGACCGAATCGCCCTGGCTGCTGCATGTCGGCATCCATGTCGTCGACCCCACTTCGCACAGCGGCCATCTGGCCGGCATGTCCGCCAGCGTGGACAAGAGCACACGTCCTACCGTGAGCATCGAATACAAGCTCGACCCCGCGTGGAGCATCGAGGCCCTTGCCGCGGCGCCGTTCGAGCACGACGTGCGGTTGTCCGGGCAGCGCGCGGTCCGCGTGAAACAGCTGCCTCCCGTGATCGGCGTGAACTATCGATTCCTTCCCGGTGAGCGTGTGTCGCCGTTCGTGGGTGTCGGCGTGAACTACACGAAGTTCTTCGACGCCAAGGGAAGGGGTGTCCTGGAAGGCGCCGATACCCATCTCGAGTCCAGTTGGGGCATCGCGTGGCATGCCGGCGTGGACATCGCGCTGGACCCGCGCTGGAGCTTCACCGTCGATGCGAGATACATCGATATCGACAGCAAGGTGAGCGTGGCGGGAGCGACGGTCGGCACGGCTCACATCGATCCCTGGGTCTATGGCGTGAGCGTGGGATATCGTTTCTGATTTGCCTGCCGTGCCGCGACCATGAATACTCCGGGCATGGATGCCCTCACCCGCGTGCTCGAACTGGCCAATGTACAAGGTGCCCTCGACGTTCGCTGTTATCTCGCAGGCGGTTTCAGCCTCGATCATGAGGACGCCTTGCCGGGCGAAGCGCCGTTCCATCTCGTGCTCGCCGGTGCGGCAAGGCTGGAATTGCCGGGCCGTGCCACCGTGGACATGGTCGCGGGCGACCTGGTCGTGCTTCCGCAGGGCACCCGTCATCGCATTCACGATGGTGGACCGCGGTCGGCGGCTGTTGAACCGCTGCTGGACAACCGTGGTCCGCTGGACATCAAACGGAACACGTTGGGGCCGGCCGACCTCGACCTGCTCTGCGGGCGTTTCACCTTCGCGCCCGATGCGGCTCGCCTGCTGCTGGGCGCGTTGCCTGAAGTGATGCATGTGAAGCTCGCGGACGAGCATGGTCCCGGCGCGCTGGAAGCCATCGTCGGTATCTTTCGCGACGAAGTGACGCGGCTCGAACCCGGCGCCCTGTCCGTAGTGACGGCGTTGACGCGCGCCTTGTTCGTCTTCGCCCTACGTGCCCATCTTCGCCAGGGCACGTTGCCGCCGTCGCTGCTCTCGTTGATGGGCGATCCGCGGCTCGCCAATGCGGTGCTCGCGATGCTGCGCGATCCGGCACGCGAGTGGACCGTGGCGATGCTGGCGGCGGAAGCGGCGATGTCGCGCGCTACCTTCGCCAGGCACTTCGAGGCGAAGGGAAACATTCCTCCGCACGAGGTACTCACGCTTCTGCGCATGCACCTCGCGGGCGACCTGCTGCGTCGCGGCGAGCTCACGGCTGGCGCCGTGGCCGATCGCGTGGGCTACAAGTCGGAGTCGGCCTTCGGCAAGACCTTCACCCGTGTCATGGGCACCACGCCCGCCCGCTTCCGGCGCGATAACCAGCCGGGGTGAGTGAGAGCGTCCGGTGGAAGGGCTTTGGTGGGAGCCGACCCTGTCGGCGATGGGTGCTTGCCTCGAACTGGCCCGCTGCCGCGGGATCGCCGACAAGTCGGCTCCCACAAGTCGGCTCCCACCAGGGAGGGGCAAGACACCAGGGTGGGGCGAGGGTGGAAAGTAAATTCCGTTGGGACTGGTGCGCAAGATGCGGATGGTTGGCGAGGGTCTCGCGGAGGGACGATGCATGTACCGCCACGAGGAACCCTCCCGCCATGTCATTCCGCATTACCGGCCTCGATCCCCAGCCCTATGTTTCGTTGTACGGCCTCGACGAGGCATCGCTCAAGACCCACGGCGTGATCCGCGTGATGGCTACCGACGACACGGGTTATCCGGAACGTGTGGAGCTCCGCGCCGCGCACCGGGGCGAGTCGTTGTTGCTGCTGAACCACACGCACCAGCCGGCCGATACGCCGTACCGGTCGAGCCATGCGGTCTTCATCCGCGAAGGTGCGACCACGCCTTACGATGGCTATGACGAGGTGCCCGACGTGATGCGTGTCCGCACCTTGTCGCTGCGGGGTTTCGACCGCCACCACCATATCGCCAGCGCCGTCGTCGTCGATGGCGGGGCAGCGGCGGAGGCCATCGAACGCCTGTTCGCGATGTCATCGGTGAGCTATATCCAAGTCCACTACGCCGCCTACGGCTGCTATGCCGCACGCGTGGACAGGGCTTGACGCGGCATTCGCCGGGTTGGCGTATAACGGGGGCGTTTCCGCAAGAGGCGATTCCCCATGCCAACCACCAGCGAATCCACGGCCTGCGCGATCTGCCAGGGCACGGGTACCGTCACCTATGTCGACGAGGAAGTTGGTTGCCAGGTGGAGGTGCCGTGCTGGGCCTGCACCGAACGCGATGAAACGGCGTTGGCCCAGCACTCGCCGAACGTACCCTGGATCGGCTGACTCAAAGCTTGTAGTTGACCCCGAACATCACGGTCCGGCCGAAGGTGTCGTATTCGAGCGGGCGCGCGACCTTGACGTTGTTCGGCAGGGCGGCGATCTGTTCCGTCTTCATCGGCGAATTGGTCAGGTTGTTCACCTGGAGCAGGATCGATAAACCATTCCATGTGCCGTGGTCGAAGGCATATCCGAGCTGGAAATCCGTCTGCTTGTCGGCCAGGACGCGCGTGTAGCCAAGCTGGTCGAACAGGGCGACGGCCTCGCCGGTGAACGACGAGCGGTAGCGTTCGGCGATGCGCACCGACCAGCCGTACTTCTCGTAGTACAGGGCGAGGTTGGCCACCTTCCTGGACAGGCCGGGCAGGGTGGACGGGCTGCCGGGGATGCTCGACACCGCGCTCACCGGCAAGGTGCTGTTGGTGAGCGAGAAGTTGGCTTGCACGCCGAAGCCGTCCAACGCACGGGCGACCAGGGCGCCTTCCAGCGCACCGGACAATTCCAGGCCCTGCATCTTGCCGCCGGTACCGTTTTCCGGTCGCGTGAACGAACCGATGGTGCTGGTCGGCGTGAGGGTGGGATTGTCGTTGACGTAGCGCGAGAAGTCGTAGTCGAGCGTGGTCTGGTTGTAGATGTAGTTCAGCAGGTTCTTGTTGAACACCGCGGCCGCCACGTAACTGGACGTGCCGAAGTATTTCTCCCACGACAGGTCGGCGCCGACGGCGATGTACGGCTTCAACTTGGGATTGCCACCGCTGCCCGACCAGAGCACCTGGCCGGCGGCGGGGCCGTCGTTGACCAACGCGACGCCGGCGGAGGTGGCGACCTTCTCGTCGTCGATGCGTCCGCGCGCCATCGTCTTGGCCAGGCCGAAGCGCAGGAACTGCTTGTCCGCGATCTCGGCGACGAGGTTCAGGCTGGGCAGCACCTTGGTGTACTTCGTTCCGTCCGAGATGCGGCCGACGAGGGCATCGCCATTGGTCTGCAGCGCATCGGACGACTGGTCGGTCCGCACGGCCTGTACACCGACGTTGCCGCGCAAGGGAACATCGCCCAGGCTGGTATCGATGTTGAACTTGACGTAGGCGACGGGGACCTTTTCTTCCACCGTGTAGTTGCGGCTCCAGTCGGACTGGCCGTTGCGCTGCGTGAGGTAGAACTGGTTGCCGAGGGCACGCAGGACATCGTAGTTGACGATGCCGGGAATGCCGCCGTAGCCGAGGTCGGTGCTGCCGCTCAGGAAGGACGGGTCGATCGGCGTGGCGAAGCCGGGCACATAGGTATCGCCCGTGGAGCCATTGCCGTTGAGCCATGCGAAATAGACGTCGGCCTGCTTGGTCTTCTTGCGGTCGGAGTAGTTCACGCCGACGTTGACGTCGCTGAAGATCCAGCCGACCGGATGGCTCACCTCGAGGCGGAATGCCTTGATGGTGTCCTTCTGCTTGTCGAACTCCTCGCGGCCGTTGTAACCGTAGTTGTTCGGATCGGTGAAGAAGATGGCCGATGGATCGGCGAAATTCACGCCCGGCCGGAAGTCGGGGAAGCCTTCGTGTTCCGGCGTGGCGAAGTCGGTCGACGACGTGGCCTGGCCGGGCAGGCCTGCAAAGAGATACGCATCATGCAGGCGCTTCTTCGCGCTGGAATACGAGGCGTCGGCGTTGATCACCCAGCCGTTGCCGAAGTCGTACTGGTTGTTCCACCCAGCCGAGAACAGTTTGTCGTGTTCCTTGGTGTACTCGTTCTGCAAGACGGACTTGAGCCCGTCGATGTGACCGGTGGTGACGATGGGATAGGGCAATGCCGGCACGTAACCCACGTTCGAATAGGAGACATTGTCGTAAGGGCTGCTCGACCACTGCGCGCCGTTGAGGTAGGTCTTCTGGTTGAAGGTGGAGTAGTAGAGATCCAGCGTCGAGTGGTAATGATCGTCCGGCGCCCATTCCAGCACGGTCATGAGGCCGTTGCGCAACTGGTTTTCCGACTTCGCGCGCAGCTGCATGCCTTCCTGCGAAAGCACGTTGTCGGGCATGCCGGGCGTGTGCGGCGCACCCCAGTTCGTCTCCGCGCCTTGCGAACCGTTGTTGAGGCTCCACCACCATGCCTGGTACTGCTTTTCCTGCACCGGTGAATCCAGCTGCGCGAAGCCCACGGCGAGGCCGAGCGTGTGGTCGAGGAACTGGTCGATATAGGAGAAGCTCGCCCGGTGCCCCGTGTCGCCGACACCCGTACCGTGGTTGAGGCTGCCGTTGGAAGTGTTCTCGCCACGCAGGTTGGCGGCGAACGTACGCTTGGGCAGGTCGAGCGGCTTGATCGTATGCAGGTCGACCGTGCCGGACAAGCCCTGACCAATGAGGCTGGCGTCCGGTGTCTTGTAGACGGCCGCGCCGCTGATCAATTCCGACGGGTACTGGTCGAAGTCGACGCCGCGGTTCTCGCCGATGGTGGCCTGCTCGCGGCCATTGAGCGTGGTGCCCGCGAAATCGGGCGACAGGCCACGAATCGAGATCTGGTTGGCGCGGCCATCGACGCGTTGCGTGGCGAGACCCGATAGACGGGCGAGGCTTTCCGCGATGCTGCTGTCGGGAAGCTTGCCGATGTCCTCGGCGGAGATCGCCTCGATGATGTTGTCGGAATTCTGCTTGGCCTTGATCGCGCTCTGGATGCTGCCCTGGATACCGGTGACGACGACGGCATCGAGGTTGCTCACGGCATCCGGATTCGCGGGCTTCTTCTGTGTCGTCTTGGCGGGCGGGGTGGCTGCCGGTTCGGAGGTCTGCTGTACCTGGTCCTGCGCGTTCGCGGCGCAGGCGAACGTGAGCATCAAGGCGGCGGCGCATGCCATGGCGAGCGGCTGCGGACGAAGAACAGGCACGGAAAGAGCCTGCGTCAAGCGGCGACGATTCATCTGTTTTTTCCCTGCATTCCGGTGGAGTGACCGGCGCCCCCGCGCCGCGGGCCGGAGAATGAGGGAGTGACACCTGACTGTCATCCTGCGTCGCAGCAGAATCCTGCGTTACGTTCAGGTGCCGGGGAGGCATGCATCGGCCGTGCCGCCTCCTGGTGCGTCGCAGCAACCGAAGGTCTATGCAAATTCGGCCGTTGACGCGTAATTTGCGGTGCGCTATACGTTGAATCGCATGCATGGGCATGCCGGTCGCGCGGCTCGCGATGAATGATGGGACAGCCACGATGCGTCGCCTCAATTCAAATCATGCGAACACCAGCTGCGCCTTCGCGGGGCACGTCTTCCCGCGCGTGATGGCCGACGGCCTTCCGATCCTCGCACGTGCCAAGCTGAGCGCATTGCGTTCGCGCGGCAAATGCGTCGCTGGCTACTCTCCCCCGCACACCTCCCGCTGATCCCATTCGACTGATCGGCACGTTCCTCGTCCGACGGCTCGTCGACGCACGCCTGCACGCGCAGGCGTGCCGGCAGGCCATGTCCGGACCCGTTGGTGAACCCCGCTGATCATCGGAACAGCGCATCGCACGCCGAGGGGCCGTGCGAGAACTCTTATGAACACTTTCGGGGTGGGGTGGCTTGTGCGTACTCATTATTGTCCAACCAGGAAAACGCTCGTCGCGGCGCTGTGCGCCATCATCGGATCAACGGCCGTACCCGCATTCGCGCAGCAGGCGCAGACGCCTCCGGCGGATGCCGCGGCCACGGCGCAAGGCGCGCCTCAGGGCACCGTACCGCCGGCCAAGCCGGAAAAGGCGGTGCAGATGAAGGGACTCAGCGTGGTGGCCAACCGCTACGACGCGACCAACATGCGCATGGATTCGGTGAACACGGTGGAGGTGCTGTCGGCGAACGACCTGCAGCACACCGCCGTGCACAACGTGGCCGAGGCGCTCGGCCTGATGTCCGGCGTGAACGTGACCACGACGGGCACCGGTTACTTCGGCGGTATCGATGGCGCGGCACGCGGCGAGGGCATGTTCGCCTCGGTGCGCGGCTTGCCGTCCGAGTACAACGTGAACCTGATCAACGGTTCCAACGTGGCACAAGGCATGCCGTACAGCCGCAGTGTCCAGCTGAGCCTGCTGCCGCCTTCCGGCCTGCAAACCATCGTGCTCAACAAGACATCGATGGCCGACATGGACGGTGACGCGATCGGCGGAACGATCGATTTCCGTACGCCCAGCGCCTTCGACTTCAAGAAGGATTTCAGCGGCAGCGTGACCGCCAGCGGACGCTCGGAAAGCCGCGCTCGCGATTACGGTGGCAGCGGCCTCGGTGGCGGTCTCGCCGGGGAACTGCAAGGAAAGTTCGGTGCCGAGAAGCAGTTCGGCGTGTATGTGAGCGGCTACTACGACTACCGCAACATCGCCAACAGTGAAATCGGCGCGGCGGAAAGCGCCTCGAACGACGGCTCCTGGGCTTTCCTCCATGCGACGGCCGATGGTGACAACGCGCCCGGTTACGATCCGGCGCGCAACCTCACGAGCACGGGCACGAACGTGGGCATCGCCTCCGGTTTCGAACGCCGCTACGGCGGCAACATCTCGCTGGACTGGAACGTCGATCCCACGCTGAAAGCCTACGCGAAGATGACCTACGCGTATGCGCTCACCGAGCAGAACACCACGTATACACAGTTGCTTCCGTCCCACGTGACCTACGTGCCCACG
>Ga0182006_1000485_pt1 | contig 31145 bp, 45 predicted proteins | sample Sormic07211104_1_FD_123022 | JGI IMG/M metagenome (GOLD analysis project Ga0182006, IMG submission 123022) | Rhizosphere microbial communities from Sorghum bicolor, Mead, Nebraska, USA - 072115-104_1 MetaG | ecosystem: Host-associated > Plants > Roots > Rhizosphere | place: USA: Nebraska...
CCAAACACCGGCAGTCAAGGCCCGGCGGTGTAGGGTGTGGTCGGCATTCCCATAAATCTCCTGGAAGGCGTATTGACCTGGTGTAATCGCCGAGACGCGAACCCAACCCTCATAGATCCCGCCACCTGGCCCTCCTATGCCATTGCTGATGAAATAGAGGGCCGTCTCCGCGTTCAAGCCACCGATGTCAACATCACTGACCGCATAGGCAGGCCCGCCCCAGCCGAACGCTCCGACCTTCATCAGCGCATCAGGCGTTTCATCGTGCAGATGGACCTGCACAGCAGCGGTCGCCGCGGTGCCCAGCCCGAGGTTATTCCGAGCCTCGACCACATCCGCAACATCGCCCAAGTTTTCGGTCACTGCCAGGGCATCGGTGATGCCGTAGCCGGCCAGGGTAGTCGGGTTGGTACCGGCAACCACACGCCCGAGGGCATCGACGGTGACACTGCGGAACGTGCCCACACCGACCCCACTGCCGCCCGCGATCATTTCGAACTGCAAACCGGTGGTGCCCAGCTCAATCGGGGCATCAGTGATCAACTGCCAGAGGCTGTCGCCGTTGGTCGTGCCCTGCTCGACGTGGATAAACAACCCCGGTGTCACTTTCAGGCTGTTGTCGGCATCGGCGGCCCGCGTCCAGCCTTCGGCGCTGACAACATACAGGCCGTTGTTCTGGGCTTCTGCCTGGGCGGTCACCAGCACCCGGTCACCAACGACCACGGCCACGTCATCGATGGTCTGCACATTGCTCAGGGCAATGCCGGCGGTCGCTGCCACCCGCGCTGACTGCTTGTGATCCAGCTTGGCCAGCGCTTCACTGATCGCCAGGTCGACATATTCACGCGTGGCCAGCACCACCGCCGGGTCAATCTTCAGCACGATGTTCGCCGAGCTGCTGACGATGAAGTTCATCCGCACGACCTGGGTCTTACCACTGCCTTGGTCGAGCAAGGGTTTATAGCTCGGCGCGCAGTTGGCCACCGCCACCAGATCGCCGTCGACGTCGTACAGGCCGATCTCGCGAATCCACTCACCGCCGACTTCCGGCGGAATGATCTGTTCGGTGATCACCGTGTTGGGGTTGGCCGGATCGACGCGGATCTGGTTGATCGGCGCCCGGCGCCATTCGTTGATCAACTGGGTCTGCAGGCGATCGGGAATCGGGTCGGTGCCGTTGGCATCGCCCAAGCCCATCTCGGTGAACATCCAGTCCAGGCCCAAGGCGATGGCATTGGCATGCTTGGCTTCACCGACCGCCGTGAGGATGGCAAAAAACTGACTGGTCTTATCAATCATAGGGATAAACGTCCAAAGTATCGGTTTCATCGACGCAGAGCGCCGGGCCAAAAGAGCCGGTCACGTCGATGTCTTGCGGGGCCGGCGGGTACACGTCGATCTCTTCGCCCTCTTGCACGCACACGGCGATGCCCAGCACCCCCTCGGTTTGCAGACTGAGCGCCAGGTTGGTCATGTGCCGGCTGACCGGACGGGCGTCGTCGATCAACCACGCCAGTTCCTCGTACAACTCCTCGGTGATGCCCGCGTCATTCAGCCCGACCTCCAGGGCGAACGTACCGGGCACGCCTTCCGGCACGGTGTCGAACCATTCCACAACATCGATCAGGTAGCCCAAGGGCTCGACCACCCGACGCAATGCACCGATGGTGCCTTTGCGTGCATGCACGTCGTACGCCGAACGGATTGCCGTGCGCTTGGCCTCCTGGGTCCAGTTGTTGTTCCAGCGGTCCACCGACCAGGCCGACGCCAGATACGGCAATAGGTGTTCGGGACAGGTGTCAGCGTTGTACAAACTGCGCAGCGGAATCAGCGTGTTCTCGTAATTGGCCGCTTCCACGGCCAGCTCCAGCGGCGTGCTGTTGAGCGGTAACTGAGTGCTCATGTCAGGCCCCCAGCGTCACGCTGTAGCCAGTGCAATACGCCGCCTCGGCCTTGGTCGGTTTGATATCGGTCCAACCCAGCAGCTCAACCCGGGCGATGCCAGGGACGTGCAATTGCGCATCGATCCCCGAGCGCGCCACTTCCAGACCGAGGCGGCGGCGTGGGTTGATCCACTCGCTCAGGCGTTTCTGGCTTTCGGCCAGATAGGCTTCGTTCTCCGGCCCCGGCGCTTGCGGATACAGCACCGCTTCAATGCGGTAGTCGATGACCACGGCGCTCTGCACCGTGAGGCGGTCAGCCACTGGCCGCACGTCCTCGTCATTCAGGTGCATCCGGACCTGCTCGAGCAATTCCGGTGAAGCGGCGCCGCTGCCTTCTAGGCTGAGCACGGTGACCACCACCACGGCCGGTGACGGACTTTCCGCAGTGGCATCGGCCACCAGTCCCGAGGCATTGCGCGCATGCAGGATGTAGCTGTTACGCGGCCCCGCCGTGGTCAGCCCCTCATACGACAGCTGCACGCGCTCGCGCAGGGCATCATCCTCTTCGAGCACCTGCGGCGTCAGCGGCACCGTGCTCGGGTCCCCGGCCTGAATCACCAGGCGCTGCAGGTTGACGTTGGCGGCCAGGTGATCGAGGTCGGCCCGCTCGGCATGGGCCAACAGCAAGGCCTTGCCGGCGTCGTTGACTCGCGCCCGGTTCTGCAAGGCGCCATATGCGGCCTGCTCAATCAGCTTGAGCACCGGATCACTCTCCAGCTCCGCGCTCCAGTTGTCGCCCATGCTCAGGCGGAAGGCTTCGAGTTTCTCCTGGTAAACCTCCTCAAAGTCGAGGTCCTCCAGCACTTGCGGCGGCGGCAGGGCCGCCAGTTCCATGGTCATGCGGACACCTCCAAAGTCACGTCGCTACCCAGGTACTGCCCGGTCAGCTCAAATGTGATACGCCCGTCGAGGATGGCCACGGCGCGCACCCGGCCCAGCTTCAGGCGTGGCTCCCAACGGCCCAGCGTGCTGGCCACCTCGGCCTGCACGGCGCTTTTCCAGCCGTCATTGACCGGCAGGTCGACAAAGCGCCGCAGCTTGCTGCCGTACTCCGGGCGCATGCGTCGGCTGCCCAAGGGCGTGGACAAGATGTCCTCGATGGACTGGCGCAGGTGATCGAGGCCGGAAATGAGCTGGCCGGTGCGGCGATCCAGTCCGATCATCCCGATCATTCGATCAGCCCTCGACCGCGACAAAGTCCTTACGGCCGCGCAAATACTCGAGCGCGACCGTGTCATCCGAGGCCACCGCAACCTGGCCCTTTTCGACTTTCAAGGTGCGCCCGGCGTCCAGCAGGATCAGCACCCGCGAGGTGTACAGCGTGTCGCGAAAGATGCTCAGCGTGGCCGGCGCGGGTGCATCCGTGGCGGCGGGAACTTCCTTGGTTTTACTCGTCATGGTTTTACTCCAGGCATGAAAAAGCCCGCGCGCGGCGGGCTGAAGGTGAATGTTCACTCAATGCGAGTGGTTGCTGCTGTTGCCCCCGGCATCCATGATCGTGCCGGCGCCGGAGATGTCACCGGACACACTCAATGCACCGTCGATGCTCACCTCACCCACCAGGGTGATCTGGCTGGCCGTCACCCGGACTTGATCCGGCGTCACTTCAAACAGCGAGCCACCGACCGTGATGGTCGCGCTACTGCCGTTGGGCAAATCGATGCGGTAGCTGCCGGCTTGCCAGTCGTAGACCAGCGAGCCGCCATCGTCGAAGTACCAGGCTTCGACGTGATCGCGGTTGTCCGGCGGCGTCCCGGCGTTGCCATACAGCCCCGGGATAAAGGTGCCCATGGCCGGATCACCGCTGGGGCTGAACAATGCGCCCTGCTCATTCAGGCTCGGCGCGCGCCAATGGCGAGCCTTGCCCGCCGCCAGGCTGTGCCAACGCACCCAGGCACTGACCCAGGTACCGGCCTTGACCCGCACCCGGCCGGCACTTAGATCGAGGCCGACCACCACGCAAGGCATCTGCATCGCGGCAATCAACCGGTCGTGTTCGGCGCTGGCGTATCCCATGCCAGATCCTCCGGTTGAAAGTAGTGATCTTCATTGCCGGTACCGGTGCAGCCATCGACGTTCAGGTACAGCGTGCCCGGAGGCTCGACAGGCCACAGCCACTCAACCTCGCCGAGGTAGATCTGCTGGGTCCATTCCACCGTCCACACGGTGTAGCCATCCAGTTCGGGTTTGGTCCAGTCCTGACGCGAGGCGACGAACTGCGCCTGTTCGACGTTATCCAGCCCCCAGGTCTGCGCTCGCAATAGAACCGCAATTTGCGCCGCCAACTGCGCACCCAGTTGCTGATGGTGGGCCAACTCGGGCGCGACAATGACCCGCGCTTCAAAGCGCTGGATCAACACGGTTTCACCGGTGCCGATGTCGGGCCCGGGCTCAAACTCCACCGGCTCGAGAAATACCGCCGGCAACGCTATCCGGTCCTGAATGTCCGGGCAGGTCGCCACAAACCGCACCGAGGGCAGTGCCTGGCGGATGTGGTCCTCAATGGCGGCGTACAACGCATCCAGCGAAAAGGCAGGATCAGACACGGGCGCTCCCCTTCAGGTATTTGTGCAACTCAAAGTTCATCTCTTGTTTGAACACGACCAGTAAATGCTCGTCGGCTTTGTTGGCCCAGGTGTAAAACGGACCTTCAACGTCTTCGAGCGAGACCTTGGCCTTGGCCAGTGGAAAGCGATTGTCGTTTTCCGCGATCCAGCCCGAACTTGTGCCTCCACCGGCGGACGCGCTGCTGCCGGGATAGTCATCCGGGTTGAAGTGTTTGCTGGAGGTGCGAATCCAGATATCCGCCTTGTTGCCATACACGCGTTTATAAAACGCACCCTGATAACGTCGCCCCGCCACTGAGACACCGGCCTTGCCCTGCCGGGGATTACCAATCCGGCTGGCCTCCATCGGGTTGGTGCCGAACCAGAGTTTGCCCAACTGCCCCTGGCCTTTGATGGGATAGCTGCGCAAGCGCTGGCGCACTGCCCGCACGGCAATCCGCTCCTGCTTGCTGACATCGCGCGCCATGTGAGTGGCCAGCCAGCCCAAGGTCTTGTTGATCGCCCGCCGTTGAGCTGCTGCGACCGCTTTGGGCATCACCTTGGCCAGCTGTTTAAAAGCCTGCATATCGTCTGCAGAAAACTGCAGAGAAACCGGCACGGCACTCATGCTTTTAACCTCAACGACAAGGCCACCAGACCATCACCCGCTGGCTCCAGGTGAGTCAGGGTGTACTCGCCACCACCGTCCAGAGCAGGTAAGTCGATGAGCACTGTCTGCGCTTTTTCCACGCCCGCGGCGTCGGCCACGCGAATGTGAAAACACGGCTCGCGCAGACCGGTGTTCAAGCGGCCGACTTTGGGTTGCAACCAGGGCGCCGAGAACATGCCCTGCACGCGCCGACCTTCAATGAAGCCAACATCGGCCAGGGTGTCGAACACCACGCTGTCGATCTCCGCGACCAGGTCTCGAAAGGCCATGGTCAGAGCGTCAGCAGGATCTGCGCCCGAGGACGGGTGCACAGGTGCAACGGGTTGGACTGGGCTTCACCGGCCATGCCCTTGTTGAACGGCAGTGGTTCCAGCTTGCTGTAATACGGCAGGCCCTGGGTGTTGGCCGTTTCCATGTAGTCGGCCGGGGCAAAACAGGAGATGTACAGCTCCGGCACGCCTTCGGGAATCAACAACGCCTGATCGTCGTGGATAAACGACACCCCGGCGATCCGCCCGCGGTAACGCTCCCAGACGATCCCACCGAGCTCGAAGCTGTCCCGCGCATCACCACGCAACTCGGCTGCCTGGATCGTATTAAGGTAGGTTTCTTCAACCGATTTGTGCGTGATCAGCTTGTTCCAGAAATTCTTGCCGCAGAAGGCCCGCGCGCCCGAGCTGGTAACGCTGCCCAGTTCATCGTCCTGCATGTCCAGTGCTTCGGCGCACTTGACCCGGATCTTCGTCGCCGAATCGTTCAGCCCCATGGACAGGCGTTGTTGCTCCACACCAAATGCCTGATAGATGTTCAGCAGGACCGTCGAGCCATCCGCGTCCAGCACCAGGCCGTTCAGCGCGCCCATGCGCTGGAATTCATGGGTGGCGTCGAGCTGACGCTTGGCTTTGCTCAGGCGCGTGTTCACTACGCCCTGCACGGCCTGCAACTCGGTGGTCGTACCGAAGGCGCGAATGCCCTGAATCTCGTCAGCCTTGATGGTGAAGCGCTGCGGCAGGTGCACAGTATTAAACGGAATCATCTGACGCTTGCTTGCACCCACGACCAGACCCGAGGTGCCGCGCTCTCCCGCCGGCACCAGGGCCAGGGTGTTGCCGTCCTTTTCGATCTGCACGGTCAGGGTGCTGATCCCTTCCTCGCGAAACAGGCCCAGGCTGCTGATGCGGCCCGGCAAATACTCCTGCTCATTGATCGCCGCAGTCAGCGAGGACACGGAAAAAACATCGTCGGTAAAAATGCCAATGTCGGCCATGAAGGGACTCTCCAGAAAAGCAAAACCCCGCACAAGGCGGGGTTGGGATATAGGGGGGACTGACTTAGCGGGCAATCACAAACTGAGCCGCCAAGGCACCCTCGGCCTCAGCATCGAAACCGGTCAAATGCACCTCGCTGACCTCGGCCAGCCGTACCACGGCACTGGCGCGACGCTCTTCGGTCGATTCACCAAGCGGCCCGTAGAGGATGCACGCCGCCACTTCGGTGCCATCAACGGCGGCAGGATCGTAGGGGGCAAACTCATTGGTCGCCGTGACCAGCCCCAGTACCTGGCCGGCATTCAGTGCGACACCGGCGGCCACCAGAATGGACTCACGAGAGATCTTCCCGGCCCCTTCAGAGAGCAGAAACTCGCCAGCGTGCAGCGTTTCGTACTTTACGGTCATGCTCGTGCTCCTTTTGCACTGTTTGATTGCCCCGCATGGACGGCCTGACGGGCTGCCCAGATCGAAGACGGATTCGGTTGTTTCGCCTGCACCTTCGGTGCTGGGTCCTCGTCGAGGGGCACGCTGTTGTCGATTTCGAAACCGGTGCCGCTACTGACGATCTTGTCGAACAGCCGCGCGCGTACCGCGGGCTCATCCAGCCCCGCGGCCACATACTCGAGGCTGAGTTCTGGCAGTCGTGCCGCGACACACAGGTCATGCACCGCCTTGGCCCGGGTCAGCCCCGCCTGGACGATTTCTTCGCTTTCAAGCTGGGTCGAGCTGAGCAATGGCGCGACCAGGTTGCTGATCCCCGCCTCCGCGCAACGTTGAGTGATCAACAACGCCAGCTTGGCCGAGTCCGTCACCGGCTTGGGTGGATCACTTGGCGCCGGCGCCGGCTCCGGCTCCGGCTCAGGCAACTCATCGAGCTGGGCCAGCAGTTCAGCTGGGGTGTGCTGATAACGCTGCATTACCCCGCCCTGCCCCAGACACGCTTTGACCTGTACCCCCTCGCCCACCTCATCGGCCAGCCCCAGCGCCACTGCCTCACTGGCTGTCAGCCAGGTTTCGGCGGCCACCAAACCCCGTAACTCCACCTCATCGATGTTCGGTGCCTTGGCTTTGTAGGCTGCGATGATCGCCTCCATGGTTTGGTCGAGGACATCCGCCACCTTGCGAAAGCTATCGGCGTCGCCGGCCGCGTAGGTCCATGGGTTATGAATCATCAGCATGGCGTTGGACGCGATCACCACCTTGTGGGCACCGCACACCGCGACACTGGCCGCGCTTGCGGCCAAGGCATCGATTCGTGCCGTGCAACGCTCGCCCAGCCGCGACAAGGTGTTGTGCATGGCCAACCCGTCAAACAGATCGCCGCCGATGCTGTTGAACGCCGCGATCACCGGCGACACGCCATCATCGACGGCGCGCAGATCCTGCATAAACTGACTGGCGGTAATGCCCCAGGTACCGATCTCACCGTATACAAAGACTTCAATCAGCCGCTCGGTGGCTTCACCGCTGGCATGCACGGCGTACCAGCTTTTGTCCTGCACCGGCACCCGCTGGCCGGCCTTGTTGTAAATGCGCGGCGGCGTTTTCTTGCTCATGTCTGCTCCTTGTCGTCGAGCGCCTGGAGCAGTTCGACGAGCGTGCTGTAATTAAGACCTTTGCCCCGAGCCCGCTCGGCATCGGCGGCGTTTTCTTCGTCCACCGTTTCGGCGTCATAGCCGGTGCGCAGGACCATCTCGCTGCGCGAAGCAAAGCCGGCGTTAACTTCCATCGTGCGTGACTGAACATCCTGAACCGGATGGATGTAGGCCCAGCCTTGTGGCACCCAGCGTGTCCGCAGGTACTCACGGCGTCGTTGGGCGTAGTCCGGCAACAACACGGCGCCGCTGAGCACCGCCATGTCCATCCACGCGGCCCGCACCGGGCGACACAACTGGTGCACATACACACCAAATTGCAGCTGTTCCAGTCGACGCCGGAACTCAGTGAGCACCACCCGCAGCGCGCGGTCGTTCACTTCGCGCATGTCGCCAGTGAGGATCTCGTATGGCATTCCGGCGCCGGCCGCCGCCGCCATCAATTGCTGACGCATGAAATCCGGGTAGTTGTTGCCGGCATCTGGCGGCGAGGAAAACTCGACCTCCTCACCCGGCAACAACTCCTGCATGGTCCCGGGTTCCAACGCCACCATGGGCGTGAAGCCATCCGAGGCGAGATTCAGCGGCGCGCCGGTCACCGGGTCAACTGGAGTCTGGATGTCATCCGGTGAAGGCTTTTTGATAAAGCCGGCGAACAGGTTGGCCACCTCCTGGCGAAACAACACCGCATCGTCATAGTTGTCCAGGCTGCGCAGGCGTTTGAGCACCGGCGATAAACGCGGCAGACCACGCAGCTGCCCCGGTTCGACCGGCTCAAAAATGTGCAACACCTGGCTGGCCGGTACGCGCACCAGCTGGTTGTAGCCACTGTTCAACGACGAGGCATCACCGGGATGCGAGCGATACATCCAGTACGCCACCCGGCGACTGTCCGGGCTGAACTCAATGCCGGCGCGAATGACGTTGCCGTTACGGGCCATTTCGGACTTGTCGTGTGGCACAAACTCCGGCGCCAGCACCTGGAGTTGCAGCGGCACCACCAGCCCCTCATTGAGGCTGCGCGGGCGCAGGCGGACAAAACATTCACCGGCTGTTTCCACTGTCCGGGCAATCAACGCCTGCTGTCCGTAGAAGTCGGTCAGGCCATCGGCGTCGGACTCTTCGGTCCAATCAGCCCAGAGTTCCTGCAGCAGATGCCGAAGCTCGTCATCCTGGGTTTTCGGCCGCGGCGTGATGCCGGTGCCGATCAGGTTGCTGACCCGCTTGTCGATAATGTTGAAGGCGTACGGGTCGTTGCGCACTGCCGCGCGGGAACGCGAGCGGAGATTTCGTAACGCCGGAATGGCAATGCTATTAAAACCAGCGTCGGGCGCATCCCAGCTAGCAGAGCGGCGCCCTTCAGCCGCGCCTTCATAGCTGGCCTTGATGTTCGAGGGAATCAAGAATCCGCTGCGGCCCAAGGTGGGAAAGTGACGAGCCATTACAGTCCCTTGCCTCCATGGTAAAGCCGCACGATGCGCGAACGAGGTCCCGCCGCGGCGATCAACGAGCTACGAATTTCATCGCGTGCCCGGAGCAATTCGTCGATGTCGCGGTACTCGACGTTGCGATCGGCGTAGCGCACGATTTTCTCGCCGCGCGCAATTGCCTTCTCGACTGCATCGAGTTGCTGTTGGGTAAAGGCCATGGGGATCGCTCTAAAGAAAAAAGACAACGTAAGTTGCAACGGTGCGTTTTCACTCAGCGCCGTTTTTTTAGGTAGCCGCTGCTGGAGCTTCGACGCTGGGGCGGTCGTGCAATCGACAGCGGTGCTATTTCCAGCTTGACCGGTGGCGACACGGGATCAGGCGGTTGCTGCGGAGATGGCGCCGGAGCGCGGACACGTTCGACTGCAATGGCTTTTTCACCCGCAGGCGCCGCCTGCAACAGGGCGCTTCTCACCCGCTCCCAGTCGTGTTCCTTGTAGCGATTCAGGCCCAGGTAATGCGCCATCGCCAGGCTATACACCATCAAGTCGAGGGCTTCGTTGCGCTCCGCCTTGCCCTTGACCCATTCGATTTTTTTGTAGCCTTTGATGTACCGAGTCACCTTGCGCTCGGCGACGCACTGGGCGAAGAAGTCATCGGGCAGGTCGTTGGCAAAGTGCAGAGCGCCGGGACCGTCCTCCACCGGATAGCGGTTGTAAATCCAATCCTTGGCCGTGTCGGTACCGATAAACCACAGCTCGACACCCTTGCGTTCGGTCAGGCCTTTCCAGGTGACATCCATCATCGATGGCCGCTGCGCAATCACCGGCCGCCCTGACTTGCTCGCGCCCTTGACCGCGAAGATGTTGCGCCAGCGCCGCAGCCGGCAGAACTGGTACACCTCGTCGGTGTGGTTGCCGCCGGAGTCGATGCCGGCTGCGCGGATTGTCAGGTCAGCGCCACACGGATGCGGATAACGCGCCTTGAGTTTGTCGTCGAGCACTGACCAGGTGCGTTCGTCGGAAGGATCGCCCCAGATCACCTGGTAGTCGATGATCCAGCGCTCCATGCCGGCGCCCCAGCCCACCACCATGAACTCCAGCCGGTTGGCTTGAACATCGACCGAGGCCGTGAGCATCAGCACGGCGAACGGCATCGAGCCCAATCCATAAGTTTCCAGGCGGGCCCGAGCCATCAGTACATCGGCTTTGGTTTGCTCTTGGGCGCTGTCCCAAACCTTGGCCAGACGGGTGTTATAGAACACCTGCATCGGCTCCATATCGCCGCGGGACATGGCGGTCTTGGCCTTCTCGAACTGCTTGGCCAGCGCGGCCCAACCTGTCCAGCCGGGCGGCGAGTACAACGCATTGAGGTTAAAACCGACGGTTTCGCCATCGCCCTGGGCATGGGCGCGCCACTCGCCCTTGGCCAACATCTCACCCTTGTGGTGTTCTTCGATCAGCACGTCACAGTCGGGCCCGGCGCACTCATAGTGCGCCCGTTGGCAATCCGTCGAGTAATGCAGGCGTTCCCATTCCAGGACTTGCATGTGCCCGCAATTCGGGCACGGCACGTAGTAAAACCGCTGGTCGCTGCTCTCGAACAGATCGGCAATACGCGAGGCGCCCCGGATTGTCGGCGAACTGGAAAAGTAAAACTTGGCGTTACGGCCAAACGTACTGCCCCTAGTTTCCGCCAACTCAATCGGGTCGCCCTCTTCGCCCACATCCACTACCCAGCGATCTACTTCATCGCCATAGATGTACCGGGCCGACAACTCCGACAGGTTCGCCGCCGAGCCGGCCGTGGTGACATACAAAGAGCCACCTTCGAACTCTTTGGTGTCCATGGTATTGCGCGCATCGCGCGAACGGATCGCCGCCACGCGTTCGCGCAGCACTGGGGTGGCCTTGATGGTCTTGCCGATGCGCGAAGACACCCGCTTGGCCAGGCCGAGGCTGGGCAGCAAGGTCAAAATATTCGATGGTGCCATGTGCATCAAACCACCGATCCAGTTCAGCGCGATCTGGGTTTTCATCAACTGCGAGGCGACCATGGTCACCACGCGCTTACAGGGGTGCGCCGGTGACAGACAGCGCATCGGTTCGCGGGCATACGGGGTCCGCGCCGTACGGTACTGGCCGGGTTCCGCGGCGCCGGCATCGCGTGGGATACGCATGTACTCGTCGGCCCACTGATCAATCCAGAGATCTGGGTCCGGTTGTAGCCCACGGAAATGCGCCTCACGGTACACCGCTGCACCATTCGGGATCTCTGAGGGCATAGATTTAACTCGGGGTGACGGCGTGCTCTAGATCCGCCTTTGACACTCGCTCGGCGTCTTCCAGCGCTTGTCGAATGGCCGCAGTCAAAAGCCTCTCGATTTGCCAGGGGTCTGTCATCCCTGCCATTTCCGGGGCCAGGCGCGGAGGCAATCCCAGCAACTGATCACGCACTAGGCGGCCAGCGTTATAGGCTGCATTTTCCACTGCCTTTCGCTCAACGAGTGTGCCCTGCTGGGTATGAAAGTTGGCCTGCTCTTGCAAGGCCAAATAGTGTTCCCGCATAGCGCGGGCCTTCTGAAAATCCGGCGCCAGTCCCAGCTGATCAGCCTCGATTACTTCGCCCGCGCTGGGAGCGTCGCGCTGAAGTCGCTGCTGCTCGTGTCGAGCAGCGACGCCGGCTTTACTCGGATCGCTGGTCATCGCCAGGAGCTGATCGCTAGCATTCACGTCAATCAACCCGGCGCCGTTCACAACCAGCCTTTCATTTTGGACCAATTTACTGATGTGCTGCCGCGACCAGCCCTTCAGTTCGCCGTATTCCTTGCGAGTTAAAAAAGCCATATACCCTCACCTGTTTATTTCCGGGTAACGCGTAACCTTGTCAACTTACTTGACAGGCTTCCCGAGCGTTTATCCGGGAGTTTCATTGTGAACACCTGAATAGAGCAGATAGGCGTTACGACCAGTCGTAGCGGGCCTGTGCGGAGAAATGATGGGGGGATAAGTACAAACATTGACGACTCGAAATCAGCGGTTTGCTGTCAACCTGTCAACCTGTGTCAACTAACTTTCAGACCCTGCCGCTAGCGCGTTTGCGCGAGTCTTATGCCCCGTGTTTCTTGGAAGTTGCCAGGGTCCCCGGCCTCTGCCGTCTGCCGTCTGCCGAAGTCACTAACTGCGTTTGAAACGGAGGCAGTCGACTAAGACCATTACTTTGCACGATGAGACCGCTTGTTTATGGCTCATGCGGATATCGCAGCAATCTGGCGGGCAACCTCGTCATGGATCAATTTGGCTGACCAGGTATGCGCAACGAGGTCGGTGCCGGCTTCCAACATCGCGGCATCACCCTCGACGGGAATGGCAGGCAGATCGGTCAGGTCGTTGTAGCTACCGGAGAAGTCCGAAGTCCCACTGCCAATTGCGGAACGCGCAGCCGCGGCGTCGACACTAACCAGCACCGCCTTACCGACATCCGACGCGTCCGCGATGCTGTCCGAGGTGATGTCGCCCGGCGCACTGCCGACATTGCTTGATCCTTTCACTACAGCCTGAAGCACTTGAAAGCCTTCAGTGATGGAGACAGGGCCTCCGTATGGTTGCCAGCCATCGGCAATGGCCTGTACCAGCTTGGCCGTCAGCTCCTCGGGAGTGTTGGCGACGACGGTTTCGTATTGGGTATAAGCCATTATCTAAATCTCACGATTGGATGATTGTGCGGCGAGCGGCTGGCATGCAGGCGACTCACCACAATGGATATAGCCCGTGGTGGCATAGGCTAGCAGGTGCACAAGAGGCAGCCCCCAAGAACAGCGCTTCATGGCGCCGAATCCGATTTAGGAAATTTGAAGTCGGCGAACCGATCAGCCAGATCGGCAATCTTCTTCACGCCAAGGAAACCGATGAATACACCAGCAGCGGTGGCGAAGTTCTGTGGTAAGCCGAAGTACTCCAGCAGCGGAATCAAGCCAATGGTGATCAGCGTGCAAAGCGACGCTTCAAGCAGCGCCTGTCGCCGCGTGCCGCCGCCATAAATAATCCGCAAAGCACCGACCACGAAAGACAATGCACCAGCGTAGATCGTCGGCGCATGCTGTCCCAGCCACGCAAGAACGAGCAGCCATGTGTCTGGTTTGTCGGGCATGTTTGTCATCCGGATTTCTCCCTTTTTGGGGAGCGCAATAGATCCGGCTCCAGCAGCACTCTCAGCTTGGAGCGATGGGCTTGGCGGAGCCGAAAACGAAAAAGCCCCGGCAAATGCCGGGGCTCTGTGAACTCTAAAAAGTAAAAAGCCCCGCTCAGTAGCAGGGCTTTTGTGAGATTGAGTCAGTAAATCCGTTCAACTAGTATGCTCTTGGGGATCATTGACCCTTTGTTGAAGTCTTGAGCGTACGTGACGACGATGTCAGCGAATATCCTTTCCTCAGTCGCCGCTTTGCCGGGTACTCCGCTTGCGAAATGCAATGGTAGCCGCTTCTCGGCTGCCACAGTTGGGAGGGTTGCTCGCCATCCAGTGTCAACCTTATCCCGATCCAGAACCTTGATGACCACTTCGGTTTTTTGATAGCGGATCTCAGTATCGCGCACCCTGAAGTCTGCCTGCGCTGGTGCATCGGTTGCAGCCTGGTGCGAGAAAGAAATTCCCGAACCCTTATCTTTACCAACAAACAGCCCTCCTCCGTTCTCACCTGCTGCAGGGCTGACGAAATTTAAGGCCGCGGCTACTACTTTCTTTTTGTCGCCGCTCATCGACGCATCAAGAGCTTCCGTCAATCTCTGCGCAGAAACGCCTGTGGCTTCAGCACCAATATTGATGATGACGTTATGGTTTGCTTGGATGCTCGGAGTATCAGTTTTGGTAAAAGTGTCATATGCCGTGATTGCCTGACTAGCAATGAGCAGCACTGCTAATGACGCAATTCCTCCCACAGCCGCAATCTTGGTTGCTTGGCCCATTTTGGTCCCCCTTAGCCAGACCTTAAACTTCTCCTTCTCCTCCTCAGAAAGGAACGAAATCGACATTTCCAGAAGCTCTTTCAGGCTTCCAGATTCGATTTTTTCCACTTTCAGCGAATGCAAATCAATAGACGTGCCACTCAATTCCCCCAGAAGTAACGGCACCTTTGCGGCCAGTTTTTCGAGGGCAACCAATGACTTAACTATTTCGTCGATTGGTACTGGAAGTTTACTTTCGTAATAGAACGCGAGTGGGAAGGTAAAGATAATCTGGTCGGTCAAAGCGTAGCTCTCCGTGCGAGAGCCGCAATGTACAGCCGCCAAAAGCAAAATTCCATCTCAATTGCCGAGCAACAAAAAGCCCGACTCTATGGTCGGGCTTTGCTCGCGGAAAAACCGCAAAGTAACGTGAAATCTATAGATCAGGACCGGGGCTGTCAAGCAGCTTCGCGACGGGATTCAAGTGCGCCATCAATCCAGGCAACACCAGACTTCCAGAGCTGTCGAGCCTTCTCTTCGCCGAATTTCAGCTCACGGGCCACATCCCGAAATGTCGCGTCACGTGAGGTGTAGTACTTGATGATTACCTTCCCACATTCTGGATATCGGTTGCGTAGCCGACCGACCAAGCGGTCCAACATCAAGGCATCGTCATCGGTGATCATTGGATCAGCGATCGTGTTTTCGCGAGATGCGCAGCACGACACACCAGAGCCCAACACCACCCAACGCCCCCAGTGCTCCAGTAGATCTTCCACGGTACGCTCGGTGAGCCTTTTTCTTCTGGCCATTGATCAATCCCCTGTGTAGTTCGTACCGCCGGTACCGCGTCGGTTGTTCTGTTCATATTGCGCTTGCGGGCCAGTGCCGGGGCGCTGTATGGAGGCAATCAGTTGTTGGGCATGCTGCAATTTCAAGCTGAGCTGAGTGACCAGGAAATCCAACGGCAGCACCTCGCCGGAACCACTAGCAACCCAACCTGAACCGTTGCAATCGATGCAAACCAGCTCGTAAAAAACGCCCTGAACAACGGCTTTGCCCTTGCAGGTCGAGCAATGCTCCAGGTCGATCTGCGCCTTACGAAAGCCATGGCCGTGGGGTTTTTTCATGTTTTGAATCCTCTCCTGTGGTTGTTTCTTGAAAGGCATCGCAGGCCTTGTTCTGTAAGGCTTCCAGAGGTTTACCGGAATCTCCGGATCTAACACCGGTCAACCCGTGAATCAGGGCAAACCCCTTCTGATCTAGATGAACGTGCCACTGCTCCAGTGCATCGAGCTTGCGACTCATGACGTCCGACTGGATGTACACCTTCACGTTGTGGCCCATGGCGTGGTTGATCAGCAGTTCGCCGATCAGGTGATCAATGCCGAGGTCAGCCCAGCCGGTGCGGGCCAACTTGCGCAGGTCGTGGCTGGTCCACTCACCTTGCCCCAACCGGGTGAATGCAGCACTGGCCTGCCCTTCACTGAGAGCCTTGCCATGGCGCGCCGGGAACAGGAATTGGCCGTCATACCCCTTGGTTTGTTGAATGTCGCGATAACGAATCAGCAGCTCGCGCACCTGGTCCGTCAGCGGTAGGTGATGCTCGACGCCAGTTTTGGTGTGCTCCGCCGGGATGAACCACTCACGCTCGGCCAGACTGATATGCGACCACCGTGCCTGCCGGGTTTCGCCGATACGTGTGCCATGACAGAGCATCATCAGCGCCAACATAGCGTCGGCCGGCGTGGTGAGCACGGTCCGAGACAATTGCTCCAGTAGCTGCGGCAACTGAACGCCGCGCAACCGGCATGGCTTGGCCCCGACCTTGGCCTTACTGAAGTCGCTGAACTTGATCCCAGCCATAGGGTTAGCGCCGATACAACCGAGTTTGAACGCTTGCTGCAGCGCCTGGACGAGAAGCTTGAACACCAGCTGCACATAGCCAGTGGAGTAGCTTTCCTGCAACGGCCAGACCAGCTCTCTGTCGAGTGTGGCTTTGTTGATATCGCTGAGCGGCAGATGACCCAGGCGTGGCATCAAATGACGCCTGATGGCCGAGGCAGTGGTGTTCTTGCGCTTGCTGGAAAGGCTGCGATCACGTGACATACGCTCGGCGTACCATTCCAACAGTTCGCCGGTGGCGACCCACTTGGACAGCGTCGAACCTTCATTTGCGGCCACCCGCAGACGCACTGCGGGCAATGCCGTGACCACTTGTTTGGTGCTCAAATCAGGGAAGCCGCCGATGCGGTGCCAGGTGCGCTTGCTGAGGAGGTACCAGGAGCCGCGGGATCGATTCTTCGCAAAGCGAAAGTGCAATGCCGGGTGACTGGCATCTCGCAGATCGCGGACATGCAGTTTTTTGGCATTGCGTTCGATCTCGGCATCCGACAGCTTTACCGTCAGGGTCTTCGCCAAGGCCATCATTTACGGGCTCCAAGAGGATCTTCCAGGTCAACGACCTGAAACGTGGTCGGCCACATCCAGTCGCCGTAGCGCTCGGCCATTGCCTGGTCAACGAACAGCGCCAAAGCGTGGTCGGGGGTGCTGCCCATGTCCATCTTGAACGAGCAGCAGAATACGGCGAACCGATAGTTCGCCGGGTTCGGCACAGCCAGGCGGCGATCAGGCATATCCAAACCGATCACCAAGCGCTTGCCCATTAGCCCCCCTTCAGCAGAGATTGCAGCAGCTTGAATTTTTCGAGTGCGTCAGCGTTGGTCTCGCGCTCCGCCTCGACGGAAAGCGCCACTTCCTCGATACGCGCCGCCAGCTTTTTCATGCGCTGTCCGACCTCCTCGGCAAAGCTGATGACCTCGCCAGACAGCACCGCCAACGTATCCAGGGCGCTGGCATCGGCTTTTTTAATGGTCAAAACGGCTGACTGCGTTTCTTTTGGCATGCTCTGCTCTCTCGGGGATTTGATGGTGACGGCGGTACGCTGAAAGTGACCGTTAACGGGTTCGCGAATGAGACCTGCCTCTTTCAACTCACCCAAGCCGCGACGGACAGCCGGGAACTGGGCCCCCGTGGCTTCGGAAACCACCAGCGAATTGAAAATGTCGTGGGCACTCCAAGGTTCCTGGATTGGCACGACCTGGAACACCTTGCGGGCAAGTGAAGATTGCCCAGCGAGCATGTTTTGTTGCTTGGCTGCATTCATCAAAAGCCACCTGTGGGATTGAACGGATCAGGGAGGGAGTTGAAGCGGGTACATGGAAGCGAGGCTTTTTGCTGCCCACGTTTTTTCGGGCCACTGGCATAACGAGCCAGCAACTCGGCGCGAGCGACCTTGCCGTCAAGCGGGATCGACTGTTGCGACATGGTCATCAACAACCGCGCCTCGCCGTGCTCTTCCGCAAGTTGCGTTTCGGGCTTTTGCGAGTCGTGGCCGATGCCAATGGCGATGTCTTCGAGCGGCTGTCCGCTGACCAACATCCGGATGGTGATGTCATAGGCGCGATCAAAGACCTTGCTGGCCTTCTCGGACACCAGGCTGCTCAGGTTATGCATCTCGCATTGAAGCGCGGCATGACGTACCGCCGGGTGCGACCACTCGCGGGAAAATGCTCGGCTCGGGTCCAAATTGACCAGTGCTTCACGGAAGGCCTTATCGTGCGAAGGAATGCCCAGCATTTCAGGCGTTGGCTGACACCACTTCACAAACTTACCGACGCTCGGCGCGAAATCTCCGCCGTACTGTCGGCAGTTCTGCAAGCCATAGCGAATCTGCTCGAGGGTATTGATCCCGGCAGCGATGAAAGCCTTGACCCAGCTGCGTTTTGCAGCGCGTAGGGCTTCATCATCGGGCCAAGCTTGCTTCCACGCGGGGAAGATCGCCTGCAACTCCTTGAACAGCGCGTTGACGACGTCAGCGGTACCAGGCGGCAATTGTTTCGGTTGAACCAGCGTCACGGGTGGCAGGTTGCCCATCTTGCTCAGAAGTTGATTGGCGCTACGCGGCGCTTTCAGCTCCATCACAAATCCCCCAGATCATCTGCCCAGCTGGAGTCATCGAAGTCGGGGGGTATCGATGGGCTGGAAGCCACTTTAACCTGCTCACGCTTGACCCAACGAATCAGGCGAAAACACCAGCCGGACGCGCTATCGACGGTCGCCGGCTTGGCGACGAAGAAGCCCTTGAAGCCAGCGAGCAAGTCACTGGTGAGGGCGTCACAAGACAGACCGGCAATCGTGAGCTGATCAGCCAGCGCCTTCTCGCTTGGCACCCAAGTGGCGAACATGGCAAAGCGTTGACGATCATCCGGTGAAGCGATGGCCGCTTGGTCCTGTTCGGCCATGACATCGGAAATCTCGCGCTGCAGCTGCTGTTCGGTTACTTGATGGTTAAGTGACGGATTGGGTGCAGATTCTGCACCCCGCTCTGTCTCAGGCTGCACCCCGTTCTGTTGTGATTTGCACCCCGTGGCGTCAATTGCACCCCGTTTTGTACGGGGTGCAGGATTTGCACCCCGCGATAATTGAAGGTCATAAACGATTGGACGGCGGTCATGGCGATCGATGTGTACGGCGGCGATGGCTTGATTGCCCTCCTGAATCAGCCCGGCCTTCTCCAGGTCGTCCAGTTTGTAGCGGACGGTACGCTCAGACAAACCGGTGTCCAGAGCTAGGGTGGCGGCCGATGGAAAGGCACCAGCACCGTTCGAGCCGGCATAGTTGGCCAGACACAGCAGCACATGCCGCGCGCTTGAATCTTTCAGGGAATCGATGGGTAAAGAGAGTGCCCAGGACATTGCTTGAACACTCACTGCGAGGCTCCGATGTTAAATTCAGCCAAACGGGCAAGGCCTTTGGGAGTGACCATTGGATCGAATGCCACGCGCTCGATGCCGATCTCCGGGTCGGGCGTTAAGGCCGTTACCTTGTGGGTCATGTAGCCGGCGGTGATGCGCGGCTGATAGGCAACCCAGCGCTTGGAACCCTTGCGGCGGAAAATCCACCGATGCTGTTCAAGCCAGGCAAACAATTTGGCGGGCTGGAGCTGCAACTGCTTGGCGGTGTCGGTGATGCAGATCGCCCCGCCGGCCGCCGCCAGACGCTTGATCGCGGCGACTTTCGGTGCTTGATCGAGAATGACCAGCCGCAGCGACTGGTTGTCCTTGGCTTGGTCGGCGGCAGCCTGCAACGCTTCGGCGTAGGTAGCCGGGATCTGAAAATGATTGAGCTGGGCTTCGAGTTCCTGCCAGCGATCAATAATTTTTGCGCGTAATTCGACGCTGTAACCCGAGACCACCACCAAGGTGTCGCGTTGAGATAACAAGAACTCGCGATAGACCTGACCGTTTTGTGCGTGGACGTAGGGGGTGTCGTTTGACGAAACGACACCCTTTGCAACCAGCGCGCGGATGGTTTTCAGGACGTTGTCGTGCGTGCTGCCAGTCAGCTCGGCGATCTCGCGTGACGACATGGTGTGACATGACACATTTTGCGATTGACCAAGACGTGTCACGACATCGAAGGTATTGCTCGGGGCTATATGGCTGTGCATAATCATCGCTCTCTAGTTTTGCGAATCAGCCGACCTCGACCGTCGGCTTTTTTGTGTCTGCGACTCAGGCGATCGACTTCAGCACTGGGCGAGATTTTTCGATCATCTCTTCGGCTTTCCGGCCAAGCTCCCCTGCCCTTGCTTCAACTTGCCGACATTCCTTGGCGAACGCTGGTAAGTGCGGCAGGTCCTTTTCGCTCATCACTTGGTCGTCGAACACCTCGCTTCCAGTGTCAATCACATCACCTAGGGCGCGGATCAACGCGCTGAAGCTTTTGTTCCCGCATTGTTCGGTCGCAAGCTGGCGGGCACCAATCAAACCGTGACGGCTGGCCAGTTCATTGACGCAGTGATCACGGAACTCAGGCTCGAGTGCATTTACCCACGCCTCTTCCAGCCAAGATGGCATCTCCTGCTCGCCCGACAGCCAGCGTTGAACGCGCTTGAGCCAGCGACCGGTTGCCTTCACGAACTCGCCGACATCGTTCAGCCGCGCCAACTCATCAAAATCAGGAACCTTCGCCAGCTCGATCTTCGCAGCAGGAACTATTAGGTAAACTTCCCGGCTCAGCGCCTGGGCAAAGTCATCTTGGCTCAAGCTAGTGCGGGCGATTTGAATTGCCGCATGCGCTACCAGCACCTGATCACGGGTTTGTACGCGGTGTCTTGAATTGGACGTTTCCATGGGAACTGCTCTCCTCTAATCTGGTTTGAATGGATCGACGTACCGGCATGACAATTCCTCAGCCGACTCAGCGCGCTTTGGGCGCATGCAAAGCTCGCGGGCCGTCACCTTCCCACCGGTCAGCTCCTCCGCTTTGAATGCCTTTTCGGCACCCATTGGGTGGATCCCCGCTACCCAGTACGAAACCGCGGCTTGAGAAACGTCGAGCGCTAAAGCTGTTTTGGTTTGCCCGCCGAAGTAATCGACGAGTTTTTCGATTGGGGTCACATGAAAGCCCTGACAATAAGCATGCTTATACTTTATTAAGAAGCACGCTTATTTGCAAGCTGATAAGGGAACTTATAAATTCAAGCGCATGAACACACTCGCCGAACGAATCAAATCCGCCCGAAATCACGCCAAGCTGACGCAGAAGGCTCTCGCCCTTAAGGTGGGAGTAGAACAGCCGGTGATATCTCAGCTGGAGACAGGAAAAAACCTTCAAAGCGCTCATTTGCCAAAAATTGCGCATGTGTGCGGTGTGAATGCTATTTGGTTATCTGAAAACATTGGCCCTATGACGGGCACACCCTCAAGCCAATCCAATGTCGGCTCCACTCGCCAACCCATCGAGTCCTTCCGTTACCCAGTAATCAGCTGGGTTGCAGCAGGTGCATGGGCCGAAGCAATCGAGCCCTTTCCGCCTGGATTCTCAGATCGGTACGAGCTTTCAGACTACAACTCAAAAGGTCCGGCGTTCTGGCTTGAGGTAAAGGGCGACTCGATGACATCGCCAGTAGGGATGAGTATCACTGAAGGAACATTGATTCTGGTTGATACCGAGGCAGATGCTCAGTCTGGAAAATTGGTAGTGGCAAAACTGGCTGACAGTGACCAAGCCACGTTCAAAAAACTCGTAGATGATGGTGGTAGACGGTACTTGAAGCCCTTGAACCCCGCCTACCCTACCGAGATGTGCGCAGAGAACTGCCGGATTGTCGGTGTAGTGGTAAGGGCGCTACAGAAGCTGTAGACCAATGGCGCCTACGATCGAAAGCTGCATGAGCAAACTGATCGACTGACTGCTTACGCTCATGAGGTGAAGGTGGAGAACCTGGCACGATCAAGTCTGAGTGAGAGGCAGCACTTTTACGACCCTCTAGAACAAGGAATTCAGGTAGATGCCTGAAAGAATTAGAGCAATTGAGATTGTCCGGCAAAGCCATCAGGGCTACTCAATAAAGCCTTTCATCATTCGTGCCGACGATGGCTATTCCTATTTTGTTAAAGGTTTAGAGAAATCAGGCGGCCCAGCGCTCATCTCTGAAGTTCTCGGGGCTGAACTCGGGAAAAAACTAGGCTTGCCCATACCCCAATGGCGTTTTATGGATGTCCCTGTTGACTTGATTGGCTTCAGCGCCATGCCTAATGTCAATGATTTGGGTGGTGGCCTCGCATTCGCATCTAGGGCCGTGGAAAATGCCTCTGACTTCACAATCAATGATTTGAGCTCTACGCCAGCAGAGCTAATGCGTCGCGTGTTGCTTTTTGATTGGTGGGTACAGAATGGTGATCGATGCTTGGGCCAGAAAGGCGGGAACGTAAATCTCATACGTGACGCCCGTGGCGAGCTTGCCGTCATTGATCACAACCTAGCATTCCACAAAGACTTCGATAGCCATGATTTCCTGGATCGACACGTTTTTCGCGAGAGAGGGCGCGATTTTCGCGACTATGTCGTTCGTCAGGAATACACTCAGATTCTTGCCGAGGCGCTGACAGAATGGGATACGATTGCCGACCTTCTGCCAGAGGAATGGGTCTATAGAGATAGAGATCTCATTGATCTGACGGAGCCTACATTGGCTGACCGGCGGAAAATTCTAGAAATGTTCACGGAAGAGCGATTCTGGGGGCCACTATGAAATATATATGCAACTACTCAATTCTTAGGTTTTTGCCTTACCCTGAAACAGGCGAATTTGTAAATATAGGCATCGTTTTGATCGCCAATAATGGTGACTTTCGCTTCAAAATTGAGCAAAAGCGACAGCGCGTAACCAACTTCTTCCCCAGCCTGGACTCGAAAATTTTTCAACGGGCTAAGCGAGAAATGAACGCGGAGCTTTCCCGGTTAAGCGGATTCCTAGCTCAAAATCGAAGTGACCTAGGCATGCTTTTGAATACCTTTAAGCACCTAATTCATCCTCGCGAAACGATGATGAGGTTTAGCGATCCTGGCACTATGGCGATTGATAACGCCGACATTGCACTAGGCACACTGTTCGACCACTACGTCAACCATAGCTTTGCGACTAAAGAGTACCAAGAGACTGCGCTAGAGAAGCAGCTCGGTAGCTTGCTTGCTGACTCCAACTTGCGACAGAAATACACAGAGCAAAAACTGGGAACATCCGAGTATCCAGTTAGGTTTCCATTCGTCCTATCTCAAGGTCAGGTTCCAGTTCAAGCCATTAAGCCAATACACCTCGGTCATGATGAGCCGTCGAAGATACTGGAACATGGTGACGCATGGATATCAAAGATACGGCGTCTTATCAGCTATGACAGCTTGGCCACAGATACGCTCTTTGTTGCGGGCTCACCAGAGCCTGGAAAATCAAAACTTTTGAAGGCGTATAAAGAAATTACTGGAGAGCTAAGATCTTTTAAAGGCGTTCGAGTAATCAACTACGATGAGGGCCGCAACGAATTGTTAAGCCAGATTAGGCAGGGCATACCTGCTGCTCTCAACTGAACAGGCCCGGTCTAGCGCCGGGCTTTCCTCTCTGCCCTTTCACACCTTAGTCACAGCCACCAGCACAATGCTGTCAGCCAAAGGGATTTGTCCCCGAGTATAGAAAGCCCGCCATGCGCGGGCTTTTTCGTATCTAGCCCCACTCCTCTCTCGCCTCCTTAAGCTCGCGCGTGCACTCTCTTTTTTTGCATAAAAACTTAGAAAATTTTTCTTGTCCGCATGAGATGACCTATCTTAACTCGTCAAATATTTGACACCATATGGTATAGCTCCCAAACGATAAAACTAAGGATCATTGCATGCCACGCCGTCCTCCACCGAGCTCAGCTGAGACCTCATGCGAGCTTATTCGCCGACGAATCCAACGCCTGATTTCTGCACCGCATGCGCAGAAAATCCAATCGGTAGTCGTCACCAAGTCAGAGGAGGAAGCTCTTGATGCGTGGCTACAAATCCTCCATGAGATTGAAGAAACTGATGGGATCCGTATGGATCGGCTTGAGAATGGGACCATCAGGATCGGGTGGCGAGAGTACTGCGAAGCGTAATGTGAGCCCGCCATTGAGCGGGCTTTTTCACGCCTCAATAAAAATAAATAAGCACACTTATTGACAGTAAAAATAAGCGCGCTTATATTTCTGTCCACACCAACACCTTGTTGGCCCAGCAGCGAAAGCCGCCCCGCTCTTTAACAGCCAGCGAAACAAACAACAGGCCGCATTGCCTCTACCGGCGACCGGCGAGCAGACAGGCCCGAAAGCCTGCCCACGACAGGATCAACCTGGACGGCTGATCGATGGTGAAACGCCAGAACCGTGTGAATGACCCGGCAAGCAATGCGCCCCGCCCCTCCGGCGGCAATAGGACGGACAGCATCACTGCTGCACCTTGGTGACAGGGTGCAGCGGGATGTAACCCCACCAGAGGAAACACCATGTTCGGAATGAAAAAACTCTTCGGCAAACAAGTCGGCAATGCCCAGGCCGAAATGAAGAAGGTCGTTAACCGCGACTTGATGCAGGCCATTGTCGGTGGCGGATTATTGGTTGCCGCGGCCGACGGAGAGATTGAAGCCAGCGAGTTTTCCAAGCTGGATGAGCTGATTCGCTCCAACCCGAATTTGACGCACTTCGGGAGCGAGATCACCGAAACCATCAGTCGTTTCACGGGCCAGTTGAACGCCAACTTCCAAGTAGGTCGACTGGCGATCAAGCGGGAACTGGCCGACATCAAAAACGTTCCGGCCGACGCGGAGGAAGCCTTCGTCAACATTCTTGCCATTGCCCAGGCTGATGGTCAGATCGAGCCAGCAGAGTTGGTGGTGCTGAAGGAAATAGGCATGCACTTCGGTCTGCGCCTGGCTGACTACGGTATCGAGGTGTGAAGTACGCGACAAAGGTTTTGCTGATCCTGCTGGCACTTATCGTCGGTTGCATGTTGTTGAGCAACGTAGCCTCTCGGACCACTTGCTCCTACTACGGCTTCCAGACTGACCGAGAGACCCGCTACGCCGCCCTTGTTGGCTGCATGGTGAAGCTTGACGGGGCGTGGTTCCCACGCAATGAAATCCGCGTAATGCAGTGATGTTTCACTGATGCCGCTTCTTGCAAGGCGGCATTGGGAAACCCACTCACGCAAGGAAATGGACAATGCTGATTTTGACTCGCAAAGAAGGCGAAAGCATCAACATAGGCAACAACATCACGATCACAGTGCTGGGTGTTAGCGGCAAACAGGTACGTATCGGAACAAGCGCACCAAAGGATGTCCAGGTGCATCGAGAAGAAATCACGCAGCGCATTCAGGCGGGTTTGTCGAAGTCCGCGATGGCAACACCTGCGATCACTTAAGCAGGTCTTTGTGACGCAAATATTGGCCCGGTTCCGATCGGGCTTTTTTACGCCAGCAATTTATCAAGCAGCCCCCTTCCCTGCCCAATGGCCACCAGCAGGTGGCCGGACTGCTGATGAATACACCTAACCGACTCCGAGGGATCAACCATGCATCCATCATTTCAAGAGCGCATCGATGACCTCGGTGTGCCGCGGCAACAATCAAGTGCCGTCCGGGTCGGGTGCTTCGCCCGTATTGGACAACCAGCCCCAGCCAAACCGGTGCGCTACCAAATCGCCGGCGGAAGCTTCGGCATGTACCAGATTAAAGACCTCACCACTAGCAAGACTTGCGCCTTCCGTGGTACCTACAAGGCCGCTCACGACCTTGCCATGCAGTTCGAAGCAAAGGCCAATCGCCAGATTGCGGTGACGCTATGAAAAAGCGAAAGCCCAATAACATGCGTACCCGGTTAGAGCGAGCGAGCCGGGCACTGCTCAATGCCAATCACGTCGCGGTGGTCCACATCGACCCCAGCGGACGCCAAGGGATGATCAACAGAAAGAGCTGCAAGAGCATCCCGCCAGGGCAGCGCATGGCAGAAGCAGTCTGCGACATTGCCCACCGCTGGACGATCTATGTCAGCGTCCAGTGTCGCGATCAACAAGGGCACCGCTACACTAAATCAGTAGAGGTTGCTCCCCAAGGCAACTATCTGGCCGCGCACCTCGAAGACGTGATCGAGGAAACCTACAAAGACCTGGTCGCCGAGAGCAATCCGAATCATCGGGTTGCTTCAGGCTGGATCGCCATTCCCGCCGAAATATCGCTGACTGAAGAGCAAGCCGCCCAGGTGTTCGACACCGTGGGTGTCTGGAATCAGCAGGGGGCAGTATGAGAAGCATCAGCAACCAAGTGCGCCAGCGCCGACGACAGACATGGCTGGATATACCGGCCCACGGAATTGAAGAGGTAGGCAATGGCCAAGACTGGAAGGGAGCGGTCAGAGAAAGCCGCGGCGAAGAGGAAGAGCCGCGGCGAAGAAGAGATTCGGCTGCACTGCCTGCCCGGCACGCGACAAGCCCTTGCTGAGCTGATGGCTTGGAGCGGCGTCGAGGAACAGGGCGAGGCGATCACGCTGATGATTCACCACCTGCACGGACTTGGCCCGGGCGGCGCCCTTCCCCTGCTCGAACCGCCGCGACACGAATACGTGATACCCGAAAACGTGTCGCGGAAATTGAAGCTCGCTTACGATCGCGAGGCGCTGCGGATTTCTTGCGACAGCGCTTAGAACTGTTGCTTCAGGTGCTCAAGGTACTGACGAGCAGCCGTTTTTTCGGTGGTGCCGGGCGGTCCGTCTTCGCTCATGAGAGAGGCTTCCGCTCTTTCGAAGACTGCAGAATGCGGAACGCTGATCGCGCTAGTTTTCAATAAGCCGATCAGCAGGTGCTCCAGGGCGTCGATTTGTGCTTGTTGCTGACTCATACATCACTCCGTGGATCCGGCCCTATTGCCGGTCACCCGTAATACCCCAACCCAAACCAAATTGCCACCACCGATCACGGAGGGCGGCGCCTACCCGAGGTAATCGCAATGCCCGTACTGCACAGCGCAATCCACAAGATCGACAAAAAGCCAGACGGCAGCCCGGCTGTTCTCCACCTCGGTGCCGCCGAACAAGTTGAAAGCCAAGCGCGCGACGACCTGATGAGTCAGTTCAACGAGTGCTACAACGCCACCGCAGGAAAGGCTTGGGGCTTCTTCCACGCCGAGTCGTGTGCGTATCCGTTGAGCGGCTGGCTCGGTAAGTATCTGGCCGGCGGCACTGACTTCCTCGATTTCAGCGTCACCGCCGTCGAACATCTGACCAAGCTCATGGAAGAGTCGAACCTTACAACCGGTGGGCACGCCCTCTTCTGCCATTACCAGCAAGGCCTGACCGAATACCTGGTCGTCGGCCTGGTGCAAGAAACCGAAGCAGTGACCATGACCGAAGAGCTGCACCTGATGACGGTCAAGCGACTGGACCTCGACCATGTTCGCCTGGCAGCGCGGATCAACATCAGTGAATGGAAGAACAACCCGCAGTCGCGCCAGTACATCTCGTACCTGAAGGGTAAGCAGGGCCGAAAACTCAACGATTACTTCCGCGACTTCATCGGCTGCCAAGAAGGCATCGACGGCCCGGGCGAAACTCGCACCCTACTCAAGGCGTTAAGTGACTTCGTGGAAAGCGAAGACATGGGTGAAGAGTCGGTCCGCGAGAAGACTCACGCCTTGGTCAGCTACTCCATGGCCCAGGCCAAGCTGGGCGAACCAATTACCCTCGACGAGCTGTCGGAGGTGATCGATGAAGACCAGCCGAAAATGTTCGCCGACTTCATCCGCGACAAAGACTACGGCCTGTCGGCCGCCATCCCCGCCGACAAGAAGACCCTTAACAAATTCAGGCGTTTTACCGGTCGCGCCGAGGGCCTGTCGATCAGCTTCGAGCAGCACCTGCTCGGGTCAAAAATCGAATTCGACAAAGACGGCGGCACGCTGACCTTGCGTGGCTTGCCAACCCAACTCACCGAACAACTCAAGCGCGCAGCCGCCTGACCCTCCACCGCTGAACGCCTGTGACTTACTCCAGAAGTTTCACGCCAATCTGCAGCAAGACGGTAGCAGCGGCTGCGATCGCAGCCACGCTGTTCCATAAGGCCTGTTTCTTCATTGTTGGAATCAGGTCTGCTCCGTTCACGATGATATGCCCGTAGTACATGTTGTCCGCCAGTTCCTTGAACTCTGGGGGAGGGTCAACCTTCACGGTTGCAGACCTTACCCAAAAAGCTGCAGACAAAAGCCCAACAACAAAAGATGCGGTGTTCAGAGCGGAAGCAAAATCCATGGCGATTTCTCAGTGGATCAATGTGATTCGACAAATACCCCACTTCAACGAATCACGCCAGCCAGCAAAGAACTATTCTGGCAGGATGTGCTGCTCGCTAACTCAACGCCATAGACTGTCGTCTTTGTTTCTAACTATTTTGTAGGACTTAAATGCGGTGCGGACCTTAAAACACTCAACCTCATTCTTGCGTGCACCCAAGCTGTTGTCGAGTTGTTGCGGAGTAATGGACGAATTGCACCCGACAATAACTTGACTCAATTTTCCGATACTATCGAAAGATCTAAAGTACAACCCAGCTTCTGGATCAGAATCAGTCAACAAAAATATCCGGCGAACTTCTCTTTCATACCTCCACTGCGAGTGCTTGATGCGAAGCTGCTTCTGCATCATCTCAGATCGCTCACTTTTATTTAGATCTGCATACTGCGCAACATCAAATTCGATCCTTCCAAATTTGTACTCAACAAAATGCATGTTGTCGCGAGGTACGTCAAATGCCAAGCATAGCCCTTTATGCTTATTGGCATAGTGGGCCCACTGGACAGGGCTACGGAAAGACTGGCTAAAGCATAGAATACCAAATTTACTAGCAATAGCAGCTTTGAAATCACTCAACTTCCTTCGCACATCTTTATCTGGAGATGAGTAGCAAATCATTTCAAATGGGTCATTAAGATCCATTATCGTTGCAACTTTCAATCTAGATTTTACAATATTCTGTAATCCGAAATTTTCGTCACAGAAGTGGTAAACCCGCATTACTTCCGAATCAGTCATGTCTTCCTTCACCTGACAAAAACAAAATCCCAATATACCGGCGAGGTATCCACATGCCCACAGAAAACCAATCCAACACAGTCATCGCTCTGCGCCCGGGCAAGGAGTTCTGGGACAAGCTGAACACCCTACCTCGTTACATGTTCCTGCTGAAGCCGTCGGGCAACGGCGTCCAGAAGCTGGAAGACTTCACCGGCAACTGGATCGATGTGCACGAAGCGCAGCAGGTTGTTGACCAGACCCAGGAGGAGATCAACCAGCTCCGCGCCGAGCGTGATGCCCTTCAGCTACGCCTGAACGCAGCGGATCAGCGGATTGATGAACTAACCGCGCAGCACCAGCCCGAACAAGTCGCCTTGATGCCAGTCGAGCGCAGCTACGACGTACGCGCCAAGCAGCTCCTCGCCTTCAACACTTGCAAGCAGGGCGGCGGTGATCTGGATGATGCGCTGGGTGCGGCATACAAGGCAGCGCTGCTCTACACCCCTCACCCAGGCGAGCAGCCCGCGCCAGTATCGGAAGTGCGGCCTGTTGATCCTGAGCGCGAGCGCCTGATTGAAATCATTGAGCGTTACCCAAACAGCGATCCCCTCGAATACGACGCAGCCGCTCGCGAACTCCAGCAGTAACTCCGTTCCCCTTCACCACCTTCTGCCACCACGCGCGGCATGGAGCATCCAATGAAAAAAGAACTGATCAAGATCAGCGAGTTTCAGCGCCGACGCTGGGGCGGAGGCGGCACTCCGCTTTGCCCGCAGGCAATCCGCAACCACATTCGGAACGGAATGGTTCCCGGCGAGCAGATAGGCAAACTCTGGTACGTTGACTGGGCCGCATTCAGCCGCTCGAACGGCAACGACCTGGTCGCAATGGTATTGAAAGGAGCTGCATGATGGTGCCACGGCCGCGCAACCCTGCGAACAAGGGACTTCCGCAGAATCTGTACTACGACGCGCGGCGCTCGACCTATCGCTACCGGCGGCCTACCGACGGGAAGTGGTTTCCGTTCGGCGCCGATCGCCTTAAAGCCATTGATGCAGCGAAACAGCTGAACCTTGAGTTCATGCTCGGCGCCGACCTGGTTGGCGCCGTGATGAATAACGCCACAGAAACGTTCACAGGATTCCTCGACACCTACGAGCGCGACGTCCTGCCTCCACGCGAGCTGGCCAAGGGCACATTGGGCCTGTACGCGGTGCACTTCCGACGGTTTCGCAAGCAGTTCGAGGGCAAGGCAGTTGACCAGATCACGATCCGCATGATCGCCGAGATGCTGGACTCCCTGACTCCACGCACAGCCAACCAGTGCCGGGCGCTGCTGGTCGACATTTTCAACCATGCTGCGGCCAAGGGCCTGTGCCCGGACAATCCGGCTGCCAGCACCATCAATCGCATCGAAAAGAAGCAGCGCAAGCGGCACACCGTGGAGGGCCTGAAGGCAATTAGGGAAAAAGCGCCAGCATGGTTGCAGAACGCGATCGACCTGGCCTTGATCACCGCCCAGCGACGGACAGACATCCTCGATATGCGCTTTGATGGCGTCAGGGAGGGTTTCCTCTACCTGGTGCAGAAGAAGACGGCGAAGGCCAGTGATGCCGCGTGGATTCGCTTTCGAGTGACGCCCGAGTTGCAGGCGGTGATCAGTCGCTGCCGTGACGACACCGCATCGCCGTACCTGGTGCACCGAAAGCCAGAGCGCCGGAAACAGAAACAGGCACAGACCAAGGACCACTGGACGAAGGTTGAGGAGCGGTATTTGACGCGAGCATTCAAGGAGGCCAGGGAGGCGGCGAACTGCTACGCGGGATGGAAGGAAGAAGAGATGCCGGGCTTCCATGAAGTGCGAGCGCTGTCGCTGCACCTGTACAAGAAAGCCGGAAAGGACGGGCAGAAAATTGCAGGTCATGCGAGCGAGGGCATGACCAAAAACTACCAGCGCGACCACGAAGAAGTCATCTGGTCCGAGGCAATTCCGGACCTGAATATCAGCGAAATCATCGGGTAGTTTTGCGCCAGTTTTGCGCGGGTTTTGCGCAAGCACAAAAAAGCCGATCTAGCTGATCGGCTTAAGTGTCTGACTTTACTCAGGAATAATGGTCGGGACGGAGTGATTCGAACACTCGACCCCTAGCACCCCATGCTAGTGCGCTACCGGACTGCGCTACGCCCCGACTAGGCGTGTTACTCATCCCTCATCTCGAGGAACGCTCAAGAATATATCGCAAGCTTTTGAAAACTGGAAGTATTTAAAAGCGAGAATTTATTTCTTGAGTACCACCAGAACATCTTCGAGCTCGGCGATCATCTGGCGGA
>Ga0182006_1000487_pt1 | contig 31110 bp, 24 predicted proteins | sample Sormic07211104_1_FD_123022 | JGI IMG/M metagenome (GOLD analysis project Ga0182006, IMG submission 123022) | Rhizosphere microbial communities from Sorghum bicolor, Mead, Nebraska, USA - 072115-104_1 MetaG | ecosystem: Host-associated > Plants > Roots > Rhizosphere | place: USA: Nebraska...
GCGGCGACGCCGAGCGCGCCGCGGACATCAACCAGCTGGCGAGAACCGACCGGCCCTTGCCCGATCTCGTCATGGCCATTTGCGGTGGCTATGGCGCGATCGCCTTGCTCGAGCGGCTGGACTATGACGGCCTTGCCGCCCGTTTCCTCGACGAATCCTGCGTGCTGGTGGGGCACGGCGATTTCACCGTGCTCCAGTGCGCGCTCTATGCCCGCAGTGCAATCGGCACGTTGCACGGGCCCATGCTCGTGCGCGATTTCGGCCAGGGATACCTGCGCGAAAATACCTGGCGGCATTTCTGGCATACGGTGCTGTCGCCGCGAACGGAAATGAGCTGGGCCTGTGGCGACGAGCAACACGACATGCTCGTCGAAGGCACGCTCTGGGGCGGCAACCTCTCCGCGCTGTGCAGCCTGATCGGCACGCCTTACCTGCCCAGGATCGACGGCGGCATCCTCTACGTGGAGGAAACCGGCGAGCAGGCCTACCGGGTCGAACGCATGCTGTACGAACTGAAGCTGGCGGGAGTACTCGACCGCCAGCGCGCGATCCTCATCGGCGGGCTCGGTGGCCAGCGCATCAGCGAGTACGACAACGGCTATGACATCGACCATGCGCTGGAGCGTTTCGCTCGTGCCTGTGGTCTGCCGATGCTGCGCGGCCTTTCCTTCGGACATGGTCCGGACAAGTGGACGCTTCCGTTCGGCGGCCACGCATCGTTGGAAGTGGTCGCGGGTGCCGCGACGTTGGCGGTGTTCGACTACCGCCATGCCGGGGCGTCCCTCGACGGGTCGACCGCACCGGCCTGAGCGGCCGTTCATCTGCCAGCCAGCCACTGCGCCGCGATCCCGCTAGTCTTTGCACGCCGCTTCCCACCGTGTAGCCCCCATGACCGATCCTCTTCACACACCGCACGATCGTGCGGCGATTCCGCTCGCCCCGTCGTTGGACCAGTCGCTGGTCGACGCCCACATGCCGACGCGGCTTCCGTTGCTCGGCACGCGCGTGCTGTACATCGGTGTCCTCGCCATCCTGCTCGGGCTGGTCGTGGGCGTCGTCGCGAAGCTGTTGACCATGCTGATCGGCTTGATCACGAACCTCGCGTTCCACCAGACATGGAGCACCGCGTTCGGCCGGCCGGCAGGCCATCATCTCGGCGCATGGGTGATCGTGGTGCCCGTCGCCGGCGGCCTGGTGGTCGGTGCGATGGCCCGTTGGGGATCGCGTGCCATCCGCGGGCACGGCATTCCCGAGGCCATGGAGCAAGTGCTGACGAACGAGAGCCGCATCCCCGCGCGCATGACCTGGCTCAAGCCGCTGTCGTCGGCGGTCGCGATCGGAACCGGCGGTCCGTTCGGTGCGGAGGGGCCGATCATCGCCACGGGCGGTGCGCTCGGCTCGCTGCTGGGCCAGCGCCTTCCCGTGACGGCCGACGAACGCAAGACGCTGCTGGCCGCCGGTGCCGCGGCCGGCATGGCGGCGATCTTCAGCGCACCGGTGTCGGCCGTCCTGTTGAGCGTCGAATTGCTGCTGTTCGAACGCCGGGCGCGCTCGCTGCTGCCGGTGGCACTGGCGGCGGCGACCGGTACGGGCGTGCGTTTCGCGCTGGAAGGCCCGGGTCCGGTCTTTCCCATGCCCGCGCTCGCCGCCGTCGCGCCGCAAGCGCTGGTGGTCTATGCGTTGCTCGGGATGGTGATGGGTGTCGCCGGGGTTTTCATCACGCGCCTCGCCTACGGTATCGAAGACGCCTTCGAAAAGCTGCCCATCCACTGGATGTGGTGGCCGGCGCTGGGTGGGCTGGTGGTCGGCGCGGTCGGCTACGTGATGCCCGGGACGCTCGGCGTGGGCTACGAGAACATCACCGACGTCATTTCCGGCCATCTCGGCATCATGGCGATGGCGCTGTTGGCCGTGGCCAAGCTCCTTTCATGGTCGGTGGCGCTCGGCAGCGGCACGTCGGGCGGCACGCTGGCGCCTCTGTTCACCATCGGTGGAGCGCTGGGCGGTGTCTGTGGATGGGCGCTGGCCGCGTGGCCGCCGCTGCACGTGGACCCGCACATGGCCGCCCTGATCGGCATGGCGGCCTTGTTCGCCGGTGCTTCGCGTGCGCTGATGACCTCGGCGGTGTTCGTCTTCGAGACCACGATGCAGCCACACGCCTTGTTGCCCTTGCTCGCCGCCTGCACCACCGCCTACCTGGTATCGGGGCTGATGATGCGGCACACGATCATGACCGAGAAGATCGCACGGCGCGGCGTGCACGTGCCCACCGACTTCGGGGTGGTCCCGTAGGTCGTCAGCTGAGGGCGGTGAACTGGGTCGCGCCGATCACGCCGATGAAGACGATGGAGAGCATCCAGAAGCGGGCGGGATCGCGCCACACGCAGACCCCGAGGCAGACCACGCCCAGCACGCACGAGACGATGCCGGCGGCGGTGAGGCCGAGCATGACCAGCGACGGATCGCCGCCGCCCGAAGCCAGCAACATGGGACGGAAGATCGCATACCAGGCAAGGACCAGGCAGGCCCCACCGACCACGCCCAGCAGCCAGTTGGCGGGATGATGCTTCGGCAAGGCGCGGATGCCGAGGAAGATCGCAAGTACGACGACAGCGAAAACGACGAGCAACAAGGCCATGCAGTAACCCCTTTGTCGTGGCTTGCGGTCCCCACCGCGAAAGCCGTTTCCCGAGAATGGCCCATCGGGCGGCCCAGGTCATGCTGCGCCGCGCAAGGAAGACGTTTCGTCGGCGCATGCGGCGTTTCGTCGGAATGGGCGCCGGGCGGGGCGAAGCGCGTCGTATGCTCCACGCCAATGCAGGGTGGGAGTACATGTGATGGCAAGCCTGAAGTTCCTCGGACGCCTCATCGCGGCGTGGGTGGCGGCACTATGCGTGCTACTGGTCGTATGGTCCGGAACCGGCTGGAATCGCGGTGAATTTCCATGGATATTCACGCTGGCGTGGTTCGTCGGCCTGCTCGTGGCGCTGGCTCGCGGCGTTACCCATCTTTACCGCGTCCGGGTGATCGCGGGCCGTGTCGATGCGGAGACCGTGTCCAACCGGCAACGCCGCCGCGTGGAAGTGCCTTATCCCGCCGACGAGGCCTTCGCCATCGTCGACGAGGTGATCCGGGAACTGCCGAACGTGCACGATGTGAGCGGCACACGCGGTGGGCTCCAGTTGCGCGCGATCATTCGCCAGCAGGCCAACGAGCAACTTCGCGGTCGTGCGAGGCGGCAATGGCAGGCATCGCTCGACCGCCACACGAAGATATCCGCCACGATCACGCCGACGGACGGGTCGAGCAGCGTGATGTTCGTTTGCGAGCCGGACAGCGGCGCATGGACCGACTGGTTCAATCCCGACGGCGGCGCGTCGCTGGAATGTGTGGAAACGCTGGTACGGGCCACCACGCAGCGCTTGTCCGAACGCCGCAATCGCGAGCGTGCCGATGTACGCCAGACCGCGATGGAGAAGGAGTTGACCGCCGCGCAGCTCGGCCTCCTGCAGGCGCAGGTGGAACCGCACTTCCTCTACAACACCCTGGCCAGTGCGCAGGAGCTGGTTCGCACCGATCCCGCGCGCGCCGACCGGATGCTCGGCCACCTCATCGATTACCTGCGCCGTTCGTTGCCGCGCACGGATGGTTCGCTGTCCACGCTGGGGGAGGAACTGGAGCGTTCCACCGCGTGGCTGGAGATCATGCGCCTGCGCATGGGTGAGCGCCTGGCCGTGCATACGGACGTGCCGGCGGATGCGTTGAAAGTGCCCATGCCTTCGATGATGTTGCAGACCCTGGTCGAGAACGCGATCAAGCATGGGCTCGAACCGAAGCCGGGTGGTGGTGGCATCTGGATCCGCGCGGGCGTGGATGCCTCGGGCCTGTCCCTGACGGTCGCCGACGACGGCATGGGCTTCCGTAGCGACGGTGCGGGCACGGGTATCGGCCTGAAGAACCTGCGCGAGCGCCTTCGCCTCATGTATGGCAGCGCCGCGGCATTCTCGATCGGCAACAATTTTCCCCATGGTGTCGCCGCGACCATCACGTTGCCGGTGACGGGAGTGGTCGAACATGCCTAGGTGCATCGTCGCCGAAGACGAGAAGCTGCTCGCCGCCGCCTTGCAGCGCGAGCTCGCCATCGCCTGGCCCGAACTGGACGTGCTGGAAGTCGCCGAGGATGGAGGCGCCGCGTTGGAAGCCATCGCGGCGCACCGGCCCGAGATAGCCTTCCTCGACATCCGCATGCCCGGACTCACCGGCATGGAAGTGGCCGCGGCGGCTGCCGAGGCAAGCCCGGACACCTTGATCGTCTTCATCACCGCGTACGATCAATACGCCGTCGATGCCTTCGAACGAGGCGCCGTGGACTACCTGCTCAAGCCAGTCACGTCGGATCGACTCGCGCAGACGGTGGCCCGCCTGCGTAGCCGCCTCGCCGACGCGGCGCGGCATGTGGAACGGACGGCGCGAATCGCGCGCGATATCGGCGCGCATTTCGACCGTCCGCCCGACGAGCCCCTGACGTGGCTCACCGCCAGCACGGGACGCGCGACACGCCTGATCCTCGTCGAGGACGTGATCTATTTCCGCGCGGACAACAAATACACGCTGGTGGCGACCGCCGAGGGCGACGCCCTGCTGACGAGGCCCATCCGGGACCTGCTCCGCCAACTCGACCCGAAGATCTTCCGGCAGATCCACCGTTCGACGATCGTCAACCTGCGCCAGGTCGCCTCGGTGGAACGCGAGGACACCGGCAAGGGTTGCCTGCGGCTACGCGGCCGCCCCGAAACCCTGAGCGTGAGCCAGCCGTTCATGGCCATCTTCCGCGCCATGTGACGAAGGAGACTTCCATGCGCCTGTTCCTTGCCATCGTCTATTGCTTCATGAACCTCGCCGGCTGCACCGACGCGCAGAACCGTACGATCGTGGCGACCTCCCAGGAGAACGGCGTGCTCACGCTGGACAGCCGCACGGAAGTGCGCATGGGCCGCGCACGCTTCGCCTGCCAGGCGAGCAGCGCGGGGCGCTGCTACTACACCGTGTTCGATGGTGCGGCCGAAGTGAAGGCCTTCTCGCTGGCGGTATCGGAGGAACGACTGGTCGACCGGCTGCCCGCGGGCTTCGCACTGTGCGTGACGCCCACGGCGGAGAAAGTCTCCGCCGGGTGCAAGCCGGTCTGATCCGGGTTACGGTTTGCCTCGCGGCACTACCGTGAAGGTGATCTTCGACGGATGGGCGGCATCGTGGTGCACGGCATTGTGCGCGATCACTCCCTTCGCCTCGTCGTAGTTGTTGCCACCCGTGTTGAGGTTGCGGTCGAAGCGCGGGAAGTTGCTGCTCGACACGGCCACCCGGAGCTTGTGGCCGGCGAAGAAGAAGTTGCTCGTGTCGATCGGCTGGAAGGTCACCTTGTAGACCTCGCCATCCTTCATCCATACCGGCGGCTTGTCGTATCCCTCGCGGTAACGCATGCGCTGGATGTTCTCGGTGAGGTTGAAGGCGCGGCCGTCGGGATAGACGTCCATCACCTTGAAGGTGAAGTCGGTGTCCTTCGCGTCCGACGACACGTACAGCGTGACCGTGATCGGTCCGCTCACCTCGGTGCCTTCCTTGAAGGGTTCCGAATCGTAGACGAGGATGTCGTTGCGGGCGAGCTGCGGGTTCTGGTCGAACGAGCCGAACTTCACCGCCGTGCCCTGGCAGCACCCACCGCCACCGAGCGTGGTGACCGGATTGGCCGGGTCGTAAAGGAACTGGTCGGGATGGTCCGTACCGCCTGCCGCGTCGACGAGCTTGCCGTCGCCATACAGCGTGTTGGCCTTGCCGCCGCTGGTGAGGAAGAGTTCGCGCGTGGCGGCACCCGCGGGAGGCCACGTCGGCGAATCGCGCCACTTGTTCTCGCCCATCACGTAGTACATGACCTTGGGCTGCTTGTCGACGACGGGGCTGTCCACGCCCTTGAGGAACTTGTCGAACCAGCCGAAGACCAGGCCTTCGTAATCGAAGCGCGCGTCACCCACGTCGAGGTCGCCGATCACGGTGTGCTCGGTCGCACGCGTGTAGGCGCAATGCAGCACCGGCGCGATGATCGCGTACTGCTGGTCCGCGACCTCCTTGGACGCCGTTGCGCGCACATGATTGTAGGCCGCGAGGTTGGGCGATACCGACACGTCGAACCAGCTCATGAACCACAGGCCGGGCTTGTCGATCTTCATGTCGTCGTGCCACAGGCCGCCCTTGTACCAGGCGGGACTGTTGGGCGTGCGCGCGATCATGTTGCCGCCCGTCGGCACGTCCATCGCATCGGCGAAGATGCCCTTGGGGCCATCGACGGACTTCATGATGTCCTTCTCGGGCAGTACCCAGAACGCCTTGTCCCAATCGGGCTCCGGCGGCTGCGAATCGAGGTCGAACATCTTCGACGCGCGGATGAGGTCGGCCTGCGACAGGTTGGCCGGGAACACCGGCCGTACCTGGTTCTGTTCCTTGTAGAGCCAGTCGATGAAGAGCATCTGCACGGCACCACCGCGGTACCAGTTGCCCTGCTCGTAGTAGGGGCCGACGCGGCCCACGCCGGCGCCGAAGCCTTGCACGTTGAACGTGGCGAGGCCCGGCGTGTTCTGCGCGACGACGGCCATCTGCCATTCGGCGGTGGACGAGCATCCGGTGGTACCCACCTTGCCGTTCGACCAGGGTTGGGAGGTCATCCAGCGAATGGCATCGACGCCGTCGCTGAGCGGCGCGCCGAGGATTTCGTAGTTGCCCTCGGAGAAATAGTGGCCGCGCTCGTTCATGTCGACGTAGGCGTAGCCACGCTTCACCGCCGCGAGCTGGCGGCTCATGTCACGCGGCGCGCCGAGCTTCACGTCCCAGAAATTGAAGTTGTACGGCGTGCGCACGAAGATGGTGGGCACCTTGCCCGAGGCGTCCTTCGGCCGGTACACGTCGGCCGCCATGCGCTTGCCGTCGCGCATCTTCACCATCACCTTGCGGTCGACCACGGCGATGGCTTCGAGTTGCCGCTCGATGTCGTTGCGCTTGGCGATGGTCGCTTTCTGCTCGGGCGTCAGCACGGTCTGCTGCGCGGCGACGGGGCCGGCCACGAGGGCGAGGCAAACGGAAGCCACGCCGACCGACAACGCGGTCCTGACGTGGTGGAGGGCAGGGCGCATCGGTCGCATCGGGCAGGCCTGTTTTTCAGGGGCGGTTCATCGAGTCTGGCAAAATGTCCCCGGCAGGTAAATGCATGACTTCCGGCAGGGGTGTGCGTACAACCGCTCCAATCGGCAGGCCACGCGATACGGATAAGATGCCTCCGATATGCCTGGAGGGCGCATGGCCTCGACCGAAACATTCAAGTTCGTATTGATCCTTCTTGTCGCGATCCTCGTGCTCGAGTTGATCGCCCGTCGCCTGCGCCTGCCGACCGCGGCGGCCCTGCTGGCCGGTGGCATAGGCATCGCTTTCCTGCCCGGTATCCCGGAGGTGAGCTTCGATCCGGAGCTGGTGCTGACGATCTTCCTGCCTCCGCTGCTCATGGACGGCGCCTTCTATACGGTATGGTCGGAATTCCGCAAATACCTCGGCGGCATCCTCTGGCTGGCGATAGGCGCCGTGGTGTTCACCACGTTCGCGGTGGGCGTCACCGTCCACTGGGTGCTGCCGTCCCTGCCTTGGGCGGCGTGCTTCGCACTCGGTGCCGTGGTGTCGCCGCCCGATGCCGTGGCGGCGAAGGCGGTGCTGGGCAAGGTGCGCCTGCCCCGCAGGCTCATGGTCCTACTCGAAGGGGAGAGCCTGCTCAACGACGCCACGGGACTCGTGCTGTTCCGCTTCGCCACGGCGGCCGCGCTCACGGGCGCTTTCAGCACCCATGAAGCGGTGCTCAGTTTCGCCGCCCTGGCGCTGGGTGGCATCGTCGTGGGCGTGGTGCTCGGCTACGCCCTGGTCTTCGTGCTGCGCCGGATCGACCATATCTTCCTCGCCATCACGGCCGCCTGCCTGTCGCCGTGGGCCGCGTATATCGGCGGCGAATCCTTGCATGTATCCGGCGTGATGTCGGTGGTCAGCTGCGGCATCATCTTCGGCTGGTACCAGCACGACGTCTTCTCGGCGCGTGTGCGGGTCAACAGCTTCGCTTTCTGGGAAGTGATGATCTTCCTGCTCGAGGCGTTGGTGTTCATCCTCATCGGATTCTCGCTGCGCGGTGTCGTCGCTCGCATGGGCGGCGTAGGCGAAGCGTTGTCGACCTTGGGCATGCCCATCCTCGCCGTGCTCGCCGCGGTCATCCTGTCGCGGTTTCTCTGGATCTACGGCACCGAATACCTACGCGTGCCGCTGGCACGCATGGTGGGACGCAAGCCCGTGCCGGCCTCGGCGAAGGCCTCGTTCCTGCTCAGTTGGGCGGGCATGCGTGGCGTGGTGACGCTGGCGATCGCCTTGTCGCTGCCCGAAGCCGTGCCCGGCCGCGACCTGACCATCGCGGCGGCCTTCGCCGTGATCCTGGTCACGGTGGTGGTGCAGGGCGGGACGATCGCCCCCGTCATCCGCTGGCTTCGGCTCGATGCCGGCGAGAAGGCGGAAAGCACGCACCTGACGGAATCGCAGGCTTCCGTGTTCATCGATTCCGCCCAGCTCGCGGCGGTGAAAGCGCGTGCCTACGATGACGAAGGGCGTTTGATCCATCCCCGCCTGCTCGAGCAATACACGTATCGCGTGACGGTCGCCGAACGCTACAGCAAGGCCCCGCATGCGAATGAAGGGGGCCGCGCTGCGCACTACGACGTGGTGCTGGCGGCCATCGCCGCGGGTCGCGCGGAACTGCTGCGCCTGCACCGGTCCGGACAGATCCACGACGAATTGCTGCACTACATGGAGCGCGACCTCGACCTGCAGCAGATCGAAGCCGAGAACGACCGGCAGAGCCCGACCTGATCGGCCCGGGCCGCCGCAAGCGAATGCCCGCGATCAGGAAGACCGGGCAGGTGGTACCGAAGCCGATGTCGGCGGCGCGAAGGAAGGTACCTCGAAGTCCGGAACCGGAAGGGTGACCTCCAGGGGCAGTCCGGATGTTTCACCCGTGGCGAGGAACCCGTACACGGCTTGCTTCGCCGCCGGTTCGTTGCGCAGCTGATAGAACGCTCCGTCGTGCGAACCCCGGTGAACCAGGATGGCGTGCCCCTTGGGGAAATAGGGAAGCAGGCCCAGGGTGTTCTCCATGGGGGTCGAGGTATCCCAGTCGCCGTGTATGAAGACCACGGGTATGTCGGTCACGACAGGCTTTCGTACCTCGTCGCCCATGTCCACCGTCGGCCAGTCGGCGGCCGAGGCGATATTTCCTTCGAAGTTCCATGTTCCCAGCATGTCCAGCGCGGGGTCGGTGCGCAGGAGGTGTTCGCGTTCCGCGCTGACGCCGAGGCTGCTATCCGCCAGCGGTCCTATCAAGATCCGCGGTTCCGGCTTGCGATCGCTGGCGACCTCGCGAGCCCAGGCCTCGTAGTGCCGGTGATAGAGCGAAAGGATGAAGGCCGGCCATTCGGCGCTTTCCTGTGTATGCGACAGGAAAGCCTGCTGGAGATCCTGCGGGCCGAGCACGATGCGCCGTGACGTTCCGTTGTCCTCCTTGAACGTCACGGTGACGGGGCCGCCGGCGAAGCGCTCGTGGAGCGCTTTCACGGCCGCCATGAGGCCCCCCTTCGGGAGGTAGGGTGCCAGGGACGGTGCACGGTCGGCATCGTAGGCGATGCGTTGCAGCGAGGCGTAGACGTGCGAAGGCATGTCGTAACCATTGTTCAAGGGTTCCACGCTGGAGATCACGGCGCGGCTGACGATGCCTGGATGCAGCCGCATGACCGCCAGCGCCCATTGCGAACCGAAGCTGCCACCGAAGAGGCTGATCTTTTCATAGCCGAGCGCATGGCGGAGGTCGTCGATATCGCTGGCGAACTCGCCGATGTCGTAGCCGGAGAGATCCTTGTCGGGGTAGGCCGCGATGGCGGCCTTGGCATCCGCCCGCATGGAGGCCACGTCATCGCGTATGGAGCCGGGACGATCGTCGGGCAGGGGTTTCGAGGCAATGGTCAGCATGTCGCCGCGAGTGGTGTAGCCACGCTGTTCGATGACGACGAGGTCGCCGACCTGGCCGAAGGTGAGCCAGGAGCGCAGCCGCGCTTTCGACGATGCGTCCGTATCGCTGAAGGCGCCGAGCACGGTCAGGCCCGGCCCCCCGGGGAGCCAGAAGACCGGCGGCGTGCCGGGACGCGTCGACGCCGGATCCTTGATCCGGGCGAAGCCGACGCCGATGAGCCGGCTGTCCGGCTTGTGCCTGTTCTCCGGCACGTAAAGCGTGCCGATTTCGTACTCCACCGACTGACCCTTCTCGTCATGTACCGCGTGCCGCTCGACGGCGATGTCGCCCGCCTTGTGCTGCCCGAATGCGCACAAAGGCAGGAAGACGAAGAGCGCCAGCGCGAAACGGGGGACGTACGCTTTGCCGAACGAACGCATATATCGGTCCTTTATCGGTCCTTAAAAAAAACGCCACCGTTGTGAACGGCGGCGAGGGGAGTTTGCAATGAGGGGCCCTCCCTGGCCCGGTTTTTGTTGTGATGCCGTAATGATTCTCCAACTCAGAAATCGTAGCTCGCGGTAAGGCGGGCATAACGAGGCGTCTGGTAGTACAGCCCCGCACCGTAGGTGTTCGACACCGTGAAGCGATCGTCCTCATAGACATAGTCGTTGAGGAGCGGCTTGCGCTCGTTGGTGACGTTGAAGACCTGCAGGCCGAAGGCCAGCTTGTGGTCGGCGAACGCCGGACGGTATTCGACCGACAGATCGAGCTGCTTGAACCAGGGCATGCGCTGCTCGCCCGGTGCATAGAGCTTGCCGGCGCAGGAGTGGTACGACGAGCCATAGCTGATCGGGTCGTCATCGTTCGGGCCGAAGAAGCCCAGGCAGGACTTCGGTGCACCCGAGGTGAGGCGCAGCGAGCCGGAAAGCAGCCATTCCGGGGTCACCTGATAGGAGCCGTAGGCTTTGAACTGGTGCTTTCGATCGTTGGCCAACAGGCCATTGCTATGCACCATCAGCGCGGCGGCGTCCCAATCCTGCGTCTTCGAGATATCGTTCTGGCCGATATCCGACTTCACCTGACCTTCCGTATTGCCATAGCTCTTCGAGAAGGTGTAAATGGCGCGGCCGAACCATTTGCCATCGAACGGATGCTCCAGGTACAGGTCGAGTGAGTAGTACTTGCGCTTGGCGCCGGTGGTGAAGCCCCAGTCGTCCTTGGACATCTTCACTTCGGTCCGTCCGCTGCCATCGACGTTGGCGAGGCTGAACTCGTTCGAGCGGCCCGGGTTGAAGATCACGCAGCCCGGAATGGTGACGCTGTCCGGATCGACACCGGTCGCCGCCAACTTGTCGGCGATGCGTGCGGTGTCGCAGACGTCATCGATCGCCGCGCGCAGCTTGCGGACCATGACCTTGGCGCCCGTGACCCAGTCGGGGCCCAGCGTCTTGTCGAAGCCGAGGATGGCTTCATCCTGGTACTGCGACTTGAGGTCGGTCGCGGTGATCGACTTAGGATCGTTCGGTTGACCGTACTCGCCGTTCGATGACACCGGACCCGGGCCGATCGGGGTCAGTCCCGTCGGTTCGCCGTTCGGATCGATGCCGGTATACGTGAAGTACTCGTTGGTGAAGGTCGATGCGGAAGCGCCGCGAATGGCCACGCTGTTCGGTAGGGCAAGGTAGTAACGGCCGAGATTGCCGTAGATCTTCAGCGAGGAATCGCCGAAGACGTCCCATGAAGCGCCGATTCGCGGTGCCCACTGGTTGCCGCTGTTGACGTAGGTACGGCCCTGGTCGTTGTAATTCTTGAACCGGTCGTTGCGTACACCGATGGTGAACAGGAACTTGTCGGTGATCTGCCACTTGTCTTCCAGGTAGTAAGCCTTCTGATCGACTTCCATGCTCGTGGTCGTGATGAAGATCGTGCGACGGCTGTAATAGCCGTCTCCGCCGGTCGGACCGACGCCCAGGCCCGGGACGAGTGGGACGGTGGGATCGTTCACATGACCGTAGGTCCAGAAATAGCCAGGACCCGTGGTCGTCACGCCTTCGTCCTGCGCGGTGTATTTCATGTTGTCGATACCGCCGGTCACGCGATGATCGCCGACCTGCCACTCGAGGTCCGCGCGCAGGCCGTGGGTTTTGCTGTTCGCGCCCGGTGCGATCTTCTGCGTGGTGGCCGTGGTGTTGGTGAACGACTGTCCGCCGGTGATCGCGGGGTCCTGCAGGTCGGGACGGCTGATGAAGGGCAGACCGAGGTCGCCCGGATTGCGCTGGACGTCGGTCGTCTTGCTCTTGCCGTACGTGGCCGAGAACGTCAGGTCATCGGTGATGTAACTGGTGTACTTGGCGATGCCGTAGTTCGACGACGTCTTCGTGCTGTCGGGATAGCGTCCCTGGAAGCCCAGGTGTTCGCGTGTGTCGTAGTCGAAGGTGGAGTACTTGCCGCTGCGTTCGTCCGCCGAGCTGATCCCGGTCAGTTCGAGGATGTTGCTGTCGTTGATGTTCCAGTCCAGCTTCGCATAGTACTTCGGCAGGTCCCACTTGTAGTGGTTGGTCGCATTAGGCGACGTGGTGAACGGATTGGTGTTGGTGCCTTCCGTCTTCTCCGTCTCCGCGGCGACGAACAGGTACAGCTTGTCCTTGATCAGCGGGCCGCCGGCGTACGCGCTGACGGTACGCGTCCATTGTTTGTCGCCCACGCGATTGCGGTAGAGCTGGCCGGCCAGCGAAGGGTCGGAGTACTCGTAGCCCGCGGGCAGGTTCGCACTGGGGAAGTACTGGTTACCCAGTTGCGAGCGAGCGAACTTCGGCTCCCACAGAATCTGCGCGCCGAAATGCCATTCGTTCGTGCCACGCTTGCCGACCTGGCTGATGACGCCACCCTCGGAACGGCCATACATCGCGCTGTAGCCGCCGGTATAGATTTCCTGCTGGTCGATCGCACCGTATGGCAGGCCCACGCCGCCCAGGTTGCGCAGCGGATCGGCCGTGTTGTAGCCGTTGATGTAGTACGCGTTCTCGGATACGCCGGAGCCGCCGAACGAGACGGTGCGCCCGAAGAAACCCGCGCCTGGATTCACGCCCGGAGCGAGCAGGGCGATGGCTTCCGCGTTGCGACCGAGCGGCAGGCGGGCGAGTTGCTCGGAGGTGACCACCGTGCGCGAATCCACCGCGGAGACATCGATCGGCGGTAGCGCATTCGCCGTCACGGTGACCGATTCCAGCGCCTGGGCGCCGGTGGCGGCGGGTGCGCCGGTGAACGACACTTCCGATCCCGCGCCCACGGTCAAGCCGACGTTCTTGCGGGAATCGACCACCTGGCCGTTCTGCATGACATTGACCGTATAGCTGCCGAGCGGAAGGTTACCGATGCGGTACCGGCCGTCGGTACCGACCGTGACCTCGCGGGTCACACCGGTCGTACCGGATACCTGGATCGTGCTGCCTGGATTGGCCTGGCCGAAGATCGCGCCCGTGGTGGCCTGAGCGAGGACGGCACCCGTGCCGCCGAGGCCAACCGCAAGCGCCAAGGCCAGTGCGGAACGACGCAGGACTTGCGCCTGCCGTAGGTCACGTGAATTCATTTACTGCTCTCCCCAGAGTTGGCCCCCAGCGGGCCACAAGTAGCGCATCGGCGGTTGCCGAAGGTCTCACTCGGAAAGCATTTCCACGCGCTATTCGAAACTCTTTCCGAATGTTGCAAACGATGGAAAACAAGCCAAAGCCATCCGGTTATCCGGTAGCGGCAGGGCGAACATAAAACTATCGTTCAGAAGTCGTCAATACTTGCGATGTGTATTTATGTATGCGTTTGCGGATAAGGCGGTGTAAATCATCTAAATCTCTGAAATAAGTGAGAATTTCACGAGATATTCACGGCGCAAGATAATCCTGTTATTCACGTCGTCTATCGAAGAAAAATTCGCCGAACGATGACGAATCAGCCGCCCGTCTTGCTGTGTGGAGCATCCACGGGTTTTGACTGTGGCGAGTCCTTCTGGCGAAGAAAAATCGACAGGACGACGAGGGAGAACACCGCCAGGAATTCGCTCTGCCAGTTCTGGAAAGACTCGAACCAGAACGAGGGGTCGACGATATAGGCGGCCAACCGCTCGGGTGGCTGGTGGTGTGCCAGCGCCTCGTCAATGGATTTCCGCCAGCTACCGAACAAGTGGCCGGCGAAGCTCATGGCGAACAGGCAAAGGAAGGCGATGGAGAGCGAATTCGCGTAGAGCCAGCGCACCACGCCACCCCGGCGCCATGCCTTGGGTTGCAGATGTTCGGGAGTCGGCTCGTTTTCCTCTTCCTTCTCGTCCATGGGACGCGACTCGGCTGACCCTTTCTGGCGCAGCCAGACGGTGAGCAGCACGTACAGGCCCATCTGCAGGAACTCGGACTCCCAGTTCTCGCAGGTGGCCGACCAGAAATCGCCGCTCAGCAGATAGGCACCAAGCCCGATGTCGGGGAGGCCGTGCTCGCCGAGTTCCTGGTTATGGGCTGCGTGGCCCGTGATGGCCTGTGCGCCCCACGCCGCCAGCATCATGAAGCCGACGGCGATGCTCAGGCCGTTGCGCTTGAAGAATGAGTCCTTCATGTCGGTGCTCCGGTGAAATGACCGAAGCATTCAGGCCGCTACGTGAAGGCGGGGTGGCCGTGCAAAAAGAAGGCGCGGAGACCGCAACCTTCTTCCGTCTCCGTAGTTTCGACGCGTCTGGACGGCTAAACAAATACTGAATGTGCCGGCTTGAAATGGAGCGAAGCAGCCCTAGCTACGCATCGCTGGCCGCTTCGGGACCAGCCTGTCCGCCCGGAAGGGTGGGCAAGAGAACCCATCCATGTTGCTTGTCTATGAGGATATGGCTATGCGTACTCTTCTCGATTATTCCCCGCTCCTGCGTTCGAGCATCGGCTTCGATCGCGTGTTCGAACTGCTCGAATCCGCTTCGCGCTCGCAGCAGGGGGACAACTATCCGCCGTTCGATTCCGTCAAGCTCGACGAGGATTCGTACCGCATCACCATGGCGGTGGCGGGTTTCACGGAGGATGAGCTGAACATCTCGACCCAGTCGAATATGCTCATCGTCAGCGGTGAGCACAAGGCCGAAGCCGAGGGCGAATACCTGCATCGCGGCATCGCCACCCGGGCCTTCAACCGGCGATTCGAACTGGCCGAGCATGTGCGGGTGACGGGCGCACGCCTCGCCAACGGCCTGCTCTCGATCGATCTGAAGCGTGAGATTCCCGAGGCCATGAAGCCTCGCCGCATCGAGATCAACCGTGGTACGGAAACCGTGCGTCAGCTGCATAGCGACGCCGCCTGATATTCACCGCCGGCATCGTCCGACGTGATCCACCCCAAGACGAGGCCCACGGCAGGGATGCCGCGGGCTTTTTTGGCTCCCACAGGCACCCATGGAACCTTCGGCAGCTAGTTAGGTCGAAACACGAAATCTTGCCAAGGGGAAGGCGGGTCGTGGGGGTGGAAAGGCTGACATGGGATGCCGTGCCCGAATCGGTGCGTCGAATCACGGCATGGGTCGTGGCGATAAGTTGCCATCTCGGCTTGTTGATGCTTTTGCTTCGGCCCGGGTTCTATCGGCTCGATGGGACGCCGGGAATGGAAAGCACTGCGACAAACCTGCAATTGCGATTCGTCTCTCCACAGAGAACACCTGCTGCGCACACCGTGGCGTCGACACCCGCCGCGATCAGGAAGTTTCCGGATCTACGACGCGACATCCGTGGCATGGAACAGGCGTCTCCCTCGAGAATGGTTCATCAACCGGCCGTGCGTTCCGAACAAGCGCCCGGTGGCGCGGTCAATGCGAATGCATCTTCTGCGTCCGGGCCGCCAAGGCCGCTTGCCGCACCCGCTCGCAACGACGCGGGTGTCGGCGATGGAGGATTCCACGAGCGATTGCTGGACGCCGAAAGCTCGGGCCACGTTCGCGGCGTGCCTGGATCTGATCGACGTCACGTACCAGGCATTCAATTGATCGACCCCATGAATCAAGGGGTGGGTGGATTGATGCGAAATACGCAGCGTCTTTTTGGCGTCACCAATCGTCATTGCATCGACGTCGAGGTATGGCGAAGCCTCAGTCCGGAAGAACGGATCGCGCGGCATATCTCGTCCGGTGACATCGCAAGGATCGACGAGGAATATAAGTGCGACAAGCCACTGGGATTGACCTTCTGATTACCAGGGCTCCGCACCGTCGGAGTTGAAGAACCCACCGGTCGGGCCGTCATCCGGGAGCAGGGCGAGGCGGATGGCTTCAGCGGCGCCTTCGGGAATCGTCTGGTGGCCACTATGACCATTGAGATCGGTAGCGGTGTAGCCGGGGTCGGCGGCGTTCACCTTGATCCCGTGGTCCTTCAGTTCGGCTGCCAGCAGTACCGTGAACATGTTCAGCGCGGCCTTCGAACCGTTGTAGCCGAGGAACTTGACTGCGGCGAACTTCCACGTCGGGTCGTTGTTGAGGCTGATGGAGCCGAGACCGCTGGAGACGTTGACGATACGGCCGGAGGCGGATTTCTTCAGCAGTGGCAACAGTGCCTGTGTAAGGGCGACGGTGCCGAAGAAGTTGGTCTCGAAGGTCTGGCGCACCGCGTCCAGGTCGGCCGTTCCTGGCAGGCCATCGTTCTGCAGCGCGATGGCGGCATTGTTGACGAGGACATCGACGCGGCCTTCATTGGCCTCGATGTCGGCGGCGGCGGCCGTCAGCGAGGCAGCGTTCGTGAGATCCACGGCCACGAAGCGGACGTCGATGCCCTCGGCCTGGAGGGTTTTCGCCGCTTCACGGCCACGCGCTTCGTCACGCGCGCCGAGCAGGATTCGGTGGCCAGCCTTGCCGAGCTGGCGGGCGACTTCGAGGCCGATGCCCTTGTTGGCACCGGTGACGAGGGAGATGCGACGGTCTGCGTTACTCATGGCGTTTCCTTGTGGAGTGGTGGTGGTTGGCGCTATGAGTTAATTTATGAATCATCCTTCGGTTTTTACATTCGCATATGACCGTCGTGCCTTCCGACTCCCTGAAGCCCCGTAAATCCCCGCGTCAGGCCCGCTCGGCGGCGACCGTGGCGGCGATTTTCGAGGCGACGTTTCAGGTTTTGCTCTCCGATGGCATCGCCCGGCTCACGACGACGCGCGTTGCGCAGCGGGCCGGGGTCTCCGTGGGGACGATGTACCAATACTTCCCGCACAAGCAGGCCTTGCTGTACGCGGTGCTCGATCAGTACCTGGGAGACGTCGTGATCGCCGTGCAGGCGGCGTGCGCGCGATACGAGGGAGCGTCCCTGCGGGACATGTCGGACGGCCTGTGCCGTGCGTACCTCGATGCGAAGCTGCGCCATCTTCCTGGATCGCGAGCCCTGTACGTGGTAGCCGCCGAACTGGATACCGCCGATCTCGTTGCCGACGTCGTCGGCCGGACCGATCAGGCTATCGCGCGCCTGTTGGCGACGGCATCGGATGCCGTGTTCGATGACGTGGAGACCGTGACTTTCGCGTTGCGTTCCATGCTCGTCGGCACGGTGCAAGCCGTGCTGGAGAAAGATGGCTCGGCAGCGTCACTGGCGATACTGCGAGCGCAGCTGCCCGTCATGTCGCGTGCTTATCTGGTGGAAGTTTCGCGGAGCCGGCCGAACACCAAGGGTATGTCGGCCGGCTAGCGCTCGCCTGGTCCTCAATGGCTATCCCGCGGAAGCCCCTTCGTCTGCGCGATCTGCTGGTACTTCTCGGCACCTTCCAGAATGGCGCCCGTTTCCAACTGCCCGACGATCGCGCGTTGAATCTCCTGCCATGGCGTCTGCGATGCGGGGTAGCGGTAGCCGCCCGCCTCGGCCAGTGCGCGGCGGCGCTCGGCCAATTCCTCGTCGCTGATCAATACGTCGGCCGTGCCCCTGCCGAGGTCGATGCGGACGCGATCGCCGGTGCGGATCAACGCCAGTCCGCCCATCACCGCGGCCTCGGGGCTCGCGTTGAGAATGGAGGGCGAACCCGACGTGCCTGATTGCCGCCCGTCGCCAATGCAAGGTAGCGCGTGCACGCCTTCGCGGATGAGATAGGCCGGCGGCCGCATGTTCACCACTTCCGCGGAACCCGGGTAGCCCACCGGACCCGTACCGCGCATGAAAAGCAACGTGTCGGTGGTGATGCCGAGCGAGGGGTCGTCGATGCGGTGGTGATAATCCTCCGGGCCATCGAAGACGACCGCCGGACCTTCGAACGCGTCAGGATCCTCGGGACGGCTGAGATAGCGCTCGCGAAACTCCGGGCTGATGACGCTGGTTTTCATGATGGCGCTGTCGAACAGGTTGCCACGCAACACGATGAATCCGGCGTCTTCCTTCAGTGGATTGGTGAACGGGCGGATGACGCGCTCGTCCTCGATGATCGCGGCGCGGCAATTCTCACCGATGGACTTGCCGTTGGCCGTCATCGCGCCTTCGTGGATCAGGCCCTGCCGGAGCAACTCACCCACCACCGCCGGTACGCCGCCGGCGTGATAGAAGTCCTCGCCGAGGTATTCCCCCGCCGGTTGCAGGTTGACCATCAATGGCACCTTGTGGCCGTGCGTCTGCCAGTCGTCGATCGCCAGTTCGACGCCCATGTGGCGCGCGATGGCCGCGAGGTGGATGGGCGCGTTGGTCGACCCGCCGATGGCCGAGTTGACCACGATGGCGTTGAGGAACGCTTCGCGGGTGAGGATGTCGGAGGGCTTGAGATCTTCCGACACCATCTCGACGATGCGCTTGCCGGTGAAATAGGCGACTTCCTGGCGATCTCGGTAGGGCGCCGGAATAGCGGCGGCACCCGGAAGCTGCATGCCGAGGGCTTCGGCCAGGCTGTTCATCGTCGTCGCCGTTCCCATCGTGTTGCAATAGCCCGTCGATGGCGCGGACGAGGCGACCAGCTTGATGAATCCCTCTTTGTCGATGGCACCGGTAGCCAACAGTTCGCGCGCTTTCCAGACGATCGTTCCCGAGCCGGTGCGCTCGCCCTTGTGCCAGCCATTGAGCATGGGACCGACCGAAAGCGCGATGGCCGGGATGTTCACCGTGGCCGCCGCCATCAGGCAGGCCGGCGTGGTCTTGTCGCAACCGATCGTCAGCACCACGCCGTCGATGGGATAACCATGCAGCACTTCGACCAGGGACAGGTACGCCAGGTTGCGGTCCAGGCCCGCGGTGGGCCGCTTCCCTGTTTCCTGGATCGGATGCACCGGGAACTCCAACGCGATGCCGCCCGCTTCACGAATACCCTCGCGCACGCGTTCCGCAAGCACGACGTGGTGGCGGTTGCACGGCGAAAGATCACTGCCTGTCTGGGCGATGCCGATGATCGGCTTGCCCGAGCGCAGTTCTTCCAGCGACAGGCCGAAGTTGAGATACCGCTCCAGGTACAGCGCGGTCATGTCGATGTTTTCGAGATTGTCGAACCAGGCGCGGGAACGAAGCGGAAAGGGGGGCTGTGTCATGGCGAGCGGGAATTCTCTGAAGACAGGCAGGAAGCGGCTCGGCACTTGGGGTTACAGTCGAGCGGCGGTCGTTGACGCGCGATCAGTGCGCCGATAGTCTATTACTCAGACAAGATAATCGATGAGAGACGCGGCGGTAAAGACGTTTTCGGAAAGACGGGCAACTTCCAGCACTCAACCGAAAGGTATTCCAAAGTGAACGCACGCAACCTGTATATCGGCCTCGCAGCCGTCGGCTTCGCCTTCTCGCTTGCGGCCTGTTCCGGCGGGCGGGGCAACGGCGACACCGCCGCCTCGTCATCGGACAACAAGGGCGCCCTGGTCGGTGTCGCCATGCCCACCAAGGTTTCCGAGCGCTGGATCAAGGATGGCAACGCCGTCAAGGAGGATCTGGAGAAGCTCGGCTACAAGGTCGATCTCGAGTACGCGGACAACAAGATCCCGCAGCAGGTGCTCCAGGTCAGCAACATGATCACCAAGGGTGCCAAGGTGCTGGTCATCGCCTCGATCGACGGTGGCTCGCTCAGCGACCAGCTCGACGCGGCGGCAAAAGCCGGCATCAAGATCATTTCCTACGATCGCCTGCTTACCGGAAGCAAGAACGTCGATTACTACGTGTCCTTCGATAACTACAAGGTCGGCGTCGACCAGGCCAATAGCCTGCTTACCGGCCTGGGCTTCCTCGACGCGAATGGCAAGAAGACCGACAAGAAGGGGCCGTTGAACGTCGAACTGTTCGCGGGCAGCCCGGATGACAACAACGCCACGTTCTTCTACAACGGCGCGATCGACACGCTCAAGCCGTACATCGACGACGGCTCGATCGTCATCAAGAGCGGCCAGACCGGCTTCACCCAGGTGGCCACCTTGCAGTGGGACCCGGCGACGGCGAAGGCCCGCATGCAGAACCTGGTCGCCAAGTCCTATTCGGACGGCGCGAACGTCGATGGCGTGCTCTCGCCGTACGATGGCATGTCGATCGGCATCATCTCCGCCTTGCAGGGCGCGGGCTACGGCGGTGCCGCGAAACCGCTGCCGATCATCACCGGACAGGACGCGGAAGCGGCGTCGGTCAAGTCGATCATCGCGGGCCAGCAGTACTCCACGATCTACAAGGACACGCGCAAGCTCGCCGACCAGGCGGCCGTGATGGCCAACGACCTGCTGACCGGCAAGAAGCCGGAAACGAACGACGACAAGACCTACAACAACAAGGTCGTGGTCGTCCCGACGTACCTGTTCCAGCCGACCGTGGTTACCAAGGCGAATTACAAGGAAGTGCTCATCGATAGCGGTTACTACACCCCGGCGCAGCTGCAGTAAGTCGCGCTGGAGGGCACGTGACCGATCATATTCTCGAGATGCAGGGCATCACGAAGACGTTTCCTGGTGTCAAGGCATTGCAGGATGTTTCGCTCGGGGTCAAGCGCGGCCATGTCCACGCCATCTGTGGCGAGAACGGTGCCGGCAAGTCGACGCTCATGAAGGTTCTCAGCGGGGTGTATCCCGCTGGGACGTTCGACGGACAGATCGTCTTCGAAGGCAAGCCGGTCGACTTCAGGAGCATCAACGACTCCGAGGCAGCCGGTATCGTCATCATCCACCAGGAGCTCGCGCTCAGTCCGTATCTTTCCATCGCCGAGAACATCTTCCTCGGCAACGAGCAGCAGTCGCATGGGTGGATCGACTGGAACAAGACCAACCTGGAAGCGGCGAAGCTGCTCGAACGGGTAGGACTGAAAAACAATCCGGTCACCAAGATCACCGACCTCGGCGTCGGCCAGCAACAGCTGGTGGAAATTGCCAAGGCGCTGTCCAAGCGGGTGAAGCTGCTCATTCTCGACGAGCCCACCGCGGCCCTGAACGACGCCGATTCCGCGCACCTGCTCGGGTTGATCAAGCAGCTCCAGGAACAGGGCATCACCTCGATCATCATCAGCCACAAGCTCAACGAGATCGAGGCGATCGCCAACGAAGTGACGATCATCCGCGACGGCCGCACGATCGAGACGCTCGACATGCAGGCGGATCACGTCTCCGAAGAACGGATCATCAAGGGCATGGTCGGGCGCGAACTGGAAAGCCGGTATCCGGAGCACACGCCGAACATCGGTGAAGAGCTCTTGCGCATTGAAAACTGGAATGTCTTCCACCCGATCGACGTCACCCGGCAGATCATCACCGATGCCGGCATCCGCGTGCGTGCCGGCGAAATCGTCGGCATCGCCGGGTTGATGGGAGCGGGGCGAACCGAACTCGCGATGAGCGTGTTCGGGAAGAGCTACGGCGTGAAGATCAGCGGCAAGGTGTTCAAGCGTGGTGTCGAGATCGACATGAGCACCGTGCCGAAGGCGATCAGGAACGGCGTGGCGTACGCCACGGAGGATCGCAAGCGCTATGGGTTGAACCTCATCGACGACATCACCCGCAATACATCGGGCTCGGCCCTGGGCAAGCTGGCGGGTCTGTTCGGGTTCGTCGATGGGCACAAAGAGGCCACCGTGGCGGGCGAGTACCTCAAATCCCTCAAGATCAAGGCGCCGAGCGTATCTTCGATCACCGGTAAGCTGTCGGGCGGTAACCAGCAGAAGGTCGTGTTGTCCAAGTGGATGTACGCCGACCCGGATGTGCTGATCCTCGACGAGCCGACCCGCGGCATCGACGTGGGCGCCAAGTACGAGATCTACGCCATCATCAACCGGCTCGCCGACGAGGGCAAAGGCATCATCATGATCTCGTCGGAACTCCCCGAGCTCCTGGGCGTCTGCGATCGTATCTACACCCTCGCAGAGGGACGCATCACGGCGGATATCCCGCGATCCGAAGCGACCGCCGAAATCCTTATGCAGCACATGACCAGAGAACGGGAGCGGGGCGCCAGTGACAACCTCCAATGAATTGACGCCACCGCCCAGCGCGACGAAGACGGCGCTGAAATACCTCGCGGGGCAGCTTCGCCAGGTCGGCCTGTTCAGCGCGCTGATCGTGATCGTGCTGTTCTTCCAGTTCGCGACCGGCGGCATCACGCTCCGGCCGATCAACGTATCCAACCTGGTCATCCAGAACAGCTACATCCTGATTCTCGCGATCGGCATGGTCATGGTGATCATCGCGGGCCATATCGACCTGTCGGTGGGTTCGCTCGTGGCCTTCGTGGGGGCGATGGCCGGCGTCATGATCACGCAGTGGCACATTCCCTGGCCGGCGGCGATCGTGCTCTGCCTGGTCATCGGTGGTGTCGTCGGCGCATGGCAGGGCTTCTGGATCGCTTATTTCCGGATTCCCGCGTTCATCGTCACCTTGGCGGGCATGTTGCTCTTTCGCGGAGCGGCGCAGATCGCGTTGCAGAACCAGCAGATTTCACCGTTCCCGGAAGCGTTTCGCCGGATGGGTTCCGGGTTCCTTCCTGCATTCGGCACCAGCGGGTACGAACCGCTCACGCTCGTGCTGGGCGGCATCGCCGCCATCGTGCTGCTCTATGGCTCGCTGCGTCAGCGGATGGTGCGCCATACCTATGGGCTGGAGTCCGAGCCGCTCTGGTATTTCATCCTCAAGCTGGCCTTCTCGGTCTTCCTGATCGGTTGCATGGCGTTCCTGCTGGCCAGCTACAACGGCACGCCGATCGTCCTGGTGATCCTCGGCGTGCTGATCGTCGCGTACGCGGCGGTCATGGCGCGCTCGGTCTTCGGGCGCCATGTCTATGCGATCGGCGGCAACCTCAACGCCGCGGCGCTTTCGGGCGTGAAGACCAAGCGCGTCACCTTCCTGCTGTTCGTGAACATGGGTGTCATCTCCGCGCTCGCTGGACTGGTTTTCACAGCCCAGCTGAACCTGGCGAGCCCTAGCGCCGGCACGGGTTTTGAACTCGATGCGATCGCCGCCGTGTTCATCGGTGGCGCCGCCGTGACCGGAGGTATCGGTACCGTCACCGGCGCGATCATCGGTGGCCTCATCATCGGCCTGCTCAACAACGGCATGTCGATCCTCGGCGTCGGTACGGAATACCAGTCGCTCATCAAGGGACTGGTGCTGTTGGCGGCGGTCGCGTTCGACGTCTACAACAAGCGTCGCGTCGGAGGTCGCTAGACCACACGGCGGAGCGGATGGCGATGCGGCTACGGCTGCATCGCCTGCCGTGTGTCTTCCAGCGCCAGTTCCACGAGCACGCGCATCGCCTCGTTGGCGGCGGCCGGGTCGCGATCCGCGATGGCGACGAGCACACGGCGATGATCCGGGATGGGATTGCGAGGCAGGGTGCGCTGGCGTTGCTTGAACTGCGTCGTCCAGCTGACGGCGGCGCAAATGCTCGCATTCAAGACGATGAGCGCATCGTTGGCGGTGGCATGCAGGATCGCGCTGTGGAAGTCACGATCGGCTATGCGTCCGGCCTCGGTGGCGAGGGTGTGGTGGGTCATGCGGGCGAGGGCGTCACGCATGGTCTCGAGCGCTTCGTCGTCGCGTCGTTCCGCGGCCAGCGCCGCGGCGGCGGGTTCCACGATGGCGCGGAGCTCGAACAGGCTGCGAATGAAGCCCATGTCGGGCTGCCCGGTGAACGCCCAACCCAGCACCTCGGGATCGAGCAGGTTCCAGCGGCTTCGGGGTAACACGCGCGTGCCGGTCTTCGGCCGGCTTTCGACGAGGCCCTTGGCGGCCAGTGCCTGGATCGCCTCGCGGTAGGCCGTTCGTGAAACGTCGAGTTGCTCGGAAAAAACCACTTCGCCCGAAAGTACGTCGCCCGGCTGGTATTCACCCGAGAGGATCGCGGCGCCCAGCTTGTTGGCAATGGCGCCGTACAGGCGTCGACCGGTACTGCGAGCTTCGCGTTCGCGTTCGATCGGTACCGCCGGCGACTTCGTCTTGCTCACGTGCTCATTCCTTCCCGGCCATCGACCGCTTGGCATTGCAAAACCAGCATAACCGCCTTAACCTAATTGTCTGAGTAATTATCGTGGTGCAGCACATGTCGAACGATGAGAAGGCAGGCGGGATGCAAGGTACTTTCCGCTCGATGGATGCGGCGACCAGGCAGCCTTTCGGCCCTGCGTTCACGTCGGATGGCATTACCCAGGTTAGATCCGCCTGTGCGGCCGCCGAGGCGGCCTTCGATGTTTATCGTACGACAGATGCCGGTGACCGGGCGGCCTTCCTGGAACGCATCGGCGAGGAAATCCTCGCCCTGGGCGACGAGCTCATCGTCACCGCCATGCGCGAAAGCGGACTGCCGCGCGCGCGCCTCGAGGGCGAACGCGGCCGCACCGTCGGTCAGCTGAGGTTGTTCGCCGGCGTGCTCAGGCGTGGCGACTGGATGGGGTTGCGCATCGATCCCGTACCGGCGGGCGATCCACCCTCCGCGCGCGCCGATTTGCGGCTACGCAGGATTCCCCTGGGGCCGGTCGCCGTGTTCGGTGCGTCGAATTTCCCGCTGGCGTTTTCCACGGCCGGTGGCGATACGGCATCGGCCCTCGCCGCTGGCTGCCCCGTCGTCGTCAAGGGGCATCCCGCGCATCCCGCGACGGGAGTCATGGTCGCGGACGCCATCCACAAGGCGGTGAAGGCCAGCGGGTTGCCATCCGGTGTGTTCGCGAACCTCACCGGCCCGGGCATCGAGCTGGGTGCGGCCCTGGTCACCGACCCGGCGATCGCCGCGGTGGGATTCACCGGCTCGCGTGCCGGAGGCCTGGCGCTCGTCAAGCTGGCACAGGCGCGAGAGATCCCCATTCCGGTCTTCGCGGAGATGTCGAGCGTCAATCCGGTGCTGCTGTTGCCGGAAGCGCTGCGCGCACGCGGGGAAGCCATTGGTGCCGCCTTCGTGGGTTCGTTGACGATGGGCGCCGGACAGTTCTGCACCAATCCCGGTTTGCTCCTGGCGATCGAAGGAGAAGGCCTCGACGCCTTCGTCTCCGCCGCCAGTCGCGTGGTGTCCGAGGCGCGTCCGCAGACCATGCTGACCCCGGCGATCCATCATGCCTACGAGACATCGGTCGAGGCGCTCCAGAAACACGACGACGTGACGGCCCTGGCGCAGGGTCCCGCCGCTGAAAGCGCAAATGCCGGGCGTGCCGCATTCTTCTCGACCAGCGGCAAGGCCTTCCTTGCCGACAAGGCGCTGGCGCATGAAGTCTTCGGCGCATCGTCCTTGCTGGTTCGCTGCGCCGACGAAGCCGAACTCCATGCGGTCGTCGCCGCATGCGAGGGACAGCTGACGATGACGCTGCAGATGGACGATGGCGATACCGCACTGGCGGCGCGGCTGGTTCCGTTGCTGGAACGGAAATGCGGACGCATCGTCGTCAACGGTTGGCCGACCGGCGTCGAAGTCACCCACGCCATGGTGCATGGCGGACCGTTCCCCGCGACGTCCGATGGGCGTTCGACATCGGTCGGCAGCCTCGCCATCGATCGTTTCCTGCGCCCGGTGTCGTATCAGAATTTCCCGGCTGCCTTGCTGCCCGCCGTGTTGCGCGACGGTACCGACTTGCCGCGGCTGGTCAACGGTGTTCCGGCCGCCTGAACCCTGTCTTCTGAGATAGAGAGAGCGACTTCATGACTTTGCGTCTCCTGCAACATCGTGCCGCGGACGGCGTGCGGTCGGTGATCGCCGCGCGGGGCAACGCCGCCGCCTTCGTGCCCGGCGTCGATAGCGTTCGAGCCCTGGCCTGCAAGGCTATCGCCATGGGCACCGACCTTGCGGGCGCTATCGCCGCATGTGGCACCGGGGCGCCGGTGGATATCGTCGAGGAATTGGCCGCGGGCCGCTTGCTCGCCCCCATCGATCACCCGGACCCGGCGCACTTGTTCATGACCGGCACGGGACTCACCCATCTGGGTTCCGCGGAAGGGCGGGACAAGATGCATCGTGAGGCGGCCGCCGCCGAGAAGCAGACGGACTCGATGCGGATCTTCCTCGAAGGTGTCGCGGGCGGCAAACCCGCGGAAGGGGAGGTCGGCAGCCAGCCGGAATGGTTCTACAAGGGCAACGGGCATGGCCTGGTCGGACCGGGCGAAGCACTCGCGTCACCCGCGTTCGCAAAGGACGGTGGAGAGGAGCCGGAACTCGCAGGCATCTACCTCATCGGCGACGACGGCACGCCGTTTCGTCTCGGCGTGTGCCTCGCGAACGAGTTCAGCGACCATGTCACGGAGCGGCACAACTACCTCTGGCTCGCGCATTCGAAATTACGCCAGGCGGCCCTGGGTGCCGAATTGCTCGTCGGCCCACTTCCTGCTGAAATCGAAGGCAAGAGCCGCATCCATCGGAACGGTGCGGTCGTGTGGGAAAAGCCATTCCTGTCCGGGCAAGAGAACATGTCGCATAGCTTCGCGAATCTCGAGGCGCATCATTTCAAGTACGAGCTGTTCCGGCAGCCGGGCGATGTCCACGTGCATTTCTTCGGAACGGCGACGTTGTCGTTTTCCGATGGCGTGACTACCCAGGTTGGCGACGTGTTCGAGATAGAAGCCGCGCCGTTCGCCTTGCCTCTACGTAACGTGCTGGCGCAGGCACCCGCGCAGGCCTTCGCGGTGAAGGCGCTTTGACCATGCCTTCCATCCGCATCGCGGTGGTCGGCTTGGGCAAGATCGCTCGCGATCAGCATCTCCCGGCGATCGCGAGCAATGATGATTTACAACTCATGGCGGTGGTCGATCCTGTCGCGCCGGACGTCGAAGGCGTACCCTGCTTCGACAGCCTCGATGCGTTGTTCCACGACGGACCGGCTGTCGATGCAGTCGTCCTCTGCACGCCGCCGCAGGTTCGCTACACGCTGGCCAGGCAGGCCCTGAAGAACAACGTCCATGTCTTCCTCGAAAAGCCACCGGGCGCAACGCTGGCTGAAGTCGCGGCCCTCGCACAGCGGGCGGATGCGAGCGGCCTGACGCTGTTCGCGGGCTGGCATTCCCGATACGCCGCCGGCGTGGAGCCGGCACGCGCCTGGCTTGCCGGGCGAAAGATCGAGAGCGTTTCCATCAGCTGGCGGGAAGATGTTCGCGTCTGGCACCCGGGGCAAGAGTGGATCTGGGAAGCTGGTGGCCTGGGCGTCTTCGATCCGGGCATCAACGCGTTGTCGATCGCCACGTACATACTTCCGCGCGCATTCATCCTGCGGTCCGCGACCTTGTCGATTCCCGCGAATCGCGCGGCGCCCATCGCGGCCGACCTGCAGTTCATCGACGGAGACGGCGTGCCGATGTCGATGGATCTGGATTGGCGCCAGACCGGTCCGCAGAGTTGGGACATCGTGGTCGAGACTGATGAGGGTAGGTTGGCGCTTGCCAAGGGTGGCGCCGTGCTGACCTTGCCTGGGCAGGAAGTAGGTGGGGAAGATCGGGAGTATGCGGGGATGTATTCGCGCTTTGCCTCGCTGGTCCGTTCGCGCAGCTCTGATGTGGATACGGCGCCGTTGCGGTTGGTGGCTGATGCGTTTTTGCTTGGTCGTCGGGAGATTACCGAGGCGTTTTATTGGGGTGGGTGAAATTGTAGCCGCGCCTGTCGAAACGCGTAGGAACGGCCTGCTGGCGGGGACAAGGTGGCCGTCGATGCATTTTCTACAACTAATTCAGGGGAGTAATTCCCAATCGGGCGCAGGCCGCCCATCTATGAACCAGCCGACTGCACTGTCTACAGCGTTGGCCAGGTTCTTCGGTGCGCCGCCTTCGTCAGGGCAGATGAGGTGGTGGTCGGCACATGGGATGTAACGGATCCACGTGTGTCGTCCGGCAACCAGGAGGTCCGCAAGTCCTCGCCTGAAATTCGCAGCTGGCCAGCTCATATCTGCGCCACCCTGAACCAAGAATGTCTTCACTGCTAGCGGTAATGCAGCCACTTCTATGGACGACGCGCGACCTGCGGTGGATGCCCAATGCACCTCGGTCTGGCCTCGCCACGATACGTTCGCCGCCGGCTTCTCGCGGATCGCATTCAGGCGGCTTGTAAAGCTCGCAAGCGCCTGTCGTGGCTCGGATTTGCTCGGCGCGTCTAATACTGCACCTACCAAGTCGTCCACCTGGCTAGTGACCTGGTCGCTGCCGAAGCCAGAAATCAGCGTGATATGCGTGGTCTGCTTGTAGACGCGTGCGAGCGCCGCAGCGGTTACCGCGCCATCGGAGACGCCGACGAACATCAAGACGCGGATTCTGCCGTCGGAGGTGGACAGGGCATCGTCGACTGCCGTTCTATACGATGCCAAGAGATTATCCATATCGCTATGCGTAAGGAAACTAGTGGGGCAACCTCGGCTGAGCCCATGCTCGGGTGCCGCGAATTGGCGAGGGATGCCTGGCGCCTCCAGTACCACTAGCTTTGCCTCCGTGGCGTATTTCAGCGCGAAGGCTTCTGGGCCAGCCTTGGCGTGCCCATCGGCGCCGAGCGCGAACGCCCCATCGCAGCCCGAGCCGGGTACGAAGATGACCATCCGCGATGCCGTTGCCTCCAACTTGCCGAGCAGATAATAGCGCGCGGCGGCTGGGCCATTAACCTCGAAACCGGCAACGGCGACGTCAGGAGGCACGCCGACGGGGCGAAAGGACACCCGCGAAGCTGTTTTCCCAGACTGTGCAGACGCAGGCCCTGGCACCAGGGCGAGTAACGCCATCACCCACCATAAAAAAGCTACCACTCCTGCCCTGATGAATTCAGCCACCGTACTTTTCCTCAAACCTTTTTTTTAGGCGAAATGTAGCCCATCACTGAAATCGTCGCATTTGGCAGGCGACCAGGCACGAAGCCATCGTGGATGACGTACTCTGTAGGAGCGACATACGCCTCTCCGGGCCGGATACGCACCGCATACACAGGGCTGTCCGGCATGTACTTCAGGAAGCTTGCCGTGAGTGTGGTGACATTTTCGCTGTTTGGTCGATCGAGGCGATCGGCGTTGTCGAGGATTTCTCGGGCCTCGTCAATGCCGCGGTTAACGAAGAGCAAGTAGCGGTCGCCCTGGCCGAGGTTTAGGCAGAGTCGATTAGGCGATTTCCAGCGATCCGCAATAGGGAGATTGGACCAGGAGTCCACATGTAGGCCGGTGCGTCGGCCGTCCGTCTCCCACGTGAGCGTAGGCGCGGAATCGAAGGTCATCTCTGCACCCAGATACTTGTAATGGTTGACGATATCTACATGTTCGACAAGGATCGCTTCAAAAGCGATTTGCACATCTTCACGCATCGCTGCGGAATGGCCGTAATTGGCTACCATCTTCGCGAGAGCTTCGAATCCGGGGCCTCGCATGTCGACAACCATTATCTCGCGCCCCAGGTCGGTGGAAATCTGGCGATATAGTGCATCCCGCTGCGGGATATCGAGGGGACGCCAGTCAGGGCGAGGAAAGTAGGCGTGATTTACATATCCTCGTCCCCAGATGGAGTGCTCGGCCGCGACGACGCCGGAACTTCGTAGCACCGCACCTTCGTCCACGGCATCTCTGTCGATGAATACGAGCGACAGAGGCGCGTGATCGTCCGTGATTTCAGTGGATAAGGCAATTTTTTCAGCACGCGAGGCATTCATACAACTTCAACCTCTTCTTCGAGATGCTCAAGAAAAGTGGTATCGCCCAACAGTGTCTTTTCGATACGTGACCACGGATAGCCCCGCGATACTAGTGTCTCGATCAGGCGTAGAAAGACGATCTTGTAAACCTCACAGTACACACTGCGTTCGGTGAAGCCATTTTTTTTGCTGTGCTGGTGTTCGGGCTGGTTAAATGTCAAGCCGCCCTTACAGACACGGCGGAAGCCACAGTCGGAGCATGCCTCCGGGATGACCGATAGATCTTGCTTGATGCGTGTCATAGCGGGGCTGGCTAAGAAAGACGAAAGCGACGTATTCGCCGAAGGGAAATCATTGTTAAATGAGTCGGGAATGGCATTGCGCAAATCATCCGGCGGATTGAGCATGCCATCGGAGCGAATGGTAATGGCGGCATAACACCCATCATCCTGAAATCCGCCGTCACCACGGGTGAGTGCTATCCAAGCGAAGTCAAACATGCGGATGCGCACTCGTTCCATGTCACAGGCTAACCAGCGATTCATCGATGCAGCGATGAAGGACTTAAAGCCCGGAAGGAGGCCGGCATCAAAATTGTCGTGGCTATAATCGGGAAGCAGGAGATGCAGCCGCTCGATCCCAAGCTCATTGACAAAGTGGTGATACACCGACGCGCCGTCTGTCTCGGGACTGATGACGGAGATGACGCCCGGTGGAAGGATGCGCCGCTCGCGCGCCGCATCCTGCAACTTCGCGAGGCCACGGATCGCACGATCGTAAGTGCCTCTACTACGGTGGTCAACACGGTAGATGTCGTTTATTTCTTTTATTCCGTCCAAACTGATCGATGCCGATACCTTATGTTCTTCGAACATGGCAACCCACTCTTCATCAATGAGCATGCCGTTCGTTTGTAGTGCGATGCGGAGGTCGACGATTGGATCGAGCGTTCGCCTGAACGTTTCCAACATTGCCCGGAAGCGAGGCTTCTTGAGCATCATGGGTTCGCCACCGTGAAGATCGATTTGCAGTCGATCGATTCGATTTTCGGTGACAGTATGCGAGAGA
>Ga0182006_1000488_pt1 | contig 31089 bp, 48 predicted proteins | sample Sormic07211104_1_FD_123022 | JGI IMG/M metagenome (GOLD analysis project Ga0182006, IMG submission 123022) | Rhizosphere microbial communities from Sorghum bicolor, Mead, Nebraska, USA - 072115-104_1 MetaG | ecosystem: Host-associated > Plants > Roots > Rhizosphere | place: USA: Nebraska...
CAGTTTGCCCGCCGCTCCGGACGCTGCCTTGGAAGGCGCGACTTGAGGCAGGTTGCTGGCTTCAAGCGCTTGTCGTTGTTGGGCCAAGGCGGCGAGGGTTTCCTTGCTGGCCATCGGAATGGTTTCCGGGGTGACCGGTGCACCGGGGCGCGCGCGCTGCAGGCCCTTGACGATAATGGTGTCGTCCTTGCTCAGGCCGTTGCGCACGATGCGTAACCCTTCGATCTTTGGCCCCAGTTCCACTGCGCGGTAGGCCGGCTTGTCGCCTTCCATCACCAGCACGAACTTCTTGCCCAGGTCGGTGCCGACCGCTTCGTCATTGATCAGCACGGCGGAGTAGGTGCCGCTGCCTACCAGCTTCAAGCGCGCATACAGGCCAGGGGTGTATTCGCCTTTGCTGTTATCGAACACCGCGCGCCCACGAATGGTGCCGGTGGCCGGGTTGACCTGGTTGTCGATGAAGTTCATCTGGCCCAGGTGCGGGTTGCCGGCTTCATTGGACAGGCCCAGGTACACCGGGGTGGTTGCGCCGCGACGGCCCTGGCGCGCCAGTTCGGTGTATTTGAGGTACACGCGTTCGTCGGCGTCGAAGTAGGCATAGACCTTATCGGTGGAGACCACGCTGGTCAGCGCGGTGACGTCGGCGGTGACCAGGTTGCCGGCGGTGATTTCGGCACGGCTGACGCGGCCGCTGATCGGCGAGGTCACGCGGGTAAAACTCAGGTTCAGCTTGGCCAGGTCCAGCTGCGCCTGGATCCCGGCGACGGCGGCGCGGGCTGCCTGGGCGGCGGTGGTGCGCGAGTCGGCGAGTTCGGCGGAGATCGCATTGCTCTGGCGCAGGCGCTCGCCACGCTGGGCTTCGTTTTCGCTGCGGGTGGCGGCGGCCTTGGTTTGTTGCAGTTGCGCTTCAAGGCGGCGCACTTCGGCTTGGAATGGGCGTGGGTCGATCTCGAACAGCAGGTCGCCTTTCTTGACCAAAGCGCCTTCGGTGAAAGCGACTTGGTCAATCTGGCCAGACACCCGTGGACGAATCTGTACGGTTTCCGGCGCTTCGAGACGACCGGTGAATTCATCCCACTCGTTGACCGGTTGCTCCAGCACCTTGGCGACGCTGACTTTCGGCGCCGGCATGGCGGCCGCTTGTTCCGGGGTTTTGCCGCACGCGCTCATCACCACCATGGCCAAAATCGCAAGGGGCACGCGCAAAGGTTTGAGTGACTGTTCCATAGGGTGCATCCGCCAATGTATTTGAGATGGGCGGATCATGCGCGGGGACGCGGTATGTCACGAATCGAATGAAGCAAAGGTAACTATCATTCGGAATGATATAAGCGCCGATTAAGCCCTCTAGCATGGGGCTTTCGTTAGGGAGCTATCAATGCCCTTGATGACAAGAGTGTTTTGCGTGGCGTGCAAGGAAGCGATTTCTCAACTCGCACTGTCGGCAGATAGGCGCGCCGCGATGCGTTCCATCAACAGGCTGACCCGGCGCGGCTGGGCGCGACTGGCCGGGTAGACGATGTTTAGGGCGGTGCGCCCGAGGTCGTAGTCCTTGAACAGCTCCACCAGCCGTCCGGCGCGCAGGTCGTCACGCACGTCCCACACCGATTTCAAGCACAGGCCATGGCCGTCCAGGCACCACTGGCGCACCAGCGCACCGTCGTTCGCCACGCGACGGCCGCGCACCAGAATGCGCTGGGTATGCCCGTGCTGGCTGAAGGTCCACTCCCGCGCCAGATTGATGCCGAAGCGCATCACCAGGCACTCATGTTCGGCCAGGTCCGCAGGCTGCAACGGCGTGCCGTGGCGTTTCAGGTAAGCGGGGGCGGCGCACACCACGCGTCGGTTCTCGCCCAAGGGTTTGGCGTGCAAGCTGCTGTCGACCAGGGCGCCGTAGCGCACGGCGAAATCGATACCCTGGCCGACCGGGTCGACATAACCGTCGCTGAGGTGCAGGTCGATGCTGACCTGCGGATGCTCCTCCATGAATTGCTCCAGGATCGGTTCGAGGTACTGACGCCCCAGATCCTGCGGCGCACTCAAGCGAATCAACCCGGAAACCGTCTGGGTACCCAAGCGAATGCTGCTGTGCAACGCCTCGGCCTGATCCAGCAGGCGCCGTGCGCCTTCAGCCAGCACGCGCCCTTCGTCGGTCAGGTGAATAGCGCGGGTGGTGCGGTTGAGCAGGCTGGCGCCGTAGAAGCTCTCCAGTTGCGCCAGCCGTTCGGATACCGAGGCCGGTGACAGCCCCAACTCGCGCCCGGCGGCGGACAGCCCACCTTTCTCGATGATCAACAAAAACAGCTCAAGATTTTTCAGCGGCATTGTTCGGAGTTTCCGAAAGGGGTTTTTGAAAATGGCTCAATTATCAAAATAATCCAAAAGTCTTAGGGTTGCATCCGTGCTTATCCAACGGAGTCACGCGATGTCATTGATCAACACGCAACGACGTACCTTTCTCGCCCAGGCCGGCGCAGGCGCAGCTGTGCTGGCGGCGGGTTCGATACTCAACCCGGCCGGCGCCGCCACCGCGCCAACGGGCCAGGCAACTCGCGCCACGACGGCGTCCAGTCAGCGCAACGGACGGTTCTGGCCCGGCGACACGCGGCTGGTGGTGTCGATTTCCATGCAGTTCGAAGCGGGTGGGCAGCCGCTCAAGGGCACTGATAGCCCGTTCCCCAAGGTGGATTTCCCCGACAGCGTGCCGGCGGATGTGGCCACCAACACCTGGTTCGCCTACGGCTACCGCGAGGGCATCCCGCGCATGCTTGACCTGTGGGACCGTCACGGCGTAAAGGTCACCAGCCACATGATCGGCGACGCGGTGCAGCGTCACCCCGAGTTGGCCCGCGAGATCGTCGCCCGTGGCCACGAAGCGGCGGGCCACGGCCCGCGCTGGAGTTCCCAGTTCGCCATGAGCCGCGATCAGGAGCGCACTTTTTTGCGCCAGGCCGCAAGCATGCTACAGGCGGTCACCGGCCAGGCCGTCACGGGCTACAACTGCAACTGGCTGCGGCGCGGCCCCAACACCTTGTCGCTGCTGCAAGAGCTGGGCTACGTCTACCACATCGATGACGTGAGCCGCGATGAACCCTTTATCGAGCAGGTCAATGGCAAGGATTTCGTGGTGGTGCCCTACACCCTGCGCAATAACGACATTGTGCTGATCGAAGGCCGCAACTATTCGCCGTCCCAGTTCCTGGAGCAGGTCAAGCTGGACTTCGATCAACTCTACGAAGAGGCCGGCACCCGGCGCCGCATGATGTCCATCAGCGCCCACGACCGTATCAGCGGTACGCCGCAAATGGTCAAGGTGTGGGATGAATTCCTGCGCTACGCCAACAGCCATCCCGGCGTTGCTTTTATGCGCAAGGACGCGATTGCTCAATACACCCTCCATAGCCCGCAGAGCCTTCGGGAAACCGAGACGATCTAGGCGCCAACCCCCTTCATTCAAGGACATAACCGATGAAACCTTTTGCCCGTTCGCGCTGCGCCATCGCCGCTACTGCGTTGCTACTCTCGGGAGCGGCTGCGGCTGCCACGACCGAGTTGGTCAAACCCTCTGTGTTGGTAATGGATAAGAGCCTTACGCCGAAGCAACAGGCGATGATGGAAACCGTGGCGCGCCGTTACGACACCTTCTGGCACACCGGCGAGGAGCGCCTGGCGCGCGAAGCGTTGGCGGATAACTTTGTCGACAAAACACCCCCCGAGGGGCGCAAACAGGGCCCGGAAGGTCCGCTGCTGGCGTCGCGGGCGTTCCGTGCGGCGGTGCCGGACCTGAGTTGCGCAATCGAACAACTGATCATCGCCGGCGACCGCGCGGTGGTACATCTGCATTTTCGCGGGCACTTCACCGGCACTTTTGGTCAGCGCCAGGGCAGTGGCCAGGCGGTGGATTTTATTGCCACCGATATCTATCAGATCGACAACGGCAAAATCGCCGCTAACTGGCATATCGAAGATAACCTGACCTTGATGAAGCAGTTGGGCGCGCTCTAGTGCTGGGCAGGATCGACGCGGATGTAGGTACGGAATACGTGATCCCATAACGGCGAAGAGACCCCGAAGTTCTTCTCGATGCCCTGGCGGTGGTGCAGGTCGTGATTGGCCACCAGCCCGCGCATCCATCCATAAGCCCAATGCTGCGGGCGGTGCATCACGTAATGCACCGAGATATAGAAGAAGTAGCCGGTCACCGCGCCGATAAACACCGAGACCAGGCCGGTGTACCAGGCCAACAGCAAGAGTGCGGCAAAGGTCGAGCTGGTTTTCCAGCTCGACACGCCGATATAGGCCAGCACATCCACATGGTGGGTCCAGTGTTCGCGACGGTACAGCGAGTGAAACAGGAAACGGTGCGCCGAATACTCCACCAGCGTCCAGGCCAGCAGGCCCACGAGGGCGAGCCCTGGCTCGAACGGCGCCAGGCATAGCGCAAAGATCACGAAAGCGGGAACGGTGAAAAAATCGAGGTAGTACGCGAGCGAAGACATCAACCATTTATTCGAAACGGCCATGTGCGGAATATCCCTGTAGTGCGCGATGGAAAGGCAAGCGATGGGGGCGTGGGGCTGCCACGCGCGCCATCATGCAGGTGCGCTGGCGCTAAGTCACCATGGCTCCCGCGTATATCGGCGGCATTTGTGGGGTGTGACACATCCACACAATGGCGCCGCCGCCACGGCTCAAAAATCCAGCGTCACGCCGCTGTACACCGCACGTCCGTCACCGGGGGAGTGCAAAGCGGCGCGGGCACCGTCCGGGTCGTACCAGGCGTACTCGTAGTAGCGATTGGTAAGGTTTTTGAGCTGCAGGTCGACACTCACCGACTCGCTCACGCGGTAGGTGGCACCCAGGTTCATCAATACATAGCCGCCGTAGGTGCCCTGGGTGTTTTCCCGTTCCAGATAGTAGTGGGTCTGACCGTTCATCCACGCGCTCAACTGCAAGGCTGGGGTGGCCTGGTAGCTGACGCCGGCGTTGTACAGGTGATGGGGGACGTGGTCGATTTCCCGGCCCTTGCTATTGGGCGAGGTGGCACTGGGTTTGAGAATTTTGGAGTACTGCCAGGCGTAGGCCAGCCACATTTCGGTGCGGTCGTTCGGGTGCAGATTCAGCTGCGCGTCATAGCCCCAGCGTCGGGTTTCGCCGACATTGTCCGACTCACCGCTGGGGTCGTTCAAACGCCGGCTGACTTCACCGCTGGCTTCCTGTTGCCAATAGGCAATACGCCCGTCGATCCAGGCAGTGGGGGTGAACTTGATGCCGGTTTCCCAGCCGTCGTTGATGGACGGCGCCAGGTCGCTGTCCCGTGGAGGGATTTTATACGCCGCCGCCCCGGTGCCCACCTGGAAGGTGCGCCCCCAGTTGGCGTACAGGCTGGCGACGGACCAGGGCGAGTAGACCACGCTGAGCTTGGGCTGCTTGATTAACCCATAGTCATTGATGGCGTAGTCCAATCCGGTCATTTCGTTGCTGAAGCTGCCGCGGATCTTGTCGACGCGATACGCCGGGATGATTTTCAGTGATTCGAACGGCTTGATCTCCGCCTGAAGGTAAGCGCCATAGGTGTCGAAATCGAACTGCTGGTCGCGGGTCTTGGCCAGGCGCGCGCGGTCCCGGGTGCGATTGCGATAACGCTCGCTGGTGTTGCGTTGCTGTTGGAAGTCGCTGCCGCCTTCAAGGGCGAAGTCATACAGCCAGCTGACCTCTGGCCGCCAGGTCAGCGAGGTGAGAGCGCCGTACTGGGTTTCGTAGGCGTCGCGTTCCTGTTGGGGGCTGGTGCGCCAGTATTGGGTCCAGCGGCGGTCGTCGAAGGTGTTGAGGTAGGTTTTCGTTGACCAGGCCAAGGTCTCGCTCAGCTCCGTATCCAGATGCACGCTCAGTTGATTCATGCGCCGCGTACCTTTGTCGCTGGCGTTGTAGGGGTTGGTCATGGACGGGTGATGGTGCGCGTCCTGTTCGCTCAGGTAGCCGGGCTCCTGGGCCTCGGTTTCATAGTGACGGGCGATCAGGCCGAGGCGGTAGCGGTCGTCGTCCGGGGTGTAGAACCACTTGCCGGACAGCGAAAACTTGTCCGCCTGGGCGTGATCGCGAAAGCCGTCGGCTTTCTGGTAGGCGAAGAAATAGTTCTGGGTCCAGTTGCTGCCCTCGATGCCTTTGGCCAGTTGGGTTTCCTGGGTGTGGTAGCTGCCGTAGCGCAGACGCGCCTTGGTGTAGTCACCGCCGGTTCTGGTGAACATATTGACGTTGCCGGCAATGTTGTTCAGGCCATAGCGCGCATCGCTGGTGCCGCGCACCACTTCGATACTGTCCAGTTCCAGGGGGAAAATCATGTCCATAAACGGCATGTTGCCGTCGTTGCTGTTGCTGGGGATGCCGTCGATCAGCAGCTTGACCGCATTGACTTCGCCTTCGCCGTTGAAGCCGCGAAAAGAGATTTTCCCCGAGGTGGTGCCTTGGTTGAACGGCGTCAGCAGCACCCCCGGGGCGCGGTTGAACAGTTCCCAGCTGTAGTTGACCGGCATTTTTTCAAGTATGTCGCCACCCAGGATATCCACCGAACTGAGCACGCTGCTGGTGCTCAGGGGGCCGCTGGCAACGCTGTCGCCTTGCACGGTAACGGTGCCCAGGGTCAGGGCTGAGGTTTCGCTGGCATCGGCCAGCGGGTTAAAGGCGAACAGGCCGATGCAGAGCAATGGCCAGGACGGGCGCGGTAAAGCCCTGCGTTTGGCGCGCAGCAGCATGAATGGAGCAGGCATAGGGCAAGCTTCCTGATAACCGGAAAATTCTCAAAGACGTGGAGCCGCGCGCGCAGGCGCGACTGAGTACAGGGAGTACGACGGCGATCAGGCGACAGGGGAGGCGCGCGGGCTCAGGCTCGGCCAGCGCACCCTGGGGTGCAGCGAAGGTAACAGCGGCGCGTCGAAGGCGATATCCGGCGCGAAGCGTGGCAGGTAGTGGCGGTAGTAGTCCGACGGCAACGCGGCCAGGCCCGCGTGCCCGCAGCAGCAGTCGGCGTGGTGCATGGGGTTGGTCGCGGGGCCAGACTTGAGCGGAGCGAGCAGTTTGTCGATGCCGGACGGCAAGGTGTTCGCGGTGCCGCCGGAGCAGAATCCGCCCCACAGCATCAGGCGCATGTCCGGCGGCTGCATGGCGCGACTCAGCGGCATGGCCAGCAGGTTCAGCAGCAAGGCCAGGCAGGCGATCCAGGGGCTGAGGCGTCGGAACGTGGCCATCACAGCAGTCGCACAAAGGGGGCGGCTATTTAGCCGCAGTCGGGCGACGAAGTAAAAGCGCTTCGCCGTGCCATTTTGCCGCATGGGCTCGCACGCCAGAAAACCGCAGCGTTACTGATAAAGGTCAAGGTGTCCCCACTGGGAACGCGCACCCTTGGACTATCACTCACCCACTGGCCGCGTGCCGAGGTGCTTTATGTCTGCGTCCGCCCGTTTACTGTTGATCGCCCCCCAAACCATGACGCGCACACCTGCGTTCGAGCGTGCCGCGGCGCTGGCGAAGGCGATGCAATTACCGCTGCATATCGTCGCGTTCGATTACCTGCAGGCCTTGGCCTTTGCCGGGCTGTTCGCTCCCGAGCAGGTTCGCCAGGCGCGCGAAGGCTATCTGCACACCCATCGCCAATGGCTGGCAGCCCAGGCGCAGGCGCTGAGTGAACAGGGCCTGACAGTGACCAGCGAAGTGGTGTGGGTGCAGCATCCCTATGAAGAGATCCTGCATTTCGTCAACGAGCTGTCGCTGGCGTTGATTATCAAAGATGCCGAGGACGATTCCGGGCTGAAGCGGGTGTTCTTCACCCCGCTGGATTGGCAATTGCTGCGCGATTGCCCGGTGCCGGTGCATTTGGTCACCGGGGATGCGCGACCACGGCCTCGCCAAGTCTTGGCAATTGTCGATGTGCTGCGCACTGAAGAACAGGACACCGTGTTCAACGACCAGATTATCGCCGCTGCGCGAAAACTGGCGACCGAATGTGCGGCCACCCTCGAACTGGTGCATGTGTATGACTGGACAGCCGCCTATGCCATGGACATGGGCGTCGGTGTACTGCCCCTGGCCACCGGGATCTACGAAGCACTGGGTTCGGCCCAGGAGGAGGCGTTCGCGGCCTTGGCCGAACGCCACGGTGTGCCGCCGCAACATCGCCACTTCTTGGAAGGCACCCCCGTTCCGCGCATCTGTGAATTCGCCGAGGCCCATCACACCGATGTGATTGTGATGGGCACCGTGCAGCATGGCGGCCTGGACAAACTGCTGGGCACCACCGCCGAATTGCTCTTGCAGCGGGCGCCGTGCAGCGTGTTGGCGATCAAACCGGGTAAAACGTTGTAGCGCAGCGCAGGTGGGTTCAGAACGTCGGTGGACGATGACAACCGGCAACGAGCTGCGTGAGCCCGCACAGATCGTGGATCTCGACATTGCGGCTGTTGATGGTGACGAGCCGCAAGTCCCGCAGGTGGGCGATGCTGCGGCACACCGTCTCCAGGCGCAGACCCAGGTAGGAGCCGATCTCCTCGCGGCGCATCTTCAACACGAAGCGTGTGCCGGAATAACCGCGCACACTCAGGCGTTGCGACAAGTTCAGCAAAAATGCGGCCAGACGTTCGTCGGCATTAAAGCCGTGCGGGACGCCCAGCACGAAGCACTGGAAGGGCTGCCCTCGCGTTACGGCATCGGGCGTGAGCGTCGTCTGATCCATGCCGGGCAGTTCGGCGGTAATTTCGTAGCTTTTGTCTTTCTCGGTGATATCCACGGCAGGCATGCCATGACCGATCAGCTCGCGGCGCCAGAACGGTTCGACATCGAACAGCACGTGCCCGAAGGGGGACGGCACCGGGCGACGGTTGAAGTCGTCGAACAAGTGGTCTACCTGCTGGCGCAGTTTCTCCAAAGGGCGCCAAAGGTCGGCGGACAACGGATGCTGGGTGCCTTGGCGAAAACGCCATAGTCCAGCGCCGGTTGGCGGTTGGATAACGTCTGGTAGACCAGCGCCAATGACAGCATGCCGATGCCGGTAATCAGCCAGCCGATCAGAATCGCCCCGGCCCCGGCACTGGCGGCCATGTTCTGCGGCAAGCTGAATATGCCGCTGCCGATCATTGACCCGACCACCAGAGCCAGGGCCTGCTTGATTTATATCAAGAACAACGCAAACGTAGATTCAGTAACCGCTGTAGAAGTGCCTGGGGCAGGGTGTAGATCACTGATCTGTCAGGTTTTTTTATCCGGGCTTTGTTTCATAAAGCCGCCACTCGACCTTGCATCGACGCGCTCGGGTCTATATATTCCGAACCCTGCTGCACCGCGCTACCGCCCGAATGGCGAAACTGGTAGACGCATGGGACTTAAAATCCCCCGCTCGTAAGGGCGTGCCGGTTCGATTCCGGCTTCGGGCACCATCTAGAATCAAGGGTTTGCGGGCGAAAGCTGATGCAAGCCCTTGTTTGTTTCCGGTCCGCAATAATATAACTGGTCCGCAATTCACTTCGTTGGTGAGACTTTCTTGCCTTTCCGGTTGCGGATGTACTGCTCAGTCATGACTACGGTGGTATGCCCAAGTTGATCCTTGGCCTGCATGATATCGCCACTGGATTCGGCCTTGTCCGTACCGGCTTTGGCGCGCAGATCCCGCATTTGAAACTCAGGCTTTGCCACCCCAGCAGCTTCCCTCGCTATATCAAATCTCCTACGCAGCATTGCCACCGTCATCGGTGTGCCATCCTCTGCAACGATCAGCCGCGTCGAGCGGACTTTATGCCCTGACTTTCGGGACATTATTCGATCAATCAAAATCTTTAGTTCGCCGGTGACCTCGATTCGACGTTTCGCCTTTGTTTTGCCCTGAAGGACCCAGATCTGCCCATCCCTTACGTCTCTTTCGTCCATCAACCGTGTGTCCGTGACTCGTTGACCAGTCAAGTAGGCGAGGTCCATTGCATCACGCAACCCAGCGTCAGCTTTGTCGTGAACTCGCTTGAACAGTTCGTCCTCAACGTAGGTGTCCCGCCCAGTCTCCTTGTTGCCTTTGATTCCGGCGCAAGGGTTCGCAAGTGATGTATAGCCCTTGTCCCTGGCGTAGTTCCATATCGCGCTGAGCAGGGCTTTTTCTCGATTGGCTCTTACCGGCGCTGACTTTCGCCAAGTCAGATACTGGCGAACATGAAGGGGCTCGATCGTCTCAAGTGGTGCGGGCGGATCATCGAAGAACGCCATTAAGTTTTTCAGTTCGCGCTGGTTGTCGAGCTGAGTCGCTGCGCCCTTGGTGGGCACAACTTCAACCAGGTACTTTTCTGCCACGTACCGAAAGGTGATCACCCTGGTGACCAGTTCGGTTGAAGTGCGATCACGCTCCAGTTTTGCGTACGCCATGATGGCCAAGCCGTAGTCACTGCCCAGGGGTATTTCCTTGCGGTCCTTTCCGCCGGTGTCGTAATAGTAAAACACCCGGCCGCTGGCTTTCTTGCGCTCTCTTAGCCGGGCGACGGAGCCCGGCTTACTTGGTCTTCTTCCCATTTCAGCTTGCCTTGCGTGGTTTCCATACGAGTTTCTCTGGCTCGGATATGCCGACGGCAGTAACTGCCATGGCTGTCACGCTCGGCCAACCGTTCATTTTGATGGTGTGCCGGATGCCGTTTCTTTTGAGGTTCAGGATCTGGCCAGCCTTTGTCCGAGCGCCGGTCAGCTCGCAAACCTCTTCATGCGATAGGAATTGAACTCCGCTCATGGATCGCTCCGTGCGCCCGCAGTGGGCCGCGCTGTCTTGATGATGTGAATGATGAAACCGAAGGTGGTCAGCAGCCAGCCGCAGGTGCCGACGAAGGCGTAGAGGATGTCGGTTGTCTCGCCGTCGACCAGAAGGCGCGGGGCGATCCAAAAGAACCAGCAACCGCTGCCTACCAGGTACAGCAAAGCGCCCAACAGGATCAGGGTGAGTTTTATTGCGAACATTGAGTGTCCTTGCCGCGCTGGGCGGCATATAGGGGATTGGAGTGATAGCTTTCTGCCTAGATGTCAAATAGGCCGAAAGCCGTGTACAAGAAGGTTCAATTAAGTTCGTGATGAGGCATGGACGTGTCACACAACTTCGATGCTCCGATAGCGCACGCTTACCGGGGCCACGTGATGTTTCTCAAGTTCGACTGGCGCCGCCCGAACGATGAGAGCCCTGTTGCCGCAAATATCATTGAACCAGCAGCCATTAATGGCTTGGGTGAGGTTGCAGCGAAGTTGGAAGGCCCTTGGCCTGACTATCCAGCAGCGCTTGATGACGCGATGGCGGCGGCCGAACGATGGATCGATAGTCAGTTGCCGTGACTCTGCTCACCGGCAGGCATGTAGGGGGATTGGGGTTAGGGTTATTCTTGCGTTTCAACTAAAGGAGGCATCGCATGGAAAGAAGCTTTTTTAGCGTGAAAAGAGCAATGGTGATCTTTGCGTTTATTTTGTGTGCAGGGATGCTGAGGGACGCCGGCCTAATAGGTTTTTGGGTAATGTTTTTGTTGGCGCTTTCGCCGAGTGCGATATTTTTCCTTTGGGATAAATATCGCGTTAGCAAGACCAATCTTGCGCAGCCTTGATTGGCGTGACTCCCGCCATTCATGGCCTCGGCCCCTTGTGGATAAAGACGTAGGCGAACCAGAGGGTGGCGATCATGGCGCCACCCGTGCAGCCGCGACTTCATCAAGGAGCGATTGCGGCAGAGATGCGGCGAACTTGCCCTCAGTCCACGAAAGGGGCTCGGACTGGCGAATCATCTTGTTTAGCAGTTCGAATGCTGCGACGAGCTGCTGGTCACGAATCTCGCCATCCTCCGGTAGATCGTCGCAGAAGACGTCCGAAGGATCGATCTCGCGGGGCATTTTTGGCTCGCAGATGCAAAGCTGCAGGTCTGCCAGGTCGATATCGCTGTCGATGAGGAAGTCACGTAGGCTGTCTTCGTCAAAGAAATACTGGTCGCTGTCGAATATTACCAACGGCTCGCCGGACCACTCCTTGACGGGCATCGCTGCGAACTTCGCTTGGCGGCTTTCCTGGTGACACTGCTGGCAGTAGCTCCGAATCTCGTGGATCGGATGATCCGGATTTTTCTCGCATTGGCGATGGGTGGCGCAACACCAGCGCGCCATATGCTCATCTTGCCCCAGAAGCGGCCATCAGCGCCTACCCAGCCTGTGACGGTTTGGATGCTGGCAGCTTGTGGGGATTCGTACATCACGACTTTTTCTTCAGGCATGACTTCGTCCTTGCCGCTATAGCGGCTGACTTTGAAGGGGGAGGGGGAAATTTGCGCTGGTCGACCTTCTGCCTGAGAATCGCGCATCTACTGCGAGAGCTATCAGGATGAAAGTTAGAACCAGCTGGTTGGAGCGGATAATCGTTGGAATATGTATTGCGATCGCGATCTGTGGCGCGTTAGCCGGTTATTTCTATGATCCGCCATGGCTGAATAGGGCCGGCTCGGTGATCATTGTTATCGGTGTGATCGCGGCGTCTGTCAGACTTCAGGAAGTGCTGACCTCTCAAATAAGTCGCTTCCGAGAAATGAGCGATGAAAAGCAATTGCAAGAGCTTTATGAGGTGCATGAGCGTTTTTTTGGTCGCCCTCTCGACGCCGCGTACAAGAAAGGGCTGGAGTCGCTGGTAAATAAAGGGCTCGAGACAATGTTCGCCAATTACATTGAGCGACGGGTCAAGCGGCTTAAGTCCGTGGAGTTGAGTATCCTCATTGCTGGCACCCTGATAAACGGTTTCGGAGATCTAGTAGTACTAGGCATGCAAAAGCTGTCGTAGGCCTGATGCGGCTCTTGAGGTGACGCGCTGCGACGTTTTCAAGCTGCTTACTGTGTTGCCTCCATCGATACCAGATCATGGGCATTCACAATCCGCATGCCGAGCGCCTTGCCGATATGAACTTCAAGGCTGGCGCCGCGGGAATCCTGCCAACCGGGCAGTGTGGCAACGGTGTCGCAGTCCATCAGGGCAGCAATGTCGCGGCGCATGCAGTCGCTGCAGGTGCCGCCGTCTGGGTTGATCTCGGCGGGGTTGGTGACCGTGTGGCCGACGGCGCGCAGGCTGGCGGTCATACTGTGGAAGGCGGCGAAGTTGAGGCCGGGCAGGCCGGTCATGGGGCCGCTGAGGTAGATGCGCTTCATGCCGCCACCTGCTGCTGTTCCTGGCCCAGCGCCTGCTGGACCGCGTGAATGATCCGCTCGAGGTAGGCGTAATCGGGGTTTGGCTCGGTGGCGTCATTGGTTAGGTGCCACCATTCATCACCGAACAGTTTCGTCATCAACTCGCTGTGTGCACCGTGGAGATATTCAATCGTTGGCGAGTCGCGCAGATCTTCTGCCTCATCGAACCGCTCGCGGGCCTCGTTGGCGCCGTAACAAAACTGGCGGCGCTCTTTCAGTACGAGGCGCTGCGCCTCCCTTGCAAGCGCTTCACCACTGAACTGCCTTGGCCTCATCGCCTGATCGAAGTAGCCGATGATGTAGGCGGTGTTCAGCTTGCAGAAGAACTGCCCGATGCTCAGACCATCCCACATGCCGCCCCAGTAGGCGGTCCAGCTCTTGCCCCAGCAACTGACCGTGATGTTGCCCTTGCATGGGGCTAGGTCCTCGAGGAATACGGTGATTGGGTCGAGGTTCGGCGCGCCTGTGATAACCAGCTTCGTGACTGTCGAGCGTTCAACTTGCAGCGGCGCTGCCAGTTTGTTTTCTGTAGGCATGGGGAGTCCTCGCGTCTATATGCGGTAAACTGGTAAAAAAATTTCGAGGTGAATGTGTAATGGGGCGTGTTCTGGCGATAGTGGGTATTGTTGTAACAGTGGTTTATTTGGTTTTTGTTTGGTGGTTGGTAGGGGAGAGGATTCAATCCCTGCAAACCATGGGGCTAAATGAAGTAGGGGATTTTTTAGCAGGTGTGTTTGGACCTTTAGCTATTCTCTGGCTCGTATTGGGGTTTTTCCAACAGGGCGTAGAACTTCGGCAAGGGACAGAGGCGCTGAAGATGCAAGCAGAAGAATTAAGGGCGTCAGTACAGCAGCAGTCAGCTATGGTTAATGTTTCGAAGGAACAGCTGCGCACTGCGATAGATGCAGCAAATTATGAGAAACAGCTTAACGAAAGAAACTGTGAGCCACATACTGGTTTTAAATTTAAGTATATGGCCACTAAAGGTCCTGAGAATTTCGCTACTTTTGTACTGATCAACACCGGACCCAGATGTAGCGCGTTGAGTGTCATATTTTCCGTCTCTGATTCTGAGCAAATAATTTTAATATATAAGGATGTTTTTGCGAGCGACGAAATTGAAATTGAAGTGCCTGAAAGGCTACTAAGTGTTTCTGAACCAAGAAAGGCTACTCTTAGTTATACAAAAAATAACGGAACAGTAAGTCATGAGTTTTATGGTCTAAGGAAAGTCCTGCCTAGATTTGGTCATCCTTTTGCGGAAGCGGTAAGGCTCTCTAGATAATCAGCAAGCTTTCATTAGCGCCTCAATTATTCGACGACCAGCCAATGGCGGAACCGCGTTGCCGGTCATGTGCATGGTCAGCCTGTGGTTGTCCGGGCGCTGCGTGTCTTTCGGGAAGGACTGCGCGGCCATGGCCTCGTCGGCGCTGATCATGCGCATCCGGTCACCGTCGACCACCGCCCACCGGTCCAGAGTGGTGATGGTGCCGATCGGGCGGTCCAAGCTGCGCCCGGTGAGCCCTGATCCCGAACCGTAATAAGGCATTACGAATCGATCGCCAAACCGTTCCCGGCCATTCTTCACCCGGGTCAGCGTGGATTCGGCGCGACCGTGTTTAATGATCGGCGACCACTTGCCGGCGTTGAAGTCGATAATTTCGCTGGCGGGCACGTGCTGGTGCTGCTGTAGCTGCAGGTGTAGCGGTGCCTTGCTGCGTGAGCAGACCATGAACAGCCGCACGCGGTGCTGAGGTACGCCGAGATCGGCGCAGTCCACGATATGCGGTGCCAGCGAATAGCCCAGGCGCCGCATCGCATCGGCCCAGGCAGGATACAGAATCCAGTCCATGAACTCTGGCACGTTCTCGATCACGGCAAAGTCAGGACGATTTACCTCGGCGTTCGCCACCGGCGCCCATGCTGTCGATCTAGAATTATCGTGCTGCGGGTTGCCTGCGGACTTGCCGCGAGCCTTGGCGTGGCCCTGGCAACACGGAGAGGCCAGCATCACGTGGTGCTTCGGCACCTGCGACCAATCAGCCTGGTGCAGGTCCTGGCAGACGTGCTGCGTGTCCGGGTTGTTTCTGTTATGCCACTCCACGGCTGCGGGCCAGTGGTTGGCGGCCCAAAGGACGTTTAGGCCAGCGTCTTTGCCGCCGCGGGTCCACCCGCCGAAGCCGGAGAACAAATCAATTGCTGTATGCATAGGGGATCCTTGCCGGGCGGCGTGATCTGTAAATTGGGGGAGGGTGAGGCGAGTTATTCGCAGAGCCCATAGGCTGAAGAGCAGCTGTTCTGGCTGTCGGTGCGGGCGATCAGGTCGACCATGTCGAACTGTCGGCCACCTCGCGCGGTGTTGCTCCAGTCGACTATCCTGTCGATTCCGTGCGTGACGGCGCTCACCTTGTCATCTGATCGGACGGTGGGGTCGGTGACGGTGGCGAAGAACGTCGCCGCTCCGCGCTTGCTGGCTATGCTCACCAGTCGCTCCCATTCACGCACCCGGTCAACTTCCTCTGGCCACCTGGCCGCGATCTGCCGGAGTTCGTCTTTCGCGCACATGATGCATGGCATGCAGCCAACGCGATTACAGCCTTGCAAGTACAGCGGGTTCGGCTTGATGCCGGCCGCCCGGTGAGCCTCGAAGACCGACTCAATTGTCCACTTCAAGATGGGCCGGTAGTTGAACAGGCCGCCTCCAACCTCATCGCACTCTGGTAGATACCTGCGGGCCGGCGATTCATCAGCCCGAACGCCTTGCCAGGACAGCAGCATGTTTTCGCCGTCCATGAGTGGCAGGTAGACCTGCTCAATGATTGGGTTGCGCTTGAGCTCGTCGGTGCAGAAGCGCGCCTTGGTGCTTGGGAACCGGCCTTTCCAGAGGCACAGATCCAGGAATGGGTTTCCAGTTGGGTGCAGGACTTCAAGAGCACCCAGCACCACGGATTCAGCAACACCCTTTTCGCGCCATTTCGTTTCGATGAATTTGCGCTTGCCGGCGATCTGCCTGGAGAAGTCTGCCTTCACCCAACGGATGGGAACGCCGGTGGCTTCGGCCAAGTAATGGATGTAGTCGTACGTCTCTGGATGCTCATGCCCGGTGTCAGCCACTACAGCGCTGAGGTTCGGCACGTCTAGCTCGCGGGCGACCAGCAGCGTAGCGGTGCTGTCTTTACCGCCGCTCATGCTGACGATGTTGTGAGTAGGCATAGGGGATCCTCGCCGGCTGGCGTGATTGAGATTTGTGAGTTTTTTAGAAATGTTTTCCCGGCCCGCGTCCGGTAAGCTCGTTAGCCAATCCCGGTGGGGCAACGAGGCACGGATATGGCATCGAATCTAGACGGTGCGTTGGCAAGCATTAGTCGTCATAAACAGATGATTGATGGTTGTAATGGGCGGGTTAAGTGGGCAGCGAAAAATGCTGTTTTTCATCTTGAGATGTCGGGCAAGCTTCTCAGCATCGACCCGTTAATGTCTGCGTTTCGTGCTATATGTGCTGAAGAAGAGGCAGCTACAGCGCTTATCTTTTCGCTTAAACGGCTTAAGTACGAAGGTGCGGGGAAAATCCAGTTCAAAAGCCATCAAGATAAGCAGGCCGTAATCTTTTTCATTCATGCAATGAGAGAATGGGTCAACGATTTCAAAGTTGAGGTAAGTCATATTTTCTCAGATGCACGCTTGTATCCAACGGAAGTGAACGGGCGTCATGCTGTTGGTATATATCTCCCACTGCTAAACACCGACAAGGCGGTGCATCCAATCCCGCCCCTATCATTGAATGTCCGAGGAAAAAGCTCTTGGGATGAAATCATTAACGGACTAGTAGCAAAGAAATGCGATGCAGACGGGTTCATTGGATTGAAAGAATATGTAGAAAAGCGTGCAAATACCAGGAACGAACTTCTATACGCTACCGACAAAGGTATCCCGGCTTGGAAAACTGGAGTAGAACACTTTATCGTCAATCAATGCGGGATTGTAGAAGCCCTGCTTTTCTCAGTTGGCCTAATTGATCCATGGGGCGGTAAGGACAAGGATCGTTCACCAATTGTTGAGTCGTGTATTGCTGTGTTTTTAAAGTCATTCCGATTGCCACCAAAAAATTAGGCTCCGGCTGCCAATGCTGTTGAAGAGGCAGCTGAGCCGAAACCGCACTCCGTGATCGAAGGTGGCAATTTCGTTTGGTTAGGGGTATTACGGGTGACCGGCATGGAGCCGGATCAAGGAGATGGTGATGTTTCCAAATGCATGCTGCAAAAGATCAATGCATTCTTATGATGGCGACGACAACCTTGGTGACTTCCAAGTCATCGGCGGTCGTGATGCGGTCGATGAAGAGTTGCTCGTTAAGTGCAAGGATTGCCATGACGAATGGAGCAGGCGGTACCAGAAGGATGGAACGCTGATCTGGATGAAAACGAAACAAATTTCTCAGCCTTCATAACTGGCCCGCCATATTTACTCAAGCAGCGGCGCGTTTGAGCTGCTCGGTCAGCTGTGTAGGCAGACCGCGCAGCGTCAGCGTGCCGCCTGCTTCGTCGAACTCGATCTTGTGGCCCAACAAGTGCGCCTCGAAGCTGATCGACATGCCCTCGGCCCGGCCGGTGAAGCGTCGGAATTTGTCGAGCGTCTTCTTGTCCGGCGGCAGGGCATCGGAAATCCCGTAATCCTTCGCCTTGATGAAGTCGTAGAAGTTCTTTGGCCGGTCTTCGTCGATCAACTCCGAAAGCTCGTCAAGGGTGATCGGCTCGCCGAGCTTGGCCTGGGCCATGGAGTAGTTGACCAGCGTGTGTGTCTTCTCGCGCGCTGAGTCCTCTGGTAGATCCTCACTTTCAACAAAGTCGCTGAACGCTTTGAGCAAGGTCCGGGTTTCGCTTGGGCCGTCGATCCCTTCCTGGCAACCGATGAAGTCGCGGAAGTAGTCGTTCAGGCGGCGGCCCTGCTTACCCTTCAGGTACGAGATGTACTGCTTCGACTGTTTGTTGTTCTGCCATTCGCTGATGTTTATGCGCGCAGCCAGGCGGATGTGGTCCAGGTCCAGGCGCTTCACGGTCATCAGGGCCAGTTCTTCAGTCATGGTCACCGCTTCGGTTTCCTGCACCAGGGCGATGACCAGGTAATCGGTCATGCCTTGCTGATAGTGGCAGAAGAGGGCGTGCCCACCGGTGGTGAGGTTCGACTCTTCCATCAGCTTAGTCAGGTGCTCGACGGCGGTGGTGCTGAAGGCCAGGAAGTCGGTTACGCCGGCCAGGTACTTGCCGAGCCATCCGCTCAATGGGTAAGCGCCTGATTCTTGATGAAAGAACCCCCAGCCCTTACCGGCAGTGGCGTTGTAGCTTTCGTTGAGCTGGCTCATCAGGTCGTCACGGGCCGGGCTCTCGACCTGCTCGGAGGCGCCCAAGAACAGCACGGCCGGGCTACCGTCGGGCTTCTTGTCGATCTTGTGGATGACGCTATGGCGTACAGGCATTTCGTTTACCTCAGGTAGGCGCCGCTCTCCGGTGACCGGATGCGGCTGTGTGTGTGAAATTTGGTGAAGTGGCGGTTTGATGGCTCTATGATTCGCCACCACCTACAGGGAGAGTTTTAAATGCGTTTTTTACTGGCTACAGCGATAGCTATTGCGATTGCAGGCTGCTCCGGGCCCGGCGTTGTTCCGATGGGCCGCGACACCTACATGATTGCGAAGGACGGTAGCTTCACTACTTTTGGCGGTGGCGCTGTAAAAGCGGAGCTGTACCAAGAAGCCGATGCGTTCTGTGGCAAGAAGGGGAAGCAGTTGATGCCAGTCAAAGAGGCGTCCAGGGATTCGGGTTACGGGCGCTACGCAAATGCCGAATTGCAATTCCGTTGTCTTGACGCGAACGACCCAGAGATGGGCCGACCGACGATGGAGTCAGAGCCACAGCTGAAGATCAAAGTGGAGTAAGCCGCCATTTGCGGTGATGGCAATTAAGTCTAGGTTGGGGTATTACGGGTGACCGGCATGGAGCCGGATCAAGGAGATTGTTTTGGCAAAGAAGCTTGAGTTTTGGGGGGCATTGGGCACCACTTTCTACCTGGCGATTATCGTAGTGACTGTTGCCAACAACTTCGATGATTTCTTATGCCTTAAGCTTAATGAATTAGGAGATTTTCTCGCGGGAGTTTTCGGGCCTGTTGCATTTCTATGGCTGGTTCTTGGTTTCTTGCAGCAAGGTAGAGAACTAAAATTAAGCACTGATGCATTAAGGCTGCAAGCGGACGAACTCAGGGCTTCCGTGGAACAACAGACGATGATGGTTGAATCTCAAAAAATAACCTTGGATAACCATGAGCGCTCACTTGATCCATTGCTGGTTTTGCAAGCTATACCGGGGACGCTTGATGAAGATGGGGACCATCATTTTCAGTTCAAGGTATTCAATAAGGGCGCATATTGTGAGGATGTAGAGATAAGTATTTCATCAGATGATTTTAGCTTTAGCCTGAGGGCGGAGCCGCTTTATGATGATACATATACAACGTTTTCAGTTGGCGGGTGGAGCGATAAAGTAAACGTCGTAATTTCATATCTACGTGTAAGTGGGAATGCTGGAGTCCAGAAATTTCAACTCACTAAGGCTGGGCACGAAGATGAAATTTGGTATGCGATTTCGAAGCTCAGGTCGGGGTCGGCACGCTGAAAAATCTCTTCCCCTGACCAGGAATTACTTTGTTTTTTGGATGATGCTATTCAGTCTTCGCTGTCGTCGTCGGCGTTCATCTGCAGCGATTCGGCAAAACCTGTCTGCTGTAATTTGCGCGCCACGTTTTCAGATACCTCGAAACCGTGGCGCTTAATTTTGAATAGCGGGGCGGACGCATCAGCGTTTAGCGAGTGAGCGTGCGAGATCAGCCGCCAGATGGTCGAACGGTCTTTCGTCTCGCCCAGTTCGGCGGTGAGCGCTGCCAGCCGGTCACGCATACCCTGGCGGAAGTAATGGCGGATGATGTCGGACGGCCCTTTAACCTTTGGCGGCGCCGGCGGCAGTTCCTCGGCTCGGCCATTAAGCACCAGCAGTTGCACCGCCTCGCTGACTTCCTCGATCTCATGCCAGCGCATCAGATCATCGAGCATCTGCCGGGTACCGTACGGGACCGTGTGCCGCAATTCCTGCTCGCCCAGCTCCAGCCGCTTCTCGGCAAGCTTGGCCGTGCGTTCCTTCTGTTCGGCTGCCATGGCCTACCTCTTCTATTCCGCTGGCCGGCAGTGCTAGCCAGGTTTGACGTGTGCGTTGCTGGGGGCGGGCTATGCGGCGCATGAATCGACCTTCACCTGGTGCCAGGCTCCGACCGCCTCGAAGATCCGCGCGGCGTGTGCCTCGTCCAGAGATATCGCTTCAGGGATAGCGATCCAACCCGAGGCCACCATCTGGCTCTGGTTGGCTTCGTCGCGCAGTTGCTTGTAGCAATGCTCGATCACGTCGGCCAGGTGGTCGGATAGATAAACGCCATTGGGCGCGACCTCCACCGACTTGCTGTAGCGGTCGCCGCGGGCGTCGATACACAGGGCGCTGAGGTAGATCGTCCACCGATGAGGAACTCCGCAAACGGCCTGGCCGATCTTCCCGGGCGGGATGTTCTTCAGCGACTTGTAATTGACCATGCCCTGGCGGCCGCTCGGGTCGATGTTCACCACCGCGACGTGATTGGTGGCGAGGAGGGCGCGGCACGAGCGTTCAATGCGGGCCTTGAGGTTGTGCGGTTTGCGCTTGCTCATAACGAGTTCGCCATCAGCCGCAGTGCTTTGCGATCCGCAGCCGTCAGTCCCTTTGGCTTTCGCTTGAGGACCGTTTCAGGGTCTATTTTTTCAGACCGCCGAGGGGGCTTCGGATTGTCCGGGGGGCTCTTTAAGTGTTCTATTCGGCCCCCGGCCGCCAGGTGCTGAGCGACCTGCTCGGATATTGATTTGGCGTGCTGTTGCTGTTGCTCGAACATGCCCAGATGGATGCTGATCATGATGGCCTCACTTAATGCGGATCGAGCTTTCGCCTCGCTCAAGGTGAGCCCACTTCGGCTCCTCGAGCAGTTCGTGTTCCGCATCCTCCCCGGCGTCCATTCGCTTGCGCACAGCCGCGTTGTGATCGCGGATTTCCTTGAGCTTGGCGGCAATGGCTTTTTTGTCGGGTGAGATGCTCGATTTCACAGACGTTAGTTCATCAGGCACTGCATCTTCGTTGTCGACGATTACCCGCTCGCTGCCCACCGCCGAGGTGATGGTGAACAGTGGTCGCTTGATCGACTTGATGTTGGCGGCTTCCATGTTGCGGCGCAGGAAATCGCTGACCTGGGAAATGACGTTGGATTTGATGCGCTTCAGCTCGGTGAGGCGCTCAATCTCCGTCTCGATGGCCGTTACGTCGCTTTCAATGTTGCGGCGCAGCATGACGATGTTGTCGGCCTTGAGGTTGAAGTCGCCATGAATCTCGTCCATGGCGTGCTGCAAGGCCTCCTTGAGGCCCTCATCATCTGTGTCGGACATGGCTTGCAGTTCAGCGAGCTGGCCGGTGAGCTTGTATAAATTGGTCATGCTGCTTCCTCATCGGGCTTTTCTAGTTGCGCCTTTCGCTCTTCGAAAGCCTTCGTAATACGTTTGATAAAAGCCGTTTCGTTCCGGCGTGTTGCTTCGCGGAGATACTTCACGTTGACCAGATTCAATTCGTGAAGTGATACGGCTTTGCCGATGGTTTCGACGGCCGACGCGAGCCAGTCCACGCGTTCCTGCTTCTGGCGCAGCTGCTCAGCGTCCTTGTCTTCCGCTTTTTCGAGTGCGAACACCTCGGTGATGGTGTCGACGTAGCTGGGGTCATCGAACATGCCCAGGTAAATGTCAGCCGCGAAGCCCAATGCTTGCAGGCACTTACCAATGCCGTCTGTGAGGGACTTTTTAGCGGTGTCCCAGTCAGTCAGGATTTTCCCCTGCTGCAGGTATACGAAAGGCGTGTGGCCGTATTGCTGGATGGTGCATTTCTGGCCGTCTTTGCCCGTGTACCAGAGCTCAACCTTTACGGTGTGCACCTTCGCGCAGATCATCGGTGCGCCGGGCCACTCTTTCGTGGGGGCCTGGAGCGGGGCGCCTTCGTCGAAGCGATCCTCAAGAACAGTCCAGCCCCAGCCTTCACCGCAGGGCCCGAACAGCTCAGTGGCTCGATGCATGAGGTACGTAGGCCTGATGGCGGTGCCCTTGAACCCACCTGCGCCGGTAAATTTCTTGGTTACTTCGGGGTCAGTAGTTTCGACCTGATCCCAAATTCTGGTGTTGTCGGTCATCACTTGGTTCTCCAATCTGCGGAGCGCTTAACCAGGTCTTTGAAGGACACTGCCGGCAGCCTGCTCATGTATTTTTTGTTGTCGCGGTACCACTCTTCGAGAGCCTCCCGTGGGGTCTGGATCGCCACAATGTGGGTGATCTGCTCGCGGTAGGATGTTGAGTTGGCAACTTGCGAGTGGAAGGCGCTGCGAACGACCACGGTGTTGGTCATCCCTTTTTTCACCAGGGCTGTGAGCTCTTCCTGAGACTTCACGGCAATCGCGCCGGGGTGTTTCTTCTGGAAGAGCCGGTAGCACGCCTCCTTGACCAGTTCGGTGCTGCCGTACTCGACGTACTCAACATCCGGGACGCCCTGTTCAATTTTTTCTGCCACCTCGTCGAGCCGTCCGGTGTCGATCCAGGCATTTTTCGAAACCTGTTTCAGGTCCCATCCGCAGACCGTCTGCCTGTCGCGCTCAAGCTTCAAATGCTCGGGCAAAATGTCGTAGCCGTAGGTCAGCTCGGTGTCGCACACGTAGAGCGAGCCTACGTACAGTTTCCCCGGCCGCGATGGCAGGATGTGGCCGTATTTGCTTCCGATCACGTCGCTCATCGCAGGCTGCATCCGCAGGCACATGCCACGGATCTCCTCCTCGTGTTCAGAGGTGATGCCGGAAATGATGAACTCAACGCCCTGATTCGGCCGGTGCGCCGGCGTCTCGTTGATGCAAAGCACCTCGGCGTCGAATTGGTCGCTGTGCCGGAACTCAGGAACCCATTGTTTGTTGCCATTGAGGACTGTTACGCCGAAGCCGTTACGGGTCAGCACCAGCATGGCGATTTTGTAGCCCTCGCCAAAACTGCCAATCGCGTCATCGCGGTCGGACTTGGAAGTGCTGCCCAGCACCAGGGTGCTGGCCTCCAGCCGTGCGAACCGGCTGGTGATGAACAGCTGGCCTTGCGCAAAGGCATATTCAAACGGGGATTCACTGTCCAGGGCGTTCTGGATCAGCTCGCGTACCGCCTCTTTCAGGCCCCAGTGGCGCACGTAATCCCGCGAAAGCGGAAGTTCATAGGATTTGGAACGGATGCGGTCTGCGATTGCTGCGAGCATGACTATCTCCCGCGCCATCCTTGCGGTGGGCGCTGTGCGAAATGATTTATTGGGTGATCAGGCCGCCGATGGCTGGGCCCAGGAAAACAACTGCGATGAAGGTCAGGCCCACAATGGCCGAGGTCAGGCGGATGGCTTGGCGGGGCGTCATGGTATGCACCGCTCGCTACCGCCGCAGTAGCTGTATTCGGGGTTGAACTCACGCGCATCGCAGTCGAACACGTAGTCATTCCCGCACGATCTGCACTCTGCTTTCCAAGCGTTGCCGATTCGCTGCAAACCATCGGGCTCCCGCCCCTGGGCGGCCTCGTTGCGGTAGTTGCGCTCGATGCGAGTGTTACGTTTGCTTTGCGCTGCACGAATGCGCGCGGTGTCTGTTGCGTCGAACCTGTTGAGCTTCATGCCTTCACCTCATATGCGACAGTCCACTCATTGCAGATGCACGCTCGGCGACTCCAGGCGTGGACGTTTTCGATACCAGCGTCGTATGCAAGCGATAGGACGCCGAGCCAGGATTTGTGGGTAAAGGCCAGGGTCATGGTTTTCATGCAGTCTCCTTGCGCCGCTGGCTGATCCTGAGCAGGCGCTTGCAGTAGTGGTTGAACTCTTCGACGGAAATGTTTTCGCCTTCCATCATCCTGGTGATCATCGCCAGGACGGCGCGCTGGGCGCCTTGCTCGCTGCTGGGATGCTCAAGTGCTTCAAGTGCCTCATCGATCAGGATGTGCGGACTCATAGGTCGGCATCCACATCGTCTTCGCGCTCTTCCCGTTCTGCTGCTACCGCGTCTTCGGCATACGGTCTCAGCAGCGCAACAGCGATCTTCTCGACCGCTTCAATCGGGCGTTGATGGCCCAGCAGGTCGGCTGCGTGAGCCCGGGCATCGCTCTGGCTGCCGAGCATTGCCGACAGCAGTAGGCGGGCAAACGAATCACGCTGGTCCAGGCCGTCGATCTGGCGCTGGTTCAGGTAGCCCTGCAGGGCCGTGCAGAACCGGTCGAACGTCACCACGTGCGGCTGGCCGTAGCGGCGCTTCCACTTGATATCGACTCCGCACACAAGGCGCTCCGCCGAATGCTCAAGCCAGTCCGTCACCTCGTCGCTCTCGCTGACCTCTGGAGGCAACTGAGCGTCGTAACGCTCCTGGCAAATATTCAATGCTGCGTTCATGGGCGCCTCCAAAGTGGCGGGTTGTTCACCTGTATTCGTCAACACTTATGCCTCCCGCTGGTTGCCGATGGGCGCGGGGGAGGAGTGCTGACGTAATAGAGGTGGGAAAGGGAGGACAGGTCATCCAACTTCGTTGAAGCTGCGCTTTTATTTGCGGAGCAGTTGAGTGTACTGATAGGCTCAAAACAGCGATGTGCGAGATCGCACCGCCAAATAGCGAGATTTTTGAATGTTCAGATTTTTTCTAGCCACTATTTTTTCATTTGTTTTTCTCGGCGTAATTTCTGGTTGCTCTTCCACTGCCGAACAAGAAAAAACACTGAGCGCCGGGCTCGTTGCGCATTTGAATAAATTCAAGACGTACCCGATCGCCTCGCAACTGGCCGGGGTTGAAGGGACAACCCAACTGCGCTTTACGATAGATGGCGACGGAAATGTCGTTTCTTATGAGCTGGTACAAAGTTCAGGCAATGTGGACTTGGACGCGGCCACTCTAGAATTAATCCGTCGCGCCCAACCACTGCCGAAACCACCAGCCGATTTAATGAAAGACGGCCCAATTACGATCATTGCCCCTTTTATCTACTCCCTAGACGGGAATATCTGAGCAGGACTTGCAATCCGCCGCCGTCACTCGATGACCGTCTTCGCATTCAACGACGGAAACGCTGCTGGTGTAGCCACGTTCAGCGTTGAGCCTGTTTATCTCGCTGATACAGGCGGCCAGGCTCTTGTCGGAAAATACCCGAAGTTCGCCGCGCAGGGTGATGTGGATGACTTTGTTCATGGTCATGCTCCGGGTTGTTTTCCCAATGCCCACCGCTCTGGATGGGCATCAGTGAAAAGGTCCGTCATGCCGCAGCCTTGCACTCAGCAGCCGTCATGCGCTGCCCGTCTTCCAGCTCAACCACGCACACGCCGTTGGTATAGCCCCGCTCGGTGTTGATGCGATTCGCCTCGCGAATGCATGCAGCCAGTTCGCTGTCGGCGAACACCTCGCGGTCGCCGGCAAGGGTGATGCGAAGGACCTTGTTCATGCCGCCTCCAAAGCTTGCTGAGCCAGCAGCTCAGTCACGGCCTCGTCCGGGGTGCAGCCGTCGGCGTAGAAGTCATGCAGGTCGCTTTCTTCGTGCGAGCCCATGGCGACCTGGTGGCCGAGCAGTTGGGATGCCTTGTCGATCCAGCGGTAGTAGGTGCGCTCTTCAGCGTCGGCGCGGCATTCATCAGCCGCCATGGTTGCCATGTTGAACATCGTGTTGCCCTCCGGTTGTCATCCCAAAGCCCGCTCAGTGAACGGGCTTCAGTGATGCTTTCCGCCGTGACCCGCTACTGGCGTCGGTCACCGGCTTGAATCGAATGTTCTTCCAGCCGCGGGCCTTTCGGCTTGTTCTCCCGCTGGATAACTGTTCTTGGCGCTTTACGCTGCACGCCCGGGTCAGTTGCCAACCCTCTGAACCGTTGAGGCCGGTTCATCGCTGCCTTTGAATCTGGGCCGGTAGTGATCCGGCAAGGGGTGTCGCTAAAGAGCGGTGCAGGTTTAGCTGCTGGCCGGCATCGTTCATTGCTGGCTTGAGGCGATAATCACAGAGTGTGTTTGTTGTGTCAACACGTAACGTGTTTGTATTTTTCATGATTGAATCACGCTGTGTGGTTTTTATAGGGCGATTGGGACGGAGGGGGCAGGGAGCCCGCCTATCGGCGAGCTCATTTAGGAATCGCAGTACTCACGCCAGCCGATCCGGACGGCGCCGTCTTCCAGGTGCTCGACCCTTATGCCCGCGGTGTCGCCGATGTCTTGGATGACCTGGCGCCAGGCTTCAGGGCTTTCATCGTCTCGCCTGGAAACCTCGACCAACTGAATCCTCTGCACTCTGGGGGAGGCAATTATGCGTTGCAGGCGATGGCCCACAAGCTCGTAGGAGTTTCTCGGTTTTGGTGTGGGGTAGGGTGCCTGGATCATGCTTCGCTCCTTGCGAGTACTGTATTTGTGTACAGTCTTGGTGGTGACATATCTTGGCAAGAGGGGGCAGCAAGTTTCATGCATAAATGCATATTTAGCATAGCGGAGTCTTTTCGGCAGGCATGAAAAAGCCCGCGCTTAGCGGGCTGTGCTTGAGTGCATAGAGCGAAAGCTACTTGCCGGGAGAGGCCCACCTAGCCAGCGTCCAATAGGTAGACTGACCAATCCTTGGCTCCTTTGCGTACTCTGTAGGGCGCTTCAAGCCGACCTGCATAAGATCGTCTCGCACCTGCAGGACAGTCCAGCGAATATCCCTCGCCAAGTCCTTTTGGCGGAAACAATTTTCTCCCGAGGTTCTGTCAGCCCAGGCGGTGAATTCTGACTGGTTATAGTGAAAGAGGGACTGATTGAAATCGGTAGCGGAAACGCAGCCAAAAGCTGAGCCGTCTAAAATCACCAGGTCGTCGGCTGATGCACGAAAGGTACCGGGCGCGGCAATGTGTGAGGCTACATTCGTCACCGGGAGCAAACGGTACGCGATCGCACCGATAATGATTGCCACGAGACCAGAGCACAGCGCTACGAACAGCGCGTTATTGCCAGCTGCCGAAGCTGCTCCCGGAATTACTTCTACAGACCCGGTGACAGGACTCTGACTTTCTTGGTTGATGGGCCCTGCGTTATCCTCAGGCAAAACATCGGCGCCGCAATGTTTGCACTTTATTGCTGCGCGCTTGATGGTCTCGGCGCACATCGGGCAAATCCTTTCAGATGAGGCGCCGATCTCAGAGGGCAGCTTTTGTTCTGTATTCGCCGAAACCGACCATACGAGCGCAGCCACCCATCCAAGTGCTGTCCACCCTAGCAACAGGTTCACCAAAAAAATCGAGTTGCCGTTGCGATGCTTGCGCTTTGCAGCCACGAAGGTGGGCGTGAAATATATGACGAAGGCAGCCATTAGGAGCACAAAGCCGGCCAGTGGACTTCCACTATCCATACCAAAAACCTAGTCCATTGAATTGAGCCAGCACTTTACCATTCGTGGCGTACAGCCACCATTGGCGGGAAAAGCTGAACGGTCAAATCGCAGACAAAGAAAAGCCCGCGATGGGGAGTAGCGGGCTTAAAGGGATGTCCACTAGGAGCTGGAATCACCATAGGCGCTCGATTGTGAAAGGGGTGTGAAGGCAGTGCCCGTAATTAGCGCACGTCATTTATGGAGAATTATCTGTTGCCGGTATCCGCTCTCGTTAATCAGTAACGGGTACCTGCTCTCATCTATCAGTGAGTGCAATCGCTTTGAGTGGGTAGATTGACTAAAAAGTACCTGGCACTCAGCGGTATCAAAAAATTGTCTGAGGAGTGGTATCGACAAATTGAACTGGTTCTTGTCAATTCTCAGCGAGACGGTAATTAAATCAAGCTGGTCGGTCAGATCTTGGTACAGGTCTATGACCAGCAGGCTGTCGCTAACGGCAGACGAATAGACATGAACGTCACCAGCACCAATAGGTATGTCGTCGAAGTAGTGGTCGTACAGTTTTGCAATGTCTAGCTCGATTCCAGAGGCGATCAAAGCGGCATCTAAATCCGCATTGGGTGAGTGCTCGTCCCCTACCCATGAAACTAAATCGGACATTGATACGCAGATGTCGAACTCATTGGCATAGACGATGGAAGGCATTGGTGGCAGACCCGGATGATGAATTTGGCGGTTACGCCGGAGGCAAGAATCACGACGCTGAGGATAGGTTAAAGGTCTGTATCAGTATGTAGTCGCGATCGCCTGCGCCAGTTGCATGTCAGACATATGAGGCGATGTGTAGGCCGAGCGATAATGCCGGGACGCCTGCTCAAACTCCGCGCCGCGAATCTCGCCGTCCGAACCAATGAACGCCAGAGCGTCGGTCTTGGCTGACTTGAAAATCTTTGGCGGCTCGGTCGTTAGAGATGTAGTCGCCCCAATTAAAATGGTTGGCGCGGAGATTGTTAGAAATATCGCGGCAGCGATAGGGTTGGCGCCATCACCTGACACGGCCTGTGTGCTGACCGATGCCAGCAGGGCGACTGCCAGAGTCTTCCATGAGTCCATTCTTCGTTGCTTCCATTGCGATCAGAGGGCGCCACCATAGCAGAGCAGGGCGCTTGCCAGAAACAAGAAGCCCGGCGCTGGGCCGGGCTTCTGCATCTAAAACTTGATCAGGCGGCCTGTAGCGCTGCGTAGAGCTTCTCGCTATTTCCCTCGAAGACCACAATCGATGCGGTTTCGGCTAAAGCAACCATGGCTTGCTGAGTGGACTCATCTTCGCCACGCTCCAGGATAACGGTGCGCTTGGTATTGTCGCCAGAATTTTTCAGATCGCCCATCTTGCCGACGGCTCCATAGATACTTGCCCAGTTTGGTTTTCCAGCAGATCCGGCGGAGATAGTTTGGATGACCATCTGATTTGCGGTTCCTGGGTTTAGCACAAAGGGAAAGGAAAGCTGATGTCCGCTAGCCCCTGCCAAAATAAAATCTCGTCGTAAGCGGTCTTTATAAATGCGCGACAAGATGGATCCGACCTTCCGCTGGAATTTGGGCGTTTGAATTACGAGCAAATCGCTGCAGGCGTCACCGATTCTGGAGGCGGCCTCAATGAATCTAGCTATCTGAAAACCTGCCTCGCCCTCAGGGCAGACAGTGTGAAGCTCGCCATTATCAGATAAGGACATTCCACTCAGCTTGGCGATATCTCCGAATTTCTTGGAGCGCCTCTGGTCTGGGGCTATCCCATGAGTCATAGCAGTGAACAAAATGTCGGAATTATCACTTATGCGAACTAGTCCGCGCCCAATATCCTGAACGAACGCGCCTATAGCCATGCCGTCGAAGGAAAGCTTGAGAGGGGATTGAATGTAGGCCAGTCCATCGTTGATATGACGGCAACGAAAGCCCAGCTGCCTGCTGATGTCTGCACAGTTCATAGTAAGTCCATTTGCCCGCTTTCTGATTGCGGCTGTCGCGGCGGCAACGTAAAAGGTGGCGCCCCTGAAATATTGGCACGCTCTAGGAAGATACGCCATAACGCCTGAATGTCGGTCCGATCAATGGGCTCTGCGTATCCTGAAGATCCTTCAGGGACTGGCACGTGCACATGAGGATGGTCCGCATTTTTCCCATAATGCGGCATGCCCTTTCCGATAGTGTTGACGTGTTCGCTTGGACCATTTTCGTCAAGGGCCAGCAGCCTGGCGCCACCAGCAACAAAGGTCATTGATACCTTATCCGGCACTCCGTCGAAGTCACTGTACTTATGGAAAATATCTAGGAAGTAGCCCTCTTGGACGACATCTTTAATCGATATAGGGATGCGACACTTGTGGGACGCTGGAAACCCTTTCCCGCCCTGGGACTTCCAGATAATGGTCTTGGCTCCAGCCCAGGATTTTGGGACGGAAATTGCCGCCATGGCATCTGTGTACGGAATCTTGCCGGCTTGCGCCATTCCCTGCTCCTATAATTCACGAGCCTCAAATGAGCGCGCTTCCTTTTTTTGGTTCAGTTGAAACCACTATTCACCCGGCGGAGCGCACGAAGCCTACCTAGGCGTCGATCGCACATTCCTTCCCGCCTGCACCTCATCCATGCACACCATAGAAGTGATTCAGCGCTATCAGCTCAACCACAGCCACGATGGTGCAGAGTACAACGAAGCCAGGACTGAAAACCCGCTTGCGGTTGGATGAGCTGCCGTCCGGCCAAATGCCAGCTTCGGTTGTGAAAACCACCATGAGCGCCAGCAGGGCACAGGTCCACACCTTGCTCCAGAAGCTTTGCTCTCGCCATGAGGTTGATGGCTTTCCAAGGGCGGATGGCATCAGTAAAACTTCTGCAGCGCCTGCACAACCACGCCTACGATCCTGCAGTTCTCGTCGACCGCCTCGATCGGGTAGCTCGGATTCAGCGGCTTCAGGAACAGCCGGCCGCCGTCGCTCACCAGCTTCTTGAATGTAGCCTCGTTGCTGTCTGGCAGCTTGGCCACCACCAGCTTACCTGGTGCAACCTCAGCCTCGGTGTCTACCAGGATCAGAGTGCCCTCAGTGATGCTCTGGCCGGCGGGCGCCGTCATCGAGTCACCTTTGACCGTCAGCCAGAACGCTGTGCCCTTGGAGTCGTACTCCGAGAACTCGTAGCTGTCCGAGAAGCCGGCCGGGTAGGGCTCCACGGCCTCCGCCCAGGAGCCGGCGGCAACCCAGCTGATTACGGGGTAGCGGAATGATTTGGTGGGCTGGGCGGCGATTGAAATATTCGAGGGGCTTTCGCCAGGCAAAAGCAGCGCTGCCGGATCGATTTTCAGTTCATGGGCAATCTTGG